>ODAI012323155.1_pt1 | contig 11123 bp, 12 predicted proteins | sample 1539321 | NCBI WGS metagenome assembly ODAI01 (sample SAMN02144231, study PRJEB22623) | gut metagenome | biome: sheep rumen | host: Ovis aries | place: New Zealand | reverse complement strand
CTTGGGGTCAACACAAAAGGAAGCCTTTTTGAGCAGAATATAGGCGCATGAACATCAATATGATAAGAACATGTTACCACCTTGGGAATATTATGTTACCTAAATGGGAATGTTTTGTTACCAAGGTGGGAATATTTTACGGACTATGAATAATATAGGCTAGAAAATCTGCGTCAAATGGTTATCAAAAGAGAGTCAAAATGCCTTTAAATGCCGTAATTTTGTAGAGAATTTACGGTCATCAGCCGCCATTTGCAAGGTGACTTTTAAGCGCTTTGCTTCCACTCATCGGAAGCCTTGTTTCCACCCATCAGAAGCGATGCTTTCACCCATTGGGGTATTATAGGGGGTATAGAGGGTTTAAAGGCCTGTTGTCTACCAATAACCACTTAAAAAACAATGGTTTACGTCAATCATAGAGGGGATAGGGTTAAAAATATTATTCGCGTATGGAGATATCATCTGGCCGGGTACAAAGTAATTTACTTTGTACCTCAAAACACCATCAAACGGAGGCTAAAACATCATCAGATGAAGAACAAACTAAATTACTTTGTACCCTACTCCCCCAAACATCATCCGCAGCCATTCAAAGCATCATCCGCAGGAGCCCCAAACAACATTAAAACCAAGGCAATCAATTATTTACTCCCCTCGCCCTTTGGAGAGGGGGCGGGGGTGAGGCTGACACCCTCCTGTCACCCTTGACACCCTCCAAAACAGGGTGCAAGGCCTGTGTTTATCGGGGTTTCGCACCCTTACACCCTTAAAACGATATTGTCCTATACCCAACGAAACATTTTGAGTCCCTTGATAAGGGGCGGCTCTTGATCATTGACTCTTCGATGCTCCCTTTCCCTCCTGAGGGAGGAGACAGGGGGGGGCTGGGGGGGAAAGCTCCTTCATTTATTATTAAAAAACAGGGTAAAAAAGTATATCTTTTCAAAAATTTCATTGGTGCAGCTGAAATCTTCTGTGGGAGCCTCAGACGAGCTTATCCGAAATAATGGTGCAGATATTGGAAAGGTAAATTTGTATTTTAAAAGTATCGAATTTCGGACAAAATGCAAGATTTCTTTAATTTCCTAATAAACCGGCAGAAACACTTGTCAATTTCGTAATTAGTCGGTCATACTATAAGTGTTTTATTTGTGTATAGAAAACTACAATAAACGGATATTGGGATGAGATTTTCGTTAATTACATTTAATTATTACCCTTATAATTTGTAAATTCAACGTTTGATTCCTATATTTGCAGAAAATTTGCAAATTTAAGACTGAAATGGTATTACAAATTCGTTTAAGTAACTTTTTCTCTATTAACGAAGAAGTGATTTTGGATATGCAGGCAGCAAGTCTTCAGACTAAAGAATCCAAGGACTTGTTAGGTAATACTTTCGTTTGCAATGACGAAAGGTTATTGAAGACTGTTGCTATCTATGGAGCCAATGCTTCAGGAAAGAGTAACATTATCAAAGCGATAAGAGCATGTGTGCAGATGATCTTTGAGTCACACAACTATAATGAGAATACTATATTTGCGTTTACACCATTTAAATTCGGTGGAATAGGTAAGCCAAGTAAATTCTATATCCGATTCTTGATTGAGGGTGTTGAGTATGAATATAGTTTCACACTAACTAAAACGGAAATCATCTCAGAGGAACTTTATTATTATCCAGTAGGCCGAAAAAAACTGGTTTTTTCACGAGATGAACGTAAGGGTCCAGATAAGAAGGATATTTACGAATTCCGTTCTGTTATTAGAAGACCTATGGATGTGGCTGGGAATACATCGAAAAAGACGCTCTTTGTATCTCGTGCTAGCCAGATGGATAGAGATGTGGCCAAAGATGTGTTCCGCTATTTCAATGAACGCTTCATTTTGAACTATTTTGGTTATAACAGCTATTCTATAGAGTCACTTTTGAATGAGAACAAAGATTTGATTCTTAAAGTGCTGAAGGCTGCTGATAGTGATATTATAGATATTCGTAGCCAGCACGAACTAAGGTCTCTGACAACGGCAGTATTTGATCCCTTAAGCAATCAGTTGCTTTCGAGGGACGACATCCAAAAACCTCAGTTGAAGATAACAACCTTCCATAGGAATAATCCAGAAGTCCCATTCGATTTTTATTCAGAGGAGTCAAGTGGTACACAAGAGTTTTTCCATATGATGTTGACCATTCTGAATATTATCAAAGGGAACAAGGTTCTTTTGATAGATGAAATCTCAATGGGATTGCATGTGAACCTGGTGGAATACATTCTTAATCTGTTCCACAAAAGTGAGTCTGCCCAGTTGATTTTTTCTACGCACAATACAAATCTGCTCAATATGCGGAAGTTGAGGAAAGATCAGGTCTATTTCGTCAACAAACGAGATGACGGCTCGTCTGAGATGTATTCACTCTTTGACTTTAAGGACTTCCGTGAGAATATGGATGCAGAGAAAGCATATTTGCAAGGACGTTTTGATGCTATCCCATATATTGACGAATCATTGAGGGTTTAAAACCGTTTGGTTAAGATGGGAAGAAAAGTTCGTGTATCTAAGGGAAAACAAATGAAGCCAAACTTCTTTGTTTTCTGTGAGGGTGAGACAGAAATTGCTTATGTTAAGTTCTTGCGTTCGCTTTATCGTGCTCCAATTCAAGTGATACCAAAGAAAGGCAAGTCGAACATATCGGAAGATTATATTGAGCGTTCAAAAAATGAGTATGTGAGAACTGGAAAGGATAAAGTCTTCTTAATGTATGATTTGGACGTTGACGGGATGTTGGAACATCTGCAAAAGATACCAAATGCTGAATTGCTGGTCTCTAATCCATGTATAGAACTATGGTTCTTGTTGCATTATCAAGAGCAGAAATTGGTGATTTCGTCAGATAAGTGTATTCAGAAATATCAGAAGGTCTCGAAAGGATACAAAAAGGGTGTCTTGTCTGAAGAAGAGAAGAAAGTGCTTGCTGAGAATAAAGAGTTGGCTGTAGAACGGGCAAAGAAACAGGTAGATTACAAAAATCCTTCTACGACGATATTCAAACTATTGGAGGAGTTGAAAGGTTGAGAGAAATGAGTTGAATCATGGATTACTATGCAGAGAAAGAATTCTATCAGGAAAATGGTTGGCCATCTGAAATCCTATATTATTGTGACTACGTGTTTTATCTTGATCATAGGACAGAATATGGTCTGAATTATGATCAGTTTGCATTAGTTACGAATGCTATGTATCCATATATTCGACTGACAAAGAAAAGAGGTCAATGCCATTTCCCTTGTGGTGGTAGTTCTTTAATAGCATCTGATGGCAGTTTTGCGAAAAAGACGGATGCTGAGCGAGATATGGAATGTCCTAAAATCGCTTGGGGATTTGCTGCTGTGTTTCTTGCTAATATTCGGTATGATAGCCAACAGAAGGATTATGTGTTAGAAAAAGATCTTAATGTCTTATACGACGAGTATTATAGGAAATATTGGGATATTTACAAATCCTCTCATAACGGTCTGAGGCTATCAAATATTCTGGAAGAACAAAAAGAATGGAATTTCTTAGAGGAACACATTGATATGATACGCAGATTCTGGGTGAAGTCAGAGCCATAAAAGAAATATCCCGACTTGTACAACTATGCAAGTGATATAGAAAAATAATATGAGGAGTTCTTACAAAGACGCAAACAATCAATAGAGAACAAGCTTATGGTAAGAAATAATATTTTCAGTACAGAGATAAGAGTGCCGTTTGAGAATAAGCCTTGTATTAAGGTGTTCTTTTGGGATGACTCAGTTGCACCCAGCGCAAAGGCAGTAGTAGAATCATTAAATTGCGTTATGACTGTCAATATTACAGAGAGTAAAAGCAAAGCTCATTCAGGCAACACATTAACGGTATATCCAAAGCCAATGTTTGATGCCAGATTATGCGAGAAAGAAGTAATTGATGGACTAAATCGTTTTTTCTCAAATGTCTCTGTAGGGAATATGCAGCCTCATAATGAAGCTTATTTCGCTGGTATTGAAAAACAGATACTTAAGATATTGGACAAAGCCCTTACGACTATAATTGTTTGTGTAGCTTGGTTCACTAACCTGAAATTAAGGGATAAACTTCTTGAAAAGCAATCTGAGGGAATCGATGTTAAGGTTATTATCTATAAAGATGGGGTTAACCATAGTAAAGGTGTTGACCTTTCTGGACTAAATCATAAAGAATATAAAGGTGAAAGAGGTGGTATAATGCATGAGAAATTCTGTGTGATAGATAATGTACATACTATATGTGGTTCATATAATTGGACATTGAATGCAGAGAATAAAAATGATGAAGATGCCGCTTTCCATTTAGAAGATTACAAATTTGCATCAAAATACACAAAACGATTCAATGAATTGTGGAAAAGGGATGAAGTAATAGGCTGAGAGAATGTTAAGTTTATCAGTCTTATAAATTTTATCCGACACTATGATCCCTTAAATGGACAATAAATCAACCGATTGGCTGATTTATATCATTTTTGCCTTCTATTTGATAGAATTGTATCACATCCTCAGTTGCCTGTTTTACCCAATCATCAAAAGTTAAGTTTCTTTTATATGAATATAAATCAAGTCCTTGTGGTTTTCGGTTTAAATCCTTAGGCCTGCATACCATATGATATCGATTATCTTCAGGGTCTCCTATATTTGTTCTGTCAAATGATACGAAGCCTTTACGAGACATCGATGTAAACGACTCAATATACTGTGTTCTCTCCTTTACACCCGTCAACCCCATAACATTTGTTATAGTGGGTTCATTATATTCGATCTCATCATTGGTGTATATATCCGGCAGATTCTCGATTTGATTTTGTATTTTCCTCAAACTATCTACATTATTAATCTGACTAGGAATATCTCCTCCAGCAGATGCTACATGGATATACACCCCATTAACAACGCAGAACCAATCAATATCGTGACTATACAAATAATACTTAGAGTATTTCATAGATTCGGAAAGGTATCTTTACAGTTATCGCAATACTCGAATGTTTGTTTCGTTCTTGGTCTCATGGCTTTGCTGAAGTATAAGTTACTAAGATTATCCTCCTCACACTGTTTCATATACTTATTAGCAGCATGCTGTTCTGCACAATTACCTATTATATAACGTCGTCCATGTCGTGAACAGCTACCGCCAATAGGCCCGAGTTCCGATAGCTTTCTTTCAAGAACCTGATGGAATTCATTTTTCTGAGGATAGTGAGAATAGGAGGCACGCTTCACGTAACATCTATTGTCATGGCAAATAGCAGCCATAGCAGGATAATCCCAATACCATGTGCCTGTTTTCTTGTTTTTACGTACAGTTTGTATATGGGCATTACATATATGCTCACAATAATTTAGTATTTCTTGATCCTGATTAAATGGTCTACGCATAATTCATACTTTAACATCCATATGTCTATTACTCAAAAATGAATCTATTATTTGCTAATTTGACATAAATTACAACTTTTCTCTGTCCATAATCATAATTTGTCAATTTGCAAATTTACAAAAAAATATGCAAATTGCAACATTGTTCTCCCACCAAACAATAAAAAAGGGCCATTTTTCATTGTTTATAGGCAAAAAACAATTGAACTTTAAGAAATTTTGCTTATCTTTGCAAAGCTTTGTGGCAATAATGCCATTTTTGCAAAACATATTGAAACAACGAAGCGTTATGCTTTTCTTGTAATCGGAAACGTGAGAAACTTCCAAAGTCAGCAAGAGAGTGTGGCGGTTCGCGTCTATAGCGTGGACTGTTTACTACATCTGCTGACAAGGTAATTCTCACGACCTCCGATTGAAGAAGTGGTATATCAGTGCCACGCTTCCTAACAATTAGAAGCCCTTATGGCTGCTGGAGGGCAAAAATGAAGTTATGAAGAGAATTGCATTTATAGCGACTTTGTTCGTTTTGTTCTCAAGTAATGTTTCTGCCTATGATGTCGAGATTAATGGCATTTATTATAATGCAGACATACAATCAATGGAAATGTTCGTCGTAAGTGGCGATAAAAACTATTCTGGTAATATTAGCATTCCCTCTAAAGTTGAGTATGGTGGAAAACAATTCACAGTTACAAAAATTGGGGGAGGTGCTTTTTCGGATGTCGAGAGCAATTATTCTAATCAAGATAACACATCTCTTTTATCTGTTACTCTTCCTAATACAATAAGAGAGATTGGAAGTGGTGCTTTTGCAAGGTGCCCTAATTTAGTGTATGTCAATATTCCTGAAGCATGCACCGATATAGATAGCTATGCTTTTGAGGGATGCACAAGTCTAAAATCTATTAATATACCCAAAAATATTACACGTTTTGGACAATACTCTATCTTTAGTGGATGTACTTCTCTTACTGAGATTACAATAGAAGATGGAAGCAAAGAAGCATTAGATAGTAGATATGGTTATGGTGGAGGTGTAGGTGCTATAGATGCTGTTAAGACATGCTATTATGGAAGAGAAATAGGTTTTTCTTCGAAGAATCTAGAGGATTTAACGCTTGGAGATAGCCTAACTTCAATTTCTAGTGGTAGTCATTTTCCTGTATTCAGAAAGATACCACTAAAACATCTGAGAATACCAGCAAATATTACAAGTATAGGTTATTATGCTTTCTCTCAACTGGACTCATTAACTGATTTAATAATTGCAGATTCTAGTTCTCCATTAACAATTGGAACGGGAACTTTTGGCAGTTCAGAGAGTTATTATAATAATAGTAAAAAAAGAGCACTATATATTGGAAGGGATATGGTTCCTATATCGATTAATAGTTCGTGGCATTATGAATCTTTTGAGGAGACAAATGATTTTCACCATATCGCTTTTGGTGAAAATGTTACCACTGGTTTTGATTCATGGAAAGACAATTTTTATCCCAAATGGAATTTCTCCAATTGCCAAGATATTGAAGAAATATATGTTAGAAAAGAAACTCCTTTTGAAATACCATTCAATACTTTTTGTGACAAAACTTATCTAAAAGCGATACTATATGTACCTGAAGGAAGCAAGCAAAAGTATATGGAGTGTGAAGGATGGAAAAACTTTTTCAATATACAAGAAATGAGGATTAGTGATATGTGGGATGGTTCTACCTACTTTGAACAATACAAGAAGAATGGAAATAATCCCACAGAAGAGTGTGAACAACCATCTATAGAATACGAAAATGGTATGTTGAGAATTTCTTCAGAAACGGAAGGAGCTAAATGCTTCTATTCTATTTCTGATGATGATATTGTACCGTTTGAACTCGTAGATAAAGACATCCCTCTCTCCGCAACATATCAGATATCTGCTTATGCTACAGCAGAAGGATACAGTCGTTCTAAAACAACATATGCAATAATTAGTTGGATAGATGGGAAATTTGAATCAGATGGAATTAACACACTTATGGTCAGCAAACGAGCAATAATAGTATCCTCAAGTTCTGGCATATTAACCATTAAGGGATTAATCGATGGGGAAGAGGTGACATGCCACAATTTATCAGGGAGAAAGATATATGAAGTTCGTTCTTTTGGAAGCTCAGCAAGTCTTCCCCTTTCTCAAGAAATTGGCAAGGTTGTGATAATAAAAATTGGTAATGATAGTATTAAAGTTGTTGTAAGATGAAAAAACTTGAATTGATCTTTTGTTATTTTTAACGCATAATTATGATATCAAGAGAAGAATATCTAGAGATCAAAGAGCTGCTTAGACATCGAGTATGTGAGAAAAATCGATCTGAGAATATTGATCGAGGAAAACAACGGGAGAGTCTATTATCTTAAGACAGCATTTGCCAAATAATCAAGTCACCATAAAACGATTAATCCCGCTGCGCAATGTAAGAAATCACACTAGCGCGGCGGTTGTTTCCAAAGGTCTCCCCTTGGAATCTGTTCCCGTGATAATGGTGTTGACTTAAATCAAAAAGTGCGTATCTGCGGAGTTATTGTGGCTGGAAAGTTTGTGGATATGTAAGAATAGACGTACCTTTGCAGTCCTCTTTTAAGAGTTTAGATGCTATTTTGCCTTTGAGAGAAAAGGCTTTCGAGATGTAAAAAGATTGTTGAATTAAAGAAAAGAAAGGAAACAAAAGATGAAAAAATTGATGATTAAGATGTTAGGAATGAAAGGTTTTAATGAGTATTGCGAGAATTTCATTCGTCTCTATGCTGCTGAGTATGCAGCCTAACAAAGAAAAGTCTGGTAATCAAAAATATGGAGGGTGTGTCGAAACGGACACACCCTCTTTTTTTGTAAACGACCGTCAATTACAGCCCGTATTGCTTCTTCACCTTCTCGGCTTCTTCCTGAACCTTCTTTTTCAACTCAGGATCATTCTCGATTTTCTTGAAGGCATCCTCGGCATCCTTCATGGTGTCGTCCATGCTCTTTTGCAGACCTTTGTTGATGCTTACACTATAACCACGTCCCACATATTCAAAGGGCTTGCGATCATCGTTAGGTCCGGCTTTCTTCTCTATGGCAGAAACGCTCACGTCATAGAACAAATCGTCTTTCAGGATTGACCAGGAATAGCTACCGGTATAGGCTTTGACTCCTAAGATTTCCGTGTAGCCGCCCTTCAGCACTTCATCAATCGGTTTTTCCTCCATGGCTCCTTCCTTGGTGCTCTTTCCACTCAGCAGGAAGCCGTACACATTCTTGCCGCCTTTGGAGGCCTTGGCTGTTGCTGCATAGATTTTACGGACAAAGCCTTCAATTTGCTCTGGCGTGTAACCGTTTTCGGGGTCGATGAAACGTGCTGACACTTCCGAATCGTCACCCTTGAAGGTGTATTTACCCGATTCGTCGTATTTGTAGTCAGGTGCCAGTTCCTTGAAGTCAATACCATAATTCTTGTCAAAATAGAAGATGGCAGCATCTTTGGAGTACTTCTCCCCCGTAAACTCTTCGCTCTTCGCATTCTCTTTCTTTTCGGGTTCGGAGCTGTCGGCTTTTTTCGCATCCTTACTTCCGCAGGCAGCCACCATTAAAATGGCCGTAAGAAGCAATGTTACATTGATTAGTTTTTTCATAATAAAAAGTTTTTAGTGAATAGGATTTTTAATTACTTTCGGATGCAAATATAGCTATTATATTCATTAGTTCCAAATATATAACTAAATATTTTTACAGAATCCATTGGTGCCGTTGCATGTCAACGTGGCCATTGTTCTTGAAAGTGACGCCCTCGGCTTCCAGCAATTCGCGTTGTTTCAGCCATCCGGGAGCTGTTCGGCCTACGGCATTGACTACACGATGGCAGGGCAGAGAGGCACATTCAGGGGTGTAGCGAAGGGTACGACCTACCATCCTGGAATGACTGGGCCATCCCGCTAACGTCGCAATATGCCCATAGGTGGTGACCTTTCCACAAGGAATCTGACTCACGATATTCACCACAGCCTCACGGAACATTCGCGCCTCTTCGGCATTCATCTTGTCAACATAGTCTTTCATGACTCTATTTTATCAGCGCTACAACACCTGCGACAAGCAATCCGGCAAGTCCGATGCCGAGGCCGAAAACAGTAACAGGGCCCGTCAGACAGGTAGTTGGCTGTCTTGTCGAAGTCGTGAACTGATAAACGGTGGTGGAATGCCACGTCTCTCCAGGACGGAGCACGGTGGATGGGAATTCCGGATGATTGGGACTGTCGGCCAGGTGCATGGCTTCGAAACAGATGGCCGAACGGTGGGGATAGGCAATGCCCCGTTTGCCCTTTTGGTTGCCTTTCAGTCCGTTGGCTGTATAGATATGGAGCGCAGGCTCCGTGGTATAGACGAGCATCTGGCGTCCAGCCTCCTGATCGGTGAGCAAAGCTTGCAGTAGGAGTTCGCCTTTTCGGTTCTTCAATACGAAGGAGTGGTCGTAGCCTTTGGTTATAGCCAGTTGTTCATCGTTTTTGTCAATATCCTGTCCGATGGTTTTCGGTTTGCGGAAGTCGAAGGGCGTTCCTTTTACCTTTCGGAAACCGCCGTCGAGGTTTTTCTGAGCATCGAAGGTGGCAATCTTCTTGCTTTTCACCATCAGTTCTTCGTGAAGTATGTCTTTCTCGGGATGACCTGAAATATTGAAGAACGAATGGTTGGAAATGTTCAGCACCGTAGGCTTGTCGGTGGTGGCTTCGTAATCTATTTTAAGGGTGTTTGCTGCTGTTAAAGTATAGGTAAGGGTTACCGTGAGGTTGCCCGGGAAGCCAGCTTCGCCGTCGGGTGAGAGATAGCGAAGGGTAAGCGAAGAGTCCGTCTTGCTGACCACGTCCCAAACCACATTGGCAAAGCCCGGTTTGCCGCCATGCGAGATATTGCCCTTGCCAAAGCCTTGCAACTGGTATTCCGTGCCGTCGAGCACGAAGTGCGCCCCCTTGATGCGTCCGATATAGCGGCCCACGGTGGCTCCGAAGTTCTGCTTCAGCGACACGTAGTCGTTGATGTTGTCGAAGCCCAGCACCACATCGTCCATCCCGTACCTTCCCGGTGCCATCAGCGAAACGAGCCGTGCGCCGTAGTTGGTGATGCAGGCCTCCATTCCCTTCTGGTTGGTGATGGTGTAGAGGGCGGTCTTCTTGCCGTTAACGTCGGTCACGAATGCTTCGGGTGATAGTCCGGAGAGCGTCTGGGCAGCTATGGGTACGCAGAAGAGCAGCGTCAGGATAAGGATGGCGAATGTCTTTTTTGTCATAATAGATTGTATTTCTCTTAGCAGATTAGTTTTCCCTTTATTTCTTTTCCTTGAACACGATTTGCGGGTTGATGGATTGCAACTGGCGGATGAATTCTTCCTTCCGCCGGGGTGAAATGACGACTTCATCATATTTGTTGTAGCTGATGCGCAGACGGTCTAAAGAACTGGCTGGCGCACTGAGAATGGTATGGGTGGGCTCGATGCTCTTTATCGTGCTGATATCAATAACCGCTTTGCCCCACTTGCCCATTGACTGGTCAATGATGAGTTGCGATTCGGTAATTACATACTTGATGTTGGCCAGCATGCACAAAAACAAGAAGTGCAATAAAAGAATGATGATGAAAGGTATCCACAGGCTTTTGATGGCATACGGGACGAGAAT
>ODAI012102770.1_pt1 | contig 11124 bp, 8 predicted proteins | sample 1539321 | NCBI WGS metagenome assembly ODAI01 (sample SAMN02144231, study PRJEB22623) | gut metagenome | biome: sheep rumen | host: Ovis aries | place: New Zealand | reverse complement strand
TTTGGATTCACAGCGGAAGGCCGCCGGCCCGGCTTCTACGACCGGCCCCGGGAGGACGCCCTGATCTACTGGAAAAGGAGAAAAAAGGAAGACAGATGATAGATGTTTGCCTGCTGGGCACCGGGGGCATGATGCCCCTGCCCTACAGATACCTGACGGCCCTGATGGTCCGTTATAACGGAAAAGGAATCATGATCGACTGCGGAGAGGGGACCCAGGTGGCCCTGCGTAAAAAGGGATGGAGTCCCAAGCCCATTGACATGATGCTCTTCACCCACTACCATGCCGACCATATCAGCGGCCTGCCCGGCATGCTGCTGACCATGGGCAACGCGGAGCGTACGGAGCCCCTGTATATGGCCGGGCCCAAAGGTCTGGAGAGAGTGGTCGGCGCCCTGCGGACCATCGCCCCGGAGCTTCCCTTTGAGATCCGTTTCCGGGAACTGCGGGAGCCGGAGGAGACCATAGAACTGGCAGGGGAAAAAGACTTTGTTATCAAAGCCTTCCGGGTCAATCATAATGTCACCTGCTACTGCTATACCATGGAACTGTCCAGGACCGGCCGTTTTAACGCGCAAAGAGCGATGGAACTGGATATTCCCAAACCCTGGTGGGGACGCCTGCAGCGGGGAGAGACCATAGAGGACAGCCGTGGGGAAACCGTACGGATCCTGACCCCGGATATGGTCCTGGGCCCGGCCAGAAAAGGCCTCAAGCTGACCTACTGCACGGATACCAGGCCCTGCGAGAACATTGTCCGGGCGGCCCGGGAAGCGGATCTTTTTGTCTGCGAAGGCATGTACGGGGAAGAGGACAAGATCGCCAAAGCCAGGGAGCATAAGCATATGACCTTCTGCGAGGCAGGCCGTCTGGCGGCCAAAGCCGGGGCAAAACGCCTGTGGCTGACCCATTACAGCCCTTCCCTGACAAAGCCGGAGGAGTGTATGGAGCCTGTCCGGAAGATCTTTCCGGCGGCACGGGCCGGCCGGGACGGCATGAGCATGGAACTCAGATTTGAAGAGGAATGATATTGAACAGAATGGAAAGCAATCAAGAAACAGTCACAATACTCGCAATCGAATCCAGCTGTGATGAGACCGCCGCTTCTGTGGTCGTCAATGGCAGACAGGTGCTGTCGAACGTGATCTCATCCCAGATTGATATCCATACTTTATACGGAGGCGTCGTGCCCGAAATCGCCTCCAGAAAGCATACGGAGCGGATCAACCAGGTCATCCGCAAAGCCCTTTCGGAGGCGGGAAAGACACTGGGCGGAATGGATGCCATCGCGGTCACCTATGGTCCCGGCCTGGTAGGCCCTTTGCTGATCGGCGTGTCTGCGGCCAAGGCCCTGAGCTTCGGGACCGGGATTCCCCTGATCGGCGTCCATCATATCGAAGGACATATCAGCGCCAACTATATCGCGGCGCCTGATCTGGAGCCGCCTTTTGTGTGCCTGGTCGTATCCGGCGGCCACACCCATCTGGTCCTGGTCAGGGATTACGGGGAATATGAGATCCTGGGGCGGACCCAGGATGATGCGGCCGGAGAAGCCTTCGACAAAGTAGCCCGGGAGATCGGGCTTGGCTACCCCGGCGGGCCCAAGATCGACAAGGTATCCGCCCTGGGCAATCCGGAGGCGATCCGCTTCCCCCGGGGCAAGGTGGATGGCTCCCGCTATGATTTCAGCTTCAGCGGCATGAAATCCGCTGTACTCAATTACTTGAATACAGCGAAAATGAAAGGGGAGCAGATCTGCGTGGAGGATGTGGCAGCTTCCTTCCAGGCGGCGGTCGTGGACGTGCTGGTCTCCCATGCCATGTGGGCGATTGACGAGTATGGCCTGGACAAGTTCGCCCTGGCAGGCGGCGTGGCCGCCAATACGGCCCTGCGGACTGCCATGCGCGCGGAATGTGAAAAAAGGGGCACGGCCTTCTACTGCCCGCCGCCCATCCTGTGTACGGATAACGCGGCCATGATCGGCAGCGCGGCCTACTATGAATACATCCGCGGGGTCCGCAGCGGCTATGACCTGAACGCCATACCCGGCCTGCGCCTGGGACAGAGATAAAGGATCCGTTTATGGAAAGAAGGGCAGTCCGCGCAGCAGTACGTGCCCGCTAGGAAGATTCCGGAAGGAAGGACAGATATGAAAAGATCTACGGCGATTCTGCTGGCAGCGGGACGCGGTACCCGTATGAAGACATCGGTCAGCAAACAGTATCTGGAACTGCAGGGAATGCCTGTTTTTCTGCATTCTCTCCGTACCCTGACGCGCAGCGGCGTCATTACGGATATCGTTATCACCGTATCGGACGGCGATCAGGACTATGTATGGGACCTGATCCGCGGCCATGGTCTGGAGAAGAAAGTACGTCTGGTGACAGCGGGCGGGACGGAACGGTTTCATTCCGTTTATTACGGCCTGCGGGCCGTAGACTGGCCCTGTGATTACGCGTTTATCCATGATTCGGCAAGAGCCTTTCTGGATCAGGACACGCTGATCCGTCTGTATGAAACAGTGGAACGGACCGGCAGCGCCGTCGCCGGCGTCCCTTCCAAGGATACCGTGCGAATCACCGACGGGACCGGCCGGATGATCGGAACCCCGAACCGCAATACGGTCTGGATCGTCCAGACCCCCCAGGTCTTCCGCTTCCATGACATTCTGCGGGCCCATGAGCTGCTGATCGCCCATCTGGACGAAGTCGTGGCAAAGGGGATCACAATCACCGATGACGCTATGGTGGCGGATACCATGCTGGGCATCAAGTCCCAGATGGTCATGGCCTCCTATACCAATATCAAGCTGACGACCCCGGATGATCTGGAACTGGCCGAGCTGATCCTGCGGGATATGCGGGAAGACGGGGAGACCGGCTGAAAGGCGGACCGCGGCAGCTCTTCGGAGGCTGTCGCGCGTTATGGTTTTCATGGCTCTTCACCGGAATGTCAGGAACAAATGCCAATTATCGAATCTGCAGAAGGAGGTAGACTGTGGCTTTTGCCCATCTGCATGTCCATACAGAGTATTCTCTTCTGGACGGATCCAACAAAATAAAGGAATATGTCAGCCAGGTCAAAGCCCTGGGAATGGACAGCGCAGCCATCACGGATCATGGCGTGATGTACGGTGTCATTGACTTTTACAGGGCCTGCAAATCCGAAGGGATCAGGCCCGTTTTAGGCTGTGAAGTATATGTGGCTCCGGGTTCCCGTTTTGACCGGGAAAAGAACGCGGGAGATGACAGATATTATCATCTGATCCTGCTGGCGGAGAACAATACCGGCTATTCCAACCTGATGAAGATCGTCAGCCGTTCTTTTACCGAAGGCTATTATTACAAGCCCCGGGTGGACCTGGACCTGCTGCGGGAATTCCATGAGGGGCTCATCTGCACGTCCGCCTGCCTGGCGGGGGAAGTGGCCAGGAACATCGTCCGCGGCAATATGGCTGAGGCGGAACAGGCGGCCCTGCGCTACCGGGACATCTTCGGAGAAGAGAATTTCTTCCTGGAGCTGCAGGACCATGGCTATAAGGATCAGCAGACCGTCAATGCCGCCCTGCTGAACATGCATGAAAAATACGGGATCCCCCTGGTGGCCACCAATGATGTCCACTATACCTATAAGGAGGACGCGGAGCCCCATGATATCCTGCTCTGTATCCAGACCGGCAAAAAACTCTCGGATGAGAACCGGATGCGCTATACGGGCGGCCAGTTCTATTTAAAGAGCGAAGCGGAAATGCGGGCTTTGTTCCCCTATGCCCGGGAAGCGCTGGAGAATACAGAGAAGATCGCCCGCCGCTGCAATGTCGAGATTGAATTCGGCGTGACGCGGCTCCCCCGTTTTGATGTACCGGAAGGTTATGATTCCTGGACTTACCTGAACAAACTCTGCGATGACGGCATGGCGGAGCGCTATCCGGAAGATGACGGGACCCTGCGGGAACGGCTGGATTTTGAACTGAATACCATCCGGCAGATGGGCTATGTCGATTACTTCCTGATCGTATGGGACTATATCAATTACGCCAGGGAGAACGGGATCATGGTCGGGCCCGGACGGGGGTCGGCGGCAGGTTCCATTGTTTCCTACTGCCTGCATATCACGGATATCGATCCCATCCGTTACAACCTGCTCTTCGAGCGTTTCCTGAATCCGGAGCGTGTCTCCATGCCGGATATTGACGTGGACTTCTGCTTTGAACGCAGACAGGAAGTCATCGACTACGTGACCCGCAAATACGGACGTGACCGTGTCATGCAGATCATCACCTTCGGCACCATGCTGGCCAAAGGCGTCATCCGGGACGTGGGAAGGGTCATGGACCTGCCCTACGGCTTTGTGGATTCCATCGCCAAAATGATTCCGGCTGAACTGGGTATCACCCTGGAAAAAGCCCTGCAGATGAACCCGGAACTGAAGAGTACCTATGAACAGGATGAACGGGTGCACAAACTGATCGACATGGCCAGACGTCTGGAGGGACTGCCCCGCCACAGCTCGGTCCACGCGGCCGGCGTCGTCATCTGTTCGGAACCGGCGGAGGACCTGGTCCCCCTGTCCAGGGCCCAGGACGGTTCCGTGACCACCCAGTTCACCATGACCACCATCGAGGAGCTGGGCCTTCTGAAAATGGACTTTCTGGGCCTGCGGACCCTGACTGTCATCCAGAACGCGGTGCGGATGGCCAACCGTTCCATAGAGGCCGCGGGCGGCGGATATCCGCCGGGAGAGCCCCGGATATCCGGACAGCCTGTCCTGGAAAATCCCGCCGGCTATCCTCTGCGTATGGAAGCCATTGATTATGATGATAAGGCAGTCCTGGGATCTCTGAGCACAGGACATACGGAAGGCGTCTTCCAGCTTGAAAGCGCGGGCATGCAGTCCTTTATGAAGGAGCTGAAGCCCGGCAGCCTGGAGGACATCATCGCGGGAATCGCCCTGTACAGGCCGGGGCCCATGGATTTTATCCCCAAATATATTGAAGGCAAGAACCACGCGGACCATATTACCTATGACTGCCCCCAGCTGGAACCGATCCTGGCCCCGACCTACGGCTGTATCGTCTATCAGGAGCAGGTCATGTCCATCGTCCGGGACCTGGGCGGCTATACCCTGGGACGGAGCGACCTGGTCCGCAGGGCCATGAGCAAAAAGAAACAGTCGGTCATGGAAAAGGAGCGGCGCAACTTTGTATACGGCAATCCGGAAGAAAATGTTCCCGGCTGTATTTCCAGAGGGATTCCGGAGTATACAGCTTCCCATATCTACGACATGATGATGGATTTCGCCAAATACGCCTTCAACAAGTCCCACGCGGCCTGTTACGCGGTGGTCACTTACCAGACCGCCTGGCTCAAATATTATTATCCGACGGAATTTATGGCGGCCCTGATGACTTCAGTCATTGATTTTCCTGCCAAGGTGGCCGGTTATATCCTGACATGCCGGAGCATGAAGATTCCGCTGCTGCCTCCGGATATCAATGAGGGCGAAGCCGGCTTTTCCGTATCCGGCGGAGCGGTCCGCTACGGCCTGACCGCGATCAAAGGCGTTGGCCGGCCTGTCATTGACGGGATCATTGCGGAGAGAAAGGCCAGAGGACCGTTCCGCGATCTGCATGATTTCCTGTCCAGAATGGTCATGCAGGAAAGGGAGATCAACCGCAGGGTCATTGAGAGCTTCATCAAAGCCGGTGCCCTGGACTGTCTGGGCGCCACCCGCAAGCAGATGATGAGCGTCTACATGCGGATGATGGATGATCTGCAGAGCTCCCGCAGGAACGACATGGCCGGGCAGCTGTCCCTTTTTGACATCGTGGATGAAGAGGATAAGGCCCAGTATCAGGTCAGGATGCCGGATATAGGAGAGTATCCCCGGGAGATGATGCTGGCCTTTGAGAAGGAGGTCCTGGGCATTTATGTCAGCGGGCATCCCATGGAGGAATACAGTGCCCTGTGGAAGAGCAATATTACGGCCAAAGCGGCGGATTTTTATCTGGACGAAGAAACAGGCCAGGCCAGGATCCAGGATGGTTCCAGGGCCACCATCGGCGGTATGATCGCCGAAAAGACCATCAAATATACCAGGCAGAACAAAGTCATGGCTTTCCTGACCCTGGAGGATATGACAGGTTCGATCGAAGTCATTGTATTTCCTAAAAGTTATGAAGAACAGGGCTCTCTCCTGCAGGAGGACCGCAAGGTCTTTATCCAGGGCCGGGTACAGGCCGAAGAGGACAAAGACGGCAAACTGATCTGTGAGAAGATCATTCCTTTCGAGGATGTGCCCAGAAAACTGTGGATCCGTTTCCCGGACAGGGCTGCCTATGAGGCCGGCGCGAAAGAGCTTTTTGAACTGATCGACCGCAACGGAGGCAGGGATAAGGTCATTCTATACCTGGAAGACGTGCACCAGCGCAGGGTCCTGCCGCCGGGCCAGGGCGTCCGGGCGGACCGGGATCTGGTGGACCGGCTGGGCCGGATTTTCGGCAGCGCAAATGTTATTTTGCAGTAAACCTTACCCGGTTGAGAATTGAAATCAGACGCTGTTTACGGTAAAATATTATTGACTGTTCCGGGCCGGCCAAAGCCCCGGTCGGTCTGGTACAAGGCGGCGGGCCTTCTTGCTTGGGAATGTTTTTTAGAAGGCCGGCATTTCATATAATGTATTGAAACAGGGAGGCTTACCATGGATAAAGAGATTAAGACGATTGGTGTCCTGACGAGCGGCGGCGATGCCCCGGGCATGAACGCGGCCATCCGCGCAGTAGTAAGAGAGGCTCTGCACAACAAAGTTAAGGTCAAGGGAATCAAGAGAGGCTACAGGGGCCTTCTGAACGAAGAGATCTTCGATATGAAATCCCAGGATGTAGCCGGTATCATCCAGCTGGGCGGAACCATTCTGGGTACAGCCAGATGCTCCGAATTCCGTACAGAAGAAGGACAGGCCAAGGGTGCCGAAATCTGCCGCAAGCACGGCATTGACGGCATTGTTGTCATCGGCGGCGATGGCTCCTACCGCGGCGCGCAGGCCCTGGCCAGACACGGCATTAATACCATCGGCGTTCCCGGAACGATTGATCTGGACATTGCCTGCACAGATTATACAATCGGCTTTGATACGGCCATCAATACAGCGATGGACGCGATCGACAAGGTCAAGGACACATCTTCTTCCCATGAGAGATGCTCCATCATTGAGGTCATGGGAAGGCATGCCGGCTATATCGCCCTGTGGTGCGGTATCTCCACCGGTGCTGAGGATATCCTCATCCCCGAAAAATATGATTATGACGAGCAGAAGATCGTCGACCATATCATCAACAACAGAAGGATCGGTAAAAAGCATCACATGATCGTCAATGCCGAAGGTATCGGACATTCCACATCCATGGCCAAGAGGATCGAGGCAGCTACCGGCGTTGAGACCAGGGCGACCATTCTGGGCTACATGCAGCGGGGCGGCAGCCCGACCTGTACAGACCGTTACTACGCTTCCATCATGGGCGCTTACGCGGCGGATATCCTGGTCCAGGGCAAGTCCAACAGGGTCGTAGCGTTCAAGAACGGCGCTTTCGTTGATTATGATATCGAGGAAGCGCTGGCCATGACCAAGGAGATCAGCGAGTACGAATATCAGATCGCCTGGAACCTGAGATAAGCAGGACGGCTTCGCGGCGGCGTGCCGGCTCCCGGCGGAGCGTTCAGGTCAGTATTATGACAGCCATATGATTTTTCGCGGGCAGGATCTTTCCTGCCCGCCTTGTATTTTTGGATATAGACAGGTGGAAATACAGCAGACATGTACGAAGAAATAAGCTCCCTTGCCAACCCCCGGGTCCGCCGTGTGCTGCAGCTGCAGCAGAAGGCCCGGACAAGAAAAAAAGAAAACTGTTTTATCATCGAGGGGATCCGCCTCTTTCTGGATACACCGGACGATTTTCTGGAGGAAATCTATATGACGGCGGACCTTCTGGAGCGGGAAGAGCCCCGGATCCGGGAAAAGATCACCAGACACGGCTGCAGGATCGTTACCCCTGAGGTCATGAAGAAGATGTCTGATACCATGACGCCCCAGGGCGTCCTCTGCCTGGCCAGAATGCCCCGGTACAGCATGGAGGACCTGCTGACCGGGTGTCCTTTACTGCTCCTGCTGGAGAATATCCAGGATCCCGGTAATCTGGGCACCATGTTCCGGACGGCCGAGGCGGCCGGCGCTGCCGGTATCCTTATGAACAAAGGGACGGCTGACCTGTTCAATCCCAAAACGGTCCGGTCCACTATGAGCGCCGTCTTCCGTGTGCCATTCCTTGTGACGGAGGACTTTTGCGCCGGCCTGGAACAGCTGCGCAGCCGGGGCCTGCGGATTTTTGCCGCGCATCTGGCAGGGCAGGATAATTATGACCGGGCCGATTATACAGGACCCTGCGGGATTCTGATCGGCAATGAGGGAAAGGGACTGACCGAAGAAGCCGCGGCCCTCGCGACAGACCTGATCCGGATTCCCATGCACGGCAGGATCGAATCCCTCAACGCAGCCATGGCGGCAGGAATCCTTATGTATGAAGCGGACCGTCAGCGCAGACAGGCGGGCAGATAGTACTTGCGGTCCACAGAGGAAATGATTTATCATAAGGACTGTATTGTCAATCCGGCGGTGGATTGCTGCAGCTGCAATGATCAAAGAACAGACACAGAAAGGTATCGCGACATGGCAAAAATCGATTTAAAGGGAAGAGACTTTTTAAAGCTCCTGGACTTCACGGAAGAAGAGATCCTCTATTTGCTGGATCTGGCTGCCGATCTCAAGGATAAGAAGAAAAAGGGAATCCCCCACCGTTATTTTGAGGGCAGGAACATCGCTCTGATCTTTGAGAAGACCAGTACCAGGACCCGTTGTTCCTTTGAGGTCGCGGGCCATGACCTGGGCATGGGGACGACCTATCTGGATCCCGAGGGATCCCAGATAGGCAAAAAAGAGAGTATCGCCGATACAGCCCGGGTACTGGCCGGCATGTTCGACGGTATTGAATACAGGGGCTACGGACAGGAGATCGTAGAAGAGCTGGCCAAATACGCGAAGGTCCCGGTATGGAACGGACTGACCAATGAGTTCCATCCTACCCAGATGCTGGCGGACCTGCTGACCATCCGTGAGCATTTCGGCAGGATCAAAGGCCTCAGGCTCAGCTATTTCGGCGATGCCCGCTACAATACAGCGGATTCCCTGATGGTGGCCGGCGCCAAGACCGGCATGCATATTGTACTGGCGTCAGACGAACACTATTTCCCGGACCCTGCCCTGGTGGAGACCTGCCGGGAGATCGCGGCCGGGACCGGCGGCAGCATTACCCTGACCACCGACCCGGAGGAAGCCGCCAGAGACGCCCACATCCTCTATACGGATGTCTGGGTATCCATGGGCGAGCCCATGGAGGCCTGGGCCGAGAGGATCGGCCTTATGAAAAAATATCAGGTCAACGCCTCCCTGATGCGGCTGGCGGATCCGGACGCCATCTTCATGCACTGCCTGCCCGCCTTTCATGACCAGGGGACCGGGATCGGCCGTCAGGTCTATGAGAAGTTCGGCATGGCAGAGCTGGAAGTCACCGACGAGGTCTTTGAGAGCAGCCAGTCTCTGGTCTTTGAGGAGGCTGAGAACCGCATGCATACCATCAAGGCCGTCATCGCGGCGACTCTGGGACTGTAAGGACCGGGTCCCGGGTTACAGATGGCCGGACAGAAGGGGTCCGCGTCCGGAGCGCCGGGCGCGGACCGGTTTTTGAGAGCAGGAAGAGCATGAGCACGAAAGAAGAGATTCTGGAAAAACTGAAGCAGACGGACGGATTTGTGTCCGGCCAGCAGCTCTGCCAGAGCCTGGGAGTTTCCAGGACAGCTGTCTGGAAGGCGGTGGAAAAGCTCCGGGAAGAAGGGTATCCGATCGAGGCGGTGACCAACAAAGGATACCGGCTGCGGGAGGTCGCCGGCGCGGATCTGCTGAACCGGGAGCGGCTGGAAGCCTGCCTGCGGACAGAATGGGCCGGCAGGCCGGTCCTGTATAAGAAAGAGACGGGGACCACCCAGCAGGATGTCGTTCAGCTGTCGGATCAGGGAGCTGCCGAAGGTACGCTGGTCGTGACCGCCATGCAGACAGCCGGCCGGGGACGCCGGGGCAGGACCTGGATTTCGCCGCCGGATGTCAATGTATATATGAGCATCCTGCTCAGGCCGCGGATCAGTCCGGAAACAGCCCCCATGGTCACCCTGGTCATGGCTCTGGCTGTTTACAGGGCCTCCCTGAACCTGCCGGTCCGGGAAGGCAGGACCTGCCGCTTCGGCATCAAATGGCCCAACGATATCGTTGCCTCTGTTGACGGGGGACCCTATCTGAAACTGGCCGGTATCCTGACAGAGATGCGCATGGAAGAGAGGGAGATCCGGGATATCGTGATCGGTACCGGACTCAATGTCAACCAGACGGAGTTCCCGGAGGAAATCCGGGAGACCGCTTCCTCCTATTACCTGATGACCGACCGCAGAGTGAACAGGGCTTCTTTCACGGCAGATATATGGAAATGTTTTGAAGAGGATTACAGCCTGTTCCTGCAGGCCCGCAGCCTTGCGCCCGTCCGGGAAGCATATGAGGAAGGCCTTGTCAATAAAGGAAGGACCGTCAGGGTGCTGGATCCGGCCGGTCCATTTACAGGGACAGCCGGAGGTATCACGGATACCGGCGAGATGATCGTGACTCCCCGGGCCGGGGGGCCTGACCGGATCATCAGCTCTGGCGAAGTATCCGTCCGCGGTGTGGAAGGCTACGTCTGAGGGAAAGGACAGCAGTAAAAGAGGCAGACATGTCAGATAAAAAATACAGGATCGTATTGTGCGGCGCCAATGCCTATGACCGCAAGTACTACTTTAACAGCAAATTTGATAAGATCCCTGAAAACATCAAGGAGGAGCTGCACATCATCTGCGTCCTCTGTACAGAAGAGATCGGCGGGATCTTGACCATCTCTTTCACCCCTTACGGGGATGTGGAGCTGGAGAGCAGCAGGGAGGAAGGCGATCTTCTTTATGATGAGATCGGCGGACCCCTGATGATCAAGGAAAT
>ODAI012041195.1_pt1 | contig 11124 bp, 13 predicted proteins | sample 1539321 | NCBI WGS metagenome assembly ODAI01 (sample SAMN02144231, study PRJEB22623) | gut metagenome | biome: sheep rumen | host: Ovis aries | place: New Zealand | reverse complement strand
TCTGATTGAGAATGCCATGATAAACCTCCTTTCGCCGCATGTTTATATAGTACATTGTACTATTTTCTGCTGATTTGTCAAGGCACTGTTAATCAAATCCCTGATACGGATCGCTCAGTGATGGCGGACAATCTTCATAAACTGACCGTGGATCCTTTGCGATCTTGATCGGGTATGGCAGCGCTGCATTGTCTTCGTTATAACAGGCAATGGTTATGCCGATAGAACGATATTCTGTCATCACGAGAGGCGTGCACGGATATGCTTCTCTCCACTTTTTTAAGACATCTTCCCTTGAAAGTGAAAGATTGCTGTAAAAAGGCCACCACGGATATTCTGACATTTTCTTTGCCGGATACTTCGGATGCTGCTCTTCATATTTCAGGCTATGCGGGGTTTTGTAATCAGGATGCGCTGATATCCATGACCTGTTCCAGTCTGCGATTAGGTTATAAATATCTATCTTTCCAAATCGTCCGTAGTCCTCATACATCTTCACATCAATCTGCGCTGTTTTCCCTCCGAATTCCTCAGGAATCAGGACTGACGCAGGATGGTCTTTTGAAAATCCGACAAGCCGCTGGTCGCGTCTTGGTCTTGGGCATCCAAAACTATCTATCCTGATTTCGCCAACGTCACAATAACACCATGAAAAACTTCCCATTTTATTTCCTTTCTGATTCAACTGACAAAGCTTTGTCTTCAAATTCATCGTAATCAACGAGTTCGACGGTTCCGGCATCCCATCCTCTGTCTTCCAGAATCTGGTCCCGGATCATTACGATATTGACATCCGGATCATCTACCTGTCCGCCGTCGATCAGCTCAAAGTCGGCTGAATAGAGCGTGTAATCCCATCCATTGTCCGTATACTGTATGCTGATATACCCTTCGGGTGTCTTCCAGACCGCCTGTTCTAATCCTGACTCGACCCACTTGCGGACAAAAGAAGGAAAATACCATCCGGTAAGTTCTGCCATAACGCCGTCAATGACTCTGCGCTCATCATCAGATGCTCTAATATAATCATCAATTAACGAGGCAGGCTTACCGTCATCGTCTCCCATGATCTCTTCGGCAACAAATGAAAATAAGTCTTTTCTTTCGTTGTTTCTGTCAAATGTGCACTCTCTGGCCGCGTTAAACATGCTTTCGCCAGTAGCATCAATATTGCAGCTGGGCCATGTGAATACTTTGTTCCCTATTTCTTTGGGATCTGGTGAATGCGTTGAAACAGGTTCTGCCTGCTTCATGCCGTCCCTGCTTTCGACCTCATTCTTTTTCTCATTGAGCTTTTCCAGTGCATCTGCTATTCGGCCGAGGTTTTTTGCAACACTTGGCATTGTGCTTTCGAAAAACCTTTTACCCATTACTGTCTGAAATAATTCCATTTGGTTTACCTCCTGTTTTGAAAAATAAATACTACGATATAAACATGAAAGGCGAAGAAGAAAACAAAAAGCCAACCTTGCTCGAAACTGTTAGCAAAGACAATTATTCTTGTTTTGTTATTTCGGAAATAGAGCAGACTTTTTATAGTTTTAAATATATAAAAAAGGAGGAATTAAAAAATGGAATTTACTTACTTAGGAACTGATGGAAGATTTTGTTCAGTTCTTAAAAGCAATCTCAGCTTTGAGGAACTGAATAAAAAAGAAAAAGAAGGAAGTTTGCACAGCAGCGACTTTCAGTCCTGCTTCGGAACAGACTGGAACGGCATTGACAAACTAGAAAGGACTCTGCGCCTTATACCTTTCAGGAGGACAGGCCGCGTGATTCGTACCAGGGATAAGCTTTGTTTCCATGGACACGATCAGGACATGTGGTATATCCGTGACTGGACGGTATCCTATGATACGTTCTGTGAGATGATGACGACTGCGGCCCCAGGTGAAGACGCTGCTGAGGACGAACCGCAGTATCGAGGCACAGTCGGAAAGCCCTGGATTCTGGCGGTTGACACGATTATATCGACAGCAAAGTGGGGCGACCACTCTCTGTATATCATTACAGACAAGCAGAAAAATATCTTCACTTGCAAATGCAAAAAAAGCCTCAACATTTCAGTGCCCGAAGGAAAGCAAATGTTCATCAAGGCAACTGTAAAAAGGCATGTTGAATACCACGGCATGAAGCAGACGTGGCTTGACAGCCATCCACAGGTGTTTTACGCCTAAGCCGCATGTGAAATAACCAACTCAGAGATCAGGTGAATGCCTGGTCTCTTTTTTTGCGCATTTCTTTTTTTGTACCATATTTGTTCGTCAGTGGCCCGCTGATAGCGCACACATTTTGCTGAGGACAGCCTTCCATCTTTATGATTTATCCTGCCGTTTCATAGTCAGTATTCTGAAATCTGTTCGCCGCGTTATGTTTTGTAGTCAGTATACTGGCATTGTTTTTGCAATATTTAGATAGTCAGTATACTGAAAAGCTAATGACCGTGCTGTTAAAAAAAAGAATGGCTGCTTCAAATGTGCCTCGGATGCCCCTCAGACCAGTTTGTAATGTTGCTGATTTTCTTCCCCGGATGATTTTTTATGCCGAAAACATATCTGAAACGTTTCAAAATATAGTTTTTTTATTTACGCATATATAAGTATGTCTAAAGAGGGATGATTTTTAATTATCATACCTTTGCACCAGAAATCCTGTTTTTCCGAGCCTACTTTTCAGTATTGTGGAATATTCAGAATAGTGACTATTTGTTTTTCATAGTCAGTATTCTGCACTGAATAATTCTCCAAACAAATTCTTTCCTTTACAAACGAAGAGCTGATCCGCTTTTTCTGGGCACTGCATTAAAAGGTAATATCGAGCCGTCTTCCATACTTATTACGAACGGGTTTATAGCAGATAAACTGTTTTGTCTGCAGCAGACTCTTTAAGCAAAAGGAAGATGGGAAGAAAAATGATAACTCTACAAAAACAGCTGGGCCAATATATAACGCCGAAAAAGATTGTTGTGATGATTCTGGATAGTATTGATTATTCAGGGGAAACCGTTTTCAAAAAACGGATCATGGAACCATCGTTTGGTAATGGAGCGTTCCTTGAGGAGATAATAAGAAGAATTGCAGAGGAGGGGCTAAACGCCGGAATGTCTCCCGGGCAGATGAAAAACGTAATAGAGAGAAATGTGTTTGGAATGGAGATAGACAGTCCTCTTTACTTTCAGGCAATAAAGCGTCTGGATGATATGCTTTTAAAGTACGGCATTTCAGGCATGGACTGGTCGCAGAACCTTATCCTTACGGATGCACTGAGCGGATACAAAGATTTTGAGAAAAAAATGGATCTTGTTATAGGCAATCCACCTTATGTCAATATCCACAACCTTTCAGATAAAGTCCGCGGCAAACTGCGACATCTTGGCTTTTCCGGAGGGATGTCAGACCTTTATATCGTATTTTTCAAAATAGGAATACTAATGCTTGGCAGAAAAGGAAGGCTCGCTTATATCTCCCCTAATTCATTTATGAAGAATTCTTTGCAGGCACGTTTCCGTAACTACCTGATCAGAAATAAATACCTTGATTCCATTTATGATTTTGGTTCGTTTAAAGTCTTTGAGGATGCAGACACCTATGCGTGCATCTGTATCCTCAACAAAGACAGGGAGCGCAGGAACAAATCGCTTTGTTATAGAAAATACGATGCAGACAATATACTGGAAGAAACTATTGTCAGTTACGACTGTCTCGAAAAACATTATGTGAACGCCATATGGTCTTTTGGCTTAAAGGAACAAGATAAGTGCGGCGGAATAAGGATTAAAGATATTGCAATCGTACAGAACGGAATATCAACGAACAAGGATTCAGTTTATATTATAAGTGCTTTTTACGATGAAGAATTAATCACTCCGTTTTTAGAAAGAACAATGGATACATCAACTTCATATGTTTACTTTAAAACCAGAGAAGGTGAAATTAGAAAAATAGAGACAAAGATACTGCGAAGATGTGTCAAGGGATCAAAGTATACCGGGACTCCGGATAACACATACATTATTTTTCCTTATCTTTATGAAGTTGTTCCGGGAACGGGAGAGTCGTGCGCACTTATGGAATCGCACACTGTATCACCAATGGATGAAGATTATCTAAAAAATAAATACCCACTTGCTTACAGTTACCTTCTGCACAACAATGAGATACTTACAAAAAGAGATATGGATAAGCGGTCCTCATGGTTTTTGTTTGCCAGAAGCCAGGGATTGCTTAACAGTTTTCAGAAAAAGATAGTATTCAAGCATGTCATAAACAAAAATGACGGCAGCATTATTCCATACATATTAGAAGAGGATATTATCGTATATTCAGGAATGTATACGACGATAAGTCCTGCTGCCCGCCTGTACAAAAACGAGTTATTTCCCGAAGCAGATGATAAAATATCTGTCTCTGAATTTAACGACATGGTTCTGAGTAAAGTGAAAGAAATTTTTTCTGAGAAAAGGTTTCGTGATTACTGCTGCCTGATGAGCAAGGATATGTCGGGCAGCTATGTCAGCGTCTCAACAAAAGCGGTGCAGCAGTTCGTATTGCAAAAATGGACCAACTGACAGTGGCGCTCATCCAAGCCATTTTTAAAGAAAAAGGCCCCGGAGAAATAAATCTCCAGAGCCTTGTTTTTCTTACCACTCATCTCCGCTGTCAATGCTTCTGTAAGGAAGATATAACAGCTTTGACAGCCTTTCCGTCGTTTCTACTACCTCACGGACTGAAGCGCCTTTGCTTGTGAGCTGCTTCTGTACGATCTCGTTCAAGTACATGTAAACGTCGATCGCCGTTCCCGTGTTTTCCTTTGCAAGGATGATCTCATCAACTTTCGCTCCAAGGATTTCCTTGCTGATAAAGGTATGTTTCTCCTGAATCCTTTTGAGCACTTCGGAAATGTCGGAAATCGGGATATTCCCGAGTTTTTCGATCATCTCTTCGGACTCTTCAAAGATTCCTTTGAGATGGTTCTTTACCTTGTCCCCGAAAAGTTCAACGGAAGCTTCGCCCGTATGGGGAAGCTCCACCTTGCCCGGAAGCAGAAAACTGTTCCCGTCGATGCTGTAATAGCATCTGCACACAGCTGAGGACAATCCGATGTCGGAAGTATAAAAGGCAAGCTTTGTTTTTACTTCCTTCGCATGGACGTTAAAATCCTCAAGCCGCATCCTGAACTCTTCCTCGCGGATTTCGTCATTAAGATCAAACTCCGTGCGGAAGAACTCATGGCTCCATGAACCGTTATTAAATTTCAATTCATGGAACTCACTTGCAGCGTACTGCTCGACCGTTTCCAGCAGCTTGTCTGCGTGGAGGACAACATACTGTTTGGACAGAACTGCCCTCACCTTGCCCCAGCGGACAAGCACAAGGCATCCGTCACTGTAAAGCTGGAGATCCTGCGTGAGACGCGCGGCCTTTACTTCTGTGGGGAGAACCTTCTTTGCTGCAGTTTCGTCAAAACGCCGCATAGTCTGGCAGTCATCTCCGGCCCTCTGACAGATCTGCAGATAAGCGCTTTCCTGTGTAGGGAAACACCAGAGCTTATTGCCGTAAGGAACTACATAGAAAATTCCGTTTCCCTCAATGCATTCTTTGTTGATTTCCATATCTGCAGAGATCGACGCTGCCTGCACCTTACAGCCTCTCCTTATGAACTCGACCTTTTCACAGGCTTCATCCATAAAGATGTTGTTGGGAATGAACACAACTCCGGTCTCTTCAATCGCCGGAGTCAGGATCACCTGATCCTCATACATTCCTTTGAGGAATGTTTTAACATCCTCCATCTTTGTGAAGGACAACTCCTGGTCATCTAAGATTCTTTTACTCATTTTTACCATTTACCTCCTTTGGTATATTTCTTAAACTGAAAAAAGAATGATTGAATCTTTCAAGAACAAAAACTGAAACTGGCGTTCAGATACCAGAAAAAGAATGAATCTGTCAGAAATTCCGTATAATACTATGAGACTGTTCATAACAGGGGAAAAGAGGGCTTCTATGAGAAAACGTTCTATTATGTTATTTTTCGTTTTAATATTGCTTGCAGTTTCCGGCTGCTCCCTAAATAAGGATTTTCCGGAATTTGAAACGTATGTGCCAGACGAAGGAAAGACGGCTGAGAATCTTGAGAATATGGAAATTATAGAGTACGCTGATGAAGAAGAGGCCGCTGACAACACGTATACGCATATGCAGAAGATACGGCTCCGGGAAGAAGACTATACGATCGATACGTATATCATTAAAGCAGACAGCATAAAATCAGATGAGGTTTACGAGATTTCTGCAGAATCATATTCTGACGGAATAACAATGAGGATCAGCCTTGTCAGGAAAGAAAAGGATATAATTTCTTCTGAAGTCGAAACAAACCTTGATAAGATAAACGGACATGATGGCTTAAAAGAAGAACCGAAAATAGAAATAAAAGACAATCTCGGAATCATCTCCTATTCTATCGTAGAAAACGGGAAAGAATATCCCTGCCTTTATATATGCAAGACAGACGAACTTGTTGATGAGGATGAAATGAAAGTTGCGATGCTTACTTCGATTTTTATTGACAACAGAAAAGCCAATGCTAATACATCGAAAATCATGAAAGAAGTCCTTGATGTGACGGGAATTGAAAAAGGCTGATTTGCGTATTTACAAAAAAACAAAGATACCTTGGAGAGCAACTTTCCCCGGTATCCTTGTTTTTTCTTAGTTCCAAAGACCTTTCCACCATTCTTTTGCATTTCCGAAAAAGTCTGTTATTGGAGCCATAGGAGCAGACGAATCCTTTATCTCCATACTTACAGTAGGGCTCGTCATTGCATCATATCCTTTGTCTACAAGATCTGATGCTTGCTGTGTAATGCTGTAATCTTCTTCCATTTGTTTGCTCTTTGCATCAAAATCAGCCTTTAAGTCTGAATAACGGCTGTCTCGACTAATTTTTGCACTGTCTGCCATTCCAATGCCTTTGCTTTTCATGCTGCTGATAACGGACTCTTTCGCTGATGCCTGCGAAGCTATTGAACTGTACGCGCCTGCAAGCGGTGTGCTAGGGAGGCTGCTGAAACTGATCCCCGGCATTCCTCTGTCGTAACTTCCCGAATACCCTTTCTGTGCTGTTTCAAAAATATTTCCGATGCTGATACTGTTTTTGATAGATGCAAACTGGCCTTTCGATGTAGAGTCTTTATATGTCTTCTCCATCTGTTTGCTCATTTGCGACACCATTTTGTCCGGTGTAAAATCCGCAGGGATTTGCGGTGTTTCAAGCTTTAACGAAGAAGCAATATCTCCGTATGTGCTGTTAAACAGTTCCATGCAGTCTGCCGCCTTATTTGCGCTTTCCGCCATCGTATAACTGTCCGTATAGCTTTGAGATAGTGCCATGTACTGGAGGTTTAAAAGCCCCGTGTCATAAATCGAAGAATAATCCATCACTGCGACTTCCGCTGCAATGCTCTGCGGCACAGGAATATTCATCTGTGATCCTATAGCCATAGACAGCTTCATCATGTTGTTCCCGGACATGGAATCAAGAACATCTCCATAGACCGATGAGTAGTCCTCTGCATTCAGCAGAGCTCTTATGTCCGCAGCAGAGGCAGCCTGTTTCATATCGTTCAGCGAAATGCTGCCGTTTTCGGCAAGACCGTCCATGTAGGCCATGATTTCTTCTGAGGACGAATCTGCGTTGATCCCGGTATCACCTGTTTCTGCAGCAAGAGATACGCACGGCGCAGAAAAAACAATGGTTGACATAATTGAAGCGGCAATCCCGATTTTAAAAATGATTGATCTGATTTTCATCGTTTCCCCCTTTTATAAAAATAATGTACTCACTAAAAGTATGATATTTCTCCTATGCTTCTCGCAGCCTATTTGTGAAGACTTAACATATGATTGATATAATCCCATGCCTGTTCGATAGCGGCACTGACTGCCAGGTTTGTGCCGCCATTGTCATCTGCGGTCTCTTCATACCATATGAGATAATTTAAAAAATCCCATGGCGATTTTGAAAGCGCAATGATCTTATCGAAATCAGGCACGATACTGTCAGCACGGTATTCTTTTTCAACCTCTCTGATCCTTTCTTCAAGGATCTCAAATTTTTTGTATGATATTTCGATACATCCCTGTTTTAAATCTTTCTTTTTCAAAATCCCGCCTCCTGTTTTTCTTAATGTCAGTTATGTAAGTTTCCTGCAGTTTTTTCGTTTTTCTGGGAACCCAGAAAAGCATGAAACTTGATTTTTTCTGTCATACTCATGATTAAGAGATTTTGTATATCTCACTTCACGAATTCACCGGAACAATAACAAGGGGGATCGAAATGTCTGACAGTCTTGGCTTAAAGATGGAATATGACAACATTCTGTCAGGGAATCAGGATGACTTCTCATCTGCTTATATAAAGAAAGAAGCGGAGCAGGAAGATTACATGGAACTCATGCGCTATTTCTTTGAGGAAATTATGGGATGGGGGCCTGTTGAGATAGAAAAATATGTGACGCTTGATATCATCGAACGAATGCATATGTCGAAGATACTTGGGAAGATTGATTTTCCTGCTGAGCTGGACAAGGAAAAGGATCTGTTTTACCTTTCAAATATTCTGTATCCGTCATCTTCTGCAAATGATAAAAGAACTGTCATCCTTACTGTGTATAAGAAAGTACTTACCGGGGAACTGAAAAAGTTTCCGAAGAATTTCTTTTTTCTTGCAGACAGTGATAATTATTATTTTGTCTGCCTGAACTATGCCTTGAAAGAAAATCTTTTTTTTAAGAGCATTGAAGAAGTTTATTCTTTTTTCGCAGACACAGACAAGGCAAGCATGTTTTTAGAAAGTGTAAGGCTTCTGGTTCCGTGCCGGGACAACTATGATATTCCGCTTGATATGATCCATGATTTTCTTCCATGCGATCAGAAGGATGACAGCTGTTATTCTTACTACAAGCTGACGGGGATTATGAATGCACATCATAAAAAGAGGAAAAATGTGGGGAGGCAGAGATGAGAATATATGTCAGGAACAGAATTATTCATCTTCTTAACAACGACGTAAAGAGCAGCAGAAAAAACTGCACAAGAATTTTGAAGAATATACGCGATGTAGCGTATAAACATAACAGGTATTCGTATTATCTCACATTTCTTATTATCATGCACGTTATGACAGGAGACCTGATCGAACAGTTTGACCCGGATGTGCTTGAGGCCGTCTTTAGCGAGCTGAGGCTCAAAGACAAAGAAAATGCAGACAAAAGGCTCATTCCACCAAACCAGAGCCCGCGTAATTAGAGCATGCCCGTACCAGCGCGAAAAAAGGAACCGTTGTGGTTCCTTTTTTTCTCTTGTTTTGTCATGCAAGGCAGATGACTGCTGCGCCAATGTTATCGGAATAACTTTTTGTGCTCTTGGCGGCTGTTACAAGTGCGTTCGCCGCTGAACTGACGCCATCCGATTCGAGGACGATGACAGGAATATACTGCTGCTGTATGGAGTAATGAACCCCGTCAGTAGTCATGAGCAGAATGTCTGTTTCTTTTATCCTGCCGCTCTCTGTCTGAATATCCGGTTCAAGGAGAACTCCTATTCCGCTCGTAAGTTGCAGGTTATCCGGGTGCAGGTAGTACTGTTCTTCAGTAATCTTTCCCTCTTCAAGAAGCTCATAGGCTCTCGTATGGTCGCTTGTAAGGTTTATAAGAGCGCCATCCCTTATCAAAGACAGTCTGGTGTTTCCTGCGTGGGAAAAATAGATCCTGTTATCAGATGAACAAAGAAGACACGTCACGCTTGCGGCATAACCCGAATACCTCTCCTCGTTTCCAAGTTTGAAGCCGCCAAGCAGCTTGTTAGCACTGCGCATCGCAAACTCTAAGAAAAAGCCCGGCTTTGACAGGAAGAGCTTTCTGTCTTTTTTGAAGACATATTCTATCTGTTCTTTGATTGATTCTGTCACTATGGCAGCAGGCTGTGGGAACTGATCGACTGAGCCTGTTCCGTCCGCGATTATGCAAAGAAGGTTGTCGTCATTCAGTTCAAGAAACTGTACATAGTCCTCCTGTTTTTCTCTGTCATTGCCTATGTCGACCTGCGCCCCAAGCATATATCTGTTTGGCATACTATTCCTCCTGTGTAATGTTTTTCCCTGTGCCGCCATAAGACGCACCTTCCGCTGCGACATTCTGCTCTTCTGTATGATTTTCTCCCAGAGCCATATCTTTACAGTAACTGTATATGGTCACTGACTCGTTGAACTTCTGCTGATAGGCAAGATAAATATATGCAAGCTTGTCTTTATCGTCATACACCTTTTCCATAGTATCAAGGAGCTGTTCATATAAGACAAGACAGTTGAAAGCCGCATCGATCCCCTTTGACTCGTAATAGTCAGATGTACCTACCTTAAGCGGGTGTTCTCTGTAATACCTGTTGTAATCATATTTCAGTATCACAATTTCCTGCCTGAATATCGCAATATGAGTCATTACATCAGAAGGAGCTATGTCTCCGTCAAGATACAGGGCCGCTACGTCATCTGTATCTTTTATAAGAGTCGTGAGGCTTTCCATGTAATATTCCTGTTTCTCAAGCCATTCCTTCCCAGTCTGGTATTTTGATGGCCTTGTAACTAACACTGAGATAAGAACAGTCGCTGCTGACAATGCCAGTATACATGCAAGCAGAATGCGCTTTCTTATTCTTTTTCTTCTGCTGCTTTTAATCCTCTCCCGATGATTCTGGACTGTGTTTTTTTGCATATTCATGAACTTTTCCTCCGAAACAAGTATGGAAGATTTTAGTCATTCTTTGGACACAAAAACCCCGCAGACATTAGTCTGCGGGGCAGAAGGGATGAAAAATCTAAGGAAGAATTTACTTTCCGCCTGTTGTTTTCTTATCGTCTTTTTCTTCCTCGTCCTCCTTTTTTCCGGCATAGATCAGAAAAGCAATGGCTCCGCCAAAGGCAAGGAGAAGAGCAACAAGGATGCAGCCCTCGATAAGACGTTTGGTATCTTTTCTGTTTCGTGTATTGTCCTCATCCTCGCTCTCTGCCTCATCATCGGCTTTTTCCGTCGTCACAGCAGTATTGATCTCTTCTTCCAGTGAC
>ODAI013233801.1_pt1 | contig 11125 bp, 3 predicted proteins | sample 1539321 | NCBI WGS metagenome assembly ODAI01 (sample SAMN02144231, study PRJEB22623) | gut metagenome | biome: sheep rumen | host: Ovis aries | place: New Zealand | reverse complement strand
TCGCCAAATGTCTCGAAGTAAACGTCAATGAACTTCTGAGGATGTAAAAGCAATGAATACGAATCCTCCTTTTGTTCTCCTTTAGTTTCCTATATCGTAGCAAGGGCATAGCGTAGGCAGAGTATAGACGTAGCATAGACCAAGCTTATACCTTCGGAAATATCTCTAAGATGGTTCGGAGATGGCTCAAAGATGGAAGATAGTATATAATAAACAAGAAACGAGATATGCCGGTAGATAAACAAGTATTGTTGCGTTATCAGGTTCTGAACAAGTGCTTCAGAAACAGATATAGGGAATTTACCATCGATGACCTCGTTGATGAGTGCAACAAGGCATTACGCCGTATGGATAAACCTGATGTTTCTAAGCGAACCATACAGAACGACATTAACATCTTGGAAGCGGATTATGGCATCATGCTTGATGAGAAGCTAAAGCGAGGCAAGAAACGTCTCTATCGGTACGTTGATACTAATCATTCGATTACATTGTTTCGCATCAACGATGAAGAGCGCCATAAGTTGCAAGATGCTATCCGCGTTTTGGAAAGTTTCGAGGGTGAACCTATATACGATTGGGCTAGGACTCTGTTGATGCAGGTTGAGGGAGGTTTGTTTACCGAAGAATCCACTCCTGTCGTATCATTCCAAACTAATCCAGATTTGAAAGGTATCAATCTCTTTGAAAAGCTGTTGCAGACTATCATCAAAAAGCGGGTGCTAAAGATTGAATACGCTCCTTTTGGCAAAGATAGTTATAGCGAAAGAATATATCCATACCATTTGAAGCAATTCAATGACCGCTGGTATCTCATTGCCCAAGCAGTTGGCTATGACTCCTTAGGTCATTATGCCTTAGACCGAATTGAGAGTTTCGAGGAAATTTCCATGCCCTTTAAAGAGTCTGATGTGGATTTTGAGGAGTATTTTGATGACGTAATAGGTATTACCGTTCCAGAGCATCTTGAACTTGTGGATGTGGTGATGCGTGTCAGTAACAACCGTTTCAACTACATCAAGACAAAACCTTTGCACCTCTCACAGCGAGTTATCTCTGAAGATAAGAATTACACCACAATATCTATCAATGTCAAGATCACTAAGGAACTAATAGCACTCATTCTCTCGTTTGGTCCCGACATTGAAGTGGCTTCTCCGGCATCTCTCAGAGCCGAGATTACCAAGAATATTCGTGCTTTGAATTACCTTTATCGCATCGATGAAGAAAACTTGCACAATAAGTGAGTATTTTTGCAAAAACAATTTGAAAATGGAAGAATTTGGAAATGGACATACAGCATTACTTAACATCTTGCAGTCACGAGGGATGGCAAAGCTACAACGGAATTATCCTTTGTGGAAGTTTAAGCTAACAGACGACGAATATGAAAGCCTTAAACAGACCCTACAAAGCCATCTATACGATATTGACAGATATGGTGTGGAAGCTGCACTTTGTTATGCAGAGTGGTGGCGAAGAGACTACAAGGGAAATATTCCATCCAAGGAAGATGTTGCAATTGACATAGGATTGCAAAGGGCTTATGGTGATGCACTGTATATGGCAGCCCGTTCGGCATTGAGGAAACACGAATACACATTCATACATTCACTTAAAGGTACGGAGTATTTTAGGACACTGCTCAATCAAGGTGGATTACCTGTAAACTATATTAAAAACAACGATGGTAATCTCGGAAATTTTTCACGCTTCCTTAGAGGGCTTGTAAGAGAACTGTCTATTATTGGTTATGATTGGAACAACAAAGACAATTCTATAATCCAGCAGTTCAGTTGTATATCCTATTTAGGCAAAGCATTCAAGAATGATAATATTTATGATGTCTCCATGCAAATTGCTCATGCTATCATCATGGATGACAACACTCTATTACCTTATGATGATACAGATGCCTCTCTTGCTGAGCTAACGAAATCACTAAAAAAAGAATACTCACGAGCAAAGAGAGAAAGAAAAGCACGCCCATTGTCCCTTTATTGGAAGCTGTACCTTCTCAATAATGGGCAAGGACAATTATTCGTGAATATGGATGTTGTCAAGGACATTTCTTCCGATTCTATCCCAGGGTTAAACATTTCTACATGTTACTCTTTTGATGTTTTCGTCGCAGGCACTCTGGTGGGAAAATATGTTCGTAAAAGTAATAATCGAGATGATGAAGGCAATATCATTAATGCTATCTATACAAGAATATCTGTCGGTGTGTCTAAAGACATACTATGGAAGGGAGAACCTGTTGTAGAAGTAAAGATACGATGTGATAACGATGATCGTATTTTCCTTACAGTTGCTGGCTGTTACCCTCCAAACTTTGAAGTGCCACAACTGTTCCAAATGATTGATGACAACATCTACAGTAAAAGCGAGACTGCTAGATCCGAGGAAAATATTGCAGTTTTCACACCAGAGTGGAGTTGTGAAGATGCATACCCATTTGACATCAATGGGCAATCTCTCCTTTGTGTCAAGTTTTCACAATCGATTAATCTTGTCAATGAGAGTAAAGATGACGAGATATTGCTTACTAATGAATTCACGCCGTATACTGCTGAGTTCTCTGGAAACTACATTTCATGGGTGGAAGAATCTAATTACAAATTAGTGACAAAGGTCCCTGTAATACGTGTTTACGACAAGGACAAAAACAGAGTCAATAACTGTAAGTTCAAATATAGGAGACATTCACCTTCTAATGATCCTTGGAAACAGTTGAATTCATCATGTGTATTCACTCCAGGGCTTGTTGACATAAAAGTAGATTTCCCCGATGGACATAATGCCATAGAAACCTTCTATGCAATTGGCGACATGAATTTCAGTTCTTGCTATGAGAGTACGTACTCGACAGAAATAGTCTGCAATTGTTCATCACTGCTATCTCCAAAAATGCTTCCAATTGAAAATGCAATGATTAGTGAGATTGCCCCCATGCATTGGCAAATAGAAAGAGAAAGGAAGTCTCCATTCTGTCCTTCTGTATGTAGATTTAGAATTTACAATTCAGGCAATCCTATACTCCAGCTTGCAGTAGCTATCCCGTTTGACGGCATCACAATAGCAGATGTTGATGGTAATATTGTACCAAAAGGCAAGATTATTTCTTTTGCTAATCTTGCTCACTTCTCAATTATAAGTCATGGAAGCAAGAACAGAAAAGTTGATGTTTCTTATTCTTCTGACAAAATAGACAGTTCAGAAAAGGTGAAACATCTTCAAAGCACTGTTATTGATGGTCTTGTTTCGCTTTCAGACTATACTGATTTAATAGTACGTATGTTTAATCTTTATGGGGCAAACAGTTTTGACAGAAATAGTTCTGTAGCACTCAATGTATCAGGTCAAGATATTTATGTGCGCAAATTTGTTCTTGATACAACTATTGAAGATGGTAATATTGTTATTTCAGACGAAACAGAGTTTGACACATCTAATTTCCAATACGAGGGCGATTTATTTGCTTTCCCTGTAGGCGATAATCTTCCTACCGAAGACTTCACCCCTGTTAAGCTCATAAAGATAGAGGAAAAAACAAACACATTCAGTTTTCCAGATGGTTATGCTTATAATGAGGTTGTCGTTTTTTCTGGGGCAGAATCAAAGCGCAGGATTATACCTAAGTATTTCAATAGATCTGAAGAAGATTTTGACAAGGAAGAGAGAAGCCAACGCTCCTCAAATTTGAACAAAATCTGGTATGACTATCTATCTGAAGAAGGTGTTATGACTGGAAAACACTGGCGTGATGTGTGTAAGGCTTATGATATTTGCTGCCACTATAATTTGCCTTTTACTACATACAATGGTTTGAAGGTAATCGCGCGAAGCCCCAAGCTCTTATCAAACTTTGTTATAGCAATGTGGCTTAACGGATATAGAGAGGTCCTTGCTATGGATATAGATCGCTTTGAACAGGAGCTAGTTGTCGCACTTCATTGGATTCCCGTCAAGATTTGGGAAAAAAGCATCAATTCGTTTTTGGAAGCAGTCCCAGAACCCCTTGTTGCTATGATAATGTCAAAGATGCAGGATTTGTTTTTTTTGATACAGGAATTGTTCAACTCAACTATTTCTACAGACATCGCTTCCGAATTTGCAGCCTACATAGCAACTGGAAACTTGGGGAAGGGAAATCCTATATTAAAATCAGACATAAGCAACTACAAAATGAAGATAAGAGGATTGTCTGATGACAATTGTGACTTACCAATCATCAAGTTTATTCTAAATGGCTCCTACTATCCCGAGCAAAGTATGTTACCATCATATCAAGTAATGATTGAATCAGCAATGTGTGCAGCAGAAAATACATGTGATGTCAACCATCACACAAACCTCTTTAAACCAGAGGGGAAAGAATATGCTCGCATAATAAACTTTTACAGAAAGTATTATAAGGAAACTTATAGTGAAATCTTCTTTAGAACTGTCAAACTTATCTCAAATAAAAAATCTCACAAGTAATGAATTATTCAAGTTTTTACATAACAGCCAAGAAATTGCTAACCGACTCGTTAGTATCAATGTGGTTTAGGGGGCAAGGTAAGGAACAGGAATATATGCGTCGTATACTATCAGAAGAAGAACCACTTTTTTCCGAACCTGTTTTCCAATCTATATTCCCATGGGAGGAAAGTAAAGAGTCTTTTGAAGAGCATTACTCTAAGCTCAATATTCTCTCTCAGTCTTTTGTTCAAGCACTGAGTAGTGATGCTGTCGAAGAGAGTCTTAGATTCCCTTTGGACCGCCATCCATATAAACATCAGACGAAGAGCTGGAAAACCATGCTTTCCAATAAAGGAAAAACTATTGTTGTCACATCGGGAACAGGTTCTGGTAAGACCGAATGCTTTATGATACCTGTACTACATGATATTGCTCAGAGGAATGAAAAGGACTGTATTCAGGCCATTTTCCTTTATCCTCTGAACGCTCTTATGAAAAGCCAGCAAAAGCGTATACATGCTTGGTGCGATGCAATTCCCAACAAAGTCACATATGCTATCTACAACGGGGATACTGAAAAATCAACAAAGAGCCCCAAATTCACGGATCCATATTTTCCACAGTTAATTACACGCCCACAAATAAGACAGACCCCTCCTCAGATCTTATTCACTAATCCAACAATGCTCAATTATATGCTTGTTAGAGCAGAAGACAAACCTATTTTGGAAAAGTCACAGGGAAAGTTAAAATGGATACTTTTAGACGAAGCTCATACCTATACAGGTTCTTCTGCAGCCGAACTGTCATTGCAATTAAGACGTGTTCTTGATGCTTTTGGTGTAACTATTGATCAGGTTAATTTTGCTGTAACGTCAGCCACCATTGGCGACGAGAAAGATCCTACCACACAACTGAAGCTAAAGACTTTCGTTTCTCAATTGACAGGGAAACCTATTGATGGTATTGAAATCATTGGTGGCAAACGTATAATACCAGAAATGGACAATGCAACTGCTCAATCAGAAATAACCAAGATTAATGAGAAGTTTAATTGTGATATTAAAATTTCTGACATTGAGCGCCTAAGGAAGCAACTAAACACTTCCGCTGTTCTTACTGCAAGGGATATAGTAAAGCAACTCGACCGAAATATAAGCAAAAATACAGAAAAGTCGCTTGAACTTATAGATGCTTTGGCAAACAAAGTAGATGGGTTAAACTCTACTGATGGAAGTGCCATAGCTTTACTCCCTTCTAGAGCCCATTTCTTTATACGCTCTATTAGCGGAGTTTATGCTTGTGTTAATCCTGAATGTAGCCATCATAAAAAGCAGAGATTAGGAGTTGGTAGTTTAACAACTTATCAAAATACAAACTGTCCTACTTGTAAATCAAAACTCCTCGAAATTGCTACGTGCCCATCATGTGGTGGTGTTATTGTCGTCGGTGAGACCAGTACATCTAAAGGATTCCGGATGCATACGAATGTGGTTGACCTCGACAGTAGTCTGTTCTTTGAAAATAGAGATGAAGACCTTATCGAGGCAGAAGAAATCCAAGGAGAGAACATTGCTAATAACAGTGAAATTGACGGTTTTACTTCATTTTATTTTGCCAAACCTGCAAAAAAATGCCTTCGTCGTCACACCCATGAGGATAAACATATTTTTAATCATGAGAGGGGGCGTATTGAAATTGCACCAGAAAACGAAGACAGTAGTCACGTATATGTTTCATTGCGCCATGATGAGACTAATGCCGACTTATGTCCACACTGCGGAAACTGTATAACAAGACTTGACTATCTCAGAGTTAGTGCGACACAGATGGGTCGAGTCCTTTCGACACTTATTCTTGATAATGCAGAAGGGAGTACTGGTAAAGATGCAGAGATTGTCTATAATGGTAAAAAGTATATAACGTTCACAGATAACAGACAAGGCTCCGCTCGTTCAGCAATGGGTATGAACCAGGATGTAGAACGCTCATGGGTACGTTCTACCATCTTCCATAAATTAGCAGATTTACGTATCGAAAAGATAGAGCCAGCAGGACTAACAGAAGAAGAAGAGCAGTCCTATGTATTCCTTAAAAATACTCCCTTGGAACAATTACCTCCAATGATGAGAGACGAATTAACTCGTCTCGAAGCAAAAAAGAATGGGGTTAGCGGAACACCTGCTTCACCTGAAGTTGATTTTAGCTCTATCAGCCAGACCTTGGAGAATAACACAGACTTCAGAAAGCTATTCAAACATTTAAACAATGCACGAGAAAATGGCAGATATGAAAATCCAGCAAAGTATCTTAAAGCACTATTGGTTGATCAATTCGGTTGGATTCCTAAACGCGCCAATTCACTTGAGAATATGGGATTTATCCGTCTCGTGTATCCGGATCTCAAACGCTCGAAATGTCCAGCTCTGCTTACTGCAGTAGGTTGTAAGAATGAGGACTGGCAAAACTTCTTAAAAATCTGTCTTGACTATCTTATACGTGGTGGCCGACACTATATGATTTCAAGTGAATATAAGGATTTTCTTACACAAAACACAACTACATCTGCTATATATCCAAAGGACTCAGATTTAAGGGAAAATGGTCATCCCGTAAGTAAGTGGCCCGTTGTAAGGCAGACATTATCTGGAATTCAAGAAGACCAATCCAGATTAGTATTACTTTTGTGTGCTGTTTTAGGTTATACAGAAGTTGAATCATTTAATGATGAAAAAATTGCAAATATAAACACCCTCCTGACAACAGCATGGAATTTTATTACTGCAAATGTAATGGAGTCCGTTGATACAGAACATCAAGGATTCATGCTTGACCTTTTAGGACCAAAAGTGAAATTACAGCTGATTGACAAGGGATATCTATGTCCTGTAGATAATGTCATCGTTGATGTTACTTTTTGTGGGTATAGTCCACGTATGAATGGTTACATCGGTAAAGCTAACTTCGATAGATTCCGCGTAACAAAGGAATTTACATATCCCTTCTATCCATTTAAGTCTACCGAAAATGATGAAGAAGTATTATCTGCATGGCTATTAGATAACTTTGACGCACAAAGGAAGTCTGGAGTATTTTCAAATATACATGAGCGAGTATATGCTCAAAAGCCAATATTTATTGCGGCTGAGCACTCCGCCCAGCAATCCCGTGAAGATCTTGATAAATACGAAAAAGAGTTTAACGAAGGACATCTCAACGTTCTTTCGTGCTCTACAACAATGGAAATGGGTGTCGATATAGGAGGCATCAATGAGGTTGTTATGAATAATGTTCCACCTAAACCAGCCAATTATCTACAAAGAGCTGGTCGTGCAGGAAGACGTAACGAATCAAAAGCTTTAGCCCTTACTTTTTGTGCACCTAACCCCATTGGTTCGCACACTTGGAACCATCCAGATTATCCCATGACTCACTCGACAGAGACCCCCTTACTGAAGTTAGAAAGCAGGCAACTTGTCCAACGTCATGTAAATGCCTTGGTTTTTAGTGATTTTGTTTCAATTCAAGGTGGGATTAGAATCACATCTCAGATAAGAGACTTCTTTGAGTCAACAGAGGGGGCAACTTATTATGACCAGTTTCTGACACATATAGATAGGATTATTGGTGGTCAAAGGGAAGAGTTGGAAGTGACATACCAGCACCTAATCAGAGGCACTGCTTTAACTAGCACAGCTATAGGGGATGCTGTTTATGCCACAAAAAAGGATATTGCATCAGTTTATAACACCTTTAAGGTTCGAATAGATGCCCTCAATCAATCCCTTGAAGCATTGAGAATCGAAGATGGATCGGGATTAGCTATAAGAGCGTTAGAGCATCAAAAGGATAATTTCCTTAAGACCGCCTTGCTTACATATCTTGCAGAGAATTCGTTCCTTCCAAGTGCGGGTATTCCAACAGGTCTTGTTGAATGTATGTTAGGTTTAAATGCTAGTGAAAACTACCCTACTATGCACTTAAGCCAAGCAATAGCCGCCTATGCTCCAGGGAATCAGGTTGTCAAGAATGAATGGATTTATGAGCCAGCAGGAATAGTTCTGAAAACCAAGTATGATGACAACACTTCAAGATATATTTTGCAAAACTGTAATCGATGTGGATATACCTTCATCAATTCTGGGTCTGCTACAAACGACTGTCCAAAGTGTGGCGGCCATGAAACCATGCATGGTATAAAAGATATGAGTATAAGCGAACAACGCTATACAGAAGTTGTCGAACCTGCTGCTTTCTCAGTTGCATGGGGAACAAAACCAACACGCAAGATGAATGGGCAGGGGGCACTCAACTTTATCCAACCTGTTCTTCTGGAAATGGAACCTTGGGAAGAAAAATCTTCATCGGCCAAAATGGTGGTAAGATGCTCAACTCCAAAATCGGAAATACTTTTCTATAATAGAGGACGAAATGGTTATGGCTATGCCTTTTGTCCATACTGCGGAAGAATGGAATCCGAGAAAGGCATTGATTCTACTGGAAGTCCATTATCTGGACATAGACACATGTCTAACGGTCTGCCATGCTCTGGCGGATTGGCTGGTGGGAGCAACATAAGAAGACATGTGTTGCTTGTAGGGCGATATCAGACAGATTTTGTTGAACTTAAATTCTATAATGACGAGAATCTTCTTGTTACTGATTCTGAGACATTATATTCACTTGGAGTTATTCTAAGCCGTAAATTGACTGAACTTCTTGGTGTAAACGATGGTGAGATAGATTTTGGTTATAACAGTAACAGCCATACTATCTTTATCTACGACACAGCTCTTGGTGGTGCAGGTTATTCTCCTTTGCTGCGTGAATATAAAGATACTCTGCTGAAGATGGCTTATGAGACTCTACGAGTCTGTGACTGTGAAAGGGCCTGCACGAAATGTTTGATTGATAGACGTTCTCAGTGGTATCTTAACTATCTGAACCGTCAAAAAGCTCTTAAGTGGTTGGAGATGGAGTTCAAATCCCGTGTAGCACCAGAATCTATTTCTTCTCTAGTTCCTGATGCTGCGTATATAACATCTGATTTTGCAACTGAGCTCTATCAGTTGACTCGAAACAAGGACATTAAGAATATTTACTTCTTTGTTGAGAATAACTATGAAACATGGCAGATTAAAGACTTCCCATATAATAGATTGATTAACGAACTCACTGCTAGTGGCATAGAATCTGTTTTTGTTCTGAATTCACCTATAAACTTACAGGGATGCTCTTCAACTATAAGGGCTATTATAATGTCTGCATTGTTCCAACGTGAGTTCTCATATTATACCGATACCATTCCAAATTCTCTTAAACCACTTCTATCGGTTTCCTTCAATGATGGAAGAATTAAAACATACTTTGGGGAGAATGTCAACAGAGATTTTGCTGGTTTCTGGGGAAATGGAGACGTTTATTCTACAGTTGGCTGTTTACATCTCCACTACCAATCAATTAATTCTGTTGAATTGATACAAAGTACAGCTGATGGTGACGGTGCAATTATGTTCGATACTAGAATTAAAGATGATAGCACAATAAGCTGTCTATTCAATACGCTTCTGCAGACTAATACAGTTAAATGGAGTCGAATAAAAGAAAGTTTTAAAAACAAGGTTGTAACAATAGATTATTCCGATCGTTACTTAATGACCCCTATGGGGTGTATGCTGTTTGCACACTTCATTGCAAAGCTTAAACATGAATTCAATGTAAAGCTTTCAGCATTGAAGGTTACAGTCTCTTTTACATCAAATGGGTCTATCTTTAGTAGTGGTCCTACCAAAATATGCGAAAACTACAAGTCGAGAGATAATAGGAACACTTTTTTGAAGGATTCAATTACTGAAATCGTAGGAATTGAGCCAATGATCAATGAGAGTGGCTATATTAGTCATGAGCGTTGTATTACTATTAAATCTGATTCTGAAGAACTTTGTATTAGGCCAGATGCAGGTATTGCACATGGTTGGAAACCAAAGAATCTGAATAATCTCGACTGTATTGATGAGGACTTCAGATATGATTGGGAGTTGGATATGAGCTTGTATAATCAAGGAAAAAGAACTAACGGTATCCTGTATACTATATCCTATAATAGACAATAATAATAACTAATGCAGAAACTTGCATAGTTAAAGTAATATTTTGCAAACTAAGCTGCTTCTAGGCTTACTCATGAGTATGCTTACAGTATGGCAGGAGTCAAGGTTGAAGCGATGTAAGTTGGATGATGTAAGAAGGACTCCGAGCTCTGCTCGCCTGAACATCTCAATGAGCGCAATAAGATGTAATACAGAACGGAATTAAAACGTTATACAAAATATGGACAAAGAGAATAAACTGATACTGTATAAGGATGAGGAAGGCAGGGTGAGTGTGAATACTCGCTTTACTGATGAGGATGTTTGGCTGACGCAGGCACAACTGGTGGAGATATATCAATCGAGCAAGTCAAATATCAGCGAGCATCTGACAAACATCTTTGCAGATAAGGAACTGGAGCAAGGTGCAGTTGTTCGGAAATTCCGAACAACTGCTGCAGATGGCAAAAACTACCTGGTTTTGCATTACAATCTTGATGTAATCATAGCTTTGGGTTATCGTGTACAGTCGCCTATTGCCGTACGCTTCCGTCGCTGGGCTACTCAGC
>ODAI013107175.1_pt1 | contig 11125 bp, 12 predicted proteins | sample 1539321 | NCBI WGS metagenome assembly ODAI01 (sample SAMN02144231, study PRJEB22623) | gut metagenome | biome: sheep rumen | host: Ovis aries | place: New Zealand | reverse complement strand
TAGAATATCTAGAAAAACTACTACCCTTAACAAATTTTTTAATATCAGAATCACTTTCTAAACCATCAAAAATATTATAATTTACCCTGTATATATATGGCCAATTATACTTCATAAAAAGTTCAGCAATATAAGTATTCAAAAAAATAGTAGCCCTACTAATAATATTAGAACCAACACCATTATCATAACCAACCTTCTTATTTTTTTCTTTAAACCTATGATAATCACCATTAAAACAAAAATTCAAACTATCAGTAAGCTTCATTAAAAGATAAATCATATCATAATTAGAATCATCCTTGCTAAATTTATCAATATAATCAAAAGAATAATTATTACTAACATTTATAATTGCATTCTCAAAATAACTATCAATCAAATCAAAACTATCAGAAAATTTAAACATATAAGCAACAACACACTTATCCTCACCCTTATTTAAAGAAAAAAGATTTTTAGTAATTTCACGTGGAAACATTGGAATATAAAAACTATTATTTAAATCACCATAAATTGATTCACCACGTTGTCTAGCATGCTCATAAAGTAAACTTTCAACACCAACAAAAGAAGTTACATCAGAAATATAAATACCAAACAAATAACCATAATCAGTTTTTTCAATAGAAATCGCATCATCATAAGAAACCTTAAACTTGTGATCCATTGTAATAATTTGCCTATCACGCCTATCAACCAAATTACACCTTCTAGAAAAACTAACATCATCAATACTTTCAATAGAAGAAGAAAAATTCACACTTATATCAAAATCACGTTCAAACCCTTTTAAATCCTTTTTAGATAAAGAACCATTCAAAATAGATAATCTATCAATAAAAGACATTACATATTTATACTTTTTTCCACCATTTAACTTTGACTTTAAACCACGCAACTGAAAAATAATAGAATCAACCTTACTAAATCTATAATTATCTCTCTTCAAAATTTCAAATATGATACAAGAATAAAACTGAGCACGCTCAAAACTTTCACATAATAAACTATCAACATAATATTTTAAAACCTTGTCAACTAAAAAAGACCCATCACCATACTTATACTTATATAACTTATCAGATTTATTCAAAATATCAAAAATACAAACATCATTATTCTCAAAAATTAACTTATCAAGAAAACACCCTAATTTTTCATTAACATCCAAAACCTTACTCCCCATAAAAACCTAACCTCTCAAATTTTTACTTACCATTTCAAGTTGATCAGTCAATTGAATAATTCTTTCAATAATACGCCTAGCCTTAATATGATCAACCTTTTCTTTAGTAACAGAAAAATGTTCCTCTAAAGCCTTCAAATCTAAATTAGACGTAAAAAAAGTTGGCAAATGCTCCTGCATTCTATATTGAACTAAAGGGCAAAAAATTTCATCCCTACCCCAAAGAGTAGTATTTTCAGCGCCGATATCATCAATAAGCAATAAAGGAACACACTTAACAAATTCATACTTTTCCCTAAAATCAATCGAAAAAGATGCTTTCAAATCCCTCAAAAACTCAGGCCAAAAAACAATAGCACTTTTAACACCATCATGAGCTAATTCATTAAACAAAGCAGAAATCAAATAAGTCTTACCACAACCAAAATTACCACTAAGATAAAGCCCCTTAGAAGCTTTTCCTTTCCTATAATTACCCAAAAAAGTATTAACCCAAAGTATTGCCTCATATCTATTAGAATCATTACTATAAATATTATCAAAAGAAGCATTTTTTATCTCATAAGGCAAATTAGAAACATAAACATTACTCTGATAAGAATTCTTATGAATCTCATCAATCTTATACCTACAAGGTTGATAATCAAACTCCAATCTATCATCCACAACACGAGGTAAATAAGAATAACCAACCAACTTAAAAGGGCAATTAATTAAACCCTTACAATTTTTGCATGTATTATAATTACTAGAACATTCCTCTAAAATAGTTGTATACTTCATCAACTTAGAATCAGGTAACCCAAGCTTTGAAACAAAATCCAAAAAACACTTATTTTCCTTAGCCTCATTGTAGTTTTTTAAAACATCTGAACGACCATTAAAACCATGCTCATTCATCTCATTCATGACACTTTTCATGACTCACCTCTTACTTCTTTCAACTTTTCCAAAAACTTCTGTTGTTCCTCAGTAGAAACACTAGATTCATCAACATTCTTATTAAACCAATCTGGAACACTAGAAACACTCAAAGTCTTCTTATTCTTAGAAATATTTCTGTTATTGTATTCCTTCTCAGCTAATTTCATAGCCTGTTCAACAGTTTGAGTATTATTTCTAACCCACTGTGAAGCAATAGTAGTAACAAAAGACTTAGTAAGCTTATTATTATTAACCCTTAAAACATAATCAATCAAAACATTAACAACACCAGGATTTAAATTCATATCTACCATCAAAGACTCTATAAGCCTCATCTCAGAAGCGCTTGGTTCAACATTATCATTTTTCTCATATAAAAATTCATATGGAGAATGCGTTTCAAAATAATAAATAGCTTGAGCCCTCTTAGAAACATCCCCAACAGGCTTTCTCAAATACTCAGGCTGATTACGATAAATAAGTCTAGGCAACCTACCAGAATTTTCAAAACAATAATACTTTCTAGTATTTTCACGAAGTAAATCCTTATCAATATTATGCCTTTCACCAATAGAATTAGAAATAATATAACGAAGACTATCCTCATTTAAATCATATATAAAAGATAACTTATATATAAGTTCCTTCATTTCACGAGTAATACTTTTATGATTTAACATCTCATCTGGTATCATTTCCAAAACATTAGAAAGATCAAACTTAGGTTCAATATAAAAACCAACCCTATTTTCACGTCTAATATCTTCATAATCACTATCAATAAAACTAGAATCACTATCAAAAATTTCATTAAACTTACAAGTAATATCTTCATATCCACTCATAACAACACGAGGATTTTTAAAAAAAGACTTAGTCTTTTCATACTCAGATTTACCTAAACAATTATAAAGTGCAACACTCAAAACAGGATTAGAAAAAAAATCATAACCACTAACAGGAGAATATAACTCATAAACATACTTATTAACATTATCCTTCTTAACAAAAGTACGAAGTAACCCAATACCCTCCAATTTTTCACGAGCCTCAATAATATAATCTAATTTAAGACCCATATTAACCATTAAATGATGATGAGTCCATTGAATAGACTTAACCTCATTTCTATCCAAAAAAGACCATAAAGTGAAATATAAATTAACAGCAGCACTACCAATAATAGGTTGATATAACATAGTTAAAATTCTTCTGTCATTATTACTAAAAATCGTCTTATTAACAACAACATACGTATCAGCAGGTAAAACATCCATTTTAAACATCATATCACCTCAATATAAACCTATTTTAACATATAACAAAGAAAAAAAAAATATTATTAATTCATATTTTCTTCTTTAACAACACCAGCATTCAAACAATCTACAGTATCATTATAAAACAAATAATCAGGCTTAACATTAAACACACCAGCAATCTTAATAGCAGTATCATAAGATAACCTTCTCTTGCAATTCTCAAGCTGACAATAAAAAGCCTTACTTATACCAACCCTTTCTGCAACCTCTTTAGCAGTCATATTATTCTTATAACGAATCTGCTTTAATTTTTTATACATCATACTACCTCCATAATAAGTATACCATAAAGTATACTCAGAGTGTACTGTTTTTATCATATTTTTATGAGAAAATATAACAAGTAGGAGGGTTTTATGACAACAAACAAAGACTTATTAAAACAATACCAAATCTTTAGTAACAATGTAAAAACAATAAGAAAACAAAAAAATCTAACACAAGAACAATTAGCTGAAATGTCAGATTTAAGTATATCATATATAAAACAAATTGAATCATGCAAAGATTTCAAAAACTTAACATTAACAACAATACTCAAAATTTCAAAAGCACTAGATACAACAATAAATAAATTATTTGATAATTTTAATAATTAAATCTTCACTAGAAATTAAATCATTCAAATCACTACCACTAATATAAACATCTAACCTATCAATAGGAATACCATTCATATATAAATAGTTATAATCTAAATAACTATTTTTTTTAATTAATGATAAATACTTTTCTTTAAATAAATCAATCTCATAGTGCAAATTATCACTATTTATTTCATATGATATATTCCCTATCCTCTCCTTATAAATAGAATTTACACGAGGATATATCCTAATAATATTAATATTTGAAAAATATTTTAAAATATTTTTAGTATTCAAATTTTCAAAAGAAAGCGTATATAGATCATAACAATCACTATCCAATAAATAATCATAACTACGCGATTTAACATTAACAACATAAACTAATGCAACTACTATAATAACAATATATATTTTCTTCATATACTCACCATTATTATAATGTACACAATAATAATTTATAGTCATTCTAAATAACAAAAAATCAACCCAAATCTGAGTTGAAATCTACATTAAGTTTGAAAAAATCCAAACAAATTAACTAATTGGTGGACCTGGCAGGACTTGAACCTGCGACCCCACGCTTATCAAGCGTGTGCTCTAACCAACTGAGCTACAAGTCCGTAAAACTTTACTAACAAAGTATACACGATTTTTTTACTAAATGCAATACCTTTTTAATAAATTTAAAAAATAAATGGTGGACTGTTAGGGACTCGAACCCTAGACCCACTGATTAAGAGTCAGTTGCTCTACCAACTGAGCTAACAGTCCAAAAAAGAACAAATATAATATAACACAAATTTTAATAAACTACAATATAAAAATGAAAATTTTTGAAATTTATTGATTTAAATGCAAAAATAATATACAATTATATAGTAGAAGAATAATAGGAGGAAACATGAATATAGAAGAAAAACAACCATTAACAATAGAATATCTAAAAAAAATGGATGCATATTGGAGAGCAGCAAACTACCTATCAGTAGGACAACTATACCTATTAGATAATCCCCTACTACAAGAGCCATTAAAAAAAGAACACATAAAAAAGAAAATAGTAGGACACTGGGGAACAGTACCAGGTCAAAACTTCATATATGTACATCTAAATAGAATAATTAAAAAATATGATCTTAATATGATATACATATCAGGTCCAGGACACGGTGGAAATGCACTAGTATCAAATGCATACTTAGAAGGAACATATAGTGAAATATATCCTAATATTAGTGAAGATAAAGAAGGACTACAAAAACTTTTCAAACAATTTTCATTTCCAGGAGGCATATCATCACATGTCGCACCAGAAACACCAGGATCAATACACGAAGGAGGAGAATTAGGATATTCACTAGCACACGCATTTGGAACAGTATTTGACAATAAAGACCTAATAACAGCATGCATAATAGGAGACGGTGAAGCAGAAACAGCTACCCTATCATCATCATGGCATAGTCTAAAATTTTTAAATCCAAAAACAGACGGAGCAGTTCTACCAATATTACATCTAAATGGATATAAAATAGCAAATCCAACAATATTTTCAAGAATATCAAAAGAAGAATTAGAAAGTTTCTTCCACGGTTTAGGTTGGAAACCATACTTTGTAGAAGGAACAGAACCAATGCTAATGCATGCAGAAATGGCTAAAACACTAGATAAAGTAATAAACGAAATAAAAGAAATACAATACAAAGTAAGAAACCTAAATAGTAGTGAACAATTCTATTGGCCCGTAATTATACTAAGAACACCAAAAGGATGGACGGGGCCAAAAATAGTAGACAATAAACAAATAGAAGGAACATTTAGAGCACATCAAGTTCCAATAGATATGTCAAAAGACGAACACATCGAGCTACTATATAAATGGCTAAAGAGTTATAAACCAGAAGAACTATTCGATAAATATGGAAGACTTATTCAACCACTTAGAGATTTAACACCAAAAGGAAATATGAGAATGAGTGCTAATCCCAATACAAATGCAGGAGTAATAAAAGAATTAAGATTACCTAACTTAAATGAGTACGAAATTAAAATTAAAAATCCAGGTACAACAATAACACAGGACATGACAGAACTTGGAAAATACATAAGAGATATATTTAAACTAAATAAAGATAACTTTAGAATATTTGGACCAGATGAAACAATGTCAAACAGATTAAATAGCGTATTCGAAGAAACAAATAGAACATGGAACATAAACAAAATTGATAACGATGAATACCTAGAAAAAGACGGAAAAGTAATGGATTCAATGCTAAACGAAAACCTATGTGAAGGATGGCTAGAAGGATATATATTAACAGGAAGACATGGGATGTTCGCAAGCTACGAAGCATTCATAAGAATAGTTGACTCTATGGCTAGCCAACACGCAAAATGGTTAAAAATGACAAAAAAAATCCCATGGAGAAAAGACATTCCAGCATTAAACTACATTTTATCATCAACAGCATGGCAACAAGATCATAATGGATACACACACCAAGAGCCTGGATTCCTAGACCATATCGCAAATAAAAAATCAGACCTAATAAACATATTCCTACCACCAGATGCAAACACACTACTAGTGACATATGACTATTGCATGAAACAAAGACAAAAAATCAACGTAATAGTATCATCAAAACATCCAAGCAATCAATGGCTAACACTTGAACAAGCAAAAACACATTTTGAAAAAGGAATTGGAATATGGAATTTCGCAAGTAATGATCAATTAAAAGAACCAGATATAATTTTAGCCTCAATTGGTTCTACTCCTCCCCTAGAAGCTTTAGCAGCCACAACAATAATAAAAGAATATATGCCAAATATCAAAATAAGATTTATAAATATTATAAATTTAATGAAACTACAAAGTAAAAAAATAAATAATAACGGTTTATCAGATGAAGACTTCGACATATTATTTACAAAAGACAAACCAATTATTTTTGTAAATCACGGATATCCATCATTAATAAAACAATTAGTGTTTGAAAGAAATAATAAAAACATATCAGTACTAGGATACCAAGAAGAAGGATCCATCACAACACCATTCGATATGAGAGTACAAAATAAAATAGATAGATTTAATATAGTCAAAGAAATTGTAAAAAAACTACCAAATCAAAATTCAAATTCATATATTATTAATGAAATGGACAATAAATTAATTAAACATAAACATTACATTAAAGAATATGGAATTGATATGGAAGAAATACGAAATTGGGAATTCAAAAAAAATTCATAGAAAACAAATCTATGAATTTTTATATTAATAATTTTCAGCTTTAATTTCAAAAAAACTTTGAGGATGAGCACACACAGGACAAACTCCAGGAGCCTTTTTTCCAACTACAACATGTCCACAATTACGACATATCCATATTTTTTCATCATCACTAGAAAATACTACTTCATCCTCAATATTTTTTAGTAGCTTTCTAAATCTTTCTTCATGATGTTTTTCAATAGCACCAACTTGCCTAAACTTAATAGCCAAAGCCTTAAATCCTTCCTCTTCAGCAGTCTTAGCAAATTCCTCATACATGTCAGTCCACTCATAATTTTCACCATCAGCAGCCTCTTTTAAATTATCAATTGTACTAGGAATTTGGCCACCATGCAATTCCTTATACCACATTTTAGCATGTTCTTTTTCATTATTTGCAGTTTCCTCAAATAAAGAAGCAATTTGTTCATATCCATCTTTCTTAGCCTTAGATGCAAAATAAGTATATTTATTTCTAGCTTGTGATTCACCTGCAAAAGCCTTCATCAAATTTTCTTCTGTTTTTGTTCCTTTTAATTCCATAAAATCCTCCCTTAGCATACTGCCATAAAACAAGTATACCATAATAAAAAACTATTAACAATAATGTTAATAGCAAATTTTTTAATTTAATTTTTTTAAAGTTAATGATGCATTTAAACCAGTACCCAAAGTGACACCTACAGCTAAAAGAGCAGACATGGCTAAATCAATTACAGATCCAGCTGTAAGAGTTACTATTGTACTGCCACTATAAATTGAACCAACACCTACAGATAAAGCTCTTGATATAACAGTTGATGGAATATTTGTTCCATTATTTCTAACAGCCATAGTTACTGTTGTAGCAGCTGCAGCAGTCATATTACTATAATAATTTATTTCATATGTACCAGCTTGAGTAACTGTTATAGAATTTGCAGTAACATATGTAGTATTCAAATTAGGCATAGTTTCAGCAAGTGGAATTTGAGTTGCAGTACCTATAGCTAAACTTATAGTTTGAGATGTATTATTATATTTTCCACCATAAGCATTTAAACCCGCAGCTGGCCCTGTTGGTCCTTGAATTCCTTGTGGGCCTGTCGCACCTGTTGGACCCGTTGGTCCTGTTGCCCCTGTTGGACCCGTTGATCCTGTTGCTCCTGTTGGTCCTTGAATTCCTTGTGGGCCTGTTGCTCCTGTAGCCCCAGTTGCTCCTGTAACTCCTATTGGTCCCGTTGGCCCTTGTGGAATAACAAAATTTAATAAATAATCATTATTCATAAAAAAATTCCTCCCTTTTAGTTTTGTATTGGTGTTATAGTAACACTTGCTTGTGTTCCTGGAGCTCCGGTAGTAACTGTACCTATTTCTAATGTTGGTGCTGGTCCTGTTGGACCTGTCGCACCTATAGGACCTGTTGCTCCTGTAGCACCTTCTAATCCTTGTGGTCCTGTTGGTCCTGTCGGACCCTGTGGAATAACAAAATCTAATTTATAACCTATATTATCATTCATATTTTTTCCTCTCTATACTTCAGTAATAGTTACTTCTGCCTGTGACCCTGGGGCACCTGTAGTAACCGTACCAATCGAAAATGTAGGAACAGCTCCATCTTCACCTGTTGGTCCTGGTGCTCCTGTTGGTCCTGTTGGTCCTGTTGGTCCTGTTGCCCCTGTTGGTCCTGTTGCCCCTGTTGGTCCTGTTGCTCCTGTTGATCCTGTTGCTCCTGTTGGTCCTGTTGCTCCTGTTGGTCCTGTTGCTCCTGTTGCTCCTGTTGCCCCTGGTGCTCCTGTTGGTCCTGTTGGTCCAACTACTCCACCAGTTGCACCTGTCACATTCATTACTCCACAACAACAAAAATTAGGTTTGCATTTTTCAGTATCATGTTTAATTTTTTCCATAGCATCCCTATATATATCATTATAATTCATAGTGGTTTCACTCCTTCCACTATACTGTATTCAAACAATAACAATTAGATAATGAAAAAAAACTAAAAAAGATGAATATATTTATATCCATCTTGTAGTATTAACACTCGTAATATAATCATAATCATCAATTACATTATCGCTATCATAATCATTATACAACCTAACTAAATAAGAAACACTAATCTTATTAACCAAAAAATTTCTTTGTATAAAATCAAAAAACTTATTATCACTTACATACATATTAACAATATCATAAATTTCAGATTTACACTCACATGAATTATAAAAACTAATAATTGTATCACTTATTATATCATTATCATCATATAAAAAATTAATATCATACATAGAAATTCCTCTTAAAATAACTTTATAATATCATTAAATGTAATAACCAACATTAATAACATAAGAAAAGCAAAACCAACAGTATGAATAATATTTTCAACCTTAGAATCAACACGGCTACCTTTTATTTTTTCAATAATTAAAAACAAAATTCTACCACCATCTAAAGCAGGAATTGGAAGCAAATTCATAAACCCAACATTTAAACTAATAAATCCAACTAAATAAACCAAATTAATAAACCCAGCACGAGCACTCTCACCAACAACAGAAAAAATACCAACTGGACCAGATAAACTAGATAAACCTAATTTACCATTAAACAAGTTTAAAATAACTAAAAACATTTGAGTAACCAATGAAGCAAACTTAACAAAAGCATACTTAATAGAGGCAAAAATTCCAGTTGCAACATCATCACCTAAACCAATACCATACTTATAACTAACAACTCCGTCATTATTAACCTCAATTGGATTTAAAACAACATCACGTACAGTACCATCCTTACCTTGAACCCTTAAACTTAATGGTTTTCCACTATTAAGTTGAACATCTAAAACCAGAACATCAGTAAAAATAACACGCTTCCCATTAACAGCTAATATTCTATCACCAACAGCAACAACATTACTATTAACACTTTCTTCAACACTACTAATATAAGGCTTATTCAAAGAAGCGCCATTAACAAGTCCTACCACAAAAAATACTAATATTGCTAATATAAAATTAAACATAATACCTGCAATAATAGTCAAAAACCTCTGACACCATGTCTTTGACTGCATCCTTTTTTCCTCTGGAATTTTATCATCAAGTTCAACTTCCTCGCCAGCCATTTGGACATATCCACCAATAGGTAACAATCTCAAACAATAATTAGTTTCATCATTTTTACGATTAAACTTAAAAATTTGTGGACCCATTCCCAAAGAAAACTCATAAACATAAATACCAGCTTTCTTAGCAAATATAAAATGCCCAAACTCATGAATAAAAACAATAATGCCTAAAATCAAAATCATATAAATTAAAGTCATATTAACCTCCTATAATATTTATAAAAAACATAAATCCTAATAAAATAAATAATATGCTGTCAAATCTATCAAGTATCCCACCATGTCCCGGAATTAAATTAGAATAATCCTTCTTACCAAAATATCTTTTAATATTAGAAAAACATAAATCTCCAATACATCCTAAAATACTCAAAAATAAAGTAATAAATACTAAAACCCAAACATTAACAACAGAACTAATAACAGTATAATAATACATTACAGGAACAAAAGTACCAAACAAAACCCCACCTATCATTCCTTCAATTGTCTTAAAAGGTGAAACCGATTCCAACAGCTTTCGTTTACCAATCAAATTACCAGTAATAAAGGCATATATATCAGTAAAAACCCCAATTAAAAGCAAATAAATAAGCATATAAAAATTATAATTACGTATAACAAGTATCAAAGAAAAAGAAATACCTAAAAACAAAATCCCTCCTATCATATAAAAAGCATCACTTACACTATACAAACTTC
>ODAI011789815.1_pt1 | contig 11125 bp, 2 predicted proteins | sample 1539321 | NCBI WGS metagenome assembly ODAI01 (sample SAMN02144231, study PRJEB22623) | gut metagenome | biome: sheep rumen | host: Ovis aries | place: New Zealand | reverse complement strand
GAGCCGATTAGATGGATGATGTAAGATGGATGATGTAAGAGTGGCACTCTGCCATCGACATCTCGACATGACGACATGACGAAAAGGAAAAAGAATTAACGAAATGACGATAAGACATTATATATATATAATAGGTGTAATGGTGGCCTCGCTGCTGGCAGCCTGCTCTCACGATGACGATCCTCAGCCTGGGGTGGGGGAGCAGTCGGAGATTAGCTTCAATGCTAACGTGTGGGGCATGAGGGAGGGTACCCGCATCGGCACTATTGATGATAATAGCGAACTGCAAGTAAAGGACATCAAGATCGATGCCTACTACGATGGCACTGATGAGGCTTTCTTCAGCGGGGCACGGCTGCACTACGACGCCAGCACATGGAAGTTCTGGGACGGTGCCGCTCAGGAACACTACTACTGGCCCTTCGAGGGCTCGACTACAGCAGCAGGCGCAACGGCATCAACGCTCGACTTCGTGGGCTACTGCCCTTATGAACAGTCAGGCTACATCAGCACCACCAGCTACAACCATTCAACGGGCGCCTCGTTCACCTGCAACTTGAGCAGTTATATGACCTTGGACTCACAGACAGGCGTCACGGAGTTCTTGGTGGGTTATGCTGCTGACCAAACCTTAGCCACGCAGACAGCAAACGGTGGCAAAGTGCCCCTGACCCTCAAGCATCCCTTCGCTCTGGTGAAGTTTGCTATCGCAGAAGCCAGTGGCACAGAGGTGAAAATCAACAGCATCAGTATCAGTGGACTGAAAACGAGCGGCACATGCACTTTTAACGGCAGTACGATGACGTGGAGTGACCAAAGCGGAAGTGCCGACTTATCCCTCGCAGAAGTACTGCAATATGGTAGCGCACGTACAGAGACGACACCCTTCCTCGTCATCCCCAACAACTATGGCTCTACGACGCTTACGGTCAACGGCACATGGACTGACTGGAGCAACGTGACTAAGGATGTATCTGCCGACGTGGACTTCAACTGGCAACCGGGCTATATCTATACCTATTCGCTGACGCTGACGAAGTACGTACTGAAGGTGGACATCGAGAAGTTCACGGAACAATGGTGAGAAGATGTAAGATGTAAGATGTATGATGTAAGATGTAAGAAGTAAGATGTAAGGCGATATAAAGATGATGAAGCAACATAGATTCATAATACGAACTCTTCTGATAGCGTTCCTGCTGATGACGGGGGCTCTAAACAAGGTGTGGGCTACGGATGTGACCTACCATATCCTGACGTTGCCTATCGACAACAGCATTTACCACATGAAGGCGGAAATCTCCGGAAAACGTCTGGAGGCATTCAAGGTTACTGTGAAGGGTCAGACTCAACTTGAGTTGCCGACACAATATAAGAGTCCGCTGGCTACAGGGTTCACGTATTACAAAGCATCGGATGTCACCAAGAGTGGCTCTGCTGTGAAACTTTTCGATGCTACGGATAACTCGAATAAGGGTTATACCTATGTGGTGCGGGGTGAGGATACTCCTGGAGATACTTCAGACGATGCTACACCAGTGGCAGAAGGTTCGGACCTCCCCGCCGTAACAGCAGATTACTATGTGGTCTATACATACAATTCTTCTAACACTATTGCTCAACTTAACGGCTCGGTCAAGTACAACATCAATATAGTAGGCTACGATAAGAGCACCGTTAAGGAAAAGGGATTCATGGCATACAACCGAGGCCGTAACAACCGTCCTGCAATTTTGCCTAAGGGCAAAGTCGATCCGGAGATGTTGGCAAGCGAGGATTTTATGAAGGTGGATGTATCGGGTACCAGCGTCAGTCCTTATTGGAGAAGTGGTGATAACAAAAACAAAGAGGCGTTAACGAGCTCAAAGTTCCACTTCATGTTCAAGTTTGAAGGTGTGGACCCTTATAATATCATCATCCGAACAGCATACGCTAAGGACACTACTTATATAGAAAAGAATGATAATAGTAATAACGAATTTGTATATAAGTTCTACAAAGAAGGTAGTCTGTTTGCCAATGGTACCGCCAACACTTACTTCGCAAGTGATGAGCACAGGCATTATAACTATGCCTATAATTCCAGTTTGGCAGAGAACCCGACGAATTTGACAGAGGGCACAGCCGAAACTCACACGGGATGGGATGCCAAAAACGGATACTACCATGGTCAGAAAGGCGCGATATGGAACTCCTTTGCCCTGCTCAACAACTCTAAGTCAACCGGCTATGTGTTGATGGGTACCAGAACGGTTGATGGTAATGGTAATACTCCGGATGCACCCTCTTTCTTGAAAGAGGCAAACACCTGTAACAATCTGGTGATCAATAAGATCTCACCGTCAGATGCTACTAACAACCTCACGATAGAGGGACTCTATCCCATCAAGAAGGTCACGTTCAAGGTAGTAACATCGTTCAGGAATGAAGTTTCCGTAGCAGACTGGGTCAGCCAATATACTGTTGACAATGACCCCATTGAGACCAAATATCTGCCCGATGCGCTAAAGCGTAAGTACTGTACTTTCAATGGTAAGTTCTACAAGGATGCTGCTTGTACACAGGAGATTACCCACTTCAGTAAGGCTGTTGAGGATCCTACTGAGGGCTATCAGGTCTATGTAGGTTACACAGTGTCTCCATCCGCTCCTAAGTTCCTCTCGCCATCAGCCAGCTCAACCACAGCCACTTGGTATGAGCTGACAGACGATGGAAGTGTTCAGGAATCTGGTAGAAAAATCAAATGGAATGGTGACCCAGATAATGTTTTCAAGAACAACGGTGCCAACGGAGAATATGTGAAAGAGAGTGAGTTCGCTTTGGTGGGTGACCCCTACGAGCTGAAGGTGCTGTATCGTGAGGCTTCGAACTACGTCACTCTGAGTGGTCACAATACTTGGGAGATGCCTAATGATGACACGAGCGGCAGTTTCCTGCTGCGTGAGTATAACGGCACAGGCTATTGGAATTGGAATACAGGACATGTGAGTGCAAACGTTACATATCACGATGACCCGAGCCTTTCCAGCACGGATAAAAATGCCCAGACCGTCACAATCAATATCAGCGGACTGACCGATGGTAAATTTTACGGGATTAGTACTGGTGGGGATGTCAGTCAGATTGCTTCTATCACCCCAAGTGCAGGTAATGTTAGGCCGGAAACAGGTACAACGCAGACCATCGTTGTGAGGTTAAATGAGAATACGAGTGGTGTCGACAAGACAATCACGGTCACCATTCAGGAGTATAATGATGGTGAAGGTAGTAAGCCATCAGAAAGCCCTGCTAATCCTTCCGTCATCACCATTACTCAAGGCACAGCGTCTTCATCCTTTGCAGGAAATACCGTAGAATACAGCACAACCAACTCCACCCGAGTAAAGGTGCTGGATTTGCCCAAGTTAACCTATACCTACAACATCGTCGATAAGTCGGGTCGCATTGCCGTGAAGGCGACTGCCAAGCAAACCATTTTCTCTACATTGTCGCTGGCAAGCATTCCAAGTATCATCGTCAGCCCATTCCTACTGGGAGAGACGGTGACGTTCTACGACGACAACTACGTTGACGGCAACGGACGCGGAACATTGACTCACTCAATCTCCGAGACACCTAATGTTGCAGACGATATTTACGTCACCTACACCACCGCTGGTCTTGTGACTAAACCTATCAAACTGGGTGAGGATCAGGAGTTTAATGTGGTGCTGAATGGACAGTATCTGTATTGTGCAAAGGAAGATGATAAGGTGGTCATCAAAACTAACATTAGTCCCACTGCCGAGAATTTGAAATCGAATGCATACCTGTGGAAATTGCGCAACCGCGACCCCTATGCTATGCTTATCGACAACATGGGAGCAAGAGTAGAACTTAGTGTCGCAGAATTGTCAGAGACTCCCACCGTCTATGATGATGAAGGCACATCGTCAACACCTACCCGACAAAAGGGCGCTTGGGTGAAACTCACTACAGGTGACTTGGCGAATGCCAAGGATCTGGAGTTTACTACCGACAGGGGTGCTGCTCAGCGATTTATTGCCAAAGCCAGCACCAATACTGGTATCTATGAGGTGATGGTAGCCACGGGCAGTAGTATTGATGCCTCCACCACCTATTATAATATAGGACGTTCGGCAAACGATGTTGTTCAAATCTATGATAAAGCACACTATGCACACGGCAATGATGTGCTGAAGTTCCGCCTGGAACAGTCGGAAGGTTATCGATACCACTTGATTGACAAGTCGAAGCACGAACTGCTGGTGAAATCCAGTAAGACCCCCGACCTCGCTTTGCCGGCAGAATATCAGAGCCCGCTCGTGGCCGAATATCATTATTACGATCCGGCCAACATGAACATCAGTGAGGGCGTCTACGAGGTAAAGGATTCACCTACGGAACTTACTTCTATTGAAGGTCTCTATGCTACGTTCAATGATCCCGAATCCAGCAATGCAACAGATTATGATGGGGCTGACGCAGCAAACAAGCATGAGGCAACGTCCACTGATAACATGAACGACAAGGCACGACAGTTGACGACCCCCGGCTATCACTTTTTCAATGTTGGTGGTACTTATTATAAAGTCTATGTCATAAAGCCTTTATATAACGACATCTACGTCACCTATGATGTCAACGATCTCATCGGCTTCAACAACTCCGGCAGAATCGATGATCATCCCTATCTGCTGAAGTTCCTTGATCCGCTGGCAGAAGGTTATTTCTTGGAGGATGGTGCCGATAAACTGACTGCAAGCAAGATTCAGGCTGTCTATCCTTATTGTAATGGTGATGGTAATCTGAATATCTACGGACAACTGATGCGCGATGAGCAAATGGGTGGCGGCTCCAGCACACGTCCCCGCTGGGTGTGGTTCTTCGAGAGCACCGACAACGACCCATATCATGTGAAGATACGTTCTAGAAGCACGATCGCCTATAGCGGCGTCAGTCACCCTACCTATCTCTCTACCTACGCTGTACACTTCAACCAGAGTGCCCCCGGCGTGAAGACCATAGTGACGGGTGGCACATTGCCTGGCATCTCGTCAATAGAACCTACGGAATACATAATAGTGGGTAGTGAGGGGGCGTATAAGCTGATGACGACGAAAGAAGTGGAAGGTGACCGCCGTATGGTGAACTCACTGGAACAGTACTGGAAGACCTATAACATGGCGAAACTGCATGTGTTGGGCATATCAAATACAACAGATGCGTACAGCGACGATGAGAGCACATGGACAGTGCCTACAGATCCGGATTCCTACAGAATAACCTTGGAAGCAAGAGGCTGGCACAGCTACGATGCCTACGCCAATGCTACCCGTTGGAACGGCTTTAACGACAAGGCGAGCGGACACGAAAAGAAGGTGGTAGAGAAACTGGAACACTGGTTCCAGACTTTCGATATGGGCAACGGCAGTTTTATGGTAGAGAGTGCCGACATCCCTCCCGTACTCGTATTGCTCGACCTCCATGGATGGGAGATCATGCGTCTGCCGTTGCCTACCACAAACTATCCTGAAGGTGAAACCGAACGGAATGCACTGCGTAAATACGACAGCCCGTGGGTGAAGGAATATAAGTTCTACTCGAATGCAACAAAAGCATCTGGCTGTCATAAATATACGCTGAGATTGGATGATAAGACAAACGCAGAACGCGACCAGATTAAAGATGGCGGCGTGCACTACACCTCTCACTCGCTTGGCGACCTTCCCCCGCTCTCAGCGACAGGCGTAAAGAGCAGTGGTGTCTTCAATGACCAGTTCGTCACATATACCGTGAAGGAGGAATATAAGGAGAGCTATGATTATACCTGTACCGACAACGGTGACGGAAGCTACACCGAAGAGGGCACACCTTCGAAGTTCCTTGTGCTGTTAGGCAGCCGCTTCCTCAGGGATAATAGTTCAGCCACAGGCTCAGCTTATAATAGCAAGCCGATTTATGAGGCAAGCGAGCCTGTTGGAGGTAATATCTACGATGCCATCTTAGACCCTCAGCGAAATACGGTTTCACAGGTGTCTACAAATGTGGATGCCGACAACAACGGTATTATCGACGACATCAACTTGTGGTATGTCCAGCCTAACCTGAATATCGACAAGGAGATGGGTATCAAATGGGGCACGTCCGATGTTATTACCGGCGCAGAGCCTCTGTCGGAATTTGGCACCAAGATGAAATACAAGGACATCACAGACTTTGATCCTTATAATATTCAGTTGAAGAATGTATATAATAGTAAGTTTTTGACCACTCACCATACATCCGCTAATTTGGACAATGGCATCATGATTGGAGATTACTCGGATACGGGAGGTACAACTGATGTTACTTTGGAAACGGAGTTCAGTTATGCAGGTGTAGATCCTATGGTGTCTACAGGTAGCGTGGGCTATGACCACACGAACCTGAAGATATCCAACCAGACCTTCATGGCCGTCTCGGATGCCAATGGCAACTTGCAACTGATGCCGCGTTTCGACCATACCAAACGCATCAATCTTGTCAACAATAAGGAATATAGCTTTACTACGTTAGAGCCCTCTGAGGATCATGCAAAAGCTTCGGCTGAGAGCAATGCCTCCATGGGAACACAGACCGTGTTCTTCGTTCGTCCGCAGGTGATGGAATATCATATCATCGACAACGAAGGTAATGAAGCCCTGCGCTATAAGCGTGCAGGAGATCTCTATCCTGCCATCACAGAGCACTTCAAGAGTCCGCTGGCGAAGGACTTTAAGTATTATAAGACGACTCCCACTTACAATGCCGAAACGAAGGTCTTGACGGTCACGGATGAGATTACCGGCTCGTTTGCCGCAAAGGATCTCGATGCTGAAAAGTGCGATGTCTATGTGCGCTACAGTTACGATGAAGAGGCAGACCTTGAAGGTGATAAACTCCTGCAGGGACAGTGGTTCACCATCAAACTGGATAATAAGGATGTGCAGTCTTCAGGAACTATCAAAACCTCGGATGGCACTGGTGTGTCGCTCTATGCGGATGCGGCAACGCCCACTAAACCTGCTGTCAATGAAGCCGCCAAGAAATGGCAGTGGAAGTTCCTGAGAGCACCTGCCGATCCTTCATCTGATTATTATCGTGCTCCCGATCCCTATGCTGTGCAACTCTTCAACCGTGCTGCCAACTACAGTGCTACATTGGAAGAGCCCAACCCCATGAGCATCCCTATCAAGGTGAACGGTTATGACCGTTTTGCTCTGCTGAAACATCCCAGTGAGGGGTATGCACTGGCTGTCGATGGACTGTGCAGCTACGATTACCAGTTCCTGAATGGTGCCAGTATGACAGATCCAGGAGCAGGAGAGCCTCAAACTGCCACTACAGCTGTAGAGAGCGGCTTCAAACAGAAAACGGGTGAATTTGACGGAATAGGTGCTCAACTCCTGGTCAACGACGAAGTAGAGCATAATTACACCTATCACGTTATCAACAACAGCCTGAAGGAGGCTATCACTGCTCCTCAGACCCATGAAGAGGCAGACGCTCATCAGTTCGCTCCTTATCTGCCAGAAAGTGCACAGACACCACTGCTGAGAATGAAGGACTATGAGTATTATGGCACTGCCACAGAAAGCACTGGCACATATACCGTGGACGCTGCCACTAAACTATTCACCCTCTATGGCCTTTACGATGATAAGGTCTATGTGCGCTATAAGGCTTACGACATGGATAGTACCGAGTTTAAGGTGCCTAACAAGAAGGATGTCGTAGACGGTAAGGTGGCTAAACATGCTGAGTCTCACGATGTTGCCATGAATATCAATGGCGGACTGCCCTATAACATCATTTGGGAGAACGACAATATGATGCAGTCGACAAACGGCAGTGCCATCAGCGATGGCGGTAGCCAAAGTCTTTCTGGCACTGATCAATACGTCTGGTATTTCACAGGTAACGATCCGTACGCTATTAAGATTAAACATAAGGGAGGTAATTATGTAGATGGTGATGGAACTATGGCAAATGAAGCTGGCGCCAAAGAGTTCATGCTATTGAAGAAAGCTGGCTACGACTATGGCATCCTGCAAGAGACAGGCGCAACAAATAAACTAAGTGGATATGGTCAGACAACAACGACAGGAGATCCTACGAAGTACATCATCTTCGGACTGTCTACGGGTAAGTTGATCTATCATCTGGTGATAGCGAATACCTGTCCGAAGGATAAGGAAGGGTCACCTGAATCAGGCCAATATGTGGATATTCCTTATAAGGCAGCTGAAAGCGGTAAAAAGCGAATCTATGGTACCACTCAGCGTGACCTGAGCACATACCCCATCGATGATGTGGATGCTGGTACGGTAAGTATCGGCGACAAGTTCTTAGTGCCCAACACGTTCTACCGTCCGAACTGTACCTTCGAGTTCTATATAGAAGGTGTGTATGACGATACATCATGTAGTACGCCTAATACCTCATTGAATGCCATGTACAAAGGCCTGTTGTTGCAAAGACTGATGTCAGATGCTGACCTTATTGGCAAGACGGTGAAAGTCAACGTCGTATATCAGTTCGACCAGGACGTGGCAACGAATACCGGTACAGGTTTCGTGACGAGCACCGATGACAGACTGTGGTACTCGTTTGAAACAACGATAGGTGACACACCTTACATGGTTCGCTATACCAATAACGGAGGTATGGCCATGGAAGCAGGGCGTACGACGCACTACACCAATGACTATCTCTGGACACCCGTTGGTGACGTCTATGGCTTCAAGATGTTCAACAGATACATGCTGAGAAACATGAACGAGGGGCAAGCGACGGATCTCAGCAAGGTGATGACGACAGCCTCTTTGGCAACTGATGCTGCCGTGAGGATGGGTAATGACGGCACCAACGCCATCTACGAGTTGGTTACGGGTGACCTCGATGGTTATTTCCGCGTGCGTCCTGTCGCCAACACTTCTCTTTATATCAAGAAAGAAGATAACTCGCTCAAGCTGAGCAATACGCCCACCGACTGGAGATTCGGACTCGACATCGCCATGCTGCAGCCATTCTATGTCGGAGCCGGCTGCGTGGGCGGTTTGACACCTGCGGGAAAGACAGCGTATGAGACAGCTGAAGCTACTGGAAAGATTGCTGAAATACAGAAGGTGGTCTACAATATCGAAAACATCGTACCATTTACCACAGGCTACTACCGTCTGCACTCGCAGCCAGGCATCCCGGGCATCAGTCCGGTGCGCTATGCCAGCGGATATCTGCACGACATCGAGAAAACGGCTGAGAGCGGCGATATACCCATGCACTTCTACAGCAAGGAAGGCGCCTCCACCGACTTTGAGACATTGGAAACTGGATTTACAGTGACAAATGCTACACGTGGTGAGATACCTATCGCTCCCACAGAGAACGACCCCTCGACCATTTTCTATATCGTCAAAGGCGCAGATATAACCAACCCGACCATCCACAATGTCACCATGAGTACGCAGGGACTCAACGTCATAGACAACAAGATGGGCTCAGGCGCTGCTACCGCACTAAAGGTGATGGATATCGGGGGTGGCATCGTACTCATTCACGACGGTGCTGAGGTTGGTACACGAAACTACCTCAACTACGATCAAGGCGATGGTAGCAACTACGATTTGAAGTTTGACCATGACTTCCAAATCAATGATGTGAAGTGGAGCTTGCAACCTGTGCAGAAAACGGCTGAGAAGGGCGACAACGAGATGCCGCTCGTCATAACGACCAACCAAGGTGGCGACGGCTACTACTACGCTACGTTGTATTTACCCTACGATGTGCTGTTGCCTGCCGATGGTGGCGGACATACCTATAATGCCTACGTCTGCACGAAATGGTACGACACCGGTGTGCATCCAGCTCCGGTGCCGGCAGTAAGCCCCTACGCAGAGGGAAAACTCGTACCGGCAGGAACGCCTGTCATCATCCGCACAAACGATGAGAGCGGTAGCATGACCTTGACCTTGCCGAATACTACAACGTCTCCGAAGCTGTCGTGTGTCTTCACGGGAAGCTATCTGGAGCAGTTGCTGGCTTTGGATGCTGCACATGATGTCTATACCCTCGGACTGCCGTTCACCAGTACCATAGAGAAAGCAGGTAACTATAATACTACTGGTGATATCACATCGCCTCTGCCTGAACAGGCCAACAACGGTGTGGGATTCTATATCAACGCTACGCCAAATAAGGAGGTTAGTCCGCTACAGTCATTGTGGCACCGAAACAACCGCTACGTGTTGCATAACAAGATTTACTATCGCGCAACAGGCAGTGGAGCCCGTCAGACGACCCGTGGCGCAGACTTCGTTCCTGTGGTCTTTGATGGCGCAGAGGAAGCATTGGAGCCCGGCGGCACCAGCCAGTCGAAGGCTGGCGACGGTTGCGCCTACGACCTGCTGGGTCGTAAGGTGGCTACCCGCGAAGAGGTCAGCGATGGCAGTTGGTGGCGGCACGTGGCACCAGGCATATACATTGTTAATGGACACAAATTGAGAAAATAACTGAATGAAGGAATTTGTCATTTCCGAAGCAAAGACCGAGACCGCCGTGCTGGTAGGTCTGGTCACTCCCCAGCAGGGCGAGGCTAAAACGAATGAATATCTTGACGAACTGGATTTTCTTGCCACTACGGCCGGTGCCCGCACGGTGAAGCGTTTCACGCAGCGCGTGAATGGTCCCAATCAGGTGACGTATGTCGGCAGCGGCAAGCTGTTGGAAATCAAACAATACATTAAGGCCTGCGATGATGCACACGATGACTGGTTGGACGGTGGTGGCGACCCGCTCTGCGCCCCACAGCCCGTCGGCATGGTCATCTTCGACGACGAGCTGTCAGCCAAGCAGTTACGCAACATTGAGAAAGAGCTGGGTGTGAAGATTCTTGACCGTACCAGCCTGATTCTCGACATCTTTGCTATGCGAGCCCAGACGGCTGAGGCGAAGGCGCAGGTGGAGCTGGCGCAGCACCGTTACATGCTGCCCCGTCTGCAGCGCCTGTGGACCCACCTGGAGCGTCAGGGTGGCGGCTCCGGCTCCGGTGGCGGCAAGGGTAGCGTGGGACTGCGCGGACCTGGTGAGACCCAGCTGGAGATGG
>ODAI013724138.1_pt1 | contig 11126 bp, 5 predicted proteins | sample 1539321 | NCBI WGS metagenome assembly ODAI01 (sample SAMN02144231, study PRJEB22623) | gut metagenome | biome: sheep rumen | host: Ovis aries | place: New Zealand | reverse complement strand
TGTAATTTCGATGCCATCAGTTTCGCCGAGGACGTAGCCGTAGAGATGCTCGGACGCCGCATGGCAGAGTACGCCAAGGCCGTGGTGGACGGAAGGCCCAACTTCCACATTTCGCTGATCATGGATGTCTCCCCCAACTGCGACTGCCACTCCGAGAACGACGCTCCGCTTATCCCCGATGTGGGCATGCTCTGCTCGTTCGACCCGCTTGCCCTCGACCAGGCCTGCGCAGACCTCAGCAACGCCATGGAGCCCTTCAAGAACAGCCAGGTGGGAGACAACATGTCCAAGCCGGGATTCGTCAACTACCACGAGCTTTTCAAGAACAGCCGTCCCACCACAGACTGGAAGGCATGCCTCGAGCACGCAGAGAAGATCGGCCTGGGATCCCGCTCATACGAACTTGTCAGAATGAAATAGAAAATGGGGAAAATCTCACGACTTTCCCCACCCTGATAACTAAACTCTTTTAATCGCCTTTAACCATTAGCGATCTGTCTTAAATCAGCGTTCTTATAGAACCCGCAAACGCCGCACGGCGTCACCGGACTCCGGGTACAAAGGAACTAATCCAAACTGGTACAGTCAATGCCGAAATTGGTAAATTGCTGTACCAGCTTGTTTTTGTATCAAATCTGACAGTATCGTGAATAGAAAAGACGGTTAAAAGACATTTTCTATGGTGTCGTCGTGCAAATACCAGATGTGGCCGGAGACTTCAGGGTATCCCATCTGTCGATAAAGACGCACATAACGCTGGACCTGACGGGTATAAGAGTCCGACCGGTCACCGGATTTGTAGTCGATGACGTAGGTATGGGACGGAGTGACGACCACCCGGTCAGGGCGGTACTCCCGGCCGTCGGCATCGAAGACGGTGTGCTCGTTGAGCACACCCGAACCGTCGGCCGGGAACCAGCCGCGGGCGGAGGCGGCGGCGATGCGCTCCGACAGGAGCGCGCAGGCCGCCTCGCCTTCGGCGGCCGAGAGCCTGCCGGCATGGACGGCGGCATCCACGGCCGCGCGAAGGTCGCCGGGGCGACGCACGGCGGAGAGGATGTCGTGCAGGACGATTCCGGCCAGTCGATGCGACGCCGCGACGCCCGTAGATCCGTCATCGGAGAAGAAATCGGCGGCATCGGCGCTCAGGCGCAGGCGACCGGCCAAGGGATATGAGCGGAACGACGCAGGGAACGGAGCCTCGTCCGAGGGACGGGCATGGGACATGAGCGAAAAATCGTACGGAACCCCGGTCTCGAACACTTCGTCGTCGCCCTCGGTGGACAGGCGCTCCTGCATAAGCGGGCTCGTACCGGCAAAGGCGTAAAGCACCTGAGAGAAGTCCTTGGCGCCATTCTTCTTGGAGGATGCGGACGGCTTGGCAGCTATGACATGCAGCGACTTCTGCGCGCGGGTGAGGGCAACGTAGAAAAGATTGATATTGTCTACCAGCTGGAGCGAACGCTCGCGCTCAAAATCGTCGGAGAAAGCGGTATCGGATACCGTACCGGACAGGCGCACTGGGAAGATGACGTCAGACGATGAGGGCAAGGCTTCGGACAAGCCGGACGGCCTGCACCAGTGCCAGTCATCCTTATAAAAGGTGACTTTCTCGGCATAAGGGAAAACGACATACGGGAACTCCAGGCCCTTGGACTTGTGGATGGTCATGATACGGACGGAGTCTCCGTCGGAGGGCGAACTCAGGCAAGGATCAGGCTTGGCATCGTTCCAGTCCTTGAGAAAACGCATCAGGCTGCTGCCGCCCTTGGCGCACCAGTCCTGAAGGTAATCGAGGAAAGACTGGATGTAGAGGGTCTCCCCTTCGAAAGACGAAGGGTCATGCTCGTACATGCTGCGAAGAAGGGCCTCGCACAGATCCACCAGGGAATGATACTCGTCGGGAAACGTGATGTCGAGAGACGAAGCGAGGAAACTGCTTACGGTATCGTCGGGATTCTCCACACAGGAGAGAAGCGACACGAGACGCCTCACGGTCACCGACGACTTCAGCTTGAGGGAGTCGTCACTGATGACGGGTATGCCTTCGGCCATGAGCGCTGCGGCGACGCGCCCTCCCTCGGCGTTATTGCGGACAAGGACGGCCATGTCGCCATAACGGGCCCCGGCTTCGCGAGCCTGCTGAAGGCTCTCGAGGACGGCCCTGTCTTCCTGGTCCTCCTGACAGAAAGTAAGCCTGACATGACCCTGCTGGGCATCGGGAGACTTGACCTCCTGGGAGGCGTCGGAATAGATGTCATCAATCCCGACAGCCTTGGAGGCATACTCGAAGAAAGCGTTGTTGAACCAGACGATGGAGGCGCAGCTGCGCCAGTTGGAGTCAAGGGTCTTGACGGAGGCTGAAGGGAACTGCTCCGGAAGGCGGCTGGCCAGAAGGTTCCAGTCGGAACCGCGCCAGCGGTAAATGCTCTGCTTTACGTCGCCCACCACGAGATTGGGCCTGCCGGAAGCATCGCTCTCGCGAAGGAGCGGCAGGAAATTCTGCCACTGGATGGTGGATGTGTCCTGGAACTCGTCCAGGAGGAAATCCTCGAAGCGCACGCCCATCTTTTCATAGACGAACGGAGCGTCGCTGCCGTCGATGATGTCACGCAGCAAGGTGTTGGAGTCGTCGAGCCCGAGAACGTTCTTTTCCTTGAGAAGGGCATTGAACTCCCTGTAGAAATCACCTGCCAGACGGAGGCTCACGGCCTGCTCTTTCAGAAGCACCGCAGTATTGTACATTTTCAACGGCTCGCCGAAAAGCGCACAGAAATCTTGCAGAGGTGCTTCCAGCAGCCCCTGGACACGCGGCAGAAGCTTTCCGGCCTTAGCCTTGGCAAACCAGAGACTGCTGTCCGCGGAATTACGCATGAAAGTGTCGGAAGGGCGGAAGACCGGCTTGCCGGGCTGGACTGCGAGATAGTCCCCGACCTTCGAGAGGAAGCCCCGGCTGAACTCCGAACCCGGTACTCCGGCCTGCTCCAGGACAGACAGCACGGACTGCGCCGCACTGGCGAGGGCGGCGGGGAAAGAATCTATGATGCGGTCGCACTCGGAACGCACAGAAGCAAGGCTCGCCTCCGAAAAAGCGACGGCAGGGTCTATGCCGAAGGCTTCGGAGCGCTCCCGGCGCTCTTCATTCTTGAGCTTCTCGGCCATGTCGTACAGGCTTCGCTCGAGATTTACCCTGCGGCCCTGACGGAGCTGCTCCATGACGCCTTCGTTGAGGCGCCCGATCAGCTCGGTGGAGTCCTCTGTGATGGAATCGAGGATGCGGTCGACCGACTCGTGCACAAGGGCATTGCGGTCAAGCTCGATCTGGTACGAGGCGAACTGCCCCACCTCGCGCGAGAAGGCCTTGAGCGTCATCTGGAAGAACTTGTCGATGGTGCTGACATAAAACGAGCCGTAGTCGTGGAGGATGTCGACGAGGATGCGCATGGCCCTGGAGCGCAGCGACGCGGCGTCGGGGCAGAGGGCCGGGACAAAGTCCCGGAAGTAGCCCGACGCCTCCGGGTCGCTGCCCAGCACGTACAGTTCGCGCAGGATGCGCGACTTCATCTCGGCCGTGGCCTTGTTGGTGAAAGTGACGGCCAGGACATGCCTGTATGCATACCGGTCAGTGCTCCCGAGGAGGATGGAGATGTATTCCTTGGCGAGGTTGTATGTCTTGCCGGAACCGGCAGAAGCCTTGAGTATCTTGATCATCGGCCGCAGATCATTTTGAAGTCACACATGGAACAGGTATCGGTATCGGACGTGCGGGAGAAAGGCACCGAGACATCGGAGATCTCGCGCAGCAGATCCGACAGACGCTCTTTCATGAGCGAGACGAACACCGGACTGGCAGGCACGTTCTGCACGGGGGTCACGAACATGCGCGCAGGGGCGTACACGGAATTGGACACGGACGCTCCCTGCGGGAGGCCGGACGAAACGAACATGTCGTACAGGAAGAGCTGAAGGGCGATCTTGGGCCTTCCGGAATTGTCGGAGCCGAAAAGCTTGGCGACGACATCCGCGGCATTGGTGTCGAAGATGTTGATGTCCTTGTCCTCGACCTTGCCGGTCTTGTAGTCCACCACCCTGACCTCTCCAGGAAGGAAACTGTCCACCCTGTCGAGGTATCCCTTGAACCTGAAGCCGTCGTATGTCCAGAAGCGTTCCTGCTCCAGGCCGAGGACCTCGAAGGAGTCCACGCCGAGACTGTCCATGTACTCGAGATCGCGCTCCAGCACCTTCATGACATACTGGAACACTACGTCCTCGAACACGAGGTTGCGCCCGCTGACCTCGAAGGCATGAAGCTCGGTGCGGATAAGCGAACGGATCCTGGCGCGCACGGCCTCGGGGCGCCCGGTCCACGAAAGGATATACTGGCGCGAGACGCTCTTCAGCGCCCCGTCGGAATGGCGCGCGAGGGAGTCCCTGTCCATAGGGAAGGAAGGGTCCATGGCGAAAGGTCCGGAGTAAACCGCGCACATGGTATTGTGGAAGACATTGCCTATCATGCCGGCGTCGAGCGACTCGGCCACCTCGTCCTCAGGCCTGAGACGCCGGACGGTGTGGAAGTAGAACTTGGCCGGGCAGTAGAGGTAGTTCTGAAGCGCGGAGGCCGACAGGAACGATGAGCGCACCGCATCGACATCGGCCTGGGTCTTGGGCACTGGCTCTCCGTCGTGCCCGACCGAGACCGGGGACTTAGCGACATGGCGCTCGATCCCGGCCCGGAAATGAAGCTCGAGCTGCTTGATATAGCGGCTCTCCTCCCCGGACTTCAGCCCCTCGGTGCGGGAGTCGTACCCCAGCCATACGTTCTCGGCCCTTGAGACCATGCGGTAGAAGTAATAAGCCCAGACGGCATCCTGATACTCGTAAGTAGGGAGTCCGAAGCCCTTGCGGAGCTCCGGAGGGATGAAGGAAGAGGAAGTGGAACGACGCGGAAACACCCCCTCTCCGGCAGAGAGGACCACCAGGTTGCGGAAATCCAGCGCGCGGGTTTCGAGCGGTCCCATAACCTGCAGGCCCTTCAGGGGCTCGCCGGGGAAAGGCACCGTCACCGGGGAAAGGAGCTGCGAGAGCAAGCGTACGAACGTCGAGGGCAGGACCGGAAGGTCCTCGTCCGCAAGGCGGTTTACCGAGAGGTAGCACTCGCGGGCGAAATCCAGCTCCACGGCCATGTCCGGGGCATCCTTAAGGCGCGGAGCCACAGCCTTGATGAGACCGGACAGGTACCGGCAGAAAGAGAGGATCTGCCCGGCATCGGCCTTGCGGGGATCCTCCACCACGGGGCGGAAGACGGCCTCGAGCACGGGATCGCCAAGAAGCTCGGACTGCGGTATATAATACTGCGAAGCGGCCTTGACTGCCGAAGCTACGGCGCGGCCGGACTCCCCGGCCGCAGCCTTGAACACGCCGTTGGAGAAGATGGAGTGGACCTGGCGGTGATAGAAATACCAGCCGTCCTCACGGCGGCGGAGATGCAGTTGCAGGGCGCAGGCCTCCATGAGGAAGGAATGGAACTCGCTGGAAGACATGGGATAACCCATGGTGACGTTGATATCCTGCACTTCCGGGGGGATGGAGTTGAGGACGGGCATGAGCAGCCCCTCGTCAGGCAATACCACAGCGGTGTCGATGCCTAGCTGTGACACGCCGCAGCCGCAGCGCTCCGCAAGCGATCCGAGGATGGCGGGCAGTTGCATGGCCTGCCCGACCGACGAGGGCACGGAAAGGACGTCGATGCGGGGGACATGGGCGGTGATATCCTCCAGGGGGAAGGCCTGGGGGAAATCCCGGAGGTTGTCATCCATGAACACGGTGGACTTGTTCTGAGGGTCGCTGATCCAGCCATCGGACCAGTCCCAGCAGAACGAGGCGAGTCCGGCGTCGCGCATGCGGCGCATCACGCGCCGCTCACACTCGTTCAGGGCATTGAGGCCCACGAACACGAAGCGGGAAGTCCCGGGGAAGGCCTCGCCAAGGATATCGGCGGCGCTGCCGGAGCCCATCCTCTCGGCAAGGGAGCGGTATACCTGCCCTTCATAGGCCAGGCCACGCTCCGAAAGGGAATCCCTGAAGCGGGTATATAGCGGCAGGAGGATATTCCATACCTGGAGGAAGCTGGCCTTGACATCCTTCCCTCCCGCCCCGGCGCGGGCACCGCGCTGGAAATGCCCGATGAAGCGCTCCACCGCCGCGCGCTGGGTGTCGGTGAGATAAGTGAAGGTGTCACGCATGTCCTTGAGGTCCGAGACGTTGGTGAAAAGCTGCGCGGGATCGACCATGTACTTGTCGACGTCGTCGAAGTCCGACAGCAGGACGTCGCCCCAGAAGATGAAGTCGTCCAGAGGCTCGGCCTTGGGGTAAACCTCGCGGTAGCAGCGATACAGCTCCAGCAGCAGCGTCACCCGCCCTGCCGCAGCGGCGCCGGAAGTCCTGTAAAAGAAATCGTTGACTGTATACAGCTCAGGAGCCTCCACAGGAACGGCGCTGCGTGCCGCCACGGTCTCCGCCAGATACCTGCGGAAGAAGGCCAGCGACCTCCTGTTGGGGAAGATGAAACAGACCCTGTCAATGTCACCCTCGGCGAACCAATGCTCCGCCACTTGTCTCAGAAAAGCTTTCATACTGCAAATATACCGAAAGCTTGTGCCATTCTTAAGGCACAAGCTAAAAAATATAGTAACTTTGCAGCCTTGTTTTGATTAAGGAATGCATAGACTCATAAGAAACACGCTCATGTCGGTGCTGATCCTGCTTCCGCTCGCTGCGGCGGGGCAGGGCCGGAAGTACACCGTCAGCGGCCATGTCAAGGACGCAGGATCGGGAGAGGTGATGATCGGCGCCGTAGTGAATCCAGCCGGGTCCACCATAGGGACTTCCACCAACGCATACGGATTTTACTCCCTGCAGCTCCCCGAAGGCGAATACGACCTCTGCTGCTCGTCCCTCGGCTACGATGCAGACACGCTCCACATCAGCCTGAGGGCCAATCTCAGGCAGGATTTCCTGCTGGGCGAATCCGCCATGACACTTGAAGGATCGACCGTCACCGCCACGTCCAAGCGCGAAAAGCTCCTCCGCCCGGAGACGAGCATTGTCAACCTCTCCGGCGACTTCATCAAGAAAGTCCCCGTTCTCTTCGGCGAGACCGACATCATCAAGGTCATCCAGCTCATGCCGGGAGTCCAGGCCCCCAGCGAAGGCTCCACCGGATTCAGCGTCCGCGGAGGCGGAGTGGACCAGAACCTCGTGCTCATGGACGAGGCCCCGGTCTTCAACGCCGGCCACTTCATGGGCTTCTTCTCGGTATTCAACAATGACGCCGTCAAGACAGGCGACCTCTACAAGGGAGACATCTCCGCCAAGTACGGCGGGCGCCTCTCCTCCCTGCTGGACGTCCACACGATCGACGGCAACATGCAGGAGTACGGCGGTTCGCTGAGCATCGGCCTCATCTCCTCCAAGGCACTTCTGGAAGGTCCGATAGTCAAGGACAAGGCCAGTTTCATGGTCGCCGCGCGCCGCACCTACATCGACATGTTCTTCCCCCTCTTAGAGGTCCTGAAGGACGACCGGCTGTACTTCTACGACGTCAACGCCAAGGCCAACTGGATCATCAACGACAACAATCGCCTCTACTTCAGTGTTTTCCGCGGCAAGGACGTATTTGCCATGTCCAACTCCGAGATTACGGACCTCGACCTCGACATGGGCTTCGCCAACAACACCCAGTCCCTGCGCTGGAACCACATCTTCTCGCCCAAGCTCTTCTCCAACTTCACCCTGCTGAACTCCTTCTATGACTTTACCACCATGCTGGAGTACTCCGCCACCGACATCGACATGGGTTCGAACCTCCATAACCAGGGCTTCAAAGCTGACTTCAACTGGTTCCTGAACGGCAGCAACACCATCAGTTTCGGCCTGCAGGGCAACCGCTACGTCATCAGCCCGGCGGAATTCCGTCCGCGCAGCGAAGGCATTTTCAGCGAGTATACCTATCCCCTTACGACCGCCCTGGCCCCGGATTTCTACCTCCAGAACGAGCAGAAGATCGGGCCCAAGGTCACCCTGCGTTACGGGGTACGCCTGTCGAACTTCGCGACCGTGGGCGAACGCAACCAGCGCTACTACAATGAACAGCATGCCCTCGACCACACGGAGCAATTCGCCAAAGGCGAGACCGTCAAGGCATGGCACGCGCTCGAGCCGCGTTTCTCCTCCTCGTTCAGCATCACCCCGTCCATGTCCTTCAAGGCTGCCTACAGCCGCAATGTCCAGTACATCCAGCAGGCGGTCTACAGCATCTCAGGCTCCCCCCTGGACATCTGGTTCTCGGCTTCGCCCAATATCAAGCCGCAGGTCTCCGACCAGTACACCATCGGGCTTTTCAAGAATTTCCTCGGCGACGACCTCGAGACCTCGGTCGAACTCTTCTACAAGGACAACCGCAACACCATTGATTTCAAAGACCATCCCAACGTCCTGATGAACGAGGACATGGAAGCGGAGATCCGCACCGGCACCTCATTTGCGCGCGGCGCGGAGTTCATGGTCAAGTACGAGAAGGACAAGTTCGACGGATGGGTGAGTTACACCCTCTCCCAGGCACGGTACAAGATCCCCGAGATCAACGGAGGAAAGCCGTACGACTCGCCCATGAACCACAAGCACAGCGTGTCCGTGGTAGGAACATACCGTTTCGGCAAGCGCCTCTCGGCCTCGGCAGACTGGGTATACTACAGCGGTGCGCCGACGACCTACCCCTCCGGGGTCTACGAAGTCGGCGGCACCCGCATCCCCCTCTACTCCGAGCGCAACCGCGACCATTTCCCGGACTACCACAGGCTTGACCTGTCCCTGACACTCCAGGGCAAGCGCGTCCCTGCCGGACAGCGCTGGCACGGCGAATGGAACCTCTCGGTGTACAACGTCTACTCGCGCCACAACGCCTGGGCGCTGGACTTCCATTACGACGATGCTACAGAGGAGGTCACGGCACAGAAGGTCTACCTCTTCACAGCAATTCCTTCCATCTCATATACCCTGACATTATGAAAAAGCCCTGGATACTGCTCAGCCTGATTGCCGCAGTCTCCTGCGTGGAGACGTTCGTGCCCGACATCAAGGAGTCGGACGTGCGCCGTGTCGTGGTGGATGCAGTCCTTACCACCGACACGACAGCGCACCGCGTCCGACTCAGTGCCTCAGCACCTTACGGGACTCCCGGCGAAAGGATTCCCGTCATCTCCGGGGCGGAAGTCACCCTCTTCGACGGCACGCGGCGGATAGGACTCTCAGAGGTGGAACCCGGATGCTACTACACTCCGGACGACTATGCTGGGGAAGTTGGCAGGACATACACCCTGACCATCGACGGGACCGACGAGGGGGAAGCCTTCCACTACGAGGCGAGCGACACCATGCCGCCCGGCGGAGTGAGGGGCGACGCTTTCGACTACTACAAGATGACCGACTCGCTGTGGGTGTTCGCGATCTGGGGGCAGGACCTTCCCGGCATCATCAGCCACTACGCCGCCGACCTGCGTGTGAACGGCAAGGCACATGAGTTCGGCAAGTGGGCGTCCATCGACGGCTACCAGATGTTCGACGGCAACTACCTCGCCGCAGGAGAGTACCTTTTCTACTCCGCCATGGACCCGCTCGGCACCTCGGAGGAAGAGACTCCCCCGCTCAAAGAAGGTGACGAGGTAGACCTGTATTTCTACTCCATGTCAGACTTCTTCTACTCCTTCATGTCGGCCATGATGAGCGAAAGCATCGCGCATCTGCCCCTGCTCTCGCCCCAGCCGGCCAACCTGCCGACCAACATCACAGGGGGTGCCGCAGGGCTATTCGCGCTTGCCCACTGCACCCGCCTGCACCTGGTCATCGGCAACCCAGACCGCACCCGCTGGGAAATGCTCGCCGACCACGGCATGCTCCCGCAGGGCCCCGGCATCTGACCATCCGCCATATGTCTTTGACTGGAACCTGCGGTATTCTGTGATTTTTTTGGATAATGCAACGTTTGTTGTAGTTTGCGCATCTTTAAAGCGCAACTGAACAATTATTATGATGTTTAAGAATTCTTTACTGACAGCTATTGCATCAGTTGTACTGTTATGCTCCTCTTTTGAATTGAAGGGGCAGACAGTGTTACGCTCCGGATATAGCGGCAGCGTGGAGGTGGGTGCTTTGGTACAGAAGTATCCTTATCTTGCAGTCTCTACATCGCATGGCGTTACCAACGGTCATGGGCTGTTCCTTGGAGGTGGCGCGATGCTGGAATTGCCGATTACCGTGTCGCCGAAGTTCGATGCGGATCCAGCTCCGGCTCCGGGTCCATTTGAGAAAGAACGGATGGCTGGCGTGTTCGCAGAGGCCAGGTATGCTTTCCAAGGAGGGGCCATTGTCCCTTTCCTGGACATAAAGGCCGGGCCTGTGTATAATCTGGACTCGAAGATGTTCCAAAACGGTTTTGTCCGGCCTTCCGTCGGACTTTGTTTCGGGAGCCTTTCTGTCTCGGCAGGCGTTGAAGCGGCATTCGGGACTTACGTGGATGAGAGAGAGCGTGAGCATTATGCCTATTATCCTGATATCCAATACGACATGTATGGAAAGTATCTTCCTTACGTGTCTGCCATTCTGCACTTTTAGGAATCTTTAGGCAAGGTCCCCGTTGCACCAGGGTACTACTCGCCGGACCTGATGGACGATGCTGTAAATCCGCGACGCCGAAATTTTCCAGTATTTTTCTGCATCGCGGACTGTTTTGCCCCGTATCGAGGCATTTTCTTGCCGCGACGCAAAGATTACGGCAGTTTTTTCTGCGTCGCGGAACGCATCTTTTAGAGAAGAGATTGGGAGCGATGCAACGTTTGCAGTAGTTCATGCATCTTTAAAGCGCAATTGAACACACTGTATCAGAATCTTTTACAAAAACGGTGTTTATGAGGAAAGAGGAAATGATTATCTATACGTTCAGAATAACCGAGGATCATTACCTGAAAGCCGTGTAGGATGTATAGGATGGGAGGAATGAGAATATTGTCTGTGTTGGCCGCAGTGCTTGTGTCCACTGCGGCCATGCAGGCGCAGGAGCTGCAGGATACGCT
>ODAI011936189.1_pt1 | contig 11126 bp, 8 predicted proteins | sample 1539321 | NCBI WGS metagenome assembly ODAI01 (sample SAMN02144231, study PRJEB22623) | gut metagenome | biome: sheep rumen | host: Ovis aries | place: New Zealand | reverse complement strand
GCGCAACGTGCTGTTCACATCGTTGAAGTCGAGGTTGATGTAGCCATCCACAGTGATGAGGTCGCTGATGCTGCGTGCCGCTACCGAGAGAGTGTCGTCGGCCTTGCCAAAGGCATTCATGAAGTTGAGGTCGGGATATATCTCACTCAGCCGCTCATTGTTGATGATGAGCAGAGCGTCGACATACTTCTGCATCTCGTCGGCACCGCTGAGAGCCTTGATAATCTTTTTCTTGCCCTCGAAGAGGAATGGAATGGTCACAATACCAATGGTGAGCACCCCTTTCTCATGTGCTATGCGTGCCACCACTGGTGCGGCGCCCGTACCGGTGCCACCACCCATACCTGCGGTGATAAACACCATCTTGGTCTCGTCGTCGAAGAGAGCAGCAATCTCACTCTCACTCTCCTCGGCAGCCTCCTTGGCAAGTTCAGGTTTGTTGCCTGCTCCCAGTCCAAAGGTGGTGTTGGGTCCAATGAGCACCCTGGTGGGCACTTGCGAGTTGTTCAACGCCTGCCTGTCGGTGTTCATTACCACAAACGACACGCCGTTGATGTTTTGTTCATACATGTGGTTGACGGCATTGTTGCCACCGCCACCAATACCTATCACCTTTATCATGTTAGGAATGCTCTCGGGCTTCTCCTTCTGGTGGAACCCGGGATTTTCTTCTATTCCATTGAAAATGTCCTGCTGCTCGGCTTTGTGCACTTGAGTTGCGCCGGTCATGTTGCCGCTATTGTCGTCAATATTCTCCATATATCTTGTTGATGATTTTGCGTGGTTATTACTCAGTTATGACTAATGGTGATAGCCTTGCTTAGAAGTCGTTTTCCTCCTCGTCTTCGGGTTCCGACAAAAGTCGGTCGAACTTACTTTTATACCTTTCGAGCCAAGACAACTTGCGTGGCTTTTTAGTTCTTGACGGCTGAGACTCTTCCTCCTGACGTGGAGCTTTCCTGGCAGGATTGGGCTCCTCGGGGCGGAAATGAGAGTAATCATAGTCGTTGCCATCGTTGCGTGGATAGCTCGTGGGCTGAGCCTCGGCGATGGGGTCGTTGTAGGTGTTCAGTCGCACACACGACTGGTTGAATGGCGTTTCCCTTGCCGCCTTCGACAGAAGCGAGAACAGCTGGATGTATTCCATGCGGTTGATGTTGTGGTCAAGGATGTTGAGGTCGCTAGGATAGCTACCCATGCGCACCTTGAGCTTGATCTCATCCTCGATGCGGCGGGCAATGCCCTGCAGCTGTGCACCACCACCAATGAGGACGATGTTGTGCAGGTCAACCGGCTTGACACCGGCATACTGGATTTGCTGCTTGATGTTGGCGATAATCTCACCCGTTCTTGCCACGATGTAGTTAGCAGCATCTACCGAGCTAACACCCTCGATAGAGATGCTGTCGACCTTCTTGTCGAGCGGATTGCTGATGTTCTTTTTCACCCTCTCGGCAGTGTCTTCAAGCACGTTGAGACCCAAAGTGATGTCGCGAGTGATGTTCCTGCCACCCAGGGGCAATGTGGTGAGATATACCAGCGAGCCGTCCTTGTAGACCGACACCGTGGTGGTCTCGGCGCCCACATCCACGAGCATGCATCCGAGCGACTTCTCCGAAGGCTCAAGAATCTCGTCGGCGACCACGAGCGGAGTGACCATGTAGTCCTTCACCCTTGTGGAGCCCGACATGACACGGTCGAGATTAAGCCTGAGATTGGGCTTGGCAACAATGAGGTTGAGCTTGATGTTTATGTTGGAACCATACTGCCCAATAGGGCTCTTGGTCTCGTTTTTGTCGACAAAATAGGTGCGCGGCACCACCTCGATGGTGTCGTAGTTCTTGATGGGGTCTTTGCCGGCTTCCTGCACGATGTTCTGCAGCACGTCGCGGGTGATGGTTACCGTGGCGTCGAGGTTGTGGTTGACCTCGGTGGGCTCGCTGTGCAGCGACCTGCCGCTCAGTCCCACAAACACCTCGTCGATAGTACCGTCCACTCGGTTCTCCAGTTTCTTGATAATGCTGTTGATGGCCCCTTTAGTGTTTTCCACGTTTTGCACGCATCCGTGACGCACACTGTTTATCAGTTTTTCTACTTCAAGGTGATTGACTTGCACATATCCCGAGGGCGACTTCTCGGCTATCGCCCCCACGATCTTAGAACTTCCTATCTCTAATGCAACTATATATTGAGTCTTCGTCATAAAAGTGTTGATGAATTATGTATTATTTATTGTTTTCAGTTTCAATAATGCCAGGCCATTGCCACTTGTGGAAGCTCGCTATGGTTTCGCCGGCTTGCTAGCCTCGTCGAGCGCCTTGGCCTGACGAGAAGCCTTGCTCTCCTTCACCATCTTGTTGACAGGCGCCTTGCTGGTGGCGCTCACTCGCATTGTCTCCACATTGTCGGCCTGCTCGTCGTCTTCGGGGTTATATTCCTGCTGCACCTCTACCGTCTTGTCCCTACGGGTAGCCACCACCTGATGTTTCCATTTCACCGAGATGGTGTCGTAGTAGGTCCACCCCTTGACCGGCATCACCTTGTTGTAGAACAGCTGCAACTTGCGGAACTTGCCTTTCACATCGTCGCAGTTTCCCATGTTAACCACATGTCCCTGAATTGACGGCACAATGAAGATATTGTTGCTGTCGCGCATGAAGTACATCGTCACCAGCGCCTTCAGTGCCGAGTCCTGTTCCACATAGTTGATGAGTGGCATCAAGCGCAACGGCGTGAACTTGCTGGAGAAATGTCCCTTCACGATGGGCACATTGGCGTGAATCCTTGACACTGCTGTCATTCGCTTCCCGTCTTTGTTAACATAGTAGGACTGGTCTCCGTCGAAGACCCGCATCACCGGCACAATTTGAGCGACCTTGATCCTGAGGCAACCTCCGTTCTCAAACATGCACTCAACCGACTCGATGTACTGCGACTCACCCAGCGCCTTCTCAATGTCCTCGACATTGATTTGCCACACTGGCTTGCCCTTGACAATGATGTGCTTGCGGTCAAGTTCCTCAATCACACTTTGTGGCGTGACAAAATGAGTGCTGTCGTCGTTGAGCACCTGCACCACGATGTCGTTGCACACCTCATCGCGGCCTTTCTCTCGCGCCCACAATATTCCCACAATCATTAGCGATGTGAGGACGATGAGCAATATGTACCTCGCCAGTTTCATCGTGACTGCTTCTTAACCTGTTGGCAAATTTGAGGCAGCAAATTCACGATGTCGCCAGCCCCTACTGTCAATAAAATATCAAAGTTAAGCAAAGGAATTGAATTGATAAAATTTTCTTTGGTATAAATTGATTTTTTTTGACTTTTAACATCTTTTAATATGATTTCGCTGGTCACACCCTCAATTGGAAGCTCCCTGGCGGGGTAGATGGGCAGCAGGAAAACCTCGTCGGCAAGAGAGAGCGCTTGGGCAAACTCAGGCGCGAAGTCACGCGTGCGGGTGTAAAGGTGTGGCTGGAACACCACACTAATCTTGCGACCAGGATACAAGTCGCGCACGCTCTTGATGCTTGCCTCGAGCTCACTGGGATGATGTGCATAGTCGTCGATCACCACCTTGCCATGCTCCCCTGGCTCCTTGAGCCAGAACTCGAAGCGGCGCTTGGCACCCATAAACGAACCTATCGCCTCCCGCATAGCGGTGGCAGGCACACTGGCAAGCCTGCAGGCCGCCATCGCCGCGATAGAGTTCTCAATGTTAATGTCGACCGGCACTCCCAGCTTGATGTCCTCAATAGTCTCCCATGGGGTGACAAAATCAAAGACTATCTCGCCGTTGCCCTTGCGGATGCGCGCGGCATGGAAATCGCCCTCATGCTTGTTGTAGGTGTAGATTTTCACACCATCGGCCACACGTGGCTTGAGGTCCAGCCCAGTGTGCACGATGAGTGCGCCGCCCGGGCGTATGAGCGAGGTGAAATGTGCAAAACTCTCGAGATAGTTCTCATAGGTGCCATAGATGTCGAGGTGGTCGGCATCGGTCGACGTCACCACAGCGATATAAGGACTCAAGTGATGAAAAGAGCGGTCAAACTCGTCGGCCTCAATCACCGAGAACTCGCTGGTGCTCGAGAGCAGGAAATTGCTGTCGTAGTTGCGCAGCACCCCTCCCAAGAAAGCGTTGCTGCCAATTCCCGACACCTCAAGGATGTGGGCCGCCATGCTCGACGTGGTGGTCTTGCCATGCGTTCCGGCAAAGCACAAAGCCTTGCTGTCGTGAGTGATGATACCCAGCACCTTGGCACGCTTTACAACCTCAAATCCATTGTCACGGAAGTAGCACAACCCGGCATGGTCGCTGGGCACCGCAGGCGTGTAAACCACCAGCGTGCTGTCCTTGTCGCGGCAGTAACTGGGAATGAGGTCGGGGTTCTCGTCGTAGACGATTTCCACCCCCTCTTGTTCCAGAGCCTGAGTGAGTTCACTGGGTGTGCGGTCATATCCCGCCACCTTCTTGCCCTTAGCAAGGAAATAGCGCTCCAGCGCAGCCATCCCAATGCCACCGGCTCCCACGAAATATAATGACTTATAATCTTTCATACAAAACAAGTTAACATCTTAACATTCAGAGCTTAACACTTAACACTTAGCACTTATTACTTCACACTTAACACTTAGCACTTTACACTTAAAACTTAACACTTAACATTTTACACTTAACACTTAAAAACGCTCTATCTTGCAATCTGCAGCACCTTGTCGACGATTACCTCGGCCGCGTTGCGCAGCGCCATTTTCTCAACATTGTCGCCAAGTTTTTGGAGCACTGCCTCTTCCCCAATGGTGTTGAGCATAACGTCGACAAGCTTGTTGCCAGCCTCGGCATCGGGAATCATCAGAGCCGCGTTGTGGTTGACCAGAGCCATGGCGTTCTTGGTTTGATGGTCCTCGGCAACATTAGGCGATGGCACAAGAATCGATGCCTTGCCCAGCAGTTGCAGCTCGCTGATTGAGCTGGCTCCGGCACGTGAGATCACGAGGTCGGCAGCGCGATAAGCCAGATCCATATTGCTGATAAACGCCATCTGCTTCACATTGGCAGCCTTAGATGCCTCGAGCGCCTCGCGGCAACGGTCGTCATAGATTTTACCCGTTTGCCATATCACTTGCACATCGTCGTGCTGCGCAATCACGTCAAGCCCGGCGATGATGCTGTCGTTGATGGTGCGTGCTCCCAGGCTGCCGCCAATTATCAGTATCGTGCGCTTGGCAGTGTCGAGCCCAAAGGCCTGTCGTGCCTCCTCGACCGTGGCGTTGCACTCGAGCAGATTGCGTCGCACGGGGTTGCCAGTCATCACAATCTTGTCGGCAGGGAAGAACCGCTCCATGCCCTCATAGGCGACACAGATGCATTGTGCCTTCTTGGCAAGCAGCTTGTTGGTCACCCCGGCATAGGAGTTCTGCTCCTGCAGCAGAGTGGGAATTCCCGCCTTCTGGCACTCCTTGAGCATGGGTCCGCTGGCATATCCGCCCACACCCACAGCCACATTAGGCTCAAACTCCTTGAGGATGTTGCGTGCGAGTTTCATGCTGCGTCGCAGGTCCATGAGCACCTTGACGTTGCGCAACAGGTTCTTGCGGTCAAAACCCCGCACCGGCAGGCCCTTAATCTCATAACCGGCAGCCGGCACCCTTTCCATCTCCATGCGTCCTTCGGCTCCCACAAAGAGAATTTGAGCCTGAGGCACGCGACGCTTAATCTCGTTGGCTATCGACAGTGCCGGGAAGATGTGTCCACCTGTACCTCCACCACTGACGAGCACTTTCAATTGATTATTGTTTCCACTCATTTTTTACAGGAATTTCGGTAGGATTCTCGGCATCGAGACCGCTTGGCAGCGCAATGCCCTCATCCTTGTTCTTTTTGTTAGTTATATTATTAATAGTGCGGCTCACGCTGAGCATCACACCAAAGGCAATACTTGTCACGATAATCGAGGTGCCACCTTTAGAGATGAGCGGCAAGGGCTGTCCCGAGACGGGGAACACCCCGGTGTTGATGGCCATGTGGAAGAGCGCCTGGAACGTGATCATCGCCGCCATGCCAATTACCAGCAGAGCCGGCAGCACACGGTGGCAACGCCGCGCGATCATTGCAGCTCTTGAGAGCAGCCACAGGTAGAGTATCAGCAAGAACACGCCGCCTATGAGCCCCGTTTCCTCAATAATAATCGAGTAGATGTAGTCGCTGAACGCCAGTGGCAGGCGGCTGCACTCACGCGAGTTGCCAATTCCCACTCCCGTTAGTCCCCCATGTGCCTGCGCCATGATGGAGAACATCTCCTGGCTGTTCTCGCTGGTCACATCTTTATAAATGAGCGAGTCGCGGTGGAAGTAGTTATACATGCGCTCATTGCGAACGTCGGTGCGGTCAACCTTCTTTTTGTCGGTTGTAGCGTTCTCGGTGTTGGCAAGTTGCTTCATGTTGGCCTCACGCTTGTCGCTCGCCTCTTTCCACACATAGAACACCCCTGCGACAACAGCATATACCAGTGCCAGGACAATGAGTTTCTTCCACCTGGCACCGCCAATGAGGAACATAGAGCCACTGATGCACATGAGCAGGAGCGTGTTGGTGAGTCCGCTCTGGAACATCAGAGCGCCAAAGACCGCCACCACCACAGTAGAGAGCACGAGTCCCCACACCGACACATCGCGGTCCTGCTGGTTCTTTGCCATAATATAAGCCAGCGCCGTCACCGCCGAGAGCTTGGCAAGCTCGGCAGGCTGCACCGTGAGCCCAATGCCAGGAATGGTGAACGCACGTTGCGCGCCATTGATAATCTCACCGTTAACCATCACATAGATAAGGCTCAGAACAGTGAAGATCCACAGCAGCGGAATGAGCACCAGCAACAACATGCGGTTGTTGTAGTTGACGCGGCTCAGTCCCACCACAGCCACAGCGCCCATCGCCAGGAACACCACCTGCCTGATGACCGGTTCATACACACCCATTTTAGCCACATCACGACTCGACGCCGAGTAGGACTCAACAATCGAGAACACGATGAGTGTGAGATAGATGCCCCAAATCCAAATATCGCCATAACGGCGCGACATCTCTATATATCTTGATGCTTTCTCACTCATTTTACCTTGATATTACATTGTTATACATTCTTTTTTTCCAAATCATTCCTTAGACGAGAGCATTAACACACTCCTTGAACTGCTCGCCGCGGTCCTCATAGCTCTTGAAGAGGTCGAAGCTTGCACAGCAAGGCGAGAGAAGCACCGTTTGGCCGTCGTGAGCAAGCTTGCTGCACTTGTCCACGCACTCCTGCATGCTGCGCGCGTCTTCCACCACAGCCACCTTGCCATCGAAGAAGGCGTGCAGCTTAGTGTTGTCCACTCCCAGGCACACGATGGCAGCCACCTTCTGGCTCACAAGCGCCTCTATCTCGCTGTAGTCGTTACCCTTGTCCTTGCCACCGAGGATGAGCACCACTGGTTCGCTCATGCTCTCGAGTGCATACCAGGTGCTGTTGACATTGGTAGCCTTAGAGTCGTTGATATATTTCACACCATGCAAGGTGCGCACATATTCCAGCCTGTGCTCCACTGCCTCAAAGCTGGCGAGCGCCTTGCGAATGTTTTCCTTCTTAATGTCCATGAGCGATGCGCTGATACCAGCTGCCATCGAGTTGTAGACATTGTGCAACCCCTTGAGCGACAGTTCCTCGCGTGGCATATTCCACTCGTCGCCCTCAACGTTGAAGCACAGCTGCCCCTCGCTCAGGAATGCAGTGCACGACTTGTCGTCGCGAGCACTGAATGGGAACATGCGCGCCTCGCTCTTCATGTTCTTGAGTTGCGCCGAGATAATGGGGTCATCCTCCCAGTAGATGAAGGCGTCGTCGCTCGTTTGGTTCTGCATGATGCGGAACTTGGCGGCGGTATAGTTCTCCATCTTGTGGTCGTAGCGGTCGAGGTGGTCGGGGGTGATGTTAAGCATCACGGCGATGTTGGCCTTGAAGTCATACATGTTGTCGAGCTGGAAACTGCTCAGCTCGATGACATAAACGTCGTGCTTCTCGGTAGCCACCTGCATAGCCAGACTCTTGCCGACATTCCCGGCAAGACCAACATTCAGGCCCGCCTCCTTGAAGATGTGGTAGGTGAGCAATGTAGTGGTGGTCTTGCCGTTACTGCCGGTAATACAAACCATTTTGGCGTCGGTGTAGCGTCCTGCCAGCTCTATCTCAGAGATGACAGGAATGCCTTTGGCCATTGCTTTGACGATGAGCGGAGCCGTCAAGGGAACGCCTGGACTCTTGACAATCTCATGGGCAGCAAGCACCTTTTCCTCGGTGTGATGACCTTCTTCCCAGTTGATCTCCCACTTGTTGAGGATTTCCTTGTAGCGTGGTGCTATTGTTCCCATGTCGGTGAGCCACACGTCCATACCTTTCACTTTGCCCAGCACTGCTGCGCCAACTCCACTCTCTCCTCCGCCAATTACTACTAAACGTTTCATTTCCTTAATACTGTTTTTCTTAATTCTCGTTTTACTATGATGACTTTTTTTATCTCTATTATCTTATTTTCAAAGTGATGATTGTGAATGCTGCCAGGATGATAGTTACAATCCAGAATCGCAGCGTGATTTTCGACTCGTGCGACATGGTGCGTGGCCAGTTGCGCAGCACATAGTGGCTGTCGGGCGCCAAGTCCTTGTCGAGCTTGCGAAAGTTGTCGTGAATGGGTGTAGAGCGGAACACTCTCACCTTCTTGCCCTTGCGCTTGTAGACCTTGTAGACCTGAGTTTGGATAATCACGCTAAGGCTCTCCATGAGGAACACGCCACACAAGATGGGCACGAGCAGCTCCTTGTGAATAATCACGGCACACACACCAATGATACCTCCAATGGTGAGCGAACCGGTGTCGCCCATGAACATTTGTGCCGGATAGGCGTTGTACCACAGGAAACCGATGAGTGCACCAACGAAAGCGCACATAAACACCACCAGTTCCTGACTATCGGGGATATACATTATATTAAGATAGGCAGCATACTCAAAATTGGAGCTCACATAGGCGAGTATACCCAGTGCCACGCCCATGATAGCCGAGTTGCCGGCACACATGCCGTCCATGCCGTCGTTGAGGTTGGCACCATTGCTCACTGCAGTGACCACAAGAATCGTCATGATCACAAACAGCGCCCATCCTGCAGCACCTCCCCAGTCGCCCATCCACTTGGTGAGCGCGCCATAGTCAAGGTTGTGGTTCTTGACAAAGGGGATGGTGGTCTTTAGCGACTTCTCGGCCTTGGTCTTGTGCACGACAACGGTGTTTTGTGCATCGTCGCTGGCATTATTGGCCTGCTGCACAAGAGTCGACTGCTTGGGGTTGTGCACCTTCACCACGTTCTCGTGCATCACCACGTCGGGGCTGAGCCACAGCACCAGTCCCACGATGAGGCCAATGCTCACTTGTCCCACAATCTTATACTTGCCTTTCAGGCCTTCCTTGTGCTTGCGGTAGATCTTGATGTAGTCGTCGCAAAATCCCAGGAATCCCAGCCACACGGTGGTGATGATCATGAGGATGATGTAGATGTTGCGCATGCGTCCCAGCAGCAGCACAGGCAAGAGGATGGCTGTGATAATCACAAGGCCGCCCATCGATGGTGTTCCCACCTTTTTCTCTCCAAATGGGTCGATGCTGGCATCGCGCTGAGTCTCGCCAATCTTGCGCTTGCGCATGTAGTGGATGAACTTCTCACCCAGCCATGCCGAGAGCACGAGCGAGAGGATGAGCGTGAGCAGCGCACGGAACGAGATGTACTGCCACATGTGCGACCCAGGGATGTTGTATTGTTCTAAAAATCTAAACAGGTAGTATAGCATGATTCAGTAGTCAGTTATCAGTTATCAGTTATCAGTTATCAGTTATCAGTAGTCAGTTATCAGTATTCAGTTTTTTTAGTGGAGCAGTTGAGTAGTAAAATAGTTGAGTAGTTCTTTTCTAGAATTTCTAGTTCTTCTAGTTTTTCTAGATTAACTAGAGTTTCTAGGCTGATTTTTTACTCAATATATCCAAATTGCCGGAGTTTGTTCTCCTGGTTGCGCCAGTCTTTTTCCACCTTGACATATAGCTCGAGGAACACTTTTTTCTCGAAGAATTTCTCGATGTCCTTGCGCGCCTCGATGCCCACGTGCTTGAGTTTGCGGCCCTGGTGCCCAATGATGATGCCCTTTTGGCTGTCGCGCTCCACATATATCACCGCCATGATGTGGATGGACGTGTCGTCCTCGGTGAACTTCTCCACGATGACCTGTGTGGCATAGGGCACCTCTTTGTCGTAGGTGAGAAGGATTTTCTCGCGCACAATCTCGGTGACAAAGAAGCGGGAGTTGCGGTCGGTGAGGGCGTCTTTGCCAAAGTAGGGCGGGCTCTCGGGCAGCAGCTCCACGATGCGCTTCATGATGTTGTCGACGTTGAAGTTGTGCAGCGCGCTGGTGGGGTAGACCTCGGCTTGTGGCAGCAGCTGCTTCCACTGCTCCACCAGCGACTCCAGCTCCTGCTGGCCGCCAGTGAGCAGGTCTATCTTGTTGATTACCAGCAGTACAGGGATTTTCTCCCGAGCCACCTTGTCGAGGAAGTCCTGGTTCTTGGTGGGCGTCTCCACCACGTCGGTGACATAGAGCAGCACGTCGGCGTCGACCAGGGCGCCGCGCGAGAAGTCGAGCATCGACTCCTGCAGTTTGAACTTGGGCTTGAGCACGCCAGGTGTGTCGCTGAACACGATTTGGTAGTCGTCACCGTTGACGATGCCCATGATGCGGTGACGGGTAGTCTGCGACTTACTCGTGATGATCGACAGTTTCTCACCCACCAGCAGGTTGCTGAGGGTGGACTTTCCCACATTGGGGTTTCCTACTATATTTACAAATCCAGCTCGATGCATAGGGGGGAGATAAGTGTTAAGTGTTGAGTGTTAAGTGAGCGCCTGCGGCGCGGGAAACGGGGATCGTGGAACGGGGATGGAGGATCGAGGATGGGGGATCGGGGTCGAGCATTCGAGCGGTCGAACATTCGAGCAGTCGAGGGGGCTCAATTGTGCATTGTGCATTATGCATTGTGCATTGTGC
>ODAI010392333.1_pt1 | contig 11126 bp, 7 predicted proteins | sample 1539321 | NCBI WGS metagenome assembly ODAI01 (sample SAMN02144231, study PRJEB22623) | gut metagenome | biome: sheep rumen | host: Ovis aries | place: New Zealand | reverse complement strand
CGGTCCTTTAATGGTACTAGCCTGATACCTATACCCGATATAATTCAGGCTACATTTATTCTGATAACCTTTTCTCTTTTTTTAATTCTCAGCTCCCTGATACCGCCCGCCTTCATGATCTGGTAAGCCGCATTCACGTCTGCGTTGATGTACGTGCCATCATTGCTTACGAACAAGCCTCTTGCAGTTCTTCTCCTGATATCATAGTGGGCCCGGTCCGGATACTCGCCATCCAGGTAACTGGTACCGCTGGTATAGCTCTCCTCTGTGACCCGGACCGCTATGCCGGCCATGGCCGCCTTATAGGTGATCATGTCGATGAGCGTATGGTGGGGAATGAAGACAAAGGTCTGGTTTGTTCTCTTTCCCAGAGCCACATTCTGCTTCCATCCCGCGTTCTTCCCGATCACGATCAGCCCCGCATCTGCTTTCAGAGCAGCTTCCACCACCTTCCTGCTGGCCTTGTGGAGGTAATCCCGGACCTTTCGGTCCCGCTTTCGTGCCAGCCGCTCCATTCTCCTCGAAGTATTCCGGCCATGGGCCTTCTTTGCGGTCTTCTGCAGGAAGGACCTTTTCCTGTTGTAGTACCGGTTCATGGACTTGAGCGGCTTCCCGCTGATGATCACGGGCTCCGCCTCCGAGCTGAAGGCGGCCGTGACCAGATTGTTCACGCCGATATCCAGGCCCATCACTGTATTTGACGCTGAAGGCCTGGCCTCCTCCGCCTCATACATCAGACTTATGAGGATGGCGTCCGGACATGTCCTTACCCGGATCTGTCTGACGCCGCCATGGCGTGCCCTGAGGCGGATGTCCTTCAGGAATCCGGGCATCTTTATCCGGCCAGCCTCATCCACAGAGAAGTTCTGGCTCGTGATGACAAGGCTCCCCCTGCCGCGCCTGGGATCCAGATACCGGGGAGGTCCGGGCCGCCCCATGAACTTTGACGGGTGCCTCCCATATTCAGCCAGTGCCCTGTAAAATGACTTCCATTCCCGGCACCGCTCCTGGATACAGATCTGGCTGCAGGTGGCGTAGGGCATTGCGCGGTACACGTCCCAGGTCTTCATATAAAAACTCAGGAAGTATGCGTCCGCGATGAATCCGTTGTTCTCGTCGATGTAAGGCAGCCCTTTCCTGCCTTTCCGCGACAGGTTGTACCGGCAGATCGCACAGTTCGCCCTGTAAATGAGCCCCTTCTCCCAGCTGTCGAGGATCTCCCCCTGCGCCAGCTTCCTGTGGATCCGGAAGCACTGTTTTATGAGGTAGTTCACCGAATTCGACAGGTTCTTCGCCCGCAGGCAGTAGTCGTCGATCTGCCGGAACAGTCTTTTGCTTTTTCTGCCGTATCTGATGCGATGCTCTTCGGTCAGTACCATACGGCCGTCTCCTTTCGTCCGGAGCTGTGACAGGGGCGTCGTGGATCCACACGCAGCACAGCCGGCTGCCTCCATCCGCCCGGAACAGTCATACCGATCGCCACAGGCCCAGGAAAAGCTCTGCCTCTTATCAGGCCGGTCCCGGGACCGGTGCCTTTCTTGGGATATCCCTGTAGTAAAGTGTCTTCCGCACACAGAGGACCTTGCCCAGGAGCTGGGCCAGCAGCTCGTCGCGTTCTCTGTGATTGCAGGAAATGAGATCATTCCAGACGATATAGTTCCCCAGGTGCTTCGTGGACACCCCGTGGAACCTCCTGACGAAGTCCTTGAGGCTCCGATGGAAGGCATTGATCCGCTGCACGCCATAGACTGCGCCTCCTTCGCTGACAGTTCTGCAGTCCGTATCCGTCTGGATAAGAGAGATACCTGCCTTGCCGGCGAATGCCCGATAAGCCTTCTCGTTGTCAGTACAGAGTATTGCCCCGGGAGAGATAATGCCGTCAAAAGCCTCCTCGATACACTCGGAACTGACCTTGCCCAGCTTTTCAGGTCTGGCGTATGCCAGCCCACCCTCGCCAATGGCGCAGGGAACACAGACCTTCTCGGAGGAAAGGCCTTTTGTATGACTGTCATTTCCCCGTTTATGGGCGGGCCTCGGCATGGAGAAATCCGCGCTCTTCGAGTGGTTCCCCTTGTAGGAGACGTTGAAATAAGTCTCGTCAGCCTCTACAGTGCCTTCCAGGTACACCTTGTCCGCCAGTTCTCCCAGGGAGGCGAGGATCTTGTGGCGCCAGGCGAAGGAGGTGGAGAGGGCGATGCGGCATTCTTCGGCGGTCTCGGCCAGGGTCTTTTTTTCCATCATGCACTTCAGATACTTCGCCCAGACCGAGAGGTGCTTCTTTGTCCGGGAGGTCACAGAATGAGAGCTCGGAATAAATGACTTCCCGCAGTCCCGGCAGAGGTACCGCTGAGTGCCGTCCTTCCGGGTACCGTTCTTCACGACATGTGTACCATTACAGTAAACACAGACGCGTTTATCCGTGATACGGGTCTCAATCAGAAAGGGTTGAAGGTTGTCCTCGCTGACATTGACGTCATTCGAGACGGTAGTATAGAAAACGACCCGGTCACTGTAGGACAGCTCGTTATACGCGGTTATGAAATCGGTCAAAGCTGACATAATAGTTCCCTACCTCCTGCTACGATAATGACATTATATCAAACGAGCGTTTGAATATCAACTATTACCGCTAAAAAAGCCTTATGTATTTAAATCCACCCGGGAAATCGATCCTGCCAGGTCAGGCATGTTCTATATTGACGGAGCTCTCAAGGAGAAGCCTGTTCTGGTGGTGGATGCCATGTTCGGCCAGCTGGTGGGTGTCTGTGTGCGCAAATACCTTCACAGGTATGATGCGACCTACCGGATCCGCTACACCGGCGCCTTCGACATCGCCGGCAACGCCCTCCCGGATTTTGAATTCGATTTAAAGACCCGGCCCCGGAAGGAGCCCGGGACAGAGAGGCCGGAGCATGACGCTCTGGTCCTCGAGGCGTCGCGCGAGACATCGATTCTTCTGAAAAATGAGAACAATGCCTTGCCCCTTGGTTCCGGAGCAGTCGTCAACCCCATCGGCGCCGGCCCTCAACCTGCAGAGAAATCCCTTCTGCGGCCGCCATGCCGAGTACTTCAGCGAGGACCCGCTCCTGGCGGGCCGCATGGCCGGCCAGCAGTGCCGGGGCCTTGAGGAGAACGGCGTTTCCGGGTCCATGATGCATTTCTTCGGGAACAACGCCGAGACCCTGCGCAACACCAACCACAGTATCATGAGCGAGCGGACGGCCAGGGAGCTCTACATCAAGGCCTTCGAGTTTGCCTTTGAAGTGGAGAAGCCGGATACGGTGATGACCGGCTATAATGCCGCCAACGGACTGTACTGTTCCAATGACAGCGCCCTCCTCAAGGGAATTCTCCGCGGGGAGATGGGCTTTGACGGCTACGTGATGACCGACTGGGGCGGCTTCGGCAACAGGGGACCAGCGGGTCTCATGGAGGCGGGCATCAGCTGGATCGCGCCGGGCAGCGAGGACGATACCTTCACAGGACCGATTCGCGAGGCCATGGAGTCCGGCAGCCTCACCCGGGCCCAGATGCAGCAAAACGCGCTGCGTCTGGTCAGGATCTTAGCCAGGTAAGGCGATACTTAGGTACACTTGTTCACGGAAAGGAGAGGATATGAGATTAGAACAGAGGACTATGTTTTTCACGCCGACCGCATCGGAGAAGGCCAACTGGAAGGACCTGGACGCAGCGCTTAAGAAATAATGAAATGACCGAGGACGGTTCCAGATTTCCAAAAACCATGATTTTGGAAGAAGGAACCGTCCAATTTTATGCCCGGATATGGTATGCTTGTGTCTGTATTCCTGCTGATTTATCCGCGAGGGGGAAAAACACATGCTCGCCTTCCTATATATCCTGCTGGCCCTGGCAACGGGGACAGCCATCGTCTCGCCGGTCCTTCTGGGAAATGAAGACCCGGCCCCGGACAGACCTGTCAACCGCATATGGATCCTGCTGGGCGGCGGAGCCGCCGCCGGCACACTTGTGGCCACCTGGTGCCTGTACCTTCTCGCCTGGGTCCTCAAGGTCCGGGCAGATGTGGCCCAGCCCCTCTATATAGCCAATGCGGTGGTCATGGGCGGGGAGGCGGCGGTCTTCATTTTCCTGCTGATCCGGCTTAAGAAGGCCGGCGGCGCGGCGGATGTTCTGAGGCGTCTGGTGCCGGATGGGAAGCTTTTCAGAAAAGAGTGCTTTCTCTACGGAATGCTTCTTATCTTTATTGCTGCGACCTTCTGGTATGTCCTTTTCGTCCGCAACGACACGCTGTACGCGGGCTTCACGGTGTTCAGCGATTACGCACCGCACCTGGCCATGGTGCGGTCCTTCTCGAGGAGCGCCAACTATCCGACCATGTACCCCCATTTTGGCGGGGAGGACATCAAGTACCATTTCATGTTCCAGTTCCTGACGGGAAATCTGGAGTTTCTGGGCCTGAGGCTGGATGTGGCTTACAATGTGGCGGGCATTCTCTTTATGTGGACATTTCTCCTTGTCCTGACACAGATTGCCGTTCGGCTCTGGGGTAAGTTCACAGCAGCGGTCCTGACCTCTATCCTCTTTTTCTTCCGGAGCGGCCTCACCTTCTTCCGGTTTCTGGCTGAGCATATCGCAGCCGGCGACCTTGCGGTGACCCTGCGGGAGAACACCACTTTTATCGGCTATACGACAAATGAAAACTGGGGCCTTTGGAACTACAACGTCTACCTGAACCAGCGCCACCTGGCCTTTGGCCTCACGGTCGCCGGACTTCTCATATGGTTCTTTCTGGATTACCTGATCCGGGCGGAGGTGATGGGAAGTTCTGCCAGCCACGAGCCGGCACAGGCAGCAAGGACTGCTGGTGCTGGCACGGTGGCGTCCCCGGAGCTGGCAGCAACTGTTGGTGCTGACGCGGCGTCTACGGGGCAGGCAGCAAAGACTGTTGAGCCTGGCCCGGAGGCTTCTTCATCGCAACAGTTCGGCGCGGCCGGGAATCGCCTCGCCTTCCTCTTCCTGACCAGAGACGCCTGGCTTCCGGAATACCCCCGGAAGGCCATCCTTCTGGGCTGCCTCCTGGGCCTCACTGCCTTCTGGAACGGCGCGGCTGTGATCGGCTGCCTGCTCATCCTCCTCGGGTTCACCTTTTACTCCCGCCACAAGCTGGATTATGCGCTGACGGCGGGGTGCGCGGTCGTCATTTCCTACTTGCAGACCAGATTTTTCATCCGGGGGAACGCGGTGTCGGCCGGGCTCTACTGGGGCTTCATCAGCGAGGATAAGAGCCTGCCGGGCATCGGCATGTTCCTCCTCTATATCTCCGGGCTGACCATTTTGGGTGGAATCATTCTTCTTCTTTTCCTGAAGAGGGAGCGGCAGACCTACCTCACAGCGGCCTTTTTCCCGGTATTTTTCACCTTCACCATGTCCCTCACGCCGGACGTGACGGTCAACCAGAAGTACATTATGATCGCCTGCGCCTTCATGGCGCCGGTCTGGGGCGGCGTGCTGGCCCGGCTCTTTGGGGCGCCGCGGAGGAAGCTCGCAACGCGCGCGGCCGCGGTGGTGCTCACGGTGGCGCTGACGGCAACGGGAATCTACGATTTTGTTGTCATTTTGCGGAACAACGGGCCGGCGCGGAGCATTACGGTTCCCCTTGAGAGCGACGTGACGGACTATCTGGACGGCACCATGCGGCCGGACCAGCTGATCCTGACGCCCTGGTACTCCCTCTGCGACGTGACCCTCTCCGGAAAAATGCTTTACATGGGCTGGCCCTACTACGCCTGGTCCGCCGGCTACGACACCGATTACCGGGGCGAGATGGGCGAAATCATTTACACGGCCGACGACGAGGAGCTATTCCGGCAGATCGTCTATCAGGAGAAGATCAGCTACATCCTCTACGAGGACGGCATGACCTTCAACGATCAGCCGGCACGGGAGGATATCATCGCCGCCGTCTGCCCGCTGATCTACACCTCGGAGAACGGGCGGATCCGGATCTACGAGACGGATTATCCTTCCTTCTATCCATAAAACAGTATCTCTGCATTCTGTAAGCCGCTGCGCCGAGGCTTGTCCGGACCATATCCGGTCGTGTCTCAGGGGCGGCGGTTGTCTTTTTGAGGGCGGGAATGAAGACAAATCATTGAGCATTAAAATGCCGGATGCTATAATAACCATGTATATCCACAATAATCGGGGCGTGTGCCCGGCGGTCCACAAGGCAGAGAAGCTGTCCGCCGCGCGCACCGGAACAGGGAGTGTACAGTATGTCTCAGAATGAACGAATGAACAGAGAAGAAGAGGCCGCCCAGGAAAGCGGGCGCCGGCCGGCTTCCAGATCCGCCGGCCGGCCGGACAGGGAAGGCCGCAGGGCAGCCGGGACCCATTCCCGGAGCCGGACAGGCCAGACCGGTCCGGAAAAGCAGCGCCGGGACCGGGAAACCGGCATGGACAGGAATACCCGGGAGAGAGAGGGGCGCCTTTCTGAAGAAGGAAATGCGGAGGAATCCGAGGCGAGAAGGCGCCGCAAGGCCGCCCGCCGCGAGGAGGCCAGGAAGAGACGCCGCAGGGTGCTCATGATTCGGAGAATTCTGGTCGGCGCAGGGGCTCTCCTTATCCTGCTGGTCCTTATACTTGGCATCCGCGGCATCACCAGGCGTCTCAAGAAGGCCGACAGCCCCCAGGAGGACGTGGTGGTGGAGAACACGGAGACCGGTGAGACCGGCGGGGCAGCCGAAGGCAGCGGCACCACAGAGGAAGGGACGGCGATCCTGGAGCCCACCAGCACACCGACGCCCATCCCCTCGCCGACGTCGATTCCGGATATAGACTTAATGCCCGAGGCCACGGAGAACACCAAGGCGACCAACTTCATTGAGTACACCGAGGTCATGAGCGGCGGCGAGTATGTCGAGGACCGTGAATCCCGCTCGCCCTGGTTTTCATTTGACTTCCGCCAGGGTTCGACCTATACGGACATGGAGGGCGTCATCACCTTCCGCGGCAACAACTTCCGCGACAGCGCCCAGTACGGGACGGCGGAGATGAAGGATTACACCATCTCCCAGATCTGGGAGCGGGAGACCGGATCCCTTGAGTACAACGGCCACATGTGGAGCGGCAACGGCTGGACCGGTCAGCCTCTTCTTGTCCGCTGGCCGGAGAGCACCAAGCAGGTCATGAACATGTATGACTCCGCCAAGGCCAAGGAGGGCCTGGTCGAGGTCATCTACGCCAGCATGGACGGCAACATCTATTTCACGGACCTGGAAACCGGAGAGAAGACCCGGGACACCATGTACGTGGGCTGGACCTTCAAAGGGGCCGGCGCGCTGGATCCCAGAGGTTATCCCATTCTCTACGTGGGAGCCGGCTACAACAGCGAGAAGGGCGTTTCCAGAGCCTTCATCATTAACCTCCTGGATTGCTCCATCATGTACACCTTCGGAAATGAAGACAGCTTCTCCCTCCGCGGCACCCTGAGCTATTTCGATTCCTCCGCTCTGGTGGACGCGGCGACGGATACCCTGGTCTATCCGGGCGAGAACGGCATCCTCTATTTCCTGAAACTGAACTCCCAGTACGACGAGGCGGCGGGCACCCTCTCCATCGATCCGGGTCCCATGACCAAGTGGCGCTACTGGGGCACCCGGTCGAGCGACGAGAAGTACTGGCTGGGCATGGAGGACAGCTGCTGCATCTATGCAGGCTTCCTCTTTGTCTGTGACAACGGCGGCAACCTTATGTGCATCGACCTGAAGACCCTCCGGGTCGTCTGGGCCCAGGACATCCTGGACGATTCCAATGGGTCGCCGGTCCTCTCCCTTGAGGACAATCATCTCTACCTCTACGTCTCCACCTCCTTCCACCTTGGCTGGCGGAGCGACGACGTCGCGACGATCCCCATCTGGAAGATCGACGCCGAGAACGGTGAGGTCGTCTGGCACACCGACTACGAGTGCTACTCTGAGAGCGGCGTATCCGGCGGCGTCCAGTCCACCCCGGCGGTGGGCAAAAATGACCTCAGCGACTACGTCTACGTGACCGTCTCCAGGGTCGGTGAACTCTACGGCGGCGTCCTCACCTGCCTCGACAAGAAGACAGGCGATATCGTCTGGGAGCACGAGGGCGTGTACACCTGGTCCTCGCCGGTCTGCGTTTACAACTCGGACGGCAGCGGCGCGGTCCTCTACTTCACCTTCGACGGCAAGGGCTTCCTGCTGGACGGCGCCACGGGCGAAGTCAAGTCGGAGATCCAGCTGGAGCATGGCTCGGTGGAGGCGTCACCGGCTGTCTTCGAAGACAAGGTGGTCATTGGCACCAGAGACTGCCGGATCTACGGCCTTGAACTGAACTGACCGGCGGGTGTGGAAACACTATAAAATGAATACACAGCAGGCGGTTCCGGATGGAATCTGACCTGCAGCAAGCAGTACGCAAGGATTGGATGGCCTGTAAAACTGCAGACAGCTCAGAGCAATGATTCTTCAGCGGCAGCGCAGGTCCTAAGATCTGTAAAACAGCAGACACCCAAAGGTCGGCTGAACCTTGAAATGATTGGCAAGGGAGGAAAAAAATGGCAGACAACAGGCCTCAGGGCAGAAAGAAAAACGTCACCTCCGGCGGGTCCGGCGTTCACAAGCGCGGGTCCGGTCTGGGCACGGGGCCGGTGGGGTCCCCGAACGGGTATAACGGCAAGAATAACGGCGGCAGGAAGGGACCTTCCCGGGCGGCCGTCGGCGGCGGACTCAGTCTGCCGGTCATCATTCTCCTGGTCCTTTTCTATCTGATGAACGGCGGCGGGGGAGGCACATCCTCCAGCACGACCAGCCACGATCAGTACAATACTACCCAGTCTGCGGAGTCTTCGAGCTCTCAGTCTTCGAGCTCCCAGTCCTCCGGGTCACAGTCTTCCTCATCGCAGTCCTCCGGAAGCTCCCAGTCCTCCGGCAGTTCCCAGAGCAGCGTGAGCAGCCTGCTCTCCAGCGCAACGGCTGCCAGCGAAGCTACTTCCTATAACAATGTGGACAGCACGGTCGCGAGCGGGGCCCGGGCAAAGCGCACGGTCATCGCCGGCAATGGCAAGGATGAAGTCACCCTCATGGTATACATGTGCGGTACCGACCTGGAGTCCAGGAACGGCATGGCTTCCGCCGACCTCCAGGAGATGGCCACCGCCAGCTTCGGCGACAATGTGCATATCATCGTCTACACCGGCGGCTGCAGCGGATGGAAGATCCGGGGTATTTCCAGCTCCGTCAACCAGATCTACGAGGTGGTGAGCGGCAGCCTTAAAAAGCTGGTCGCTGACGACGGCGCGAAGCCCATGACGGACCCGTCTACCCTGTCCTCCTTCATCAAGTGGGCGGCTGCCAACTATCCGGCCAACCGGTATGAACTCATTTTATGGGACCACGGCGGCGGATCGGTGACCGGCTACGGCTATGACGAGAAGTATCGGAACGCCGGTTCCATGAACCTGGCCGGTATCAGCAAGGCCCTGAAGGACGGCGGCGTCACCTTCGACTTCGTCGGCTTCGATGCCTGCCTCATGGCTACAGCGGAGACGGCCCTCATGCTGGACGACTATGCCGACTACATGATTGCCTCCGAGGAGACGGAGCCCGGCATCGGCTGGTACTACACCAACTGGCTGAACGCCCTGGGCAAGAACACTTCCATGCCGACGCTGGATATCGGCAAGAACATCGTCGACGATTTCGTGAGGACCTGCAATGAAAGGTGCCGCGGCCAGAAGACTACCCTGTCGGTCATCGACCTGGCGGAGTTCTCCTACACTGTGCCCTCCACCCTCAACGCCTTCTCCAAGTCCATCTCCAGCCTGATCTCGGAGAAGAATTACAAGGTCGTCTCCGACGCCCGCTACAACGCCAGAGAATTCGCCTCCAGCTCCAGGATCGACCAGGTCGACCTGGTCAACCTGGCCAAGAACGTAGGCAACACCGAGGGCAAGGCCCTGGCGGACGCTCTGCAGGGCGCCATCAAGTACAACAAGACATCCACGAATATGACCAACGCCTACGGCGTGTCCATATTCTTCCCCTATAAGCGGAGCTCCTATCTGGACCAGATCTGCAACACCTACAATCAGATCGGTATGGATGCCGACTACGCCAAGGCCATCCGGGAGTTCGCCAGCCTTCAGACCACCGGCCAGGTGGCGGCGGGCGGCAGCAGCGCGGACAGCGTGCTTTACTCCCTCCTCGGGAACGGCGCTTCCACCGGCTCTTCCGGCAGCAGCGACGAGATCGCGGCCCTGCTCGAAGCCTTCCTGGGCTCCGGCGGCCGGTCAATGCCTGTGGAAGGCTTCGATCCGGATCAGAGCCAGTTCCTTGCTGACAGCGCGCTTGACAGCGGCGAGACGGCAGACTACCTGGCAGCCAACTTCTTCGACACCTCCTACCTGGTCTGGGTGGAGGACGGAAACGGCGGCTATTACCTCTCCATGCCCGAGAGCCAGTGGAGCATGGTCCACGATCTGGACCTCAACATGTTCTACGATGACGGCGAGGGATATATTGACCTGGGTCTTGACAATGTGTTCTCATTTGACGACGCGGGCAACCTGATCCCCGAGACGGACAAGACCTGGATCTCCATCAACGGCCAGCCGGTGGCCTACTACCGCGTGAGCTCCATGCAGACGGAGGAGGAAGGGTACGTCACCACCGGACGCGTCCCGGTCTTCCTGAACGGGGAGCGGGCTGAGCTGATCCTGGTCTTCGACGCGGAGAATGAGGACGGCTACATCGCCGGCGCCTCCTACGACTACAGCCAGGACGAGGAGGTCGACGTGGTGGCCAAGAACCTGACCGAGCTTGCGGTCGGGGATCAGCTGGATTTCATCTGCGACTACTACACCTACGACGGCGAGTACGTTGACAGCTACTACCTGGGCGAGCCTATGGAGGTGACTGAGGAGATGGTCATCAGCAACACGGACGTGGGCGACGGCGAGGTGCGGCTCATGTATCGGTTCACTGATATTTATGACCAGGAGTACTGGACGGAAGCACTGGTCGAGTGACGAGGCCGGGAAAATGGGAATCAGGGACGGTTCCTTTTCCCACTTTTGTGAACGTTAAGTAGGGAAAATGGGAATCAGGGACGGTTCCTTT
>ODAI013331560.1_pt1 | contig 11129 bp, 8 predicted proteins | sample 1539321 | NCBI WGS metagenome assembly ODAI01 (sample SAMN02144231, study PRJEB22623) | gut metagenome | biome: sheep rumen | host: Ovis aries | place: New Zealand | reverse complement strand
GCGTCCACAATGTCCTGCGCCCGTTGCAGCCACGTGATTTTGACCCACACGCGGTCGTGAGCGCCGGGAGAGAACGTGTTCGATGGGTAGATGGAAATGTCCCCGGCCCCCGCATTCGAGCCGTTGCGCGTCTCCAAGCCAAGGATGCTTCCGAACAGTCGCGTCCCGGACGAGTTGTAGGCCATCGCGTAGAAGGCCAGCGTGTTGCCAACCGTCGCATCATTGCGTGCGTCAACGGAGAGCGTCACGGTGTCACCAACCGAGAGGTCGAGGGCGTTGGCGTACACGCTGATGCCGTTCCAGTTCGACCGCGCCACCGTCTCGACGAACCCATCGGAGCGCGTGCGGAACGTCTGGCTCGAATATTGGACGCCGACATATCGGTTTGTCTTTGCTGCCTGTGACGCGAACGCGAAGTCCTTGGAGCCGATGGCGAGGTTCGTCCCGCCGACCTGCAAGTTGTCAACGGCACTCTTCGCGCTGTTCGCGGTGTTGGTGGCCGTCGTGATGCGCGTGTCCAGACCGGATGCCGTCTGTTGGACCTCGGTCTTGGTGGCGTAGGTCGTGGCCATGTCCTCGGGGTCTGGTGACCAGTCGGTGGGCATGTTGCCCGTCTCCATCTTCACGGCCCTCACGTGCACCGTGAGCGAGCCGCTGCTCGGCCTCAGTATGCGGCCCACGATGAGTATCTTATTAGTCGCTGCGGAGTCGCTTTGCGTCCACTTGACCCAGTAGCGCTTCCAGCCCGTGGTCAGCGTCACCCTGCACTCTCCGTCAGCTCCGGTGCCGCTCTGGCCCGTGCTGCTCGACGCCTTCGTCGTCGTGTTCGGCGAGTACCAGTAGCAGAGGACCGTACAGGCCGCGCTGGCGTAAGCCTCGAACGAGACAACGTACTCGGTAGCCCCCTCGATGCGCTTGATGGTGTACGTGCAGACGTCGAGGTAGGCCTTGCCCGTGCTGGCCAGCGTGCCCGACTTCTCCGTCGTTGCGCTCGTCCCCTTTGCGAGGTTCGTCCCGCCCACCTGCAAGTTCTCGAACTCGGCTTTGGTGGTGTAGGTCGCGGCCACGCTGCTCTCGATGCTCGACGCGCTCTGCTGGATGGCGCTGTTCATGCTCGCGGTGGTGGCGTAGTCACCCTTTGGCTGGTAGTCCTCCGCGACCTCGGACCTGATGCCGTCTAGCCCCACCGTGAGCGCGGACTGAGTGGCATAGGTCGCTGCCGCGTCTGTCTGCGTCTCGTAGGTCTGGCTGGCAGCCAACTCGATGGCGTCCTTGGTCTGTGAGACGAGCGTCTTGGTGGCGTAGGTGGTGGCTAGGTCGTTGCTGTTCGTGTAGTTCGTTGTGACCCACGTCTTGACGGCTTCATCGCCGTCCTGCCGCTCGACCTTGGTGGCGTAGGTGGTGGCAACGTCATCGCGGAAGTCGGCCACGTCCTGCCTGACCTGCTCGACCTCGGCTGCGGCCTCCTGTGCGATGCCCTCGACCGATGCCGCGAGGTCGTGGGCCTCGGTGACGCGAGTCTCAACATCGTCTCCCCAGCCGGGGTTGCCCGTCACCACGGGTGCCTTCATCGTGCCGCCGCCAAAGACGGTGACAACAACATCGTCACCCTCGGACACGCCGACCGTGGTGGGCATCTCCACGCCCACGCCATGCTCGCCGTCGTAATCGTCGGGCATCGTCACGTCCTCTGACAGCGCGACGTACACGCTGCCGTCAGACGAGTCTGACGTGGCCGTTCCGATGTAGGTGCGGGTCGTGGCGTCGGTGGAGACGATGTTCTCCTCGGCGCGTGAGCGGCCATACAGCTTGGCCGCAAGCTCATCAAGAATCGCCATCCTTGTCCCCCTTGTCTCCCGATGCCGTCTCCTTGAGAGTCAGGTGCATCGTCATGTTGGACAGGTCAAGCTCCACGTTGCGCACGAGGCACTTGCGTGTGCCGCGATACGCCTGCAGGCCGTCATGCACCACAAGCTCGACCACGTCGCCCTCCCATACGGGGAGGTAGGTGGTCGTAAGCTCCCAAGTCACAAGCTCGGGCGCGTTCTCCTTGAGGTACTGGTTGGCGAGCTGCTGCGCACGCTGCGCGGTCTGCGGCGTAAGCTCGGACACGGAGCGGAAGTCGGTGACGGTGTACCCACGCTGGCCGTGGGCTTGGTGCAGCGAGCTGGAAACCTTCGCGGATGCGTTAATCTCGCGCTGCACGGTCGTGCTCTTGCCGTTCTTGGTGGTGGTGTCGCTGTACTTGAACGAGACGGCGGCGGTGTCGACCATCTGCAGCCAGTCGGTCGAGCGGGACAGGTCGTCGAACGCGATGCCGCGCGGGTCGGTGAGGTCGATTCGGGCGACAGGCACCTTGCTCGCCGGGTTGACGTACTTGGACACCGTCACGCGCCCGTCGCCGTCGACGTCGAGGCGGTCGCTCGCCATCGTGCATAGCGAGTACAGGCACGCCAGCCTAGACGTGCCCGACTCCATGACCTGCGGCGTCTTGACCCTGTAGTCGTTGGCACCGGACACGATGGTGTACTGGTACCTCGCGGCGTCCATGCAGTCACGCATGGCCTTGAGCGCCATCGCGTTCTTGGCAATCGTCCACGGCCTCACGAGCTTGTCGGTCGACAGACCGAACAGCATGGACTGCATGGACAGGTCGTAGTGCCAGACCCCGCTGGTCCTGCTCGCCGAGTCGTCCGTGACGATGTAGGTGCCGATGGTCCGCTTCCAGCCCCATGACGGTACCTCGTGGACCACGCGAATTAGCGAGCCGCGCACCCAGCCGTCGCCCACCACGGCGAGCGTACCGCTGGTGCGGACGTCGGTGTAGTACGCCGCCTCAAGGGAGGAGCCGGACAGGTCGACCCCGTCCAGCTCCCCGTAGACGTCGTTGAGGTTGGTCGGTGACACCATGAGGAACGTCAGCCTGTCCTCGCGGGTCTGGTCCTTCCAGTCGAGCGCCATGTCACCACGTCTCCTCTACCATGTTGACCTCCACCTCGGTGAACTCGCGGTGGGTGCGGTAGGCGACGCTCGTCACGGCCACGGTCGCCACCTCGCCGCTCGGTGCGCGGTAGGTGACGTGGTGGGCGCGTGACAGGGCGAGCATCTGCGCCCTCGTCGACTCGGTGACCCCCTCGAACAGGAGGCCCACTGCGGCGAACTCGGACGCGATGGGGCCTTGGAAGTAGACGTTCTGGTACTCGCGCCCATTGAGGGCCATCGTCTCGGAAATCGGCGTGATGGTGCGGTCGGTGACCATCGGGTCGCGGTCGCACTCAAGCAGGAACGTGCCGCCGTCCCAGCCCCAAGCGTGGCAGGGCGTCTGCCCCGCAAGCACGCCGGAGCCAGCGGCGAGCGACAGGTGCGCGATGCCCCAGCCCGGGCCGTCGCTTGCGGACAGGAACAGGTCGAACGGGCCGAACGGGTAGTCCACGTAGGCCACGCCGTCGACCACGTCCGCCTCGTGCAGCACGCCGTTGGCGCGGTACCAAGCGCCCGTGACGTTGCCGGGAACCTCGACCTTGAGGCGTCGCCCGTCGACCGCCGTGAGCGTCGGGTCGATTGAGACCTCACCAGCATCGTAGGAGACACCCACGGACGCATGGTAGGCGTCCGGGTACATGGCCGTCTGGTCGTTGCCGACCTGATAGGTGACCGCCATCGTTGCGCCGTCGTCAATCCAGCCGTTGAGCGCGTCCTGCGGGACGTCAAAGGTGCCGGTGACCGCAAGCCCGTCGTGCTCGACGGGACGGGACAGCATCTCCTGCCCGTCGACCTTGACTGACGTGATGCGGACGTTGGTCGTGCCGCCGTCATAGTCGCTCACGTAGGGGATTCGCAGCCCGTCAGGGCCGAAGCCAGCGTTTGAGAGCGTCACCACGGGAACCGTCACGGCCTCAAGCGTCGCGGAGGACGAGAGGCCGCGCACGCGATTCGTGCCTGAGCCGGCGTAGGCGCGTAGCTGAAACTCGTACTGCCGCGCCTTGTTGCCTGACGCTAGCGATGCCGGGAGGCCAGCCGTGAGCCAGTAGCTTGTGCCGTCTCGGGTCGTGGCAACGTCCGTCCATGCCGTCTGCTCGCCCCAGTCGCCCCAAGCCGACGTGTCGGAGTCCATCGTGCGCTCGCGCCAGCTACCCTCGAAGCCGTTGGCCGTGTTCGACGCCCATGACTGGGTGCCGAGCCAAGCCGGGTAGAGGGTGGTCGCCGCCGCTCGCTGGAAGCCGTAGTCGGTGCCGCCAGCCGTACCCGTCCACCCCTGCATCGAGGGGACGGGCAGGCTGGTGTCCTGCTTGGAGGTCGGGTAGAGGGCGAACTTCTGGTTCGCGCCGCTGTGGGCCGTGTAGATGAGGACGTTCGTCTTGTTCGTGGTAAGCGCCTTCTCCACGTCCATCATGTACGTAGAGCCGTCCGTCGTGACGTATGAGCCGATGGTGACCACCGGACACGAAACGCCGTCGATGGTCACCGTCTCGCCAGTCTCGGTGATGCGCCAGCGCTGGTTGCGCTGGTCGTTGTCCGTCCACTGGGACACGTTGGTGCCGTTCGCAGCCGTGGCGTGCTCCACGTCAACGTACATCCCCGACCACACATTGCGGATGGACCACTTGTTGGCTTCCTCAAGGTCGATGTAGAACACCTGCGCGTTGCCGTGGTTGACGGCATAGATTTCGACGTTCGCACCCTTGACCTTTGACGCGCCGTACACGTCGAGGGCCATGTTGGTAGCAATGTACGAGCGAATCTCATACACGCCGTCAGCGATTGCCAACGTTCATCGCCCCCTTCCGCTCAAGCGTGGTCATGAGGCCGATGAAGGCCGACCTGATTGCCGGGTCGTCGTTCACCCGCGCGTCGTTGATGTACAGGTTGTACTGGGTGGCACCGGCCACGCGACGTGCGACGCCGTCAGCGATGGTGTCGGTCAGCGGTCGCGTCGCTGCGCGGTTGTTCAGCGGGAGGACGGCCTCGATGCCAGCCTCGCCGATGAGGTGCCCGGTGGAGTAGATGCTGTGGTTGGTGATGTAGCCGTCAGCGTGGCGGTAGTAGTTGATGCCGCCGTCGCGCTGCTTGATGCCCTTACTCTGGATTGCCAATGCGATGGTCGCCTTGCCCCACTTGGAGTCCATGCCGAGGCGGTTCCACTCCTTGAGGTCGTTGGTCGACTGGTGGAGGTTGCCGGAGACGTTGGCAGAACCGGTCTTGGGGTCGAGCTTGGCCTGCTTCCAGCCGGGGAGAATCTTCCTCATGAAGTCCCAGATGTTACCGGAAATCATTGCCATGCCGGTATGCTTGGACAGCCTAGAGTGGTTGTAGTCGACAACCGCCCTGCGTGCGGTTCCGTCCGTGATGTTGCCGGTGGCGTTGACCTCGACGTCCGTGTCGCTGTTCGAGAACAGACCGCTGAGCCACAGCATGAACTGGTAAATCGGGTCTTTGTCTACCGTTGTCTCAGCCTCGATGGGTATCTTCGTACTGGAAATATCGTTGTAGTAGGCGTCGAACTCGTCCTTGGCTTTGTCGGTGCTTGCGCTGACTTCGACGGTCGCCCCGGTGCCGTCAAGCTCGTCGGCTGCTTCCCTGACGTCGTTGATTTCCTGCTGCGACTCCTCGGCACCCTCGACGCCCCCCTCTGCGGCTGCTGGCTGCTGCTCCTTCCACTCCTGCAGGAGTGCGATGAGAGCGTCGATATCTCCACCAGACTCGTCGAGCATCCTCTTGAACTCGTCGTTAGTCAGTCCTACGAAATCGGACACGCTGATGCCTTGCTCCTCAAGCGCCTCCGAAAGACCGTCTATCGCGTCCTTGTTCTCGGCAAGGGCATTTTGCGTCGACTCAGCCGCCTTTTGGGCTTCAAGCTCGGCCTCGCCGTACTGCTCGTCAAGACGTTCCACGGCTGCGGTGGCTTGGTCTACGGCTTCCTCGGCAGTCTGCCAATCTTCATACTGCTCCATAGCCAAGTTGTGCCAGAAGTTCCTGTAGTCCGCCGACTGCGATGGGTCGTTCGCCTTCGCCATCATCTCGTCGAACTTTTTCTTCTCGGCCTCGGCGGTCGCCATCGCATCTGCCTGTTGCTTGTATGCGTCCTTGAGAATGTCCCCGTATGCTTCTGCCTTGCGCTGTGCCTTCTGCGCCTCGATTAGCTTCCATATCGACGTGGTGAGGTTGACCACATTGTCATTCTCGTCGTAGATGATGCCGCTCGTGTCGCTATGCAGGCCGTAGTTGGTGTCAAGCTCATCGTTGATGTACCCGAGCGCACCGGCAAGTTCCCGCAGCTCGGTGTCGTCAAGGTCGTCGCGCCCACCAAGCCGCGAGATGATTTCCCAAGCACGATTCAGACGGCTATCGTCAACCTCAACGTCACTGAGCGTCTCGTCGACCTTGTCGTAGAAGTCGGAAAGGTTTGTCAAAAGTTCGTCGACGTCCCTTGCAGTCCCCTTAGCCGCATCACCGACGTCATACAGGCTCTCCGCAAGGGTGTCGGCCTTTGGTCCCGAGTCACCAAGCAGCTTGTTAGTACCCTCCATGATGCGGTTGAGGCTCTCGGCACGCTTCCTGTCCTTCTCGAACTCGCGCCACAGGGCGTATCCGATGAAGGCTACGGCGGCGACGCCGAGCAGCGCGACCGACGTCTTTAGCAGCGACACGGCCCTGCTTGCGGTCACGGCACCATCAGACGCGGCCACAACAGCCTCGCCGAATGCATTGGTGGTACCAATGTTCTTGCCAAGCGAGATGCCGAACTGCGACATGAATATGCTGAGACGCGCCACGCCGCTCGTTGCGTGGCCCATCACCTTGAGGGCGTTGCCGACCACGAGCAGGCTGGGGCCTACGGCGGCGAGCTTGAGCATGTTGGTCACGAACTCGGCCTGCCTCGCGTTGCTCCACGAGTTGAACTCAGAGAGCATATCCTCGATGGCGTTGGCGACCTTGATTATCTGCGGCTCCATTGCCTTGCCAATGTTGACTTGGAAAGTCTCGTACTCGCCGCGCAGGTATTCGAGCGCCCATCCGAGGTCGCCCATTCGGGCCTGCATCATCTCTTCCGCGTAACCGGCACGCTTGGTGGCGTCGATGTAGCGCTCAAGCTCGTCGCTGCCAGCGTCCATGAGGGCGATGGCGGCGGGGAGCGCACGTGCGCCGAAGATGGTGTTGAGCGTCTCGTTGCGCGTCTCGTCGTCAAGGTCGCCGAACGCATCGTTCAGCTCGTCCACGAGGTCGGTGAGCGACTTCATCTTGCCGCTCGTGTCATAGACCGAGACGCCGTACTGGTCGAGAAGCTCCTTGGCCTTGCCGGTGGGTGCGCCAAGTCGCTGCATGAAGTTTCGCAGGCCCGTGCCAGCCATCTCTGCCTGCAGGCCGTGGTCAGCGAGGAGGCCGAGGGCACCGGACACGTCGTTCACCGAATAGTCGGCAAGTCCGGCCCAGCCGGACACGTAGCGGAACGCGGACGCAAGACCGCCAATCTCTGCGGTCGACTTGTTTGCCGCGCCAGCCAGCGCGTCTGCCACCTCCGTGGCGTCGCCAGCGTCGAGGCCGAACACCTTGATTGCGTTGACGGCGACGGTGGCCGCGTCTGCCATCGAGATGCCGCCAGCGGCGGCGAGCTGCATGGTCGCCTCAAGCGCACCGGCCTGAATCTGCGCGTCGGTCATGCCGCCCTTGGCAAGCTCCGACATTGCGTTTGCGGCCTCGGTCGCCGAGAACTGCGTCTCCTTGCCCCAGTACAGGGCGAGGTCGCTCATCTCGTCCAGCTTGGAGCCTGATATGTCGAGGTAGCCGCCCACCTGCGAGATTGCGTTGCCATACTGCTCGGCCTCGGTGACTACCTGCCTGCCGAACGTGAGTCCGAGCGCTGCCTCCGCAGCGGTAATCTTCGCACCAGCCGTCGCCAGCTTGTCGCCGACGTAGACCAAGTCCTCACCGGCGCTTTTCAGCTCAAGGATGCTCTGACCGAACGGGTCGTTGTGCAGGAATTCCTGTCCGAGGGCAAGCCTGTACGACTCGCCCATCTTCTCCATCTCGGCAGACGTCGCCTGAATCTTCGCATCAAGCGTCTCAAGGGCCTGCTCGTACTTGCCGCAGGCATCCTCAAGTGCCTTGTACTCGTAGGTGTTCTCCTTGCCAGCATCGCGGTAGCGCTCCATCATGGCGCGTGCCCGTTCGAGCTTCTGGGCGTATTCCTGCTGCTTCGTCTTGAGGTCGCGCAGCTTGTCGCCCTGCTCCCCGAGCGCGACGTTCATGAGCTTTGCCTGCGTGGTGTAGAGCTTGGGGTTGTTCGGGTCGAGCTTGAGCGCGGTGTTGATGCGCTGCAGGTTCGACATGGTCCGGTCGGTGTTGGAGTCGATTTCCCTCATCGCCGCAAGCAGTTGGCTTGCGTCACCAGCGAACCGTATCGTAAGGCCCTGATAGTCCACCGGACCTCCTTACATCGTTACGAAAGTCCTGTCCACGTCGGCTTGCGTGGCGAGCCTCACGCCGCCCTCCCGCTCGTCTGCCGGGATGGAGTAGGCCGCGTTGATTCCCGCGTAGCGCCGGTAGTCGCGTGGGGACATGTGGTATGCGTCCTGATACGAGAACCCGAACGACATGAGGGACGCGACCTGAGCCTCCTCGGGCCAGACCTCGGCCTCGACCGGGGGCTGCGCGTTCCTAGGCTTCTTGCTCCTCGTCGGGTTCGTTATCGTCGGGAAGTCGTCTGGGGATACGAAAGTAAGTCCTCTCGCCGAGGTCACGGACGCACGTGTTGTACGCACCCGCGACGTCCACGAGCGCCACGCCCTCGTGTACGAGCCTCCCGAAGAAGTCCTGCCAAGAGTCGTTGGTGGAGCCAGCGGCGACGGCCATCGCCCACGCGATGCGGAACACGGCCTCAATGTCGAAGCCGAAGTACGTGTCGGTCCTCGTGTCGGACTCGACCTCGCCGTAGAGCGTGAGCATGTCGTCGGTCATGTTCCCGAGGTATGGCCGTTCCAGCTTCCCCCTGAACTCGTTCTTGTACACGATGGTCGCGCCGATGCTCGACTCGACCTCGTACTCGGTGCCGCAGATGGTCACCTTGCCCCTGTTGTCAGCCATGCCGTCCTCCTCCTATGGGCATGAAAAAAAGAGGGGAGGGGACGATGCCCCTCCCCATGTGCGGTTACGTGCTAGGCCACGACCAGCGGGACCGCCGTGAAGAAGTTGGCGTAGTTGTCGTCGCCGGTCTCGCAGACGTACTGGGTTTTCATCGCCGTGGTGTTGGTCCCGGTCTTGATGGTCTTGGGCGCGGCGGTGATGGACGAGGTCTCGCTGCCCTCGGTGATGGAGTCCGTCGCGGTGGCGGCGGTGTAGGTCGGGACGGTCGCGGTGCAGCCGTACCAGCACACGCGCTTGCCGCCAGCGTCGGTCTCAAGCTGGAACATGAGCGCGAACTCCTTGGGCACGTCGTTGGGCGACATGGAGTAGCCGCCGCCCTCCTCGACGGTCATGCCGAGGACGTCGGTGTAGAAGGAGTTGGGGAACTTCGCCATCTGCAGGTCGCCGGACATGCCGGTGGACAGGGTCTTGGTCCAGTACTTGATGTTGTCGGCCCAGATGGTGTTGTCGTTGTTGCCATCGTTGGAGATGGACATGTTCTCGCCACCGGGCATGTGGACGGGGGTGCCGTAGGTGGTGACGCCGTTTTCCCCCTCGGTGGCGATTGCGTAGTAGACGTTGGAGATGCCGTACTGAATCTTACCGGCCATCTTGCCTCCTTAACGAAAAGGCCCCCTCGCGGGGGCCGTCCTTCAAACGTTCTGTCTTGGTGCCTAGCGCTCGAACACGTGCGTGTACCAGCGCGTCATGACGGCTCGCCCGTCGTTCAGCGATGCGGTCGTGCGCTGCCAGCCGATGCCAGCCGAGTTGAGCGCGTTCTGGACGTCGACCTCTAGGGCAACGTCGCGGACGCGGGTGTAGAGTTCCACGAGGTATAGGACCGGCGTCTCGTTGACCCTGCCATCGGCGAACCAGTTGTCGGTGTCGCCGGGGACTATGACCACGTAGGGCATGTCCGGGACGGTGCCGTTGAGCCACTCCACCTGCGTGTTGGGAAGCCCGGTCGAGTCGACCGCCGCGAGGAGTTCCGTGAGGGTGCGTGCCATCACATGCCTCCCTTGGCTATCGGTGCGGCGCTCTGGTAGGCGAGCCAGATTGCGTGGTCGCCGGGGACGCGGTGGTATGCGTTGTGCATCTTTCCGTCCGTACCGAGGAAGTGGCCCCCGCCAGCGTGACCGAACTCAAGCAGGTGCGTGAGCTTGGGTGCGTGCCAGTTGGCAACCACCCTCTCGTACATCTCCTCCCGCGTGGCCCTTCCGTAGACGCGCCAGCCCTTCGAGTAGAAGCCGGGTGGTGTCGGCTTGCCTGCCGTGCCACCTGATATGCTGCCCTTGTAGCGAGGCGACTTGCCACCTGCGTTGTGGCCGGACTCCTTCTTGAGCTGGTCCCTAGCGTGTCGTGCAGCCTCGTCGATGTGATGCTCCATGACCCGCAGGTTCTCGTCGACGTTCTGCTGGACGAGCGCGTTCACGGCGTTTGCGAACTGGTCGCACGAGATGAACACGTCAGCCATCCACGAAGTCACCCCTCCCTGAGAGCACTATGGTGTCGTGCGCCTGAGTGGTGGCCGTGAGGGTGTAGAAGCGCCCACCGAAATTGAACGCCTTCTGGCCCTCGTAATACTTGGGGTCAAGCTCCACGAGCACAATGTCGTAGTCGGCACGTGAGGTGCCGTAGACACGCTGCTGTGACTCCTCGGAGAGCCTAAGCAGGTTGGCCGGAACCACCGGGCCGTCCCACTTCACGTTCTGCACTTGCCACTCGTCGAACGTCGTCGTCGGCGACAGCAGCTTGACCGTGTACAGGTACAGCGCCCGGTTGAGCGTTACGCGGCGGTCGTACTGAGTCGGCAGGGTGCCGCCCGTGGGGGCGATGGGGTCGCCGTACACTCGGTAGCGGTTCCCCCTCACCCACACGTGGCAGTCCCTCAGCGACTCCGGGTGCGACTTGGGCCAGATGCACGTCAGCGTCTCGGCGTCGCCCTTGTATCGGGCTTGGTTGATGAACTTGGTCTGGACGTCGAGGACCGTCTGGTCGGACAGGTCTGC
>ODAI012320355.1_pt1 | contig 11129 bp, 7 predicted proteins | sample 1539321 | NCBI WGS metagenome assembly ODAI01 (sample SAMN02144231, study PRJEB22623) | gut metagenome | biome: sheep rumen | host: Ovis aries | place: New Zealand | reverse complement strand
TGTCCGGCACGGTCTGTCACGTAGGCGATCAGGTCCATGTCCGCCCCTTCGGGGCGGCCCAGCAGGCGGTGTACGGTATTGATCAGGACGTTGATGATGTCGATGTTCTTCCACTCGTTGAACCCGGCGATGTTGTAGGTTTCGGCAACGGTGCCCTTGTGGAAAATGAGATCGATGGCCCGCGCGTGGTCTTCCACGTACAGCCAGTCGCGCACATTTTCTCCCTTGCCATACACCGGCAGGGGCTTACGGTGACGGATATTGTTGATGAACAGCGGAATCAGTTTCTCCGGGAACTGGTAAGGGCCGTAATTGTTGGAACAGTTGGTGACGATGGTGGGCATCCCGTAGGTGTCGTGGAAAGCCCGCACGAAGTGGTCGCTGCTGGCCTTGGACGCGCTGTAGGGGCTGTGCGGCTGGTACTTGAGATCCTCCGTGAAGAACTTCTCGCCATAGGCCAGGTGATGCTCCCCGGACGACGCCTTGGTGGTGAAAGGAGGCTCAATGCCCTCCGGATGGGTCATCTGCAGGGCGCCGTACACCTCGTCCGTGGAGATGTGGTAGAACCGGCAGGCAACGGAGGAGGCCTCCTCCGCTGCCTGCCGCATCACCCATCCCATCGGCTCCCAGTAGAGCTTGGCCGCCTGCAGGAGGCTCAGCGTACCCATCACATTGGTCCGCGCAAAGGTGAACGGATCCTTGATGGAGCGGTCTACATGGCTCTCCGCGGCCAGGTGGATGATGCCGTCCACCCGCTCCTGCTGCAAGAGCTGGTAAATGGTGTCGAAGTCGCAGATATCGGCCTTGACGAAACGGTAATTGGGTTTGTCCTCGATGTCTTTGAGATTGGCCAGGTTGCCGGCATAGGTGAGCTTGTCCAGATTGATGATCCGGTACTCCGGATACTTGTTCACAAACAGCCGCACCACGTGCGAGCCGATAAAACCGGCACCGCCGGTAATGAGAAGGGTCCTTTTCATATTTGCTCGATACATTTTTTCAGGGAATGGTACCAATGGGGGATGCTGATCCCGAAGGTTTCCCGGACCTTGGTCTTGTCCAGCACCGAAAACGCGGGCCGGCGCACCTTGGAGGGAAATTCGTTGCTGTGGCAGGGCAGCACCTGGGCCGACGTGCCGGAAAGGTCCCGGATGGCGCAGGCGAAATCGTACCAGGAGCATACTCCTTCGTTGGTATAATGATAGACGCCGGTCTTGTGCAGCTGCCCGGAGGCGATGATGTGCAGGATAAAACCGGCCAGGTCTTCGGCATAAGTAGGCGTGCCCACCTGGTCGAACACCACCTTCACCTGCGGACGCTCTGCCGTGAGGGTACGCATCGTCTTCACAAAATTCCGGCCGTACGGACTGAACAGCCAGGCCGACCGGATGATGATATAGCGGCAGCCCGACGCCATGACGGCCTGCTCCCCCTGGAGCTTGGTTACCCCATAAACGCCGGTGGGATGCGCCGGGAAGTCTTCCTTGATGGGGATAGGGATGTCTCCGCTGAAGACATAATCCGTGGAGATATGGATCAGGGTGGCCCCGCGTGCCGCGGCGACGGCAGCCAGGATACCGGGCGCTTCATGGTTGAGCAGATGGCACAGGGCCACGTCTTCCTCGGCCTTGTCCACCTGCGTGTAGGCGGCGCAGTTCACCAGAAGGTCTACCTGCTCCGATGCGCAGATCAGCCGCACGGCGTCCCGGTTGGTGATGTCCAGGTACACCGTGTCGCCGCCCGGAGCGGACGTGACGTCCGTAAAGATGAAACGGTGGCCCTTCAGGCCGGCCGCCATCTTCCGGATCGATGTTCCCAACTGCCCGTTGGCTCCCGTGACTAAGATATTCATAGCTCACAAAGATAACCTTTTTCTCCCGTATCGGCAAATCTGAAGACAAGGAAGCGGACAAAGGCATACGAAAACGTATTTTTTTGTTATATTTGCAAATTATGAACACCGAGAAACCACCCATCTACCTCTATACAGACGGCGCTGCCAGCGGCAACCCCGGACCGGGAGGCTATGGGATTGTGCTGCGCTGCGGGTCCTATGAAAAAGAGCTTTCGGGCGGATTCGCCTGCACCACCAACAACCGGATGGAACTGCTGGCCGTAATCCTGGGGCTGGAACAGATCAAGTGGGAAAACGCAGAGGTCCATGTGGTGAGCGACTCTTCCTACGTGGTAAAAGCCGTCAACGAAGGATGGCTGGACGGATGGAAGCGGACGGGGTTCAAGAAAAAGAAAAACGTAGACCTGTGGCTGCGTTTCATCAATGTTTACAGCCGCCACCGCGTGGCTTTCCACTGGATCAAGGGGCATGCCGGGCACCCCGAAAACGAGCGCTGCGACCGCCTGGCCGTCGCGGCTTACCACGCCCAGGACCTGCCGGAGGATACCGGATACATACAAGAACAGCAAAGCGTACTATGAGTTTACCTAAATTAGTCGTCGGCATCACCCAGGGCGACAGCAACGGCATCGGATACGAAGTCATTATCAAATCACTGGCAGACCCGCGCATCCTGGATTCCTTCACGCCCGTAATCTACGGGTCTTCCAAACTGCTGGGATTCTACCGGAAAAGCCTTCACAATATCGAACAGCTGGACGTGAACGTGATCCAGGGCGCCGCAGACGCCCGCCAGCGGAAGATCAACCTGGTGAACTGCCTGCCGGACAACATCTACGCAGAGCCCGGCCAGTCCACCCCGGAAGCCGCCAAAAGTGCCATCACGGCCCTCCAGGCCGCTGTCAAGGACCTGAAAGCCGGCCAGATCGACGTGCTGGTCACCGCTCCCATCAACAAGCGGGCGATGAATGCGGAAGGCTTTGCCAATACCGGCCATACGGAGTACCTTCAGCAGGAATTCGGCACGGACGACGTCACCATGATCATGGTCAGCGAGCAGCTCAAGGTGGGCGTGGTCACCGGCCACATTCCCCTGAGGGAGGTTCCCGGTAGCATCACCCAGGAGAAGATCTTGAGCAAACTCCGCATCATGAAGGCCTCCCTGGAGCGTGACTTCGGCATTCCGGATCCCAAGATCGCCGTGCTGGGCCTGAATCCGCACTGCGGAGACGGCGGCCTGCTGGGAGACGAAGAGCAGCGTATCATCCTGCCCGCCGTTCAGGAAGCCACCCGCGAGGGCATCCAGGCGTTCGGCCCGTACTCCCCGGACGGCTTCTTCAGCCTGGGCAATTACAGCCGCTTCGACGCCACCCTGGCCATGTACCACGACCAAGGTCTGGCTCCCTTCAAGGCCATCGCCTTTGCCGACGGGGTCAATTTCACGGCCGGGCTGCCTGTAGTGCGCACCTCCCCGGACCACGGCACCGCTTATGAGCTGGCCGGCCGGGACGAGGCAGACCCGCACTCCATGATGAGCGCCATCTACACGGCCATCGACATTTTCCGCCACCGCCTGCAGTACGACACCCTCCAGGAAGGGCGGCTGAAATAGCTCATTCTTTTGCCGATGCGCCCCCCGCCCGTCGGCATCCACGTTATCCCGCATTTTTGTGTACGCCGAAGTGCCCCAGCACGCCGGCGTACGCATTTTTCCGTTTATTTGCGTACGGCGGGGTGTTTCGGCAGGAAATCCCGACATTTTTTGTAATTTTGTATGCAATGAATATGGATACAGCCATACAGTACCTGCCGGGAGTGGGCCCCAAACGGGCAGAGCTTCTGGGCACCGAGCTGGGAATCGCTACGGTGGGCGATTTGCTGCACCTGTATCCGTTCCGCTACATAGACCGCAGCAGCATCCAGCTTATTGCCAATGTGCACCCGGACCAGGCCTATGTGCAGGTGCGGGCCACTGTGCTCAAAGTCCGCATCTTTGCCAAAAACGGTGCGGAGTTGCCTGCAGACAAGCTCAAGTACAATATGGCCAGCCGCCTGTCGGTGCTGGTGGCAGACCAGAGCGGGGAGATGGAAATGGTGTTTTTCAAGGGGATCAAATGGCAACACAGCCGGCTGCTTCCCGGCAGCTGTTTCATCTTCTTCGGCAAGCCCGCCCTGTTCAACGGGCGGCTGAACATGGTGCATCCGGAAGTGGATGCGCCGGATTCGCAAACCGCCGGCGTCCTTACCGGCGTATATACGTCCACGGAAAAACTCAAGAACAGCGGCATCACCGGCAAGGTCATGCTGAAAATGGTGGGCGCCGCACTGGAAGGGGTTTTGCCCGGCCTGCAGGAGACCCTGCCGGAGTACGTGCTTCGGGAAAAAGGGCTGGTACCGCTGGGCTTCGCGCTTCGGCAGATCCACTTTCCGCAGGACCAGGACGCCCTGGCCAAGGCTACGTATCGGCTTAAATTCGAAGAGCTTTTCCTGCTGCAGCTGTCCCTGCTCAAGCAAAAATACATCCGCAGCCGCAGCGAGAAGGGGCTTGCCATGCCTTTGGTGGGAGAGGCGTTCAACGCCTGCTACAACGCGCTTCCTTATGCGCTCACCGGCGCCCAGAAACGCGTGATCCGGGAAATCCGGGAAGACATGCGCAGCGGCCACCAGATGAACCGCCTGCTGCAGGGGGATGTGGGCAGCGGCAAAACCATGGTGGCCGTACTCAGCGCCCTGATCGCCGTCGGAAACGGCTACCAGGCCTGCCTGATGGCCCCTACGGAAGTGCTTGCCCAACAGCATTTTGCCAATGTGACCAAATACCTGAAACCCACGGGCGTAAAGTGCGCGCTCCTCACCGGCACCACCACGGCGGCCGCCAGGCGGGAAATCCATGCCGGGCTGCAGGATGGTTCCATCGGCATTATCATCGGCACGCACGCCCTGATAGAAGACAGCGTCCAGTTCAGGGCCCTGGGGCTGGCCGTAGTGGACGAACAGCACCGTTTTGGCGTAGATCAGCGGGCCCGGCTATGGAACAAGGGCTCCGGGGGAATTCCCCCGCATGTGCTGGTGATGACGGCTACCCCCATTCCCCGTACCCTGGCCATGACCTTGTACGGAGACCTGGACGTGTCGGTGATAGACGAGATGCCGCCGGGAAGAAAGCCCGTCCAAACCCTCTGCGTGGGGGAAAACAAGCGCCATGCCATGCACAATTTCATCCGGGACCAGATTGCGCTCGGAAGGCAGGCGTTCATCGTGTATCCGCTCATTTTCGAGAGCGAGAAACTGGACTACAAGAACTTGGAGCTGGGCTACGAGGAAATCGTGAAAGCCTTCCCCCTGCCGCAGTATAAGGTGGCCATCGTGCACGGGCAGCAAAGCGCCCAGGAGAAAGAATTCAACATGAGCGCCTTCGTGGCAGGCCGCGCCCAGATTCTGGTATCCACCACGGTGATAGAGGTGGGCGTGGATGTGCCCAACGCCTCCGTGATGGTGATAGAAAGTGCCGAACGCTTTGGCCTGAGCCAGTTGCACCAGCTTCGCGGCCGGGTGGGCCGGGGTGCGGAAAAATCCTTCTGCATCCTCATGCGTGGCCAGAAAGTGTCCAAGGAAAGCCAGAAGCGGCTGGACCTTCTCTGCGCCACGGAAAACGGCTTCGAACTGGCCGAGCAGGATATGAAGATGCGCGGCCCCGGAGACCTGGAAGGCACCATGCAAAGCGGCCTTCCCGTATCACTGAACATCGCTTCCCTTGCCAAGGACGGGCTCATTCTCTCGGACGCCCGTGGCTATGCCCAGCATATCCTGGACCAGGACCCTGCGTTGGAAAAGCCGGTCAACGCCGTCCTGGCGGCCGAGCTCCGCAAAGACAAGTACGTGACCAAGGATTATTCCCAGATATCGTAAATGCGTACGCCGACGTGCTGAAGCCCGTCGGCGTACGCGATAATGACGCAGTGCCGGACTAGTCGGAGCCCTACTTCATCCAGCGGTCCAGCCAGCCGAAGTAGCTGCGATGCCAGTACAGGGCATTCTGCGGCTGCAGGATCCAGTGGTTCTCCGTAGGGAATACGATGAGCTTGGACGGAACACCCATCATCTGGGCGGCGTTGAACGCGGCCATGCCTTCGTCATAGGGCACGCGGAAATCCGAGCCGCCATGGATGCACAGGATGGGCGTGTGCCAGGCCTGCACCAGCTTGTGCGGAGAATTGTCGTAGTGGCGGCGGGCCTTGGGAAGGTTGCTCCAGGGAGAACCGCCCTGCTTGAGGCCGCCGAAAGTGACACCGTCGCCGGCGGGACCGGTCTGCTCCGGCGTAAAGGCATACTCGTGCAGGCCGCCGTTGTCCCAGTTCGGGAACCACATCTCTTCGGTGGTGAGATACATGTGCTCCTCGTTGAAGATTCCGGCATGGGCGACAAAGCAATCATACACATCGCCGTGGATACCGGCCAGATAATACACGCTGTAACCGCCGTAGGACGCGCCGCAGGCGGCCACACCCTTGATATAAGGCTCTGCCTTGATCATCCGCGCGGCAGACAGGTAGTCCTGCATGTTCAGGCCGATGTAGTCTCCCGAGATTTCCTCGCACCAGGGCTGGCCGAATGCCGTTGTGCCACGCCGGTTGGGAAGCACCACCACATAACCCTGATGGGCCATCAGCAGGTAATTCCAGCGGTAGCTCCAACCCTGCGAAAGGGTGCCCTGCGGGCCTCCCAGACAGATTTCGATGGCCGGATACTCTTTGGTCGGGTCGAACTGGGGCGGGAACAGCACCCAGGTCAGCATCTGCTGCCCGTCCACGGTTTCCACATAGCGGGCCTCGGTCTCGTGGCGGTCCAGCTGGGAAAGCAGGTGCTCGTTCTCGAAGGTAATCTGGCGGACCGCATTGTCGTTCACGGCAGCCAGCTCCGTGGGGAAGTCCATGGACATGTAAGTGGTAAGCAGGGTCCCGTCCTGCAGCACGCCGAAGGGCGAGCCGAAATCGAACCACAGATTGTCGGCCGTGAGGCGGAAGATGGCGGGCTCCGAGGCATCCACTACAGCGTTGAAAATGCCCTGGATACCCTCTGCCAAAGCTGCGAAATAGATGGACTTGCTGTCGTCGGCCCAGACGGGACCGTCGGCGTTATAAGCGAAATCCGCCGTGATGTCGCGGATGTTCTCCACGGCGGGATTGGCGCTCTGGCCTTCGCCGGAGGGCTCGGAGCGGACATCGGCAAGCATCAGGCGCACCTTGTCGGCCTCGTAGCCGTCGCGCTCCATGGACAGCCAGGCCAGGCGGGTGCCGTCCGGACTCCAGACCGGATGCGTGTCATAACCGCCCGTGAACGTAACCTGGGTGGTCTGCCCGGTGAGCGGGCAGTAAATGAAGATGCAGGTATTGGTGGAGAAAGCGTACTGCTTGCCGGTGAGGGGCTTGCAGGCGTATGCGATATAACGGCCGTCGGGGCTCCAGCACAGGTCTGCCACATCGCCGAAGGGGCCGTTCGGGAGCTCGTACAGCACATCGGCCCCGCCCAGGATGTCCATCCCTTCCTTCACCACACCGTTGCCCAGCGCAGCCACAAAGCTGTGGTTGATGTCTGTGCGCCAATGGTCCCAGTGGCGGTACATGAGGTCTTCGGTGGCATAGGCCTGGGCCTTGGAGAGCATCGGGTCTGTGTCGGCAGGGACCTCCACGGCGCTGTGGACCGTAGAGACGTAGATCATCTGGGAAGCGTCCGGCGACAGGAGGTAGTCGTCGATGCCCTTGGGCACGTCTGTGAGCTGTTCCCGCTCGCCCAGCCTGCCCTCTTTATACAGGGCTTTGTACAGCTGCCCGCCCTGCAGGAAGAAGATGGCGTTCCCGTCCGGGCTCCAGCGGGCCGACGACAAACTTTTCCCATCCATCGTCAGCTGGGTGGGCTCGCCGCCCTCTACCGGAATGGTGAACAGGTTCCGGACGCTGCGGTTTTCTTCGATGGACGTGTAGCTCACCCCGTACAGGATGGTCTTGCCGTCCGGAGAGAGCTGCGGGTCTGACAGGCGCCCCAGCGACAGCAGCAGCTCGGGCGTCATTTTCCCGTCCTGGATCTGAAGGGTGGACGGGCCGATGTAACCTTCTTTCGGTGTCATTTCTTTGGGATTGCAGGCTTGGAGGGCCAATGCGGCCGCTGCCACCGCCCAAGTAAAGTGATTAAGTCTCATATAATTGCAAAGCTTTTTTGAATTCTTCCCTAACGGTTTCCCGAAGGCTCCGGGGCTCCAGGACCTCCAGCCGGTCTCCGTGTTTGCACAGGTCCATCACAAAATTGGGATTCGGCACCAGCCGGAGCGCAAAGATGCACCGGTCCCCTTCCATGCCCACCAGCCGCTGCGAGGGGTGCAGCGGAAGGTCTTGCAGGTAGGCCGATTCCCGGAGCGTGGTGCGCAGTTTCACCAGCACAGGCTCCTCCCCCTCCGAGCGGAGATAGATGCCGTAGCTGGCGTCGAACAGCTCGTCCACGTCAAAGCCGCGGGGCATCCGGAACCGCTCCCCCGTCCTTTCCAGCGAAAGGGTGCGATCCAGGGCATACACCCGCAGCGCCTGGTTGGTCAGGCTCCAGGCCACCAGATACCAGCGCTTGGCGAACTCCTTGACGGCATAGGGATGGATGAGGCGGATGTCTTCCTCTTCGCTCAGGTATTTCTTATAGGTGATGCGGAGGACATCCCCTTCCAGCATGGCCTGCATCACGGCGGTGAGCCATTTTTGCCCGGATGGGATATCCTCTACGGAGACCCGCCCCGAAAGACGTTCCTTCCCCAGGGTAAGGAGGCTGTTTACGGTGAAGGTGTTAATCAGGTAATCCAGCGCTTCCCGCTTATCCACAGCACTTTCCCCCCGGTCTATCCGGTACCGGTTGGTGCTGCGGTCGCACAGGATGGAAATGCCGAACACCTCTTCTATGGCGGCCCGGTGGTTCAGGAAAGTGCGGCGCGGGTAGGCCTGTCCGTAACGGTCTTCCCAGCGGCGGGAGACCTCTTCCAGCGACAAACCCCTGTCCCCGGCCTCTACAAAAGTCTGGACAAGAAAAATGTATTTGTCTATCAATTCCGGAACCATTCTTCTGCAAAAATACGAATTATTTATTATCTTTGCGTGCGTTAGTAGTGTAATTAATCGAACTTATGGACAAATTTACCCAAAACTATGTAGAGGGTTTCATGGCGGATGTCATCGCCAAGAATCCCGGTGAAAAAGAATTCCACCAGGCCGTCCGCGAGGTGGTGGAAAGCGTTGCCCCGTACATCACCAGTTATCCGCACCTGATGGACCAGAAAATCCTGGAACGCATCGTGGAACCCGAAAGGGTGATCATGTTCCGGGTGCCCTGGATGGACGACCGCGGGGAAATCCACATCAACCGGGGTTACCGCGTCCAGTGCAACAGCGCAATCGGCCCTTACAAGGGAGGCATCCGTTTCCATGCCAGCGTGAACCTGTCCATCATGAAGTTCCTGGCCTTTGAGCAAACCTTCAAGAACGCCCTCACCACCCTGCCCATGGGCGGCGCCAAGGGCGGTTCGGATTTCTATCCCCGCGGCCACTCGGATGCAGAGGTGATGCGCTTCTGCCAGAGTTTCATGACCGAACTTTCCCGCCACATCGGGGCCGACACAGACGTCCCCGCCGGTGACATCGGCGTAGGCGGCCGGGAGATCGGCTATCTGTTCGGCCAGTACAAGCGCCTCAGGGACGAATTCTCCGGCACGCTCACCGGCAAAGGACTGGCCTGGGGCGGCTCCCTGCTGCGTCCGGAGGCCACCGGCTACGGCCTGTGCTATTTCACGGAGCAGATGCTCGCCACCCGCGGAGAAAGCTTCCAGGGCAAGACCGTGATCATCTCCGGAGCGGGCAACGTGGCCCAGTACGCCGCCCAGAAAGCCATGCGCCTGGGAGCGAAAGTGGTCACCCTGTCAGACTCGGACGGCTTCATCCACGACCCGGAAGGCCTGAGCGAAGAGAAGATGGCCTACGTCTTCGAACTCAAGAACATCCGCCGCGGCCGCATCAAGGAATACGCCGCCAAGTTCCCCGGCAGCACGTATTATCCGGGCGAACGTCCCTGGCGGATTCCCTGTGACATCGCCCTCCCCTGCGCCACCCAGAACGAGATTGAGAAGGCCGACGCAGAAGCGCTGGTCAAGGGCGGCTGCCGCTGCGTAGCGGAAGGGGCCAACATGCCCACCACCCCGGAAGCCATCCGGATTATCCAGGAAGCCGGCCTGCTGTATTCCCCGGGCAAGGCCTCCAATGCCGGCGGCGTAGCCACTTCCGGCCTGGAAATGAGCCAGAACTCCATGCGCCAGCACTGGACGGCGGAAGAAGTGGACGGGTACCTGCGCCGGATTATGCAGGACATCCACGCCGCCTGCCTCAAATACGGCACGGAGCCGGACGGCACCGTCAATTACGTGAAAGGCGCCAACATCGCCGGCTTCATCAAGGTGGCCGGCGCCATGGTGGACCAAGGACTGGTATAGACTTATGACAGAAACCACATCGCTGATGGCCAGGCGGATCCGCCGGATCCTGCTGGTTTGCAACAACTACGACAATTTCTCCCTGGAAGAGGACGGGCGCCTGGACGCCCGCATCGCCCGGGAATATGCGGAACTGAACCTGAGCAACCCGCCTGCGCTGGAACGCGCCGCCTCTACCCGGGAGGCGCTGGAAAAAGCGGAGCAGGGGCAACGCTGGGACTTGGTCATCACGATGTACAACGTGGGCGAGGTGGATGTCTTCACCTTTGCCCGCAGGATGAAGGAATACGACGCAGCCGTCCCCATCGTCCTGCTCACGTCCTTCTCCAAGGAAGTGTACCGCCAGATGGAAGAGCACGACCGCTCCGCCATCGACTACACCTTCTGCTGGAACGGCAGCACAGACCTCATTATCGCCATCATCAAACTGCTGGAAGACAGCATCAACGCCCCGGACGACATTTTGGTCTCGGGGGTGCAGTGCATCCTGCTGGTAGAGGATTCGGTCCGATACTATTCCACCTATCTGCCGCTGCTGTACAAGATGGTGCTCCAGCAGAACAGCGCAGCCATCCGCGACGCCCTCAACGAGGAGCAGCAGATTTCCCGGAAAAGGGCCCGGCCCAAGATTCTCATGGCCACCAACTATGAAGACGCCGTAAACCTGTACAACACCTACAAGGAGAACATGCTGGGCGTGATTTCCGACATCGGCTTCGTGCTGCACCGGGGAGACAAACCCTCGCAGGAAAAGCTGGA
>ODAI014402315.1_pt1 | contig 11130 bp, 6 predicted proteins | sample 1539321 | NCBI WGS metagenome assembly ODAI01 (sample SAMN02144231, study PRJEB22623) | gut metagenome | biome: sheep rumen | host: Ovis aries | place: New Zealand | reverse complement strand
GAAGAAACGGGGTTGAACTATTATGGGGCACGCTACCCAAATCCTTCTATTGCCCTGTGGTTAAGCACTGACCCATTGCAAGGCAAGTATCCGGGCATGAGCCCGTATAACTAATGTGCGGGGAACCCAGTGAAGTTGGTGGACCTGGATGGGAGAAGTACAGACATTACAGATAATGGCGATGGATCCTATACTGTAATTAATGCATATAATGACAAAGATTGTAATATATATGTTGTAGACTCCAAAGGGAATCGAACAGGAGAATTGTTTGGAAAAACATTGCAACCTTTTGATTTCTTATCAACTGAAGGTGATGGCTCATTTTCGTATAAAAAAGGAGAAACGAATGTTACATTCTCGTATGATGATTTGTGGCTTACAGGCTCATTTCCTGATGACCTAAAAGAAATGATCAACTATAACAATATGGATGCATCGGATTGTATGAACCAACCGGTCTAAAATCGCATCAGCAGCGGTGGTGTTGCCCTGTAACACGTCATACCAGTTGGAGACGGGCAGCTGACTTATGATTATTGTTGATTTTTTCCGTGATGGTCCTCTATTATCTCCATAAGATCAAGTAGTTGTTGACCGTCTAAGGACCTTATATCGAAGTCGTCAAGTATGTGCCAGTTTGTTGAAGAACTTGTGTTGGGTGCAGGAGACGGGCTGGTATCACGACTGCGCCATAATGGTTGGCAAGGTCCTCCATGACCATGTTCAGGGTGGGCTCGTACTTGTCTGTCTTCACGACAGCTGCCTTAAGGTTGTCAGGCACCCATATCTTAGGTACTCCACCTATGCTCTTTAAGCACATGGTGATGGCGTAGACGAAGTCTTCCGTTTTCTGGGAGGGGACACAGATAGCATAACCATAGTCGCTGGCTGGCAAGCTGGCCACGAACGTTTGGACTCTTACCTCCTCTCCCGTCTCTAGGTCTATATAGCTACGCGTGTCGCCCTCATAGTCGAAGTAGATCTTCTCTCCTCCGACATAGGTGTCTCTCAAGACTGTTGACGGTGGCTGTTTCGTGGCAACCGCATTTTGGCGGTAGTGGTATCTGAACTGGGTGAGGCTGTAGCCTTCTGGGTTTTCACGTATATATTCTTCCCATAAGAGTTTGAGTGTCACATGCTTCCGCTTGAGTTTCTCCTGCAAATAAGGCAGAAGTTCCTTGAACTTCGCAAACCTTTCGTCTGTGTAAGCGGCATTGCCTCCCTTAAGCCGGCGCTCTAAGATCGGATCATCTAATTTCAAAAGACCCTCAATCCCAAGTTCGTCGCTGACCGCTTTTGAAATATAGTTTACTGTCTCCTTGTTTATGCCGATCGCTTTGGCAATCTTTCTGTTTGATACTCCCTGCTTCTTTAGAAGCAGCATTTGTTTTATCTGACTCATGTCTTTTGTTTTTCCTGCCATACCCTCTGCGTATTATGATTTTTACGCAAAGTTAATCAGATAAAAAGTGAACGGGTTTGCTCCGTTTTCGAGTCATTTTCGAGGCAATTTCCAGTTACCCTTATCATCGTGGGTGGGTTTGCTCCGTTTTTTTGACTGCTTTTCGCCATTTTGAACGTATTTGCTTCGTTTTTTTTGACGTTTTTGGGGCTTTTTCAACCGATTTTCAGTCCCTTTTCACCCGTTAGAGTGGGTGGGCATGCTCCGTTTTTTCCACGAAAGCCCAAAACAGCAAACTTCCAGAAGGAGAACTTTGACAAGAAAGAGTTCCAAGAACTATGGAAACGCATTAACCAGCGTACTTACTATCAGGTGAACTTCGACACGTCTGACCTTGTAAAGAAGTCCATCAAGGCTTTGGATGACAACCTGAAGGTGACGGAGATACGCATTGTTGTAGAAGGTGGTTCTCATAAAGAATCCTTGGAGGCAGGCGTAGCCATGACACAGGGAAACACTCGTACCATTCATGTTACAGAGGCTATTGGTAAAGGAGTAACTTATGACCTTATCGGCAAACTGGTAACGGCTACAGGCTTGACTCGTAAGACGATAGTAGAGATTCTGAAAGGCATTAAGCCAGAAACCTTCTATCGGTTCAAACAAAACCCAGAAGAATTCATCATTAAGGCAGGATTGATTATCAATGATTGCAAGGCGCTTGCCGTTGTACAATGCATCAAGTATGAGAAGTTGAACGACAAGTTCTCGACAGACATCTTTACGGAGAATATGCTTCCCGGCAAGTTGGGCATCAACGCTATCGAATCCACCAAATCACTCTATGACCTCGTGGTACTCGACAGCATGGGTACAGAGAAGAACTTTGCAGAATCCCTGGAGCACGAAGATGACGTAGTTGTCTATACCAAGCTACCAAACGGCTTCTATATCAACACGCCAATGGGCAAGTACAATCCCGACTGGGCAGTAGCCTTCAGGGACGGAAGTGTCAAGCACGTCTATTTCGTGGCAGAATCCAAAGGCAATGACCTTCAGGGCTCTCAGCTACGTGGCTCTGAGGAAAGCAAGATAGAATGTGCCCGTCGCCACTTCAAAGCCATCAGCGACAACGGCTATATCTACGACGTTGCCAAGGACTACAAGTCATTGTATGATATTGTGACAAAGTAATTTGCTAAACTTCGTACTAATAGTTTCGGGCGGAAACTGCGTTATTTTGTCAGTTCCCGCCCGAATTCGATGATTATATTTCCATACGACTATTTAAGAATGCAAATATGAGTCAGAGTATATTGCAAAAGGTCCAAAGGTAATATGCACTATGTTTTTCTTGTTAAGTCTTTACATCAGATAATCATCTCCATTGGCAGAAGCTAAAGAGTGTTTGAAGCCAGGAACCATTGATGGCTTTTTCTCCAGTGAAGTATTGATAAAGAAATCTCTTTTGAAGAGAATTGAGCACAAAAAGCGAACACTCCATGTATAATCACAGATAACAGTCTATAAAGTCAATCTTGTATACCAATAAAAGCGTATTAAATCAAAGAAAAATTATATTATATCCCTGCATTATCAACTAAAGCTTTCAGAGTATTATAAAATTCTTGATATTGATCTTTTCTCAATGGGGCTTGGACATGAGCTACACCAACATGGCTACCCACAGAAGAAAGCTTTTTATAAATTGTATGGACTGCTTGAACATCTGTGCTATTCTGTCCCAGCATTTCTTCCAACTTTGTCCACTTGATTTTATCAAACCGTCCCCTAAATCTATTTGGAATTAGATTTCTGAAGAAAACTTCATCCACGATCCATTCTGTAGCCATACGCAAGTTGTCGGAAAGTTGTTTTTGGTAGACGGGTGTTAAAGGACTGGAATGGTTATCCAAAACATCCTTAACTATTGCCAAATAGTGCTTGCATTTGCATTCATGATAGTTTACAATATAGCCAACTTCCTCAGGACAGTTTCTTAACACTTCATAGATCAATACTCCTCTTTTTCCTGCTATTCTTCTTGATGAAGATTTATATACGTCTACATTATCCGCATTCTTTACTTCTGCCAGCAACTGAGTATTGTGTGTAAACAGTACTATTGGGGAAGACATTTGTACAATTCGATTAGCAAACATTCCGATTACACATGCATCAAGGCTATTGACAGGATCATCAAAGATGACAGGCTGCTTTACATCTAGCAATTCACACTCTGCAATGAAAAGAGCCAAAGCGCAACACTTCTGTTCCGCTTCACTTAGAACTACATCAAGCTCATGGTTGTTCTTAATGGTTAATTTGATTTTTGATAAAGGATTTGTTATGTCTGAAAGCTGTAACGACACGTTTAGATAGTCCATCTCAAATCCTTTTAACTCCTCTCTAAACTGAGATTCAAGTGCACGTACCAACTTATCGCTATAGTTCGCAGTGCACAAATTATTGACATCTGCCTCATCGGATGATACATCATAGCCAAGTTCTTTCAGCCTACGGACACCGTCTGCAATACCTCGATAGATGTTCAGCCCCATACTATCAAACAGGTATATGTTAGAATCATGTTCATTGGTTAAACCTTTGGCATAGTTCGTATCAAATACACTAATATGTCCGAGAGGAGTTGATAGAGGAGAGATTAAATCCCATGCATAGGTATGAACGGTACCATTCTCCGCATAGGTCACTTCTATAGACATTGGTTGTGGGTTCTCATTAAAAATATCCTGCATGACAAAATAATTAATACTACCACTTGCCAATTTGTTAAGAATACGAAAATAGCCACTCTTACCAGAACCATTGGCTCCAAACAGCACCGTTATGCCATCATGACAGAAATGTATTGTCTGATTAGGAACGAGTCTGTTTACATTGGCAACATGTTTTAACGTCTTTAACTCTATACGAGGTATTGCACTTCCAATATTACCTGGTAGGGCAATGGATGGAGATGTAACTCCTTTGTCAATGTCTTCACAAATAAGAAAAAGTTGATTGTCAGTGAGACATCCATTGTTGGTAACAGCTGCAGCAACTAAATCCTTTGCCCATACGCTGCGACCTGACTCATGTATGAAGTTTTGTATTGTATTTCTATAGTCTAATATTACTGGCATTGTTATAAAGTCCTTAAGATTCTTGAAGCCGTTTCTGATTGATTCTTTACCATAAACTCTAATATAGCACAATATTGGTCATATAAGTTCTTGTCACATATAATGTATGACCTGTGATTTATATTGAGGCTATCTATATATATGTCCATGTAGCTTATGATTACTTTCTTATTTCTATTCCATGAAGACAAATTCCCTCGTGTCAACCTATAGACCAAAGGAATAGATTTCATTTGGTATTTCTCTGCTATTGTATCAAACACCTTCAGTACACAGAATAACACATCGTCATCATGGTCAACTTGATTAACAACTCTCTCGAAAAAATCTATGTTCTCTTCCTCAAATTGGAACCAATCATTACTTGACTCACGACTTGACTCACGCAGGAATGACGGACATAGCAAATAGTCCATCTTTGTGCTTGAATCAAGCAGTATCGCTTTTTTAACTAAGGATGGGAAAAATGCATACCAAATTCTCCAGAACTGCTCATACCTCTTAGTATAAATGCAGTCAATCAAGATTGAAGACAAGATGGATTCGTGACTTTGCTTCTTTGCCATACAGTCACCAAACACAGAGACCAGTTGTTGTATTTCATTCTCAGGTGTATTCATAAGATAGGCTGCTATCAAAATCGAATCATATTTCTGATTCTCATAGTCCACAGAATCAAAACCTATACTCTTCCAATGGTCGGAAAGCCTTATTAAACATTTATTTGCAATTACCCTGTCTTTTGGAATCTCTGTCAATAAACTTAGCATTGTCTCTGCGTCTTTTAGAGTAATCTCTTCTATACGAGCCAAATTCAAACCACCGTAGAAACGCATCTGGACATACTGCATAAAATCAGTTTGTCTGTCCCAAAGATTATGCTTGACAATGATCTGTCGAATCTTGTCACAAGAACGGAAATTGCCAATTTCTTTTCTACGCTTTGCATACGTAAGAATAATATCCGCAATGGTATCTTTCTCGTTTGAATATAGTTCTATCAATGCAGGTATTGCCTCTAATATCGTATCAAAACCAGTCATCAATCCCGATAGCAGAAAATCAGGGTTTAGTAATGCTTCTGTCACTCTTTGTGAGCATAGTTCTATTTCCTCTTGTGATATCTTCTCACGATAGTAAATTAACAATGCGGCACTGCCAATGTACGGCACATACTCTCTGCCCATTGACAAACTCATGAAAGTTGGATTCTTTTTAAGAGAATCCTCTACCTCAGAAATAATTTTAAGAATCTCCTTGGGCTTATCATGGAACTGATACTTCCTCGCGCTATCAATATCATCTCGAAGCATTTTGTCCGCCCATACGGTTATGTTAAGACCAAACATAGCCTCATCAGAAGCTTTCTGAGTCAAATCTCTGTCCTTAACAAGATGCTCCGGGAATACTGGTTCATACTGAATAGCTTCAATGCCATTAGCCATAGTAACTGTTGATTTTGTCCATTTACGAACATTGATACGCTCCATGAGTTCGTCTGATGTTGCTTCCTTCTTCCTGGATTTGTAATCATTCAGCAATTTATCTACACACAAATGCAGTTGATTCAGCCGTATCTTGTCTTCATCTTTCGAGCTATTCTCGTAAGCTATCTGCAAATGAGTGAGCAAGTTTTCAAGATGGAGTTTTCTGTGTTTCATATCAGCAGATTTCTTACGCTCTGTCGCATAATCTTTGTGACTCATATACACAAAAGACATCGATGCAATATGATACTCATTAATCTGTCTATGCAAATCCAATTGTAAGAACCTAATATCCTGTATTAGGAACAAGAATAAATCAAACAACTCATTGTAATGTGCCAGCACAATGCTAGTTACTATGGCATACAAAGAAGCACTATGACTATTCTTTAAAATACGCCATAGGATTATTCTAACCCTCTCAATATTTCTTTTCTTTTCTTCTCCTTCCAACTGATCCAACAGGTATTTTTCTATAGCCATGTGGATTGACTCTAACAGATTTGGTACTGATATTCCAGATGATCCTCTATACATATTCCATAGCATAGAAGAGCACAACACCTTGTGCTGTGAACCATCATCAAAGGAAACTGTAACTTCATCCAACTTCTGTAACTGCTTGCCTCTTTTGTCAAAACAAAATACACATGCGTCGACGAACTCGATGACAAAGTCAAGAGTTGCATTGTCTTCAAGTGAAGCAAGGCTTTCTGTATTAAGAAGTCCCAAGATAGGCGTTTGGTATGGGCTCGGTGGAAAATAGTTCATACCCAAACCCTCTGGATTCAAACCAAAATAAAGCTCTGTACTACTATTAACATAATATCTGTCATTATCTTTAGACTCTGACCAAAAGAGTTTAAGTATTGTAAGAAGCTGCTCTCTACATACAAAGTAGGCATTGATGTCCACCAATGCATCTTGAGGAGTTATAAGATATTCTACAATGTCATGATATGGGCTATTATGATGAATCCATGAATTCTTGACAACTTTTGCAAGTACGCTTTTAATTTCATCTTGAATATAGATAGCATATCTACAAACTAAGGCAGCCCAATCTTTCATGTTGATCTGCCAAAAATAGAGGTTTTCATTTTTTTTATTAGCCTGAATATCAAATATTCTAAGAGCTAAAAGACCAGCTATCTTGACAATCTCTTCATTTTTCTTTCGTTTATTTGAATATCCATTGAGGATATTATAAACTACAGAAAGATTGTTTATATAATAATCCTCTTTATTGTTGTTGATGAAAGATATAACAGCCTCCCAACCAGAACCAATAGAATTACTTATTGGAATCCTAATGCCATTCTTATATGGCAGATACTGTGTTACTATATGGCAAGAAACACTAACTGTATTCGCAAATGTATTAAACCAATAGTAATCATGTTCAGTTAATCTTGTTTTGTACTTACTAATAAAAATAAGAGCATAAACATCTGATGAACCAATAACCTCCAAAATTGTATTAACCCAACGGTCATCAATGCCTTTCTCAAACATCACTCCTATGATGGTATCAACAAAGGCCTCTTTACTGCTCACCTTATCTGTAAACCATCTACGAAAAGCATTGGCATAACTAATAGTCGGTTTTGAAACAAGTTTACATTCTACTGATTCTTTATCTGCCAGTTCAGAAAGAAGCATATAATCTAACGCCCAATCAGTATATAAATCGTGTTTTACGAAAACACCACGATGTTCTATCTCGCCGATTATATCTTCCTTGATCAAGCTATCAACACAATCAACATCAAGGTCGTCTGTTGGAATAACAAACAAACCTGTAGTTTGCTTCCTTCTTATAATCTCAAATAGACATGCCTCTATTTTTCTTCCAGATGATGATATTCCTCTGACTTTCTGCTTCCATACTCTTTCACGGAATGCCTTTTCATTGCTATCAGTTCCTCCTACCTCGCAGTATCTTGCTAGATAAAAGGGTATTGATAATTGATGACGGAGTTTGTCATCCAACGGTAGCTTAACACCAGTTTCTTTCTCAAAATTTTTAAGTTCATAATCCTGCAAAACGTCAACTGACTGAAGTATGAAATCCAATTGAAAAACTTCTTTCAACATCGCAATTAAATCCTCTTGTGAATTTTTCTTGCAAGTGACAATAAAATTCCAACCTTCTCGTTTCAGTTTGTCAACTAGCATCAATGCTACTCGTCTATTATTCAAATCAAGAAGTTGCTCAGCAGAATCCAATACTAGAATCTTGTTCTTAACCTCAGCAAAATAGCCATAAAATTCTGCAAAGGTATAATTGTGATGAAGATGGAATAATGTGTTTAGATCCATCTCATTTAATTGAGCAGTATTTATTATAAAGAACACATAGTCTCTATTATCCTTATATTGCTCGTAATAATCTTTCAATACAGCCGATTTCCCAGACCCACTTTCGCCAGCCAGCATGACATTGTTATTGCCTGGAATCAAAGCCATCAAGCTATTCGTTGCGACACTTCTATCAAATTTATAAGCTATGCCTTCGATGTTTATTTGGTTTTTTATATAGTCTAACTGAGATTTATTATAAGCAGACAAATCCTCTCTAATATGTTGAAGATTGCTTGCAGAATTGAAGAATACATCATAAGCAAGCTCATTTTTCAAAACTGCATCAAGAATATTATCGCCATACATCCATTCCAATTGAATATTGCAGTCTTCAGCAACCTGTTCAATATTCTTCTGTTTTTCAGTCTTTGTTTCACCCTTCTTCCGGGGATTACCAAACTCAAGATTCGTATAGACAATCATCTTGGATTGGCTTGGGTGATTCTCGTGTGCAGTTTTAATTGAAAGTTCAATCGATGATGCGTTGATCTCTTTATCAAAATACTTCGCCTGAAATCCAATTTCCTCGCCATCAACTACAATCGTTTCGGTTTCATTACCCGCATGATTTTTGAAATAGGGCAAAGAATCCCCCAACTCGTACCTGCATCTAAACAACATACGAGCCAATGCCTCAAAAGCTATTTCCTGATAGTCTGGATATTTTGAATCAAACTCTTTCCAACTTGGGTATTTCATTTTTCCTTTTTTTGTCTGTATTACTTCTTTAATCCCAACTTCTCCACATTCATCAGAAGTTTGACATTGGGTGATTCAAACTCCCATCGTGGTACTATACTCTGCGAATTTTGCTTAATGTAAGCATACAATGCTTTGAAGTCCTCAAGACCATCATATCCGAAAATCACCTTTATCTTGTCTAGATAGTTGTTTGATTCGGCACGCGCAAATATCTCAAATGGACGTCGCTGATTACAGGCATATAGTATACAGTGTGGGAACCAACGGCTAAACCTACTCTCATCAAGTTTGTGCGCAAGATGATACAACCATGCCACGAAATCAGCCTGGCAAATGTTTTCAATCGAAAGAGCAGAACATGATTCCATCCTATCACGAACTATCTTTGCTTGTAATGAATAATAGCGCTGTGAAGCATTCTGATTTTGGTTATATGTGGTGTACAGAAGGTGTTCAAACTCTCTGTATGTATAGGTTACATCATACTCCGTATTGCCTAGCTTGTTATAAAACGATGTATTGAATAGGTCTGCTACTGCAACAAAGCATTCATTTTTAAGAAGAATAGCGATGAAACATAACATCAGTTCATATTCTATAAACTTCATATTATCCTCTTCCTCCTGATACACATACGTCACTTCGCGTCTCTCCTTAGTGTAAAGATGAATACTCTCGAAGAAATGCATATAACTATCAAAGGTCACTTCTATCAAGTCATTCCTACATACATTTTTCAGTAACTCTAACCACTCATCACGATATGGTACAAAATCCTTTATGCTTGTCACAAAATGCTCATAGTAATCAGAATGATTATCACATGAAGGCAGTTGAAAAGATTGGAGATTCTCAGAGAATGTGTGCAGATATTCCCTAACAGCACCAGCAGCATTCGTCCGACCTTCTGCAACAAAGGAGATTGCTCTTCGATATGCGGCAGTTGTTCCTAATGTTATCTTGTCATCAGCAAGAATATAATCAGGCACACGTCCTAATTTGGGTTTCACAAACAAGGGCTTGTTATATACCCATCGAACAAGTTCCTCAAACTTCTGTGCATACTTATTCGGATCGGTAAAGTCAATATACTTACGCGAACCATAGTAAACTGGCAGGTAGGGCTTACCTGTCTCTTCATTCGCTTCAAATGCGGCAACTACGAATTTGTTCTCATTGCTCTGCTGCTCATATACCTTTCTTGATATAATCTGTGCCTCTGTACCAGCACCACCTTTACGTTTGTCGGACTTCTCAGAATACATCTTGTCACAGATTATCAGTACCTTCTGAATTGAAGGATCCGACACCATTTGTTCCATGAACACATCTGCATCATCCCCTTCTTTCAGGTCCCATTTGTCCAAAATGGCATCAATACCACTCTCAACAAGTTCCGTCGCAATATCCAACACCCTCTGTTCATGTTCTGGTGTCGTCCAGCTATATGATATAAATACTTTGGGGCTTTCCATTGTTATTTCAATTCTTATTAGTTTTGACCGAGGTTACGATTCTCGCAAATACTAAATCAACAGATTTCCAAATCTGAACTGCGATTCAGAAACACTATTGATATTTCTCTCCATGTATTATTCTTTTGTTTGCTTTGGTTCCACATTTACATATATATACCAACACTTGCCTGTAAATTATGTGCTATTATTAACTTGTCATTCCAACTCTTTCAACTCCATCATCAGCCTTCCAAGCTCCGAGTATGTGTAATCCCGACCCGAGGCTTCTTTCTCATCCATAGATCGATTTGCATTGTCCATAGCCTTTTCGAGACTGCCGCCATTGCGTTCAAAGTAACCATGAAGTCCTTTGGTCTTGATGAAGAACTCTATTGTCTTCCGATACTCCACGCATTGGTTGAGGTCTTTGAGCAATGGCTCTTGTGTCTCGTATGGACGTGAGGTGTAGCGGAAGTAATAGAGAAAGAACAGTTCTGTGTAGCGGTGAGTTTCGAAGAACTCCACCTCGCAGTAGATGCCTTTCTTTGGTCTGTCGATGGGTTTGGCAT
>ODAI011482870.1_pt1 | contig 11130 bp, 7 predicted proteins | sample 1539321 | NCBI WGS metagenome assembly ODAI01 (sample SAMN02144231, study PRJEB22623) | gut metagenome | biome: sheep rumen | host: Ovis aries | place: New Zealand | reverse complement strand
TCCTGTATCCGGCTTCGGATGTGAGGGCAGCATTTTCTTCTACCATGCCGTGATAAGCCGCTGCCGCCTCTTCCTGTTCCTCAAGGATATCCTGAAAATCAGGGATTACGATTTCATTTGGATTTGCTGTTTCATTCTCCGTATATTTTGCGCCGATGCCGGCCCTGATGCCGTTTCTGCCGCCGGCCCTGGTATCGCTTCTGCTGCCGGCCGTATGATTAACTGTATTCTCAGCAGTTTCCGGTCTTCTGGCGCGCTCCCTTCGGGAACCGGTGCCATCATGACCAAGTGCCTTATGCATCCTTCTTCTGCGTTCTTCCGGGGACATAACCATGATGCGTAAACTCCTTATTGATATGTTTGCATAGTTAGAAATATTTTAGCATAATTGCGTTGCGAATTCTACACGATAATATATTTTGGACAGCTCCCCATTTTAAAATAGATGATATTCTCCCTGCGGTATGGTTTTTTCTTTTTACGGAGAAAAAAGAAAAAGATGTTTTCCCCGACAACAGAATTTCTTTCAATGAAGGAGAAAAAAGTCGAGACACTTTTCTTCTATAAATATCCAAACCGTTTATTTCGGAGAAAATGTCTAAATAAGTATTCTTCTAAAACGGCAGTTCAAATCGTGAAGGGGAGAATTATTCAAATATTATTCTCCGATAGAAGGATACTCGTTCATAAAGAAGAAAAACAATCGTTTACTGTTCTCCCATAAAATCGTTTCCATTCATAACGGAGAAAAACCATCGGATACTATTCTCCGATAGCCTTATGCTTTTTCATAACGGAGAAGTTGGCCCGCTAAAGTCGCAGAAATAAATCAATTATTGCGCTCAAAAAACGCAAAAGCCGCAGATATGAAATCCGCCGGTCAGTATTCTGACCGGCGGTATCTCCTGATTTACATTTTAGAACAATTTAGTATTATTCATCAGCCGCATGCATCAGCGTCATGCATTGCCTTGATCTTGGCATCATCGTAGCCGAGGATGTCCTTCATGATCTGATCTGTATCCTCGCCAAGAAGCGGTGCAGCCTTCTGGATGTCATCCTCTACGCCCTGGATCTTGATCGGGCAGCCCGGGAATGTAACCTCATCCTTGAATCCCGGATCATAAACCTTCCAGAGCATGTGTCTTGCTTCGATCTGCGGAAGCTCGCAGACCTGTTTGATATCGTTGATCTGGCCAACCGGAATGCCTGCCTCGACCAGCTTCTCCTCGATCTCGGCGAAGTTGAGCGTCGTGCTCCACTCATTGACTTCCCTGTCAAGATCCGGTGTGAAATTCTTGCAGCGGTCATCATTGGTCTTGAATCTCGGATCGTCGATCAGGTTTTCCTTGCCCATGATCACGCAAAGCTTTGCCCAGAGCTTGTCAGTGCCGCAGCCCATGGTAAAATCGCAGTCCTTTGCATGGAAGCTTGCAAACGGAGCGATACTCGGGTCAATGTTGCCCTGACGCTGCGGAACAAAGCCGCCGATCGTATAGTCAACAACAAAGTTCTCCATGACTGAGAACAGAGTGTCAAGCATAGCAACATCAAGTCTGCAGCCTTCACCGGTCTTTTCTCTCTTATAGAGTGACATCAGAATACCCATGCACAGATATGCGCCGGAATAGTTGTCGCCGATAGACGGTCCGATCTTGACCGGCGGCTGATCCGGATAACCGGTAACGCTCATCATGCCGCTCATTGCCTGAGCAACAACATCATAAGCCGGTCTGGATGCCAGCGGGCCGTTGAGTCCGAATCCTGAGATGGATCCGTAGATGATACGCGGATTGATGCGCTTAAGCTCTTCATACGGGAAGCCGAGCTTTGCAAAGGTGCCGACTTTGTAGTTTTCGCAGATGACATCGGCTTTTGCGATCAGCTCGCGCAGGATCTGCTTGCCTTCCTCTGCCTTCAGATTCAGCACCATACCCTTTTTATTACGGTTAACATAAGCATAGTAACCGCTGTAGTCATTCACGATCGGACCCCAGCCTCTTGTCTGGTCGCCGATCGGAGCTTCGATCTTGATGACCTCCGCGCCCATATCAGCCAGCTGCATCGTACAGAACGGTCCGCTGTAAGCCTGTGTAAGATCCAGAACGCGAATGCCCTCCAAAGGTCTGTTCATAATTAAATTCCCCCTGATCAGAATAATGAAATTATTGACAAAAAATCTACTATAATACAACGTTTAAACCATATTACAGTTGTACTATATCAACAGACCAAACCTTTGTCAATGAGGTTCGGCCACAGTAAAAGCCATGATTGACAAAAGGATGCCTGTGTGTTAGATTTTAGCGTGATAGAGTGCTAAAATTTCACTTTGTGAAAGGATATATAACCATGAATTCAAAGCTGCATACAGACGAAGTAGATCATTTATTTGACGCCGTTCTTACCCTGAAAGACAGGGACGACTGCTACAGGTTTTTCTCTGATCTGTGTACGATCAAGGAACTCCTTGCCATGGCCCAGCGCTATGAGGTCGCGCTCATGCTGAAGGATAAAACGACCTATCTTGATATCGCCGAAAAGACAGGCGCATCCACGGCCACGATCAGCCGCGTCAACCGCTCCCTCTCTTACGGAGAGGACGGGTATCAGATGGTATTTGACCGCCTGGGTCTGTAAATATCTCTGACGGATAATTCTCATGATCACGCCGGCTTCCTCTTAAAGCCCGCTATGCTTCCTGCAGAAATCCACCAAAACTAACAAAGCTCCCGGCAGAACGTCTGACATTAGCAGTCGGTGTTCGCCAGGAGCTCATTTTTATATTTACTCTGCTTCGTATGCCATTTTGTAGATCGCCAGCATATCTTCGTAGCCGATCTTTTTATAGCCGTCCAGAACACGGGTCTTTCCGAAGCTGCACATCTCGGCAAGGGTTTCAAGCTCCTCTTCTTTGATGCCAAGCTCGCGGAGGTTTGTCGGCATGCCAAGCTCCTTATAGTACAGTTCCTGTCTGCGAATGCCTTCCAGGACAGTCTTTTCCGGATGCTCGAAGTCCTCCTGTACGCCCCAGACATTGACTGCAAACTGTACAAAGCGCTTTACATTTGACTCCCAGGCATATCTCGCCCAACTGCACCAGAGTGCTGAAAGACCTGCCGCATGCGTAATATCCGTATGAAGTCCGGAAAGCTCATGCTCAAGCTGGTGCACGGTCAGCAGCCATCTGCGGCCGCTTCCCGTCAGGTCATTGTGCGCCAGGGATCCGGCCCACATCATATTGGCGCGGGCTTCATATTTGTCCGGCTGCTCTCCGGCCCCCCTCACATTGGCGCGGGCTTCATAATTGTCCGGGTGCTCTACGGCCTCCCTGCCGGCCTTTATGATCGTGCGCAGGACTGCTTCAGCCAGCGCATCCGTCAGCCAGGTGTCCTCACCCGGTGAAAAATAGCGCTCGATCGTATGCATTGCAATATCCACAGCACCGCAGGCGGTCTGGAATTTGCTGAGGGAATAAGTGAGGTCCGGATTCTCAATCGTAAACTGGACGCGGTTCAGTCTGGAATTGTAGCCGCGCTTCAGGTTCTCCTCCGGATTGGTGATCACGCAGGACTCGGACATTTCTGAGCCGGCAGCCGCAAGGGTCAGGATCACACCCTTCGGCGTGGTCTTTACCGGCACTGCCTTCTTCATGTGGAACTCCCAGGGATCATGCTCCGGATTTGCCAGACCATTTGCAATTGACTTGCAGGAATCGATGACCGATCCGCCGCCGACTGCAAGAATAAAGTCCACGCCTTCTTTTCTGCACAATTCGATGCCTTCCCTGACCAGTGCCAGCTCCGGATTCGGCCTGACTCCGCCAAGCTCGACGTACTCCAGTCCTTCCGCCTCCAAAAGGGACTTCACCTTGTCCAGAAGACCGCTCTTCTTTGCGGAAGCTCCGCCGTAATGCAGCAGCACCTTCGTGCCGCCGAACTCTTTGACCAGTTTTCCGACATTTTCTTCCTGTCCTTTTCCGAACAGGATCCTTGTTGGTGCATAGAATTCAAAATTGTCCATAGGTCTCAAACCTCCCGCCCATGATTATTTATGATATCTCCTGATGCCGGGGACAAAATCCCCGGCGGAACTGTAATACGGATTGTTCCGCGCTTCGTGCTTCCGCCCCTGGTCAATCCAGGAAATCCTCCGTTATTTCCGACTGCCGGAAGCTGCCCAGCAGCTGATCTGCCTCCATCGGATCGATTTCCTCCACTGCAGAAAGCTTCCGGTTGATGATTTCCGTCCGATGCTGCAGTTCATCGGTTGCCTTTTTGGCAGATTCGATCCTGCTGCCTGCAGTATTGATCAGTCGGCTCAGGGTCATGTACTGGGTCTTGATCGCGCCGAGCAGCTTCATGATGTTCTGCGAATCCTTATTGACCGCCATATAGCGGAAGCCGATGCTGAGCGAATTCAGCAGTGCCGCCATGGTCGACGGCCCGGTGATCACAACGTGGTAGTTCTTCTGACAGTCCTCCACGAGCCCCGGTATCCTTAATACCTCAGCGTACAGCGATTCCGCAGGAAGGAACATAATGCCGAAATCCGTCGTGTTCGGCGGATCAAGGTATTTATCCCGGATGTCCTTCGCATCGCTTCTGACCCGCATCTCGAGCTCTCTGACCGCCTTTTTCAGTTCCGCTGCATCAGACTTATCCGAAGCCTCCCGGATCCGTTCAAAATAGGTCATCGGAAACTTGGAGTCGATCGGCAGATACAAAAACAGCCCTGTCGTTTCCTTATCCGGGATCTTTACCGCAAATTCCACGGCATCCCGGTTGGCACCGTCCCCGGTCTTTGTCACAACATTTTTATCATAGAGGGCAGACGGCAGTATTTCCGCCAGGATATTTTCCAGCTGCATTTCCCCGTAAATGCCCCTCGTCTTCACGTTGGACAGGGTCTTATTCAGGGATGCACCGCCGTCCTCTAGTCTGCACAGCTCCCCAAGCGCCACATACAGCTGTTTCAGCTGCTCCCCTACCCTCTGGAAAGAAGCATCCAGTCTTTCATTCAGTGACGAATCCAGCTTGCGGTTCATATCCGCGCGGATATTTTCCAGACGGATGCGGTTCGTTTCCTGCAGGTCGGCGACCGCCGTCCTCAGGGAATTCTCCAGCCGTTCCTGATTCCTGCTGATCATATCGGAAACCTCGGTGCGGTTGCGCCGGTTTTCCTCCGCGTCATAGCTCAGACGGGAACTGATATCCCGCCTGATCTCGGAAATGTTTTCCTTTTCGGCGCGTGAAAGATTATACTCGAGCTCATCCAGCATTTCCCGCTGCTCGTCCAGCAGATTATGCTCCCTGCCCCGGCCGGTGCGTATGAACAGCACCGCCAGATTCACTGCCAGCAGGATCAGGACCGCAATTAAAATGTAATCAGTTATGGATAGCACGCGCTGCGCCCCCTATTGAAATATGTACTTCTATCCCTGCAGCTCAGGCATTCATCAGAGCGTCAGCCATAGCCTCGATCTGCGCTTCCGTTTCGGGACTGATGCTGGAAAGGATCGTGACAGTATCGATCCAGTTGATATCCTTCAGGCCTTCCATCATGGATTTCATCTGCTTAGCTGCTGCCGGCGCCCAGGAACCGTTCTCGATCAGGCCGACGGTACGGTTTTTATAGCCGCGCTCCACAAGACTGTCGATAAAGGTCTTCATGATCGGGAACACTTCTCCGCAGTAGGTGGTCGTTGCAAGGATCAGTCTGTCATAGCGGAATGCATTCTCTACGGCTTCAGGATTGTCATCGCGCGCCAGATCCGTGATCTCCACTTCCTCGCAGCCCTTCTCGCGCAGCTTTTCAGCAAGCAGCTCCGCCGCTTTCTTTGTATTGCCGTATACGGAAGTATAAGCGATCGTCACGCCCTTATCCTCCGGCTGATAGGAAGACCAGATATCGTATTTGTTGATATAGTACGGGATGTTCTCGGTCAGGACCGGTCCGTGCAGCGGGGCGATGATCTGAATGTCAAGCGCGGCAGCCTTTTTCAGGACATTCTGTACCTGTGCGCCGAACTTGCCGACAATACCGAAGTAATATCTTCTTGCCTCACAGTCCCAGCCTTCGGGATCCTCGACATCATTCGCACCGAACTTGCCGAATCCGTCTGCGGTAAACAGTACCTTATCCTTCGCGTCATAGGTCATCATAACCTCAGGCCAGTGAACCATCGGAGCAGCTACAAAGGTCAGCTTATGGCTGCCGAGGTCAAGCTCTGCACCGCTGCCGGCCGTGATCTTCTTATCTCCGAGATCCAGGCCGCGGAAAAAATTGCCGATCATCTTGAATGCAGGTCCGGTCGCCACGATCACGGTGTCCGGATATTTCTCCATAAATGCACCGATGCTTGCGGAATGATCGGGCTCCATGTGCTGCACGATCAGATAATCCGGCTTTCTTCCTTCAAGAACCGCTTCAAGATTGCCGAGCCACTCCTCCGTGAAGTGTGCCTCGATGGTATCCATGACTGCGATCTTCTCATCAAGGATCACGTATGAATTATATGCCATGCCGAGCGGCACAACATACTGGCCCTCAAACAGGTCGATCTGATGGTCATTGACGCCGATATAGCGGATATCATTTGTGACTGTCATTTGTTTTACTCCTTATGTTCAATTAATTATTTTATGATTTCGTGAAATGAATACGGCCGAACAGTCTGTGCGGCTTATTCTCCCCATTTCCAGCCCGCGACCTCTGGAAGGTCGAGACCGTATTTATGGATATACTGCTTATGCTCGATCAGCTTATCCTTCATTTTCTGGTACAGATATGCCCCGCGGTTTCCGAGGCCCGGCAGATACTTGAGCGCTTCTATAACCAGATGGAAGCGGTCTGTATGATTCTGCACCCTGACATCAAACGGAGTTGTGATCGTACCCTCCTCACGGTATCCCCTGACATGCATCAGACGGTTATTATGTCTCCTGTAGGTCAGTTCATGCACAAGGCTTGCATATCCGTGGAAGTTGAAAATAACGGGCTTATCCGCAGTAAACAGAAGGTCATATTCCGCATCGGACAGGCCGTGCGGATGCTCATTCTCTGGCTGCAGCCTGAAAAGATCCACGACATTGATGAAACGGATCTTCACCTCGGGCAGTTCGTGATTCAGGATCGATACCGCCGCCAGGGCCTCCAGGGTCGGTGTCTCTCCGGCGCAGGCGAATATAATATCCGGCTCCTGTCCCCGGTCATTGCCGGCCCATTCCCAGATGCCGATGCCCTCGGTACAGTGCCTGACCGCTTCCGGCATGCTCAGCCACTGCGGTCTAGGATGCTTGCTCGCCACAATAACATTTACATAATCACGGCTGCGGATGCAATGGTCAAAAACCGACAGCAGGCAGTTGGCGTCCGGCGGAAGATAAAGCCTGACTACATCCGCTTTTTTGTTGGCGATATGATCCATAAAGCCGGGATCCTGATGGGTGAACCCATTGTGGTCCTGCTGCCAGACCGTGGACGACATGATCAGGTTGAGGGAAGCGATCTCCTCTCTCCAGGGAAGCTCCCTGCAGATCTTGAGCCATTTTGCATGCTGCGCCGCCATGGAATCGATAATTCTGGCAAATGCCTCATAGGTCGCAAAAAAGCCGTGGCGTCCGGTCAGCAGATATCCTTCCAGCCAGCCTTCGCACATATGCTCGGAAAGCATGGAATCCATCACTCTTCCGTCAAACGCCAGATGATCGTCATTGTCATATATTTCGGAGTTCCAGGTCCTGTTTTCGACCTCAAATACCGCATTCAGGCGGTTGGAATTGGTTTCATCCGGTCCGAAAATACGGAAATTCTTTTCTTCTGCATTCAGACGGAAAATGTCTCTGACAAACTTGCCGAGTTCCGTCATATCCTGGGCTTCAACCTCTCCGTGTCCCTTGGTATCTATACCGTATTCACGGAAATCCGGCAGTCTCAGGTCCTTCAGAAGCAGGCCGCCGTTTGCATGCGGATTTCTGCCGATGCGTGCGTCACCCTCCGGGGCAAGCGCGGCGATTTCCGGAAGCAGCCGGCCGTTCTCATCAAAGAGCTCCTCAGGGTGATAGCTCTTAAGCCATGCTTCCAGCACCTTCATATGCTGCGGTTTATCCATGGAAACCGGTACCTGATGGGCAAGGAAATATCCTTCGATCTGCTTCCCGTCGACCTCCTTCGGTCCGGTCCAGCCCTTCGGCGTGCGAAGTACGATCATCGGCCAGCGGGGTCTGGTATGGTCATGGTTCTCTCTGGCATTTTTCCTGATCTCCAGGATCCGTTCGATCACAAGGTCCATGGTCTCCGCCATTTTCTTATGCATCGGCATCGGATCCTCTCCCTCCACAAAGTACGGCTCCCAGCCGCATCCGTGGAAGAAATCGGTGATCTCTTCATGACTCATTCTGGCAAAGATCGTCGGATTGGCGATCTTGTATCCGTTCAGGTGAAGGATCGGCAGAACCGCGCCGTCACTGACCGGATTCAGGAATTTATTGCTGTGCCAGGAGGTCGCAAGCGGACCGGTCTCCGCCTCTCCGTCTCCGACCGTAACTGCTGCGATCAGATCTGGATTGTCAAAGACTGCTCCGAACGCATGTGCAATGCCGTAACCCAGCTCGCCTCCCTCGTTGATGGATCCGGGAATTTCCGGCGCGCAGTGGGAAGATACGCCTCCGGGAAATGAAAACTGCTTGAAAAGCTTTGCCATACCCGCTTCATCTCTGGTAATGTTGGGATAGGTCTCGCTGTAGGTCCCGTCAAGATACTCGTTGGCAATATAGAAATTGCCTCCGTGTCCCGGTCCCGAGAGCAGCATGACACTGAGATCATATTTTTTGATCACGCGGTTCAGATGGACAAATACAAAGTTCTGTCCGGGGACCGTACCCCAGTGCCCGACGATTTTTTTCTTGACCATTTCCCGTTTCAGGGGCTTTTTCAGCAGGGGATTCTCCAACAGATAAAGCTGTCCTGCGGACAGATAATTCGCTGCCCGCCACCAGGCGTCCATCCTGGCGAGCAGATCATCTGTAAGAGGTCCTTTCTCCGGACAGCTCTCCGCAGAGATCTGCCGGCTTTTTTCGGACGATTCTTTCACTTTCCCGCTTGTTTTTCTGACCATTGATCAGTCTCCTTTCTGCGTGCTGACGTTTGGATGTATCATATCATAAATAGATGCTTTTTGCCACAGAAGCCTGCCTCATCTGTCGGGCACTCCGTACCGGTCTGAGACACGTTGGAACTTTCAGAACCGGATCCTGAGGGTTTGCCCCATACGAAGTGCCCGAATGATCTTTTCTATATTCTGGACATTCGGGCACGTAGTGGGGAGAGGATCCAGTTCTGAAAGTCCCAGCTGTGAAAATGCGGTCATTTGACACGGTTTGAAGACAATGTTAGAATGTAATGACCCGCAGATGCGGCCGGCCGGAAAGAACCGGCAGAAAGGAAGTTCCTCTATCAGACGGAACGTCACGGACAGCTATGGAGCATAACAAAATTCAAGAAGAAATTGGGGAAATCGTTTCCACGATCCTGGACGATTACAAGCAGGACAGGGATATTGATAAGATCAGTGTTTTCAACCAGCCTGACCATGAGGCGATCATCAGCATCACGACCAAGCTGCAGCGCATCCTTTTTCCGGGTTTTTTCCGGGACAAGGTCTATAAGATCTACAGCATTGATAACAGCGTTGCCACGCTGACTGAGGATGTTGTCTATAATCTCAATAAGCAGATCGTCCGTGTGCTGAAATATAATACAGAATATGCAGACTATGACTGGGATCAGCTTAACCGGAAGGCCGAGGAGATCACGCTGGCCTTTCTCCGTACGATTCCAAAGATCCGTGCGCTTCTGGATACGGACCTTTCCGCTGCGTATGACGGAGATCCCGCTGCTACCGGCAAGGATGAGGTCATTTACGCCTACCCGGGCATCCGTGCGATCTCGATTTACCGCATGGCGCATGAGCTCTACCTGCTGAAGGTGCCGATCATCCCGCGCATCATGACCGAGCATGCACACAGTACGACCGGCATTGACATTCACCCGGGCGCAACGATCGGCAAGTATTTCTTTATCGACCACGGCACCGGCATCGTTGTCGGCGAGACCACTGTGATCGGGGACAATGTCAAGCTCTATCAGGGCGTGACGCTCGGCGCCCTCTCCACCAGAGGCGGACAGAGCCTGCGCAATAAGCGCCGTCACCCGACGATCGAGGATAATGTTACGATTTATTCCGGTGCATCGATTCTCGGCGGAGACACCGTGATCGGCCATGATTCCGTCATTGGCGGTAATACCTTCATTACAGAATCCGTAAAACCCGGTTCCAGAGTCGCAGCCAAGGCCCAGGAGCTTGTCTACAGTTCCTCCGGCGCTGCCGAGACCAACGAGCGTGTGGACCGTATCTGGGAAGGCCGTAAATAAACCTGAGAATCTCAGGGATCCGCAATGACCGGCTTACTGCGCTTCCGGCACCGCTTTTCTTTGATTACAGGAAGGACAAAAGCGGCGCCTCCAAGTGCTCAGACAATAAGCCGGTCATTGCGGATCCTTTTTCTTTTTTCATGATTCATTGGGTTCTGACATTTAGATGCAGCACAGCCCGGCAGTTTTCAATTCCTGCCGGGCTGCTTTTAATTTTGAACATATTATCATTTTATTGTAATTTTACAGTCATAGACAGCAATATTCGGGCACTACGTATGGGGCACACCCTCAGAGCCCGATCCCGAGCATCCTGGCGTCAGATTTGCCAAGCTACGCTAACATTTACCTCTGTACGCGGCCGCTGCCGTCTCCGCTCATCAGCTTCTCCACATCAGATACGCCGACGCGGTTGAAATCGCCGGAAATGCTGTGCTTCAGGCAGGACGCTGCTGCTGCAAAATCAAGTGCCTTCTGCTTATCCTTATAAACCTCCAGTCCGTAGATCAGGCCGGCAGTAAAGCTGTCGCCGGCGCCGATCCTGTCGAGGATATCCAGGACCTCATATTTCTTGGAAAGATAAAACTGTTCTCTGTCGTTGAGGCAGGCTGACCAGCTGTTCCAGTCTGCATAATGACTTTCCCTCAGTGTAATGGCAATCATCTTCATCTGCGGGAACATCTCCAGCACCTTGTC
>ODAI013863779.1_pt1 | contig 11131 bp, 9 predicted proteins | sample 1539321 | NCBI WGS metagenome assembly ODAI01 (sample SAMN02144231, study PRJEB22623) | gut metagenome | biome: sheep rumen | host: Ovis aries | place: New Zealand | reverse complement strand
TGGCCTCGTCCGCAGGGGAGGATAATCCGGATGCATCAGATGAAGCGGCACTTTTCGCGCTGACTTCCAGGGATGAAGATTCGGGAAGCGGGGAAGACACTGTGCTGACGCCGGAAGAGACCGCTGCGCAGGAAGAGACCGGAGAGGACGACGAGCTCATCTCCGGTGAAGATCCGGCTTCAGGTGATGAAGGCGAGGAGGGCGAAGACATCTTCACCGATGCGTCAGATGACCCGGTCAGCGATGAGTCCGTCTTCTTTGAAGGCGGCGAGGTGATTGATCCGATAGAGGGAGAGACCGAGGTTTTCCCGGAGACGGAGCCCTCTGAGGGCGTCATCGACCCGGATGTGCTCAGCGAATATATCGGCTATGTCAGTGACTTCCTCGCCCGTTACCAGTTTGTTGCAGCCGATTTTGCTGCAGGCGGGATCGGGACGGTTTCCCAGACGGATATTGACAAGGGCCTGGAGATCTTCCGCACGTATCTGGGCGAGCCCAGGGATGTGCAGATGGAGGAGGATCTTTACGGAAACCAGAGACTGATCATCCTGTATAAAGTCCCGAAGATCGTGGAAGAGATTCTCGGGTCAGGGACGGCGCAGGAAATACAGAAGGCTTATGAGAACCTCTGTGCCTATAAGTTCCAGCATGAGCTGTACAAGCTGGATCCGGAATCTCTGAACGCAAAAGAGGTCAGTAATCTTCCCGTTTCTACTCTCCTGGCGCTGGAGGAGCAGATCCGGAACACGGTCGAAGCCTATTACGCGGTAAGCCTGGAGAAACGGGCTGAATATAATGCAGCCGGGGTCAAAGATGTGCTTGACGCCTATGTGACCGCTCTGGATAATTATTACCGTTTTACGATCGAAGACGGTGATGAGGAGATTCTCCCGGAAACAGAGTGGGACGAATTCCCCTGGGGCGTGGACGAAGGACTGGAATATGAGCCGCAGCGGGGATACACCGCGGCGGAACTGAAAGAGGCGATCGAGGGGCAGAAGAGAGCGATCAGGGCCACCGAGCTCGAGATCCGCGAGAGTGAGCTGAAGATCAAGCAGTACGAGCGCAAGCTGGACAGCAGGATCGTCAAGAGCACGATGGACGGCGTGGTCTCCGCGGCGGGTACGGTGGACGATACGGTCGCCGAGGAGCAGTTTATCGTGATCACCGGCGCAGCCGGCCTCTACGTCAAGAGCCTGATCAGCGAATCGAAGCTGGAGGATGTGAAGATCGGCGACCGGCTCAGCGGCTATTCCTACGAGTACGGCCAGACCTTTACCGCTGAGATCACCGAGATCTCCGTCTATCCGTCCGACAATAAGGATGACTATTTCTACTTTGATGAGGGCAGCGGCGCAGGTTCCGCCTATCCCTTCTACGCGTTCATCGAGGCGGATGAGGCTTCGGGACTCGGCGAGGGCGAGGTGGAGATGACCCTGCAGAACACGAGCGCCAGCGGAGGCATCTACCTGGAGAACTATTTCGTGCGGCGTGAGCCCAGCGGCAGAAGCTATGTCTTCAAGCGCGGGGATGACGGCATGCTGACCAAGCAGTATGTGCAGACCGGCTCTTCCATGTACGGCCAGGCCATCGAGATCCGCAAGGGCCTGACGGAGGACGACTATATCGCCTTCCCCTACGGAAAGAATGTCGTGGAGGGGGCCGAGACCCAGGAGACCGACGATGTCTCCGGCGGCGGGAGCTATTATTATTGACAACAGGAGGCCTTTGGCATGTTTGAAAATATCCGGCTTGCGTTTCAGGGTATATGGTCGCATAAATTGCGGTCTTTCCTGACCATGCTCGGGATCATCATCGGTATCGCGGCGATCATTGCGATCGTCTCGACGATCACCGGTACAAATGAAAAGATCAAGAGCCAGCTGGTCGGCTCCGGCAAGAATACCGTGGACGTGCAGCTCTACGAGGGCGGCTACCCCTACACGATCTACGACTCTTCCTCGATCCCCCAGGGGATCCCCGTGGTCTCCGAGAGCACAATGAAGAGCATCGGCGATCTGAGCGAGGTGGAGTCCGCGACGTCCTACTGCTCGCGCTATCTTTCCGACAACATCTACTACGGGACGGTCTCCATCTCCGACGTGTACATGTACGGGGTGGATGATACCTATTTTGATACCTGCGGCTATGTTACCCAGACCGGCAGGGGGTTTGTGGAGAAGGATTATACTGATTTCCGCAAGGTCCTGATTCTGGACGAGACCGCGGGGCGGACCCTGTTCAACGAGGAGAACCCGTTGGGCAAGGTGATCGAGATCAAGGGAGTCCCGTTCACGGTGGTGGGCGTCGTCACGGAGGCGCTGCGGTTCCAGCCGAACATCGAGTCGGTAGAGGACTATTACATCAACTATCAGAACGGCAAGAACGGTCTGCTCTTTATCCCGAAGGCATCCTGGCCGATCATCTTCAATTATGACGAGCCGGAGAATGTGGTCGTGCGGGCGACGAGCACGGACGACATGACCAGGGCGGGCAAGAAGACCGCGGACATCCTGAACAAGACGATCACGAACCAGGAGTCGGAGGTCAAGTACGCGGCGGCTGACCTGCAGGGACAGGTACAGGAGCTGCAGGAGCTGCGCAACACCACCAACATGCAGCTGGTGTGGATCGCCGGCATCTCCCTGCTGGTCGGCGGCATCGGCGTCATGAACATCATGCTGGTGTCCGTGACGGAGCGTACCTCCGAGATCGGCCTCAAGAAGGCGCTCGGGGCGAGGAAGGGCGTTATCCTCGGCCAGTTCCTGACCGAGGCGGCCGTGCTGACGAGCCTCGGCGGCCTGTTGGGCGTCGCGTCCGGCATCGGCGCCGCGCAGGTACTGCACCGGATACTGGGCTTTGACGTGGGAATCAGCATCCCCGCCGCGGTGGTCGCGGTGGTCTTTTCCATGGTCATCGGCATCGTCTTCGGGTTCCTGCCTTCCGTAAAGGCCGCGAACCTGGATCCGATCGAAGCGCTGAGAAGAGAATGAGGAGAAGATGAGCGGAAACGGAGCGGTCTTTGCGCGGATCTACGACGTCGTGCGGCAGATCCCGCGCGGAAAGGTGGCTACCTACGGGCAGGTCGCTGCCCTGGCGGGAAACAGGCGGTGGGCGCGCGTGGTGGGCTACGCCCTGCACGCGAACCCGGACCCGGAGGGCATTCCCTGCTACCGGGTCGTGGACCGCGAGGGGCGCGTCTCCCGGGCCTTTGCCTTCGGCGGAGAAAACCGCCAGATCCAACTGCTGGAAGCGGACGGAATACCCTGCCCGGACGGGCAGGTGGACCTTACCCGCTGGCGCTGGGAGAAGGTGGCGGACGACTTTTTTGGATAAAGCAATTTCTTGTTGCACGCGCCTTTTTCTTATGCTATATTAAATAGGCTGCAAATCACACACGCAGGAGGATTCCGCCGCTGGTGCCGGAAAGGTCGCGGCGGGAGAAGAACTCTGCGGAAGAAAAAACCAGAAGGAGAAGAGAAAAAATGAGCGTACTTTCCATGAAACAGCTGCTCGAAGCAGGCGTCCATTTCGGACATCAGACCAGAAGATGGAACCCCAAAATGGCTCCGTACATCTACACGGAGAGAAACGGGATCTACATCATCGATCTGCAGAAGTCGGTCGTTATGGTCGACGATGCCTACAGGGAGATGGCCCAGATCGCTGCTGACGGCGGCACGGTCCTTTTTGTCGGCACGAAGAAGCAGGCGCAGGACGCTGTTCAGCTTGAGGCTGAGCGCTGCGGTATGTTCTATGTCAACGAGAGATGGCTCGGCGGCATGCTGACCAACTTCAAGACCATCCAGAGCCGTATCAGAAGAATGAAAGAGATCGAAGGCATGGCTGAGGACGGCACATTTGAGGCTCTTCCGAAGAAGGAAGTCTTAAAGCTCAAGAAGGAGCTTGAGAAGCTGCAGAAGAACCTCGGCGGTATCCGCGACATGAGAAAGCTCCCGGATGCAATCTTCATCGTTGACCCGAAGAAGGAGCGCATCTGCGTACAGGAAGCTCATGCTCTGAACATCCCGCTCATCGGTATCTGCGATACCAACTGCGATCCGGAAGAGCTCACCTATGTGATCCCGGGCAATGACGATGCGATCCGTGCCGTCAAGCTGATCGTCTCCAAGATGGCTGACGCTGTTGTCGAGGCAAATCAGGGCCTTATGACCGCTGATGAAGTTCCGGCAGAAGGCTATGTCGCTTATCCGGATGAAGAGGCACAGGCATAAAGAAAGCTGATGACCGCCATCGGCCTCAAGTGGCCGATGGCGCTTTTTAAAGGAGGAATTTAGAAATGGCAGCTATTACAGCAAAAATGGTTAAGGAGCTTCGTGATAAGAGCGGCGCAGGCATGATGGACTGCAAGAAGGCTCTTGCCGCTACAGACGGCGATATGGAGAAGGCAATTGATTTCCTTCGTGAGAACGGCCAGATGAAGGCTATGAAGAAGGCTGACCGCATCGCGGCCGAAGGCCTCTGCCTCGCGGTTGTCTCCGACGATGCGAAGAAGGCTGTTGTCGTCGAGGTCAACGCCGAGACCGACTTCGTCGCCAAGAACGAGAAGTTCCAGAACTTCGTCAAGACTATCGCCGATCAGGTCATGGCTACGGATGCCGCTGACGTTGAGGCGCTTGCCGCTACGACTCTTCCGGACGGCCAGACCGTTCAGGAGCTCCTTGTCTCCCAGATCGCTACGATCGGTGAGAACATGAAGATCCGCCGCTTCGCACGCGTCGAGGAGGCTAACGGCCTTGTTGTCGCTTACACACACATGGGCGGCAAGATCGTTGTCCTCGTCGATGTCGAGACCGATGTCGTGAACGAGGCTGTCTGCGAGATGGCCAAGAACATCGCCATGCAGGCTGCTGCTATGCGTCCGGAGTACACGAACCGCAGCGAAGTCAGCCAGGAGTATCTCGAGAAGGAGAAGGAGATCCTCCTCGTTGCTGCCAAGAACGAGAAGCCGAACGCTCCGGAGAAGGTCATCAACGGTATCGTTATGGGCCGCCTGAACAAGGAGCTCTCCGAGATCTGCCTGCTTGACCAGGTCTATGTCAAGGCAGAGGACGGCAAGCAGACCGTTCAGAAGTATGTCGATCAGGTCGCCAAGGCTAACGGCGCGAAGATCGCTGTGAAGAAGTTCGTCCGCTTCGAGACAGGCGAAGGCCTTGAGAAGAAGCAGGAGAATTTCGCTGCTGAAGTCGCGGCTCAGATGAAGGGCTGATCGAAACTCAGTGAACTGAAAATGAAATGCGCGCTTGTCTCCCGTGAGACGGGCGCGCTTTTTTTATTGCCTTTAAAACGCCCTTGTACTATAATAATCAAATACATTGGCGCATTATATCACGAAAGCGGAGGTGTATATGGACAGACTGAAAGTCCTGGTTGTGGACGACGAAGCCAGAATGAGAAAGCTGGTGAAAGATTTCCTCACCAGAGAGAACTATGAGGTGCTTGAGGCGGAGAACGGTGAGCAGGCGGTCGATATTTTCTTCAGTGACAAGGATATCGCGCTGATTCTCCTCGACGTCATGATGCCCAAGATGGACGGCTGGCAGGTGACCCGCGAGATCCGCCAGTTCTCCAAGGTGCCGATCATTATGCTGACGGCCCGGGGAGATGAGCGGGACGAGCTTCTGGGCTTCAACCTGGGGGTCGATGAGTATATATCAAAGCCGTTCTCGCCGAAGATCCTCGTGGCCCGTGTGAATGCGGTCCTCCGGAGGAGCGGCAAGGCGGAGACGGACGATGTGCTCGAGGTGGCCGGGATCCGCATTGACAAGGCGGCTCACCAGGTGACGGTGGACGGCAGCCCCATCGAGCTTTCCTTCAAGGAGTTTGAGCTCCTGCAGTATTTTGTGGAGAACCAGGGGATCGCTCTCTCGAGAGAGAAGATCCTGAATGCGGTATGGAATTACGATTATTACGGGGATGCCCGTACGATCGACACCCATGTCAAGAAGCTGAGGAGCAAGATGGGAGACAAGGGCGAGCTCATCCGCACGATCTGGGGCATGGGCTACAAGTTTGACCCTAATCCGCCCGCGAAAGGATAATGATGAAGCACTCGATCAGGCGGCAGATGATTGCATTTTTCGTGATTACGATGGCGCTGTCATTTGCGGTTATTGCGGTAATCAACTACGGGTTTCTGGCGAAATTCTACCATTCCCAGAAAATAAAGACCCTGAAGAGCACCTACGAGGCCATGAACGAGATCTTTGCCTCCGAGAGCGACGACTACGCGGCGAAGCTCATGCAGATCTCGGTGCAGGACAACATTGAGATGCTTGTGGAGGATGAGGGGCTGGAGAGCATGCTCTTCTCCACCAGCCGCGAAGCGCGGGACCTGGAGCTCCGCCTCTTCGGCTACTATACGGGGTTCTACCGGGAGAAGATCGACGTCCTCGAGGAGACGAACATGTACGCGGTCCAGGAGACGTCCGACCGCTCCATCAGCATCAGCTATCTCGAGATGTGGGGCCAGTTTGACAACGGCTACTGCTTCCTCATGAGGACGCCTCTCGAGGCGATCGAAAATGCGGTTCATCTCTCGAACATGTTCTATCTGGTGGTCGGATCCCTCGTGGTGCTGGTCTCGGTGGTTTTCATTTCCCTCTTCTCAGAGAGGCTCACAAAGCCGATCGTGACCCTGACGGACCTCTCCCAGCGCATGGCAAACCTCGACTTCGAGGCCAAATACGGGGAGAAGGCGGGCAATGAGATCGATATGCTCGGCGAGAACTTCAACCGGATGTCGGATGAGCTCAAGGACACGATCTCGGAGCTGAAAAATGCAAACAACGAGCTCCAGCGGGACATCAACGAGAAGGAGAAAATCGATGAGATGCGCATCGAGTTCCTGAACAACGTCTCCCACGAGCTCAAGACGCCGATCGCCCTCATACAGGGGTACGCGGAGGGGCTCAAGGACGATATCTGCGACGACAAGGAGAGCAGGGATTTCTATGTGGACGTCATCCTGGATGAAGCCGGGAAGATGAACAAGATGGTCCGCCAGCTCCTGTCCTTGAACCAGCTCGAGTTCGGGCAGAACCAGGTGCAGATGGAGCGGTTCGACCTGACCGCCCTGATTCAGGGCGTGATCGACGGCATGAAGCTCATCATCGAGGAGAAGGAGGCGCGTGTCATGTTCGACCGGAAAGACCCGGTCTACGTCTGGGGCGATGAGTTCAAGATTGAGGAGGTCGTGACCAACTTCATGTCCAATGCGCTCAATCACCTCGACTATGAGAAGAAGATCGATATACGGATCACGGAGCAGGACGGAGTCGTGACGACTTCGGTCTTCAATTCCGGCGATCCGATCCCGGAGGAGTCAATCTCGAAGCTCTGGGAGAAGTTTTACAAGGTGGACAAAGCCCGGACCCGCGCCTACGGCGGTTCGGGGATCGGTCTCTCCATCGTGAAGGCGATCATGGAGGGCCATCACCAGAAATGCGGCGTACGAAACTATGACGACGGTGTCGCCTTCTGGTTTACACTGGATGCGCGGGAGCGCTGACAGAAGATTTTTAATGGGGGTTTTTATGCTGGCAGTAATCGATTATGATGCCGGAAACGTCAAAAGTGCAGTGAAGGCCTTTCGGGCGCTCGGGGAGGAGACGATCCTGACGAGAGACCCGGAGGTCATCCTGAAAGCAGATCATGTCGTACTGCCCGGAGTCGGAAACTTCGGGGAGTGCATGGTGCGCCTTAAAAGGTACGGTCTTATCCCGGTGATCCATGACGTGATCGCACAGGGGACTCCGTTCCTTGGAATCTGCGTCGGAGAACAGCTTCTCTTCGAGGCCAGTGAGGAGAGCGAAGGCATTCCGGGACTCGGCGTCTTCAAGGGAAAATGTGTCCGCTTCTCCGACAAGCCGGGCATGAAGGTCCCGCAGATCGGTTGGAATTCGCTTGCGATAAAGCCCGGCAGCAGGCTCTTTGCGGGGATAGAGGACGGATCATTTGTGTATTTCGTCCATTCCTACTACGCGGTGCCGGAGGAGGAGATTGAGACAGCTTCCTGCACCTACGCGGACGTCGCCTGTGCGGCCGTGGAGCGGGGCAGCGTGTTTGCGACCCAGTTCCACCCGGAGAAGAGCGGGGCGGTCGGACTTAAGATCCTTGAAAATTTCCTGGCAGTAAAGAAGGAGGCATAAGATGCTGACAAAGCGTATCATTCCGTGTCTCGACGTCAATGCGGGACGCGTCGTGAAGGGCGTCAATTTCGTGGAACTCAAGGATGCGGGTGACCCGGTCGAGATCGCGAAGGCTTACGATGCCGAGGGAGCAGATGAACTGGTATTTCTTGACATTACGGCTTCCTCCGACAACCGTGAGACCGTGGTGGACATGGTCGAGCGGGTCGGCGACCAGGTGTTCATTCCCTTTACGGTCGGCGGCGGCATCCGCACGGTGGCAGACATGAACAGGATCCTGCGTGCGGGGGCGGATAAGGTCTCGGTCAATTCCGCGGCCATCGACAACCCGGAGCTGATCCGCGAGGGAGCGGTCAAATTCGGGAACCAGTGCATCGTGCTGGCCATCGACGCGAAAGCGCGGCCGGACGGCAACGGCTGGACGGTCTACAAGCACGGCGGTCGGATCGACACGGGCCTCGACGCGGTCGAGTGGGCGAAAAGAGGAGTCGAGCTCGGAGCGGGCGAGATCCTGCTCACCTCGATGGACGGCGACGGAACCAGGGCCGGCTACGACCTTAAGCTTACCCGGGCAATCTCCGATGCGGTCGGCGTTCCGGTCATCGCATCGGGCGGTGCGGGGACATACGAGCATTTTTATGAAGCGCTCACGGAGGGCGGCGCGGATGCGGCGCTGGCGGCGTCTCTCTTTCACTACAAGATGATGACGATCCGTGAGGTCAAGGAATACTTAAGGAGCCGGGACGTGCCCGTGCGCCTTTGAAGGAGGCAGTTATGGCGATTACCGGAGAGTGGGAAAAAGCGCTGCACTCGGAGTTTAAGAAGCCTTACTATGCGCAGCTGTACAAAAAAGTCCTGAACGCGTACCGGACGGAGACGGTGTATCCGCCGAGCACGGATATCTTTAATGCGTTCGCCTTCACACCCCTTGAAAATGTAAAAGTCGTGATCCTGGGCCAGGATCCCTATCATGAGCCGGGCCAGGCCAACGGGCTCTGCTTCTCGGTCCACAAGGGGATCCGCATCCCTCCCTCGCTCGTCAATATCTACAAGGAGATGAGCAGCGACCTGGGCTGCCCGATCCCGGAAAACGGGGACCTTACGGGCTGGGCCAGGCAGGGCGTTCTGCTCCTCAATACGGTTCTCACCGTGCGGGCCCATGCGGCCAATTCTCACCGGGGGATCGGCTGGGAGGAGTTCACGGACGCAGCCATCAGGGTGCTGGCTGACCAGGACAGGCCGCTGGTGTTCATTTTATGGGGGACGCCGGCGAGGCGCAAGAAAGCCCTCATCTACAACCCGAAGCACCTCATCATCGAGTCACCGCACCCGAGCCCGCTCTCGGCGTCCGGAGGCTTTTTCGGGAGCCGTCCGTTCTCGAGGACCAACGACTACCTTGTGCGCTGCGGCCTTACGCCGATCGACTGGGCAGCCGCAAACGAAGAATAACCTATTTAAGGATATAACATGGCAGATAAAACGAAAAGCATAGTGCGTGAAGCCGCCTTCCTCATGGCTGCCCAGATGGTCTGCAGCGTGATCGGGCTCCTCTACAGAAGTCCGATGCACCTGGTGATCGGGGACATCGGCGACGGCTACTATCAGTATGCGTACGAGTGGTACGCGATCATTCTTTTGATTTCCTCCTACAGCATTCCCTCGGCCCTCTCCAAAGTCATGGCCGACCGGCTGGCAAAGGGACAGTACAAAAATGCGCAGAGAGTATTCCATGCCTCCATCTTTTATGTTCTGATCGTGGGCGGGATCGGTGCGCTGGCGGCCTTCTTCGGGGCGCCTTTCTTCCTTGCAAGGCAGCCCGATGCGGTTCCGGCTCTTCGGGTTCTTGCGCCGACGATCGTGCTGGCGGGGCTCCTCGGGTGCCTTCGGGGCTATTTCCAGGCGCAGAATACGATGTTCCCGACAGGGGTCTCCCGCGTGGCGGAGCAGATCGTCAACGCGGTCATCTCGGTCCTTGCGGCCTGGCTCCTCACGAGGCGCTACGTCGGCGATGAGAACATGACCGGCAAATTCGGAGCGGCGGGCGGCACGCTCGGGACAGGCGCGGGCGTACTTGCGGGAATTCTCTTCATGCTGTTTACCTATTTCCTGAACCGCAAAACGATCAGTAAGCGAATCAACCGGGATAAGACCGTGAAGGCGGAGAGTTACCGGCAGGTGTTTCACGTCATTTTCATGATGGTGACGCCGATCATCTTTGCGACCGGCATCTACAACTGCACGGCGATCGTGGACCAGAACATATTCACGGCGCTCATGGACTGGCGGAACATTCCTCCGCAGGAGGTGACGCGCGAGTATGCGCTGTTCTCCTACAGGGTCAAGCCGATCCTGAATATTCCGGTTTCGCTGGCCTCCGCGACCTCGACGGCCCTCATTCCGGCGGTCGCGACGGCGATCTCCGCCGGGAGGGACCGCGAAGCTGCCGACCGGATCAACGAGGCCATGCGGCTCTCGATGTTTCTGGCCGTGCCGGCGTCGGTCGGTCTGGCGGTGCTTTCCTACCCAGTGATCCGGATCATGTATCCGACCGGCGATATCTGGGGGGCGGCGATCCTGCTCTCGCTGGGTGCGGTGTCCGTCATTTTCTACAGTCTCTCAACGGTCACGAACGGCGTCCTGCAGGGGCTCGGCCATCCGGGAGACCCCGTGAAAAATGCATTTATCGCGCTCATCATCAACATCGTCTCGGCGGTACTTCTGGTCGGCTTCATGCACGCCGATATCTACGGAATTCTTGCGGCGACGGTGCTCTACGCGGCCTCTGTCATGGTCCTGAACGCGTTCTCGCTGAAAAAATATCTGGATTACAAGCATGACTTAAAGCGCCTGCTCATTCAGCCGCTCATGGCGGCAGTGCTTATGGGCGTGATCGTGGGGGCGATCTACTGGATCCCGAGCATCTTTTTGCCCGGGGTCTTCAGAGGGTACCTCGCCAGCGC
>ODAI013232878.1_pt1 | contig 11131 bp, 5 predicted proteins | sample 1539321 | NCBI WGS metagenome assembly ODAI01 (sample SAMN02144231, study PRJEB22623) | gut metagenome | biome: sheep rumen | host: Ovis aries | place: New Zealand | reverse complement strand
CCGGGACAGACCGACAACGCCGCACACTATGTGGCCTACGCCAAATACTATATGGCTGAGAACCCCGACACCGTAGTCAACCCCTCGCAAGAGTAACCTGCACGACACCACCGACCTGTCGAGATGTTTGCCGACGTCATCCTGCCCCTGCCCGTTGAAGGCACCTACACCTACCGCTTGCCCGCCGGCCTTGAAGGCCGCGTGCAGACGGGACAGCGTGTCATTGTGCCCTTTGGAACTTCCAAACAATATTCGGGCATCGTAACCCGCATTCACAACGAGTCGCCCGGGGGCAATTTCAAGATGAAAGAACTGGTGGACGTGCTGGAAGAACATCCCATACTGACACCACAGCAGTTGCGGCTGTGGCAGTGGATGGCCAGCTACTATCTGTGCCCCGTCGGCGATGTGTATAAAGCCGCCCTGCCATCGGGGCTGAAGCTGGCCAGCGAGAGCGTGCTGCAACTCAACGAAGATTTCGACCAATGGGGCTCACTCAGGCCTAAGGAACTGCAGGTATATGAACTGCTGAAAAACGGCAAGGCCAACACTGTGGCCCAACTGCAGAAACAACTGAAGGATTCGCGGGTGATGGCCTCAGTGAGAAGCCTGATGGAGAAAGGAGCGCTCACTGTTAAGGAAAGCATTGAAAACACCTTCCGCCCCAAGACGGAGAGCCACGTGAGACTGGCGCCGCAATACCTGAAAGACGAGGCTACGCTCCACGCCTTGCTCGACACGCTGACACCGAAACGCTTGCAAATGGTCTCCGCCTATCTTGACCTGGCCGGTGTGCCCACAGCCCTGACACTGAAAAATCCCAAACTCATCCAAGAAGTAAGCAAGGCCCAACTGCTCAGTCAGCCAGGCACCACTGAGGCCATACTCAGCATATTGAGAGTGAAAGGCATCATGGAGGTCTATAAGTACGAGATAGGGCGACTGAACACGGCAGAACAGGCCGTATCGCAACAGCTGCCTTTGTCGGAATCGCAACAGACGGCTTTCAACGAAATAAATGACATTTTCAGGGAAAAGTCGGTCTGTCTGCTCCACGGCGTTACCTCCAGCGGCAAGACAGAAGTATATATCCGTCTCATCCGTGAGCAGTTGGCCCAAGGCAAGCAGGTGCTCTACCTGTTGCCGGAGATTGCCCTGACCACACAAATAACCAACCGCCTGCGCCGCATCTTCGGATCAGAACTGGGCGTTTACCACTCCCGCTTCCCCGACACAGAGCGTGTTGAGATATGGCAGAAACAACTTTCGGGAAAGCCCTACGGCGTAATGCTGGGAGCACGCTCAGCCCTGTTTCTGCCTTTCCAGAACCTGGGTCTCGTCATTGTGGACGAAGAACACGAGACCTCTTACAAGCAACAAGACCCGGCACCACGCTATAATGCTCGCGATGTGGCCATCGTACTGGCCTCATTCTATGGAGCCAAGACACTGCTTGGGACGGCCACCCCCAGTCTGGAAACCTACTGGAACACCCAAAGCGGAAAATATGGTCTGGTGAAACTCATGCAACGTTTCGGCAATATGCAGTTGCCTAAAATAGAGGTGGCCGATGTGAAGGAACTGCTCCGCACGAAACAAATGAAACTGCCCTTCTCGCCGCGGCTGATCGAAGAAATCAAAGCAGCGCTGCAGAACAAAGAGCAAGTCATTCTGTTCCAAAACCGCCGCGGCTATGCTCCAGTGGTCGAATGCGCCGTCTGCGGGTGGACTCCCACCTGCGAGACCTGCGACGTGACCCTCACTTATCATCAGAAAGAGAACCGACTGGTGTGCCACTATTGCGGCAAGTCGTTTGTAGTTCCAAAGACCTGTCCCAACTGCGAAAGTACCGACCTGCGGCAGTTCGGTTTTGGCACGGAAAAGATTGAAGAAGAAGTTCATCACCTCTTTCCAGACGCCCGCACCGCCCGCCTCGACCTTGACACGACACGTGCCCGTACAGCCTATGAACGCATCTTGGGCGATTTTGCCAACCGCAAGACCGACATTCTTATCGGCACACAAATGGTGTCAAAAGGCCTCGACTTCGACGGGGTGCACGTGGTCGGCATTCTCGATGCCGACGCCATGCTCACCCGGCCCGACTTCCGCAGTTTTGAGCGCGCCTTCCAGATGATGGCCCAAGTGGCCGGACGCTCCGGACGACGGGGCAAGCAGGGCTACGTCATACTGCAGACACGCCGCGCCAACTACCCCATCATCGACCAAGTCATTCGCAACGACTACAAGTCAATGTACGAAGAACAGCTGGCGGAACGCCAGGAGTTCCACTACCCGCCTTTCTACCGGCTCATATACATTCAAGTGCGCCACCGAGACTACAACATTGTGGAACACGCTTCCCAAGTGTTAGCCTCCACCCTGCGCTCGGTCTTCGGCGACCGAGTGCTGGGACCTGACAAGCCCCCCGTGAGCCGCGTACAACTCATGTTTATCCGTAAGATAGCCATAAAAATTGAGCGACAGGCCGACAGCGGACATATAAGAGACTTGCTCCGCCATGCAGCACAAACACTTGCTGAGCAACTGGAGTTCCATGCCGTGCAACTGGTATTCGATGTCGATCCGCTATAAAAAATAGAATACGAAAATCTTCTTACTTGTTATTTTCTTTCAATTTATTGTAGTATCTTTGCCGCAAATTTCAACTTAATCATCAAGAACAATGTTGACAACGATTAAATGGTTAGGCTTTATCGCATGTCTAAGTATGCTGACGGCCTGCAACCGTGAGAAGTTAGTCAGTCCTAAGGAACTGCCCCTGGACATTATCGTTTATGTTGAAAAGACCTATCCTGACGTGGCCATTATTTACGTCAAGGAGGAAGTGGAGTGGTTTAAGAAAAGCTACGAAGTGAAAATAGAAAATGGACTGAAGCTTAAGTTCAATGCAGAAGGAGTGCCTGTTGGCATGGAAATGGACGACTAAGAAAAAGAAGAAATAGATATTCACTAATTATTAACATCAAAAAAAGAGTTATGATGTCGTTGAATAAAAAAATACTGATACTGACAGCCGGCTTGCTCCTCTGCAGCCAGGCTAAGGCACAGATGGAAGCCGGCTTACAAGCGCTGCCATTTGACAAGGAAGTAGTAAAGGGAACTCTCTCCAACGGGATGACCTATTACATTCAGCACAACGAGAACCCCAAGGGCCGCGCTTTCTTCTACATTGCCCAAAAGGTCGGTTCTGTTCAGGAAGATGAAGACCAGCGCGGTCTGGCCCACTTCCTGGAGCACATGTGCTTCAATGGCAGTGACCACTTCAAAGGTAACGGTGTAGTGAACTTCTGTCAGCGCATCGGCGTACAGTTCGGCGCCGACTTGAACGCCTACACCGCCGCCGACCGCACGGTATATAACATCAACAACGTGCCCACGGCTGACCAAGCAAACCTCGACTCCTGTCTTTTCATTCTATACGACTGGGCCAACGGACTGACGCTTGACCCGAAGGAGATAGACAAGGATCGCGGCGTCATTCACGAAGAGTGGCGCATGCGTTCAGGAGCCTACATGCGTATTTTGGAGCGCCAGCTCGAGACCATCATGCCAGGCTCCAAGTATGGCAAGCGGCTGCCCATCGGACTGATGAGCGTAATCGACAACTTTGAGCCCCAAACCCTGCGCAACTACTACGAGAAATGGTATCGCCCCGACCTGCAAGGGCTTGTCATTGTAGGCGATATTGACGTAAAAGCCATGGAGAAGAAGGTGAAAGACCTCTTCTCGCCCATCGAGAAGGCCAAGAGCCCGGCTAAATTCGAGTACTTTGAAGTTCCCAAAAACGACCAGCCCATCTTTGCTGTGGACAAGGACAAGGAAGTGACTTCACCCATCGTAATGTTCATGATCAAGCACGACCAGTTGCCACGCGAATACCGCAACACGGCCGCTGCCCTGCCCATGAACTACATCATAAACGTCCTCTGCAAGATGTACAATTACCGCTTTGACGACCTCAAGCAGAACCCGGAAGCCCCGTTCAATGTCCTTGAGATGAGCGACGGTCCCTTCCTCTTGGCTAACAACCAGAAGGCACTCTCCTTTGAGATGGTGCCCAAAGACGGTAAGACCAAGGAAGCCGTGGCTGACCTGACACGCGAAATCGTACGGGTAGGCAAATACGGGTTCAACTACTTTGAATACGACCGTGCCAAAAAGCAGTTCCTCAGCGATCTTGACCAGGCCCGCGACGCCCGCAAGACCATCAAGAGCGAGCAGCTGGTTAACGAGTGCGTTGAGCACTTCCTTGAGAACGAACTGAAGACTGACTTTGAAACGGAGTACCAGATGTACCAGCAAATCGCCCAAGCGCTGCCTATTGACATGGTAAACGGAGTTGCCAAGGAATTGGTGGGTACCGTGGACACCAACGTAGTGTGTCTGGCCATGTATCCTGAGCGCGAAAACTACGAAGTGCCGACGGCCCAACTATTCAGTCAGACACTCAGTGAGGTGAAAGCCGAGGATATTCAGCCCTACGAGTCAGCTGTCGTTGACACTAAACTCATCGACAACGAGCCTAAGGCCGGCAAGATTAAGAACGAATTGCCCGCTGACAATTTCGGATACAAGACTCTGGAACTCTCCAATGGCATCAAGGTGCTCTACAAGAAAACCGACTTCGATGAAGCCAAGATTCTGTTCACGGCTGTCAGCAAAGGCGGCAATGCCAAGCTTCCTCTCGAGCAGATGGACAACGTGGCCGTGTTCGACGATGTAATGGCCGACAACGGACTGGGTAAGTTCAACAGCAACGACCTCCGCAAAGCCCTCACCGGCCGCCAAGTCAGCCTGGCACCCAGCCTCGGACACATGAGCGAATCGCTCAGCGGTTTTTCATCTCCCAAAGACTTGCGCACACTGATGCAGCTCATCTACCTGCAGTTTACAGAAATAAGCTACGACACGCTCAACTACCGCAACGTCATCAAACAGGAAGAACAGGCTCTGGCCAACCGCAACGCCAATCCGCTGAGTGCCTTCCAGGACTCCATCATGGTACGCATTGCCAATAACAATCCGCGCCAACAGCCCATGACACTTCAACGCCTGACCAATGTCAACTACGACCAGATACTGCAAATCGCCGTAGAACGTTTCGGCGCGCCAAATGATTTCACGTTCATCTTCACCGGCAATGTCGACGAAGACTCCCTGCGTCTTCTTGCCAGCCAGTACTTGGCCAGTCTGCCCGTCAACAACCAGTCGGAAGACATCACTGACGACGGCGTGCGCCTGTGGACCGGCAATCAGCTGTGCCGCTTCGAAAAGAAGATGGAAACGCCCATCACCTACATGCTCCAGGTGTGGAACGGCAAATATGAGAACAACGTGAAAAACCGTGCCGTTGCCCTTGCTGCCGGCGGTGTGCTCGACGACATTTATCTGAAGAGCATCCGCGAAGAACACAGCTTCGCCTACTCGGTGAACGCCTCCATCGGGATGCAGGATATGCCCGAATCACACTTCATCTTACAGACCATAGCCCCCGTCACTCCCGAGAAGACCGACTCCGCTCTGGCTCTAATTGATGAAGGACTGAAGCAACTGGCCGAAAAGCCCGCTCCTGCCGACGTGCTGGCCAAGACCAAGGAGCAGATGCTCAAGAGCTATGAAAACAGTCTGCGCGAAAACAGTTATTGGCAAGGCCTGGCCGTGACACGCATCCTCTTCGGACGCGACGGCTTCACCGGTTACAAAGAAGCCATCGAGGCTGTCACCCCCGAAGACGTACAAGCCTTCGTGCGCGACGTCGTTCTCAAGCAGAACAACCGCCTCAACCTGCTCATGACACCCGCTGCAGGCGAGTGAAAAAATAAGGATATCAAAAAAAGCGTTGCTCCGGCGACGCTTTTTTTGTACCCTTTCTGCATCCAATCACACCAGAAAGCCTTAACTTTGCCCTAATAAAATAAAAACATAGAATAAGAACGAACGTTATGAAACAAACAGCCCCCAAAAGCGACGCCCCCAAGGGCGGTCGTCTGATGTCGTTAGATGCCCTGCGAGGCTTCGACATGTTGTTCATCATGGGCGGCGCCGGCATGCTGGCCGCCTTGGCCGAATGGTTCCCCTGCGGCGTCACCGAAGCCATAGCCAACCAGATGAAACACGTGGAGTGGCATGGTCTGGCCCACCACGACACCATCTTCCCCCTCTTCCTCTTCATCGCCGGCATCGCCTTCCCCTTCTCGCTCGCCAAACAGCGTGAGCGTGGCAAATCGTCGTGGGACATCCACATGAAGGTCATCCGCCGCGGCCTGCTGCTCGTGCTCCTCGGCATGATCTACAACGGTCTGCTCCAGTTCAACTTTGCCGAACTGCGCTGCGCCAGCGTGCTGGCCCGCATCGGTCTGGCCTGGATGTTCGGCGCCCTCATCTTCATGCACACCCGCTGGCAGACGCGCGTCGGCATCACCGCCCTGCTCCTTGTGGGCTACTGGCTCGTGGCCGCTTTCATTCCTGCTCCCGATGCCGACGGCGCCGACATCTTCTCCGCCCAGGGCTCCATCGTGGGCTACATCGACCGCATCCTCTTGCCCGGACGGCTCATCTACGGCAACATCGACCCTGAGGGGCTGCTGAGCACCTTCCCCGCCATCGGCACCGCCCTGCTGGGCATGTTCACCGGCGAATGGATCAGGAACGACCGCGTCAGCCCCGGCCGCAAAGTCCTCGGCATGGTTGTGGCCGGCATCGTGCTGCTCGTCCTCGGCCTGCTGTGGAACGAGGTGTTCCCCATCAACAAAAAGATGTGGACCAGTTCCTTCGTGCTCGTCGTAGGCGCCTACTCCGTGCTCATCTTCGCACTCTTCTACTACCTCATCGACGTGTGTGGCTGGCGCCGCTGGACGCTCTTCTTCACCGTCATCGGCATGAACTCCATCACCGTCTATCTCGGCCAGAGCTTCATCAGCTTCTGGGGCCCCTCCGACAAAATCTTCGGCGGCCTCATCCGACTCCTGCCTGAGAACAGCCACACGTTCTTCGTCAACCTGGCCTACATCATCGTTGTCTGGCTCGTGCTCTACTTCCTCTACCGCAAGCGCGTGTTCCTGAAAGTATAAACCTATCAGGGCCGCTCACGCGGCCTCTCATTCCGCGTGGCCAGACCGCAGTTTTGCCTTTTCATTCAAAAGTCGGACTTCGGATTGCAGAAACGGCGCCTCAAAATTTTGAGCCGCCGTTTCTGATTTTATTCAGAGAGCCCAGGACCCTCCGAACAATCCATAATAGTCTGAACAAGTGGAAAACTCTGACGGATGTGAACTCTCAGGAGTTTTTGCAAACTGCACCTGTCAAAAAAACCGGCGAAAGTTTGGCGGTACGGAGAATTAGCGCTAATTTTGAAGGGCAAAGAATTACTAACTCCTAATATTACAAGAATATGGCTGAACAAAGATTTCCGACCGTCGAGGAAGTGTTCTCATGGATGAGGAAACTCTACGACGAGAGCTATTCGGGACTGACTAAGACCGAAAAGAACGAGCAACACATGTACGGCACCATGGTGACGACACCGAACGACAAGAAGTTTATCGTGCGCATGCTCGACGAAACCAGTCAGGTGCGCGACCGCCAGAAACTGGCCATCCGCGTGCGCGACTTGATCAACCAGTACGGCATCCCCAAATTCCTGGGCTGGGGCGACCGCATCCTCTTCTGGATGTATCAGAAGTTCGCCTACCTGCCGCTGTTCAATTGGGTGTCAGTACCCATCATCAAGTGGCGTCTGCGCCGCGACACCAGCCGTGTCATCATCGACCAGGCCCGTCCCAACCTGACGCGCCACCTGGCCGAACGTTTTGAGGAAAACATCGGGCAGAACGTCAATCTGCTGGGCGAAGTGGTGCTCGGTGACGGCGAGGCCGACAAACGCTATTATTCCTATCTGGACGCCCTGAAAGAGCCGGACATCAACTATATCAGCGTGAAGATTTCGGGCATCTACGCCCAGACCCACGCCCTGAACTACAAGGAGTGCTTCCCCGAACTGGTGCGCCGCATGTCGGAACTCTACCAGGCCGCCATCGACAATCCCTACACCGACCCGGAGGGCGTGAAGCGCGCCAAGTTCGTCAACCTTGACATGGAGGAATACAAGGACGCCCACCTGACGATGAAACTCTTCAAGGAGGTGCTCTCGCTGCCGCAGTTCAAGAACTATGAGGCCGGCATCGTGGTGCAGGCCTACCTGCCCGACGCCTGGGACTTCCAGACGGAACTGCTCGAGTTCGCCAAGGCCCGTGTGGCCGACAGCGGCGCACCCATCAAGATGCGCATTGTCAAGGGATGCAACCTCGACATGGAGAACATCGTCAGCGACCTGCGCGGCTGGCCCAACCCCGTGCGCCCCGACAAGACCGAGGTCGATGCCAACTATCTGCACATCATCGAGCGCGGCCTGAAGCCCGAGAACGCCCGCGTGCTCCACATCGGCATGGCCTCGCACAACCTCTTCACCATTTCCTATGCCTACCTGCTCACCGAAATGTACCAGACGCCGAAAGACTGCTTCTGCTTCGAAATGCTCGAGGGCATGGCCAACCACGTATGGCGCGCACAGAAGAAACTGGGCAACCATGTCATCCTCTACACCCCCGTGGTGAAGAAGGAACATTTCCTCAACGCCATCTCCTATCTGGTGCGCCGCATGGACGAAAACACCGCGCCCGACAACTTCCTCACCCACTCCTTCTCGCTCAAGCCCGACACCAAGGAATGGAAGGAACTGGAACAACAATTTATCAATGCCTATAACATGAAAGACTCTATTACACACATTCCCACACGCGTCCAGGACCGCAACCAGCCCTACGTGGGCCAGGAACCGCGCGACGAGATGATCAATGAGCCCGACACCGACTTCGACCGCTTCTGCAACCAGGAGTGGGTAGAGAAAATCTTCGCCAAATGGAAGTCGCAAGGCCAGATGACCGGCGACAAGGCCGAATGGGGCGACTGGAAGCCCGGCGACCTGCTGCCCACGCAGATTGGTGCCGAACTGGTCTATAACGACGACCGCGCCAAATACTTCGACCGCAGCCAGGACGGCGACGTCATCGTCTGCGAAATGTCGCGTGCCAACAAGGAACAGACCGAGAAAATCCTCGCCATCGCCGAGGCCGACCCGGGCGGCTGGCGCAACACCTCGATTGAGGAGCGTCACCAGATTATGTACCGCGCCGCCAACATCCTCGGCGAGATGCGCGGCGACCTGAACGGCTCCATGTGCGCCATCACCGGCAAGACCGTTGAGGAAGGCGACGTGGAGGTGTCGGAAGGCATCGACTACTGCCGCTTCTACACCACGACGATGAAGAAGTATGCCGCCCTCGACGACATCGAGATGAAGGCCAAAGGCACCGTGCTCGTGCTCTCGCCGTGGAACTTCCCCTGCGCCATCCCCTGCGGCGGCGTAGTGGCCGCCCTGGCATCGGGCAACACCTGCATACTGAAACCGGCCACCGTGGCTGCTCCCGTGGCCTGGCTCTTCGCCAAAGCCTTCTGGGAGGCCGGTGTACCCAAGGAAGCCCTGCAGGTCATCATTGCCGACCGTGAGGCCACCCCGTTGCTGACGTCGTCGCCCGTGGTAAAACACATCATCCTCACCGGCGGCACGGAGACGGCCCAAAGCATTGCCCACGCCAACCCGCGCAAACCCCTGTCGGCTGAAACCGGCGGCAAGAACGTGATGATACTCACCGCCCAGTGCGACCGCGACCACGCCATCATGAACGCCTGCCGCTCCGCCTTCGGCAATGCCGGACAGAAGTGCTCCGCCTGCTCCATCCTGCTCGTGGAACGCTCCGTATACAACGACCCCGTCTTCTTCGAGAAACTCAAGGACTGCGCTTCCTCGCTCAAGGTGGGCGGCGTATGGAACGCCGGCAACATCGTCGGTCCCATGATTACCAACCAGAACGACAAACTGCTGCAAGCCTTCACCCTCGAACCGGGCGAAAAATGGCTCATCGCACCGGAGTTTGTGGACGAAAAGAAATTCATTCTGAAACCGACCGTGAAGTACGACGTGAAACCGTCGTCGTTCACCTTCCGCACCGAGCTCTTCGCCCCGCTGCTGGCCGTGACGCCCTACGACACGCTCGATGAAGCCATCGATCTGGTCAACGGCCTCGACTACGGCCTCACCTCGGGCATTCAGACCCTCGACGAGCAGGAGCAGAAGTACTGGAAGGACCACATCCAGGCCGGCAACCTCTACATCAACCGCGGCATCACCGGTGCCATCGTCAACCGCCAGCCCTTCGGCGGCATGAAACTCTCCGCCTTCGGCCCCGGTCTCAAGGCCGGCGGACCCAACTACTGCGGCCAGTTCATGTACATCACCGACAAGCCCGGCTCCACCACCGACTACAAGACGTCCTACGCCGAGTGGTACGAGAAGGAGTTCCGCCACGCCCGCAACATCCAGCCCCAGATTCGTGGCGAGCAGAACGTGTTCCGCTATCTGCCGCTGAAGGGCGGCATGGTAATGCGCCTCTTCGGTGACGAAGACCTCGACCAGATTGAAATGGTACAGCTCGCCGCCCAGACCGTGGGCACACCGTTGACCATTTCCGTCGATCCGGCCAACCCCATCGCAGAAAAACTCACCGGCAAGCTCAAGAAAGAGAGCCTCGGCGACTTCTGCAACCACATCAAGAACTATGAGCGCGTGCGCACCATCTCGAAGAACGTGCCCGACGCCGTCTTCGAGGCCGCTGCCCAGTGCGACAAGTACATAGCCCAGTCGCTGCCCGTCAAGAACGGACGCATCGAACTGGCGCTATACATCAAGGAGCAGTCCATTGCCAACGAATACCACCGCTACGGCTCACAAATCGAAATACCCGCAGTGGAGTAACGGCAACTGGCCGTCCCCCGTTTTACCATCCGGCATCCTGCGCCCCCGCAGGGTGCCGGATTTTTTTATGCCGGCCCAGCCTTTCCGACGGGTCGGCTTTGCCAAAAAATTTACTGTTCCCCACTGACTTGGCGTTGTGAGCAAAGAATCTACGGAACTCAAATAAATGCAACCAAGCACGCTGTTTCTGCTTTCCCACCAGATGCAATGCATACACCGGCTGCAAAGTTACAACAT
>ODAI014783446.1_pt1 | contig 11132 bp, 7 predicted proteins | sample 1539321 | NCBI WGS metagenome assembly ODAI01 (sample SAMN02144231, study PRJEB22623) | gut metagenome | biome: sheep rumen | host: Ovis aries | place: New Zealand | reverse complement strand
TTCTTCCGCAGCGGGTCGAACCTGGACCCCGCGGAGGCCAACGAGGTGGCGTGGGAGACGGCCTCGCAGATGGTGGAGCAGATAGGCTCCGAGTGGGACCTGGAGCAGGTGCCGGCCATCGTGGGCGCGTACTGGGAAGTGTTTCTGATTTTCGCCCTGGGCATGCTGGTCCACTGGCTGCCCACACGCTTCAAACGCCGCTACCGGCTGTGCTTCGCCCGGATGCCGCTGTGGCTGATGGCGGCCTTCGTGGTGGCGATGGCGCTGACGCTCTACCAGTTCGTCACCGCCGACCTCCAACCCTTCATCTACTTCCAGTTCTAGCAACACACCGCAGCACGGGACACTGGCGCATTGTCTTAAATGTCCGCCCGGGTGGACAATCGCGGACAGGGCCGAACCATTCCCCTACCATTCCCCTACCGTTCCCCTACCGCTCCGCACCCCAAATGTTAAAATAAATATTAGGATTAGACGCGCGGATACAAAAAATATTTGTATCTTTGCAGACTGGTACACATGAAGGTAATACGCGCCATACTACTGACACTCAACATCCTGGCTGCCATTGGGCTGTTGCTGACCACCCTGGCGGGCAACATTGCGCCCTCGCGCAGCGTGCTTCCGGCCGTGGCGGCCTACGGCTACCTGCCCATGCTGGGGCTGAATGTCGTATTCGTGGCAGGCTGGCTCCTGGCTCGCCGCTGGCCGTTCCTCATCTCGGCCGCCGCCATCGGCGCGCGCTACACGGTGCTGCTGCTCTTCATGCGCCTGGGCGGCACCGCCACACCGCCACCGCTCGACAAGCATCCGCAACGCCTCACCCTGCTGACCTACAACCTGCACAACTTCTCCGGACCCGAATTCGACCCCAAGTCCAAGGACACCTTCGCATTGCAGTTTCTCGACCTGGTGCGCGAACACCAGCCCGACGTGCTCTGCCTGCAGGAATACACCGATATCAAAGGGTGCTCGGTCACCGACAGCCTCGAACTGATGGGCTACAACCACCACATCGGCAGCCGCATGAACAGGGACCGGCCCCGCGGCACCGCCGTCTTCTCGCGCCGGCCCATCACCTATGTCAAGCCCATCGACCGGCAGAAAATCATGGTCGAAATCATGCACCACGACCAGCCGATACGCCTCTGCAACGTCCACATGGACTCCTACGCCTTCGACGCCGCCGACCACGAGGAGATAGCGCAGATGCGCCGCGGCCTCATCGACAGCACCTCCACCCGCACCCTCCGCAAGGCCAAAGAGACGGTGCTCAAGCACGAAGAGGAGTGGAACGACCTGTTGCGCCCCATCGTATCGGAGTGCTCGGTGCCGCTCATTGTGGCCGGCGACATGAACGACATCCCCTCGTCGTGGCTCTACTCGCGCCTCGCCGACCACCTCGCCGACACCTACTGCGACCAGGGGCGCGGCCTCGGCATCACCTACCATGGCTCCTTCCCCCAGTTCCGCATCGACATGGTGTTCCGCAACGACCAGCTGCGCACACTCTCCTACCGCCGCATCCGCACGAGCATCTCCGACCACTACCCCGTCATCGTCTCACTTGAACCCACCGCCCCATGACCCTACAGCAGCGATACACCGAATTTGTGGCCCACTTCGAACGCACCATGCCCGACGCCGCCACCGAGCTGCACTACGAGAACCCCTTCCAGCTGCTGGTGGCAGTGGTGCTCTCGGCCCAGTGCACCGACAAGCGCGTCAACATGGTAACCCCCGCCCTCTTCGCCGCCTACCCCACGCCGGAGGCCATGGCCGCGGCCACCGAGGAGGACATCTTCCGCTATATCCACTCCGTCTCCTACCCCCACAACAAGAGCCGCCACCTGGCCGGCCTGGCACGCATGCTGGTCAGCGACTTCGGATCGCAGGTGCCCTCCGACATCGCCCAGCTGCAACGCCTGCCGGGCGTGGGTCGCAAGACGGCCAATGTGGTGGCCGCCGTCGTCTTCGACCAGCCCGCCATGCCGGTGGACACCCACGTCTTCCGCGTCTCCAACCGCCTGGGGCTCACCCGCGGCGCCAAGACACCGCTGGCCGTCGAGCAGCAACTCGTGCGCCACCTGCCGCCCGAGAAGCTCGCCACCGCCCACCACTGGCTCATCCTCCACGGCCGCTACGTCTGCCAAGCCCGCAAGCCGCGCTGCGCCGACTGCGGCATCAGCCACATCTGCGCCGCCTACAACCGCAAGAAAGGAGCCGCCGTATGATCTTCGCCAACCCTGCATTCCTTTGGGGACTGCTGGCGCTGGCCATCCCCATCGCCGTCCACCTCTTCAACTTCCGCCGCTACCGCAAGGTCTACTTCTCCAACGTGGACCGCCTCAGCAATCTGCGCACCGAGAGCCGCCGGCAGAGCAACATCCGCCGCTGGCTGGTGCTCCTCATGCGGTGCCTGGCCGTGGCCGCGCTGGTGCTGGCCTTCGCGCGGCCGTCGTTGCCCCCCAGAGAGGGTCTGCTGCAATCCGGCGCCACGGTGGTGAGCGTCTACGTGGACAACACTTTCAGCATGGAAAACAGCTCCTCGGCCGGCAGCCAGCTCGATTTGGCCCGCCAGAAAGCGCGCGAAGTGGCCGCCGCCTACGGCCCGTCCGACCGCTTCCAGCTGCTCACCGCCGACCTCCTCGGCGACCAGTTCCAGTGGCTGGGGCGCGAGGAATTCCTTGCCGCACTGGATGCCATCGAAGTGTCGCCCGCCAGCCCGCACATGAGCGAGGTCTCCGCCCGCCAGCGCGACTTCCTGCGCCACACCCAGGCCCCCAACCGCCACGCCTATATCGTCAGCGACTTCCAGGCTGCCGGCGCCGACCTCGAGCGCCTCGCGCCCGACAGCCTCGTGCTCACCACCCTGGTGCCCCTCGAGGCCGTGGCCGCCGACAACCTCTATATCGACACCCTCCGCCTCGACGCACCGGCCTATTTCGCCGGCGGTTCCGTTACGGCCGAGGTCACAGTGCGCAACAGTTCCGAGCGCGCAGCCGAGAAAATCCCGCTGCGATTGGTGGTGAACGGGCGCGAGCGTGCCGTGGCCACCCTCGACATCCCCGCCGCCAGCGCAGCCCGCGCCACATTGCGCTTCACCCTCGACTCCTCCGGCTGGCTCGATGCCTACGCCGAAGTCTCCGACCACCCCGTCACCTTCGACGACCGCTACCACTTCGCCCTCCTGGCCGGTCAGCCCGTAAGCATGCTTGATGCCTCCGACGGCACCCCCAACCCCCATGTGCGAAAACTCTTCGCCGACGATTCGGCGGTGCGCTATTCCGCCTCGGCTCTGCCGCCCGACCTCGAGGGTCTGCACTTCATCCTCCTCGACGAACTCCGCAGCCTCCCCTCGGGCCAGGCGCAGCGCTTGGCCGAATGGGTGACCGAAGGCGGCACGCTCGCCGTGGTGCCCGCCGCCGCTTCCGACCCCGCCGACCTCAACCACCTGCTGACCCTCCTGCATGCCCCGCGCCTCGACGCCTGGATTTCCGGTTCTGCCAAGGCCTCCACAGTCGACCAGTCCGCCTCGCTCTACCGCAATGTGTTCAGCGCCGCCACCGCCGAGATGGAGATGCCCTCGGTGCAAGGCCGCTTCCGCATGTCCACGTCGCAGTCGGTGAGCCATGCCATCATCGCCTGTCCCGATGGCAGTCCGCTGCTGTCGGCCACCCCCTGCGGGCTGGGCCGCCTCTACCTCTTCGCCATGCCGCTCACCAGCGAGTGGACCGACCTGGTGCAACAGGCTCTCTTCGTGCCCACGCTCTACAACATGGCCCTCTACAGCCTGCCGCAGCCGCCGGCCGCCTTCACCCTCGGCAACCCCGACCCCATACTGCTCCGTGGCAACTATGACCCTACCGCCACTCCGCCGCAGCTCACCTCCTCCGACACCACCTTCGCCCTCCTGCCCGACCTGCGCCGTGCCGGATCGCGTTCCATCCTCGTGCCTCACGGCGACATACGCCTCGCCGGCCACTACCGCCTGGGCGACGAGCACCTGGCCTTCAACTACAGCCGTCGCGAGTCGTCTCTCGAATTCCTTGCACCCTCCGACGTGGCCGACCGCGTGGCCTCGCTCGAAGGCTATTCCACCATCCGCCATGCGGCGCGCCCCCTCGACTCCGAGCTCCGCGCGCGCTCCTCGGGCACCCCGCTCTGGCGCTGGTGCATCCTGGCCGCGCTGCTGGCCTTGGCCATCGAAATTCTCTTAATCAAACTCCCATGGCGCTCCTCCAGGTAGAACATATCTCCAAAAGCTTCGGCGAGCACCGTGTGCTTTCCGATGTCGGCTTCGCGCTCGATGCGGGCCAGGCCATGGCCATCCTCGGTTCCAACGGCACCGGCAAGACCACCCTGCTGCGCATCATCAACCGTATCCTCAAACCCGACAGCGGACAGGTGCTTTTCGACGGCCATCCCCTTGGACAGCCCGACCTTGACCGCATTGGCTACCTGCCCGAGGAGCGCGGCCTCTACCGCCGCATGCGCGCCGGCGAGCAGGTGTGCTACCTGGCTCGCCTCAAGGGTATGTCCAAAAACGATGCCGCGGCGGCGGCACACGAGTGGTTCGCCCGACTCGGTGCCGAAGACTGGTGGAAACGCCCCGTGGCCCGCCTCAGCAAGGGCATGCAACAGAAAGTGCAATTCATCGCTTCCGTGGCCCACAGTCCCCGCCTGCTCATCCTCGACGAGCCTTTCTCCGGTTTCGATGCCGACAATGCCGACATGCTACGCCGCGAAATCCTCCGCCTCAAGGCTTCCGGCACCGCCATCCTGCTTTCCACCCACAACCTGCAGGCCGCCAGCGACCTCTGCGACAACACCTTGCAACTATGAAGAAAACCCTCCTCATCCTTGGCCGTGAACTGCGCTTGCGCCTGCGCAGGCCCTCGTTTTGGGTGCTGACGCTGCTGGTGCCGCTGCTGGTAGCCGCCCTCTATGCCCTGCCTGTGGTGGCTGCCCAGCGGGCCGACCGCCAGGCCACGGTGCTGGTGGTCGACGAAACCGGCCTTTTCGCCCACTCGCTCCACCCGTCCGAGCAGGTTGCGTTCCACGTCATGCCCTCGCTCGAATACGCCCGACGCCAACTCGACGCCGATTCCGCCGCCGCCATCCTCCTCATCCCCGCACGACAGACCACCATCCCGCGCGACGCTTTCCTCCTCCACCGCAGCGCCACCCCGCCGATGGCCATCCAAAGCTATGTGGACAGCCAACTTCAGATGCTGCTGCGCAATGCCATCTTGGAGGATGTCTACCAGCTCGACCCTGAAGTCTTCCGCTCGGTCGAAGCCTCGCACATCCGCCTCCACACCCAGGATGCCGCCACGGGACGCGAGAGCTTTGCCGCCGTCAAGACCGTCGTCGCCACCCTGCTGGCGGTGCTGGTAGTGCTGGCACTCGTCATCTTCGGAGTGCAGGTGATGCGTGCCGTGCAGGAGGAGAAAGCCTCGCGCACAGCCGAGGTCATCGTTTCCTCTGTCCGTCCGCTGCAGCTCATGGTGGGCAAGGTGGGCGGAGTGGCCGCCACGGCGCTGCTGCAGCTCTCCCTCTGGGTACTGCTGGCTTCGGCTTCCATTGCCGCCATCCAGGCCTCCAGCCCCGACCTCTTTGCCGCCGCACGCCAGCAGCAAAGCGCACGCACGCTGGCCACCAAAGGCAGCGAGGCTACGCTGCAGTACAACACCCCCGTCGCCCTCGTCGACGAAACCGTGCAGGGCCTCACCGCCATCAACCTGCCGCTGGTAGCAACGCTTTTCCTCGCTTTCTTCCTGCTGGGCTATATGCTCTATGGGTCGCTGTTGGCCGCCTTGGCGGCGCGGCTCGACAGCGATACCGACGCCCTGCAATGGACACTCCTTTTGCTTTCGCCGCTGCTCATCGTCCTGATGCTCACCCCGTTGCTATTGCAACATCCCACTAGCGCTCTGGCCCAGTGGCTCACCCTTGTCCCCTTCACCGCCCCAGCCGCCGCCCTACTGCGCCTCCCCTTCGGCCTGCCCACATGGCAACTGCTACTGGCAGTCCTCTTGCTGCTGGCCGCCTTCGCCGCTGCCGCATGGCTCGCTGCACGCACCTACCGCCGCCATTTAGTCCGCTAACGGCAGGGCAAACGACCTTGATTTCAAGCGCCGCACAAAGTATACTTTGAAAGGATAAAGGCTCACGTGCTCCGTTTTTCCCAAAAGAAATCAAGCATTTATTGAACCAAGACGGGCGGAAATGCGTTTTATAGAGTATCCCGCATTTATTTTCACATACCACAGGTTATTAAGTTCAAAACAGTTAAGGAACGGTTAAAGAGTACCAAACTTCATCCTGCAATTTGACATTTACACAAAAATCATACGTTTTCCATGGCGAATTTCACCCCCATCATCTTTCACCTTACATATTGAATACCAGTAATATAAAGCAAACAGCAAAGACATCCTGACATATATTTTTTAAAATAAATTTTGCCAACACGAAATAAAAGCGTATTTTTGCAAGCGGAAACGACGATAAAAACGCCCTCGATTAATGGCCGAAAAGCTTCTAATACAGGGAGGCCTTCGCCGTATTTAAACATTTAGATTTCATTACCATATATACTTTATAATCAAATTATTACAAATCCATTCTAGACTCATTTCCCAACAATTACCTTCTGTCCACAAGAACACAAGCGAAGTACAAACCGGAAAAGCCGTACTGCTAAAGGAAGGACTAGCCTGATAGTACACAGCCTACTATGCCCCTCAAATGAAATCATAATGCCGAATTCAAGGCATAAAGGCAATACAACGGGTATAAATTCATTGACCTGTTAGACGGAGCATATCTATCAGGAGTAATAGAGCCATGCGAAGAAACAATCGGCACCGAGGACAATGTCAACAACATAGTGCCAGGAGAGTTCACGACCGTTGGCAATGGTGATTTTCCTGATGATGACCTAGAACAGTGGCAGTTAACGGATGGACAACCTCGGTTTCAAACGTCGGTACGAGTTCCACCTAAAGGTGCTCCATCGCCCAATCGACCATGGTGACTGTATTTTCCCGAGCGGCCGCGTCCGACGAAGGTATCAGCTTCAATGCACCCAGCCGCAAGCGATCTTCCAACGTTGCGGAGCGATACAAGATGTCAACACACGCGGTATAATCCCACGGTAGCCGTTCTGTTGACCTATTTACGCTTCTTCTGCCCCCGATACGGAAGGTTAACCACTTATGCACTTGTCCCTGTAGATTCTCTAGCTACGAATCTACGTAGACTTTCGAATCATACAGTGGTTTTGGGGAAAGATAACAAATATGTACATTCTTTCCGCAATCAAGAGGAATCTGCATTTCTCCTAAAAAGATTAAAGGGTTATGCACTCCTATATCAGTTTTTGACCAAAGTGCTGCGTTTTCGAGTTGAACCTATAAGTGATTTAATATCATAATATTTGTGACTCTTGTTGGCAACATAAGAAATCTATAAACATATGAATATCAATGATTTAATGAAAAAAGTTATATTCTAGGGTAAAGAACTCATCCGCAATTACGCGTATCCGAGGCACGCGACTTCAAAAAACAGTCTCGTTTTATATTAAAGCGTTTATCATTTGTGTTTGTATGAAGAACGACTTGGATATCTTTGTGACCGGCTCGACCGGATTTATCGGAAGCAATTTGGTACTACGGCTGATAAAAGACGGCTTTCAGAACCAGCCATGCAACATTGTAGGCCTCGACAACCTAAATGCTTACTACGACGTCAGCCTGAAGGAATACCGTCTGAAAGAAATTGAAGAGTTGTCCTTAACCGCTAAACCCTCAACATTCAACTTTGTTCGAGGCGATCTTGCCGACAAGGAACTCATCGATGGACTCTTTGCGAAGCACCACTTCGATATCGTAGTGAACCTTGCAGCCCAAGCGGGCGTGCGCTACAGCATCGAAAACCCCGACGCCTACATCCAGAGCAATGTCATTGGTTTTTATAATATCCTAGAGGCCTGCAGGCATGCCAAGGAATTGGCACAACCGTCGTGCATGGCCACGATACCGCTGAAAAATCTACAAGATACGAAGTTCCCGTACCTGGACAATCACCGAATGAAAAAGATTTACGAGATCAACGAGATTTCGCAAAGCAGGAGTATCAAGGTGTCCAGCATTTGGTCTATGCCAGCAGCAGTTCCGTATACGGCGGCAACAAGAAGGTCCCCTTCAGCACCGACGACTGTGTGGATAACTCCGTCAGCCTCTATGCCGCCACCAAGAAGAGCAACGAGCTCATGGCCCACTGCTACAGTAAGCTGTATAACATCCCCTCCACGGGTTTGCGCTTCTTCACCGTCTACGGACCTGCCGGCCGCCCTGATATGGCGTATTTCGGCTTCACCAACAAGCTGTTGAAAGGCGACACTATCCAGATCTACAACTACGGCAACTGCCGAAGGGACTTCACTTATGTGGATGATATAGTGGAAGGAATTGTGCGGGTGATGAAGAAAGCCCCAGAGAAGAAGACCGGCAAAGACGGTCTCCCCATCCCGCCGTACAAGGTGTATAACATCGGTGGTGGCCAGCCGGAAAACCTGCTGGACTTTGTAAATATCCTGCAGGAGGAGTTCATCCGTGCAGGCGTATTGCCTAAGGATTATGACTTTGAGTCGCACAAGCAGCTAGTGCCGATGCAGCCTGGTGATGTCCCCACCACCTATGCGGATGCCACAGCTTTGGAACGTGACTTTGGCTTCACTCCCAAGATTACCCTGCGCGAAGGCCTCCGCAAATTTGCAGAGTGGTATGCTGATTATTACAAGCCGCAGGCACAGTAGCAGATATCTGTGTTATCCGTGTGACATAGACCTCTGCGCAGCGAAAGACCAATTCATCGCGCGCAGCCAGCGATACCTTATAAAAATCTACTAGATTCAGTACCCGCACCCAGACGGAGTCCCGCCGGAAAAGATTTACCAGATTTATGGATTTCTGCCCGCAGGGCAAGGCGAAACAAGACCGCGTCAGCCCCTCGCAATCAGCGCGATGCGAGAGAAATCTGTGCTTTCTGTGCTATCTGTGTGACACCCCACGAAGCGTAAGGCCAAATCATCGTGCGAAGCGATCGATACCTTATAAAGATTTATTAAATTTAATCAACCCCGCACACGGACAAAATCCTCGATGGGGAAAGAAATTTACAGGATTTATAGATCTCTGCCCGCAGGGCAAGGCGAAAAAGAAAACCCGCGTTAGCCCCTCGCAAGCAACACGGTGCGAGAAAGATCTGTGATATCCGTGCTATCTGTGTGACACCTCCCGCGAAGCGGAAGACCAATCCATCGCGCGCAACATGCGATACCTAAGAAAGATCTACGAGATTTAAACCAGCCCCGGGCCAGCCGCAATACCCTTAACAAAATGTTAGCTCCGCTGACATTTATCGCAACTCAGCCAAGCATACAAGTATGAGGTGTTCGCTGCTCCAAATGTTAAAAAATCGGACAATGCCCGTCTATATAGAAAAAAAAATCGTATTTTTGCAGGCAGGATAAACATAAAACGAATAGCGCTATGTGTCTGAGAACAGTCAATATAGATGAAGCGAGACTCCGCAAGATTAATCCTTCGTTCAGCGATACGAAGACCATTGACCGTTGGCTCGAGGTCGTCATTAACAATGCCATCGAGGATATGGAGTTGTCGCACAATCCGTCGCCCAATGCACACAGTGCCGAGGAGATGCGCATGTTGCTTGTGGAGCGCGTTCGCCGTGCCGAAGCAGGCGAGGAGAAGACTGTATCCAATCAAGTCGTTTTTGGCGCAATCCGCGACAAGTATGGCTTTTGAGATTGAGTGGTTGGAGAGTGCCCATAAAGCCCCCGACAACATTAACTTTAGACTCGTTGAAGAGGATGAGTGATGTCACAGCACATCTGTAAAAAGCGTTCTCCTGTCTGACACTCTTTTATTTGAGAATCTCATCAGATTTTTGAGTTTTCTGTCCGCGGCTCCGCCACGCTATAAATGGCCTCGGAGAGGCACACTTTCAATAATACCGCATGTCAGTGTGGTGACAATCGGGAAAATGTAAATAGCGTCTCGAAGAGACGCCCCTTCATAATACAATTATAGAACCTCCTGGTAATAAGAGCCTACCCAGCCTCTAGCCTGCTCCGCTGGCCTGCGACCGAAGAGGAACAAACCAATCTGCCTAGCTCCAGAGGAGACACGACCTGCGACCGAAGAGGAGCAAACCTATAACCCATAGCCAATAACCTTTATGTGACTTCTAACGCGGCATAGGCCACAGCCCCTTACGCGCAGGCTGCTGGTTCTTGATTGACGGCGGGCCGCTGCGGCATTCCGCACAGCCGCAGCCCCGCCCGGCAGACCGCAAATGAGTAAAACACCCTGAACAAGAGCAATGTTTTATACCATTAATCAATTAGCAAATAAACAATAAAACAAATATAAACATGATCAACGTTGGAATTATCGGATGTGGCTTCGTAGGCGGAGCCCTTAAAGATTGGTTGGAGCATAACAACCCTGAGTGCAAACTGTTCATCAGCGACCCTCCCAAGGGTTACAATGATGACCTGAGTGGTATCGATATTGCCTTCCTGCAGATCCACGTACCCACCGAGGACGATGGTACGCAGGACCTCACCCTGATGAAGGAACTCATCACTAACCTTCCTGATGTACCAGTATTTGTGCGTACAACTATCCTTCCCGGCACCAGTGACCGTCTCTCCAAGGAAACCGGTCATCAGGTCTGCTATATGCCTGAGTTCCTCACTGAACGCACGCATATAGAGGACTTCAAGAAGCAAACAATGGTGTTCACCGGCGCGCATGACTTGCTTACAAAAATCTTTGTTGGAAAGAAATTCACTGTGATGACTCCGCTGGAAGCGGAACTGACTAAGTATATGCACAATGTCTTCGGAGCCTATAAGGTTACCTATTTCAATGCCTGCCGTGAATACTGCGAGCAGATGGGCGTTGATTGGCGTAATGTGCATACCGGTGTGTTGCTTTCGGGTTATATCAATGATACCCACACCTACGTCCCTGGTCCCGACGGCAAATATGGCTATGGTGGCAAGTGCTTTCCCAAGGATGTCAATGCCTTTG
>ODAI014640449.1_pt1 | contig 11133 bp, 10 predicted proteins | sample 1539321 | NCBI WGS metagenome assembly ODAI01 (sample SAMN02144231, study PRJEB22623) | gut metagenome | biome: sheep rumen | host: Ovis aries | place: New Zealand | reverse complement strand
GAGTGTACTATCAACTGGAACGCATCACTTGCGTGGCTGACAGGATTCGTCGCACAGAATAACGGCGGTATCGAGGTAGGCGCGGTCAACCAGTCCGAGAAGAAGGAGACTAAGACCACCGAGGCTGCAACAGAGAAGGAGAAGTCCTCCACGACCTCCGAGAAGGCCACAAAGGCTGATAAGACTACAGAGAGCGAAACAACTACTGCGGCAGAGAGCTCGTCCGACAAGGGCAGAAAATCGAATCTTGGCGTAGTAGCGCTGATTTCCGGTGCTGTCATCATTGGACTTATCTCGATAGAGTTCTTTGTATACAAGCTCATCCAGATGAAGAAGAAGCAATAAAAAACACAGCCGCACTAATGTGCGGCTGTTTGTTTACCTGTAAAAAAGTGGGTGCGAATTCCTCGCACCCACACTTTATATTTCCTGTTCTCCAAAGATACGGATGGCTTTCATCATGATAGCGCACTCGAGGCGCTTTTTTTCGAGCTGACATGAGAGCTTGTGAGCTGTGCGGATATCGCCCATATACTGGTAATTATTGGCATTGCATCCGCCGCTGCAATAGAACTTTGCCCAGCACTTGCGGCAGTCTGGCTTGGAGTAAACGTGAGCCTTTGCGAAGTCTGCCTTCATCTCGTAGTTGAAGGTGCCGTCGTCGATATTTCCCATTTTGTACTCATCAATGCCTACGAACTGGTGGCAGGGGAAGATATCGCCGTCTGGAGTAATGGCGACATAGTCGTTGCCGCAGCCGCAGCCGCGGAGTCTCTTGATAGCGCAGGGTCCCTGGTCGAGGTCGAGCATAAAGTGGAAGAAGTTGAACTTCTTGCCGGTCTTTTCGTTGTCGATTATTTTCTGAGCCAGCACCTCATACTCCTTGAAAACGGCAGGGAGATCCTTCTCGGTGAGGGCGTACTCATCACCGTCGCCGACAACGGGCTCAATGGATATCTGGTCAAATCCTGCGTTATACAGCGCAAAAACGTCGTTTGAGAAGTCGAGGTTCTTATTTGTGAACGTGCCGCGGACGTAGTATTCCTTATCGCCGCGTCCAGCAACGAGCTGCTTGTATTTGGGCAGGATCATATCGTAGCAGCCCTTGCCGTTGGGAAGAACGCGGAAATAATCATTGACCTCCTTGCGGCCGTCGATAGAGAGCACGACGTTGGACATCTCGCGGTTGATGAAGTCTATCTTTTCGTCGTCGAGCAGGAGACCGTTTGTAGTTATGGTGAAGCGGAAGTGCTTGCCGTATTCTTTTTCACGCGAGCGGGCGTATTCAACGACCTGTTTTACGACGTTGAAGTTCATGAGGGGCTCTCCGCCGAAGAAGTCGAGCTCGAGGTTTTCGCGGTTTCCGGAATTTTCGAGAAGGAAGTCGATAGCGTGCTTGCCGGTCTCGAAGGACATGAGCTTTCTGCCCTTGCCGAAGTCGCCTGTGGAGGCGAAGCAGTATTTGCATCTGAGCTGACAGTCGTGAGCGATATTCAGGCACATAGCCTTTATCGGGGAGGCGACGGAGCGCTCTGCGAACTGCTCGTAGTCGTCCTCTGAAAATAATATTTTATCGTTGTAGAGCTCGACTATTTCCTGATAGCAGGACTCGATATCCTCCGGCTCATAGGAGCGTGAGAGCTTCTCGATGACCTTTGCGGGACATTTTTCCTCAAAGGGAGGTTCGACATTGTCGAGAAGGTCATAAGTTAGCTCGTCCACGATATGAACGCCGCCGCTGTTGACGTCGAGGACGATGTTAAAGCCGTTTAGCTTATATTTATGTATCATATCCAACAACCTTTCATACTATACTAAAAAATTTGAGGCGGAGATCACACAACCGCCTCAACAGACCATTAACGTAAGCTGTAAAATGGACTTATCTCTCGCACTTCTGGTTTGCAACTGTGCAGGAAGTCTTGCAGGCAGACTGGCAGGAAGCCTGGCACTTGCCGCAGCCGCCCTTCTGAGCGGACTCCTTGAGATTAGCCTTATTGATTGTCTGGATGTGCTTCATGTTTTTTACCCTCCTATAGACGATACAGTGAGTGTACACTGCTTGCTAATGAAATTATTATAGCACAAAAGGCAAAGATTTTCAATAGTTTTTGCAATAAAATGAAAGTTTGTTAGATTTCTACAATAATGATAGTTGATTTTCGTGACGGATTAACACGGCTTAAATTTTAAGCAAATAAAAATAAATTGTAAATTTTCTGTTAATAAGCTATAATTGCAACTGATAGCTCAGGCGTTCCTTACCGCATCCTTCATCGACTTCACATATTCGCCTACATAAGGAGCGGCATCCCGGCCGTATTTTTCGAGCAGCTTGATTATTGCAGAGCCGACAATCGCGCCGTCAGAGAGCGAAGCCATTTTTGCAGCCTGCTCCGGGGTGGATATGCCGAAGCCAACCGCGCAGGGAATATCTGTATTCTCGCGGATCATTCGGACGATATCGCCGATATCAGTGGTTATCTCGCTGCGGGTGCCGGTGACTCCGAGGCTTGAAACGACGTAAATGAAGCCCTCAGCCTCTTTGGCGATCATAGCGATGCGGTTCTTCGAGGTCGGAGCGATGAGCGAGATAAGGTCAACTCCGTACTGCTTTGCAACTGCCGAGAATTCCTCCTTTTCCTCGAATGGAAGGTCAGGGAGAATAACTCCGCCCACGCCTGTCTCGCAGCAGCGTGCCATGAAGCGTTCAGCGCCGTAGGAGAAAACAACGTTTGCATAGGTCATGAATACGAGAGGTATCTTGATGTCCCTGCGCAGCTCCATGACGAACGCGAAAATCTTGTCAGTGGTTATTCCGCCTGCAAGAGCACGGATATTGGCGTCCTGAATTACGGGACCCTCTGCTGTCGGATCGGAGAAGGGTATGCCGAGCTCGATGAGGTCAGCGCCGTTTTCAGCGGCAGCGCGGATGACTTTGCCGGTAGTTTCGAGGTCGGGGTCACCGCAGGTTATGAACGGGATAAATGCCTTGCCGTTTGCAAAGGCAGTTCTTATATCACTCATAGATATCCTCCCCTCTGTATCGTGCGATAGCGGCGCAGTCTTTGTCGCCCCTGCCGGAAATAGTTATAATGATAATCTTGTCCTTGTCCATAGTCGGGGCAAGCTTCATAGCATATGCAACAGCGTGTGCGGATTCGATAGCCGGGATTATTCCCTCTGTGCGTGAGAGATATTCAAACGCATTGACGGCCTCATCGTCGGTAACCGGCACATATTCAGCCCTTCCGATATCGTGGAGATAAGCGTGCTCCGGGCCGACACCGGGGTAGTCAAGACCTGCCGAAATTGAGTACACCGGCGCTATCTGACCGTATTCGTCCTGGCAGAAATACGACTTCATCCCGTGGAAGATACCGAGCCTGCCGGTATTAACGGTAGCAGCGGTCTCGAAGGTGTCAATGCCGCGTCCGGCAGCCTCACAGCCGATGAGGCGGACTCCCTCGTCGGGGATAAAGTGGTAGAAGCTTCCGATAGCGTTCGAGCCGCCGCCAACACAGGCAATTACTGCGTCGGGAAGTCTTCCCTCCGCTTCAAGTATCTGTGCTCTCGACTCGCGGGAGATTACAGCCTGAAAATCGCGTACTATCGTCGGGAACGGATGAGGACCCATTACTGAGCCGAGGCAGTAGTGAGTATCAGTTATACGGCTGGTCCATTCGCGCATAGCCTCGGATACAGCGTCCTTCAGGGTAGCTGTGCCGGACTTTACCGGGATAACGTCGGCACCGAGGAGCTTCATGCGGTAAACGTTGAGAGCCTGACGCTTTGTGTCCTCCTCGCCCATGAAGACGACGCACTCCATATCGAGAAGTGCGGCGGCGGTAGCAGTAGCAACGCCGTGCTGACCTGCGCCTGTCTCAGCGATGAGGCGGGTCTTGCCCATTTTCTTTGCAAGGAGGGCCTGACCGAGCACGTTGTTTATCTTATGCGAGCCGGTGTGATTAAGGTCCTCGCGCTTGAGGTATATTTTTGCTCCGCCGAGCTCGCGGGTGAGCTTGTCAGCGCGGTAGAGCAGGGAGGGACGTCCGGCATAGCTGTTGAGCAGCTCGGAGAGTTCGCGGTTGAACTCAGAGTCGTCCTTATAGTGGTTATAGGCGTTCTCCAGCTCGATAACGGCGTTCATGAGTGTTTCGGGGATGTACTGCCCGCCGTGTATGCCGAAGCGTCCTCTTGACTGTGACATAATATCAATCCTTTCAATGGGTCATATATCTCTTACAGCGTCTGCAAAAGCCTTCATCTTGCGGTAATCCTTGATGCCGTCGGTCTCTATTGCAGAGCTTACGTCAACTGCGAAGGGGGCGAATTTCTTCACTATACTGCCGATATTTTCGGCAGTAAGCCCGCCCGCAAGGATATAGGGGCGATTTATGCTGCTCAGGAGGCTGTGGTCGAACATTTCGCCCGAGCCGGCGCCTGAGTCGAGGAGAACGATATCGGCATCGGAATGATCTGCTGCAATGATATCAGCCTCGCCCTTTACCTGGAAAGCCTGAATGACCGGAGCATGGGTCAGGCCGCGAAGATCGGCGATATATCCGTTATTTTCGTGGCCGTGGAGCTGTATGAAGTCGATTATGCCGTAGCTTACGAGGTCGGCAGCGTAGTCCGGTGGGACGTCCGCAAAAACTCCGACCGAGAGGATGCCTTCGTTGAGGCTGCTGTGGAGCGCAGCTGCTGCGCGGTAGGTTATGTACCGCTTGCTTCCGGGAACGAATACAAATCCGACGAATTCGGGTCTTACTCTGTTAGCGTAGTCTATATCTGCCTCACTTCTCAGCCCGCACATTTTGATCCTTGTCATAATAACCTCTCAATTCTGCTAATTTAGCCTGTTTATCCGGAGCCTTCATCAGTGCCTCGCCAATGAGGACTGCATCAGCTCCCGCCTGTCGTAATAATTGAATGTCAGCGGCAGTTCTTACGCCGCTTTCGGAAACGAAGATGATGTTTTCGGGAACGAGGCTTCGCATACGGCGGCTGTTCCCGGTATCGACTGAAAAATCGGAGAGATCGCGGTTGTTCACACCAATGAGCCTTGCGCCGGAGCTTACGGCTGCAGCAACTTCTTCAGCATTGTGAGCTTCTACAAGGGCAGAGATACCGAGCGTGTCACAAATGGCAATATAGTCTGATATCCGCTCAGGAGTGAGTATCGAGCATATCAGCAGTACAGCCTTTGCGCCGAGGAGCTTCGCCTCATAGATCATGTACTCGTCAACGGTGAAGTCCTTGCGTATACAAGGCACCGGTACACTCTGTGCGATCTCCTGTAAATAGCGGTCGCTGCCGAGGAACCACTTCGGCTCGGTCAGTACGGATATGCAGTCCGCACCTGCTTCGGCATATTCCCTCGCTATCTGGAGATAGGGGAAGTTCTCAGCGATCACGCCCTTTGACGGTGAAGCCTTTTTGCACTCACATATGAAAGCAATATCGTCCTTTTTCAGTGCCTTTTCAAACTCGAAGCCACCCTTAGGGAGGGCAAGTGCCCGCTCCCTTATCTCCTCCGCGGAGACTATTTCCTTTGCCGCAGCGACGCGCTCCATGGCGTGAGCGGCAAGTTTATCGAGAATAGTCATGCTTCACCTCAGCTGTTGGAAACTTCTATGACCTTTTCGAGAACAGCAAGAGCCTTGCCGCTGTCGATGAGCTGCTCTGCAAGCTTTATGCCCTCCGCTATTGACTCAGCCTTTCCGCCGATGAAAATAGAAGCGCCGGCGTTGAGAAGCACGGTATTGCGCTTGTGGCCTCTGATCTCGCCTGAGAGTATACCGCGTGTTATAGCCGCATTCTCAGCGGGAGTGCCGCCCCTCAGGTCGTCCTTTGTGCATTTCTCGAAGCCGAACTGCTCGGGAGTGATCTCATAATTCTTCATCCAGCCGTCCTTATACTCGCAGACAGCTGTGGGAGCGGAGAGAGAGATCTCGTCGAGCTTGTCGGTGCCGAAAACGACCATACCGCGCTTTGACCCGAGCTTCATGAGGACCTCTGCAACGGGTTCGAGCAGGACTCTGTCGTATACTCCGAGGAGGTGGCGCTTGGGGTAAGCCGGGTTGGTGAGCGGTCCGAGAATGTTGAATACGGTGCGGAAGCCGAGCTCCTTGCGGATAGGTCCGACGTACTTCATCGAAGTGTGGTATTTCTGGGCGAAGAAGAAGCAGAAGCCGGCTTCGTCAAGGAGTTTCCTGCACTTTTCCGGGTCGAGACTGATGTTCACGCCGAGAGCTTCGAGACAGTCAGCCGTACCGGATGCAGATGAAGCCGCGCGGTTGCCGTGCTTGGCAACGAGAATACCCGCTGCTGCAATGACCATAGCTGAGGTCGTGGAGATGTTGAAGCTGTTGGAGTGGTCGCCGCCTGTTCCGACGATTTCAAAGAGATCGAGGTCGTTCTCGAATCTGGTAGCAGCGTCACGCATAGCTGCCGCACAGCCGGTTATTTCGTCAATAGTTTCAGCCTTAGTGCTCTTGGTAGAGAGTGCTGAAAGGAAGGCTGCGTTCTGGGTGGGGGTTGTCTGTCCGCTCATTATTTCGGTAATAACTGTGTATGCCTCATCGTATGTCAGATCCTGCTTGTCAACAATTTTCGCAATCGCTTCTTTGATCATTGTTTTACACCTCTGATTTTGATTTAAAGATTTATAAAGTTTCTGAGCATTATCCTGCCGTCCGGGGTCATAATGGACTCCGGGTGGAACTGCACACCGAATATGGGGTATTCCCTGTGCTGAACGGCCATAACCTCGCCGTCGTCAGCAACAGCCGTTACCTCGAGACAGTCGGGGAGGGTGGCGGCATCAGCCGCGAGCGAGTGATATCTTGCCACGGGAGCGCCCTCATCAATGTCCTTGAAAATCGGGCTGCTGCCCTGGAATTTTATCACGGACTGCTTGCCGTGCATGAGCTTTTTCGCGTAGGTGACGGTAGCTCCGTAAGCTGCACAGATAGCCTGATGACCGAGACAAACGCCGAGAGTAGGGATTTTCCGGCAGATCGTTCCGGCTGCCTCGACTATGATACCGGCGTCCTCAGGGCGTCCGGGGCCGGGGGAGAGGATAATGCGGTCCGGGGCGAGCTTTTCTATTTCGGAGACGGTCATCCCGTCGTTGCGTATGACCCTGATATCGGGCTCTATCTCGCCTATAAGCTGATAGAGGTTATAGGAAAAGCTGTCGTAGTTGTCGATAAGAAGGATCATAATTCCGCCTCCTCTGCTGCTTTGAGGGCATTCACGACCGCAGCCGCCTTGTTTATGCACTCCTGGTATTCCTTCTCGGGAACTGAATCTGCAACTATACCTGCGCCGCTGCGGACGAAGACCTTGTCGTTCTTCTTGTAGGCGATGCGGATAGCGATACAGGTGTCGAGGTTGCCGGTGAAGTCGATGTAGCCGATAGCACCTCCGTAGATGCCACGCTTATTGTTCTCAAGCTCAGCGATGAGCTGGCAGGCGCGGATTTTGGGAGCACCGGAAAGGGTCCCTGCCGGGAGGACAGCGCTTACGGCGTCGAGGCCGTCGAATTCATCGCGTATCTCTCCGCGGACGGTCGAGCCGATGTGCATAACGTGGGAGTAGCGCTCGATGCTGTGGAGCTTTTCAACGATGACGCTGCCGAATCTGCTTATTTTTCCGAGGTCGTTCCTTCCAAGGTCTACCAGCATATTGTGCTCTGCAAGTTCTTTCTCATCGGCAAGGAGATCAGCTTCAAGGGCTTTGTCCTCCTCGTCGGACTTGCCGCGCGGACGTGTGCCGGCAAGCGGGAAGGTATGAAGCACACCGTCTTCGAGCTTCACGAGGGTCTCAGGTGAAGCACCGGCTATTTCGACATCGGTGCCGGAGAAATAGAACATATACGGCGAAGGATTGATAGTCCTGAGCACGCGGTAGGTGTTGAGCAGGCTTCCCTCAAATCCTGCACTGAGGCGGTTCGAGAGTACGATCTGGAAGATATCGCCCTCATGGATATGGCGTTTTGCCTTTTCGACCATAGCGCAGTATTCCTCCTTGCTGAACAGGGGAGTTACCTCCGAGGTAAGTTTTCCTGCGGGCTCTGATCTGCGGTCGCCGCTGCGGAGCAGGTCAGCCATATGGACGAGTTCGAGCTTTGCCTTGTTATAGCCTGCCTCGCCCTCGCTGAGCTTCATGTTGGCAATGAGGATTATTTTCTGGCGGAAGTTGTCGAAGGCTATGACCTTGTCAAAGAGCATGAGGTCAACGTCCTTGAAATTCTCGGTATCGTTGGTATCTGTTCTCAGGGACTTTTCGGAATACGCGAGGAAGTCGTAGGAGAAATAACCCACAAGACCGCCTGTGAATGGCGGAAGATAGCTGAATTTCGGGCTTTTGTACTGTGAGAGTATCTGTCTTATCTGGATGCTTGGATCGTCAGAGGTCATTTTTATGTCGCCGATAGTAAGGTCGCTGCCTGAAGCAGTTATCTGAGCCTTGGGGTCGAAGCCGAGGAAGGTATAGCGTCCCCACTTCTCCTTTTCGGCAACTGATTCAAGCATATAGCAGTGTGTGGAGACGTTCCGCAGCGCTCTTATAGCTTCGATAGGCGTGCAGATGTCTGCCATGATCTCGCAGCTCACGGGGAGAATATCGTACTTTCCCTCGGCAGTGAGCTCAGTGACTTTGCTGAATTCGGGTAAAAATTGCATATAAGCACCTCCGTATCTGCCGGGTAATAAAAAAGCCCTGACAGAATTATTTCTGTCAAGGACGAATAGTCAATATCCGCGGTACCACCTTGATTCACGGCATCAGCCGTGCGCTTACAGGATACAAGCATATCCCTGATGTTTAACGCACATCCTCACGTTGCAGAATACTCTGGATTTAAGCCGGAAACGCTGTGCTGAGAACCACTGCCGCGCCTCTAAGCCGCTTGCCGCGTCCTCTAAGCCGCTTGCCGCATTCCCTGAATAAGCCCATTTGACTGCACCCTCAGCGGTCCATTTGATGATCTGTGTTTCGCCTGACTCTCAGCAACGCAGGCTCTCTGTGGAGGCATGGTCATCTTTATCTCCGCTTCAACGGTTTGACTATGGATATTATAGCACTGCAATGAGGATTTGTCAAGAGCTTTTTTGAAAAAAACGGATGACTGATGTAATTCTGTACAGGTGCTATGCCGGCTGCCTGGCCGGCGAAAGTTGACATCGGGGCTTGCGGCTGATATAATAAATATATGACATGAGAGGAGGAACAGCATGATACTTTACTATGAGATAATGTTTTTTACTTCGGTGATACTGACCGTAATATATGCGCTTATCTGGAACAAGCGGTTCAATGTTCACTTTACACTGATATTCTTTCTTATGCCTCTGAGCGAGCTGGGATATGTTATGCTTGCGGGCTCGGACAGCCTGAGCGAGGCGCTTGCCGCACAGAAAATACTGTACGCGGGAGCCTGCTTCCTGATACTCCTGATAATGCTTTCGATATTCTCGGTGTGCAGGATAAAGCTGAACCGCTGGTTCCACACCGTTGTTATACTGCTCAGTCCGCTCATATACATCGGGGCGCTGACTATGGGACGAAGCAAGCTTTTCTACACGAACGTAACCTTTGAGAAGACAGGCGGCGTTTCGGTGCTCCATAAGGACTACGGCGTGCTGCACCATGTTTTCTACGGGATGCTGATACTGTATATGTTCCTGAGTACCGCGGCGCTGATATACACTCTAAGGAAAAAGGACATCTCCAACAAAACTATCTACCTCATGTTCCTGCCGGAAATGATAACCTTCGTGTGTTTCTTCGGGGGGAAGATATACAGCGATACCTTCGAGCTTGTACCGTTCGGATATGTCTTCGCGCAGGTGATATACCTGATAATCATCCACCGTATGTGCCTTTACGAGATCGGCGATACCGCGGCGGACGCACTTGTCCAGAACGGAAATACCGGCTTTGTTTCGCTTGATATGAAGCTCAATTACCTTGCAAGCAATGAGACTGCGAAGCGTATTTTCCCCGTGCTCAATGAGCTGTGTGTCGATAAGCCCGTCAGCACCTTCAACGATATGAAGGCGAATTTCCTCGAATGGGTCGAGAGGTTCAGGAACGACGAAAACTGCGCTCCTGCGTTATACAGGTCTGGCGGGAACTCCTATCAGGTCACGGTGTCCTATCTCTGCATCGGCGGCAGGAAGTACGGCTATCAGTTCTTTATCACGGATGACACAAAGAATCAGCAGTACATTACCCTGCTCGACCGCTATAACTCCGACCTTCGCCGCGAGGTAAGCGAGAAGACCGCACACATCCTTGGTATGCACGACAAGCTGATAATGAGCATGGCTATCATGGTCGAGAGCCGCGACAATTCTACCGGAGGACATATCCGCCGTACAAGCGATGTTGTGAGGATACTTATGGACGAGATCATGAAGGAGAACGAGCTCGGGCTGAAGGAGAGCTTCTGCCAGAGGGTCATCAAGGCCGCACCTATGCACGATCTCGGGAAAATCGCCGTAGACGACGCTATACTTCGCAAACCCGCACGCTTCACCGACGAGGAATTCAGGATAATGAAGACCCATGCTGCGGAGGGAGCGCGTATCGTTCACAATATCCTCGACGGCACTGACGATATCGAGTTCCATATTATCGCCGAAAATGTGGCTCATTACCACCACGAGCGCTGGGACGGCTCAGGATATCCCTCGGGACTGAAGGGAGAGGAGATACCGCTTGAAGCGCGTATCATGGCTGTTGCCGATGTTTACGATGCACTGGTCAGCAAAAGAGTTTACAAGGAGAGTATGTCCTTTGAGGAGGCAGACCGGATAATAATGGAGGGTATGGGGAGGCATTTTGACAACAGCCTCGAAAAATACTATGTCAGCGCCCGCCCGCGCCTTGAAGAATACTACAGTTCTTTAGAGTAAAAAGAAAGCTCCCATGCGGGAGCTTTTTTTACTTTGAAAACACCGTTTCCCTGATCATATCATAATTCGCGTCAAAGTCCACCTCGATGACCCAGCCGTTAGGATTATTCGGGTCGTCGGAGAACGTTCCCTCGGCAGGTATCTGGAGCTGTTCAGTGTCATATTTTAGGAGGAAAGGCAGCCTCAGTGACAGCAGGTACAGCTC
>ODAI012190470.1_pt1 | contig 11133 bp, 10 predicted proteins | sample 1539321 | NCBI WGS metagenome assembly ODAI01 (sample SAMN02144231, study PRJEB22623) | gut metagenome | biome: sheep rumen | host: Ovis aries | place: New Zealand | reverse complement strand
TCAAAAAACAAAAGCCTGTAAATAAAGCAGAAAAATCAAAAGTAAAAAAGAAGGATATAAAAATCACAGCCGGAAGAAGAAACAGAAGAAAGGCTGTATATACAGTTAAAAGTGATAAAAAGCGGCATATCAGCTTCTGCCGGCTTGAAAAAGGCAGAAAATCATCAAAATTATTAAAGGAAGATTTTGCAGAAAGAGCCGGAATTATAATTATGCTGATATAAGGTATGGCACTGAAAAGGAGTCCCAGAGAAGCTGAGTTTCCAGAAAAAAACTGATGGCGTATAAAAAAGTTTGAGTATGAAAAAAAAGCAAAAAGAAGTGCAAGTATGATATTTCTGGAAGTGATAAAATATTTTATCTGGATTTTATAAAGTTCTTGAATTTTAGATTTCACCAAACTCACCTTCCATCAGTTTTTTTAAGTCTGCTTTACATCCAAAGCCCAGCTGTCTGCCATTTTTTATAAGGACTACATTATCACAAAGACTTTCGACCTCGCTTAAAATATGGGTGGAAATCAAAATTGATTTTGTAGAGGAAAAATCTTTAATAAGGCGGTGAAGCTGGGAAATCTGCAGGGGATCAAGACCAGAAACTGGCTCGTCAAGGATAAGATTTTCCGGGTTGTGGATAATTGCCTGGGCAAGACTTACCCTCTGTTTATAGCCTTTTGAAAGAGTTTTTATTTTTTTTGTAAGGACATCAGAAAGTCCGCATTTTGTTACTGCCTGACGGACAGCAACATCAAGCTGACAGCCGGAAAGTCCGTAACTTCGGGCAGCATAAGTTAGAAAATCAGCGGTATAGAGCTTTTCCGGGAGATTCGAAACTTCGGGGAGATAGCCGGTTTTACCGTCAACAAGAATCTGACCGCCGTCTGCATAATGAAAACCACAGATTGCCTTAATAATTGTAGATTTTCCGCTTCCGTTTGCGCCGACAAGGGCTGTAATTTTTCCGGGCTCAACAGAAAAATTAATTCCGCATATCTTAAAAGAGGATTTATAAGCTTTTGAAAAATCACAGACCTGAATCATAAAAGCAAAAAACGCCCTTCCCGCGCCCTTTAATCCACGTAAGGAATTTCAATATGCATGCGGTCGCGCGAAAGCTCAGCCTTTGGCCATACAGACTGGGCTTCTTCCAGCAAAACAGAAAGCTCCTTGTCTGTGTAGCGGGGACTGTAGTGAATCATGCACATGCGGCGGACATTTGCGTCGCGGGCAATTGTCGCTGCCTGAACGGCTGTCATATGTTTTTTTTCTTTTGCCTGATCTAAAAGTGCATGTTCAAACATACCCTCACATACAAGAAGGTCACTTCCGCGAACCTCATCCGCAATAGAAGGCTTGTAAAGAGTGTCGGTTACAAAGCTGAACTTACGGCCGCTGCGGGGCTTTCCCATTACCTGTTCCGGCTTTACAATTGAACCGTCTTCTGCCTGAACTTCTTCGCCTTTCTGAAGCTTTCCCCATAAAGGTCCGCATGGAACCCCCAGGGAACGGGCAGTTTCAGGATTAAATTCACCAGGGCGGTCAAGCTCTTCCAGAGTGTAGCCTACACAGGTTTTTGTGTGGTCTAAAGGAAAGGCCCGGATATAAAAATCTTCTCCGCCGTCAACAACGCAGGGAGCGGTAATTTCCTTTACAACAATCGGATAGTTGATGTACATATCAAGAACCCGGCGGCTTGTTTCAATGTATTCCTTGATTTTTGGAGGGCCGTAAATGTAGAGGGGCTCGGTGCGGTCTACCTGGGCAGAAAGCATAAGGATTCCCGGCAGGCCAGTAACGTGGGCTGCATGCGTATGGGAAACAAAAATTGCATTGATTTTTTTCCACTTAAGATTCAGACGTTTTAGGGAAACCTGAGTACCTTCACCACCGTCGAATAAAAATAAATCACCGTCACGCCTCAGCAAAACAGAAGTCAGATGACGGTAAGGAAGCGGCATCATTCCTCCGCAACCTAAAATAAAGGCTTCCATATTCATGGAAGCCATTTTAACGGATTTTTAAGGGAAATTATAGTAGCAGCAAAAAATTATTTTGCCTCGCCTCTTAAAATCTTTCTTACAAGAATGCCCGAAGGCTGAAGGTCACTTTCCTTCCAGCCGCCCTTTGCATCACGGTCCTTATTGTATTTGAGGGCTCCTGAATCTTCTCCCTTGTTGTTTACAGACCAGTTTGCCCAGGAAATCTTATTTTTAGCAAGAAAGCGCATCCATTCAAGAGTTTCTTTTTCATAAACACCGCCGTCTCCAGATGCCTGAGTTGTTCCCCATTCTGTTACGAAAATCGGAAGACCTTTTTTGATGGCTGCTTCAGCTACAGCCCGGCTGTCTTTTCCGTGACTTCCGGCATAAAAATGAAGGGTGTACATTATATTTTTCTGATTTTCAATCGGACTTGCGGCGGCACTTGTTAAGTCACTTGACCATACAGGAGTTCCAACAACAATTACGTTATCGCAGTATTTTCTGATAATAGGGATAATGCGTTCAGCATAAGGCTTGATGTTTCCTTCCCAGGTAACATTTTCTCCGTTAGGCTCGTTACAGATTTCATAAATGATGTTAGGACAGTCAGCATAGGTTGATGCAATGCGGTCAAAAAATTCTTCAGACTGTTTTACATACAAAAGAGGATCACATTCAGGAAGTACGTGCCAGTCAACGATTACATACATTCCGCTTTCGATAGCCGCATCAATTGATTCGATAACTTTGTTTGCCATAGCCCGGTTCTGAACATAACCGCCGTTTCCGCCTACATACATGGCAGAACGCCATAAATCAGCATTCCAGTCATCTCGAAGCCATTTCATTACGTCCGCATTTGCATATTTTCCATACCAGTGAAGTCCGTGTGAGCTCATTCCGCAAAGCTGAACAGGCTTTCCTGTCTGATCGCAAAGATTTGTTCCTGAAACGCTTAATTTTCCGTAGCGTTCTACAGGAGTTTTTGAATCTTTGTAAAGTTTTCTTCCTGAACTGCCGCAGGATAAAAGTGATAAAGATGCTGTAAGTGCAATTAAAATTAGTGATGTTTTAGTAAAAATTTTCTTCATAAGATTAATTTTACAGCGCTTATATTCAAAAAGCAAACCTATCATTTTGTTATCATTTTATTCCCTGCTGTTGCAATCGCAGGCAGCCTGCTCTATAGCTTCTTCATAGCCTGTTAAAGCGGCAAAAGGAAGAAATATTTTTGCCCGGTGATTGAGTTCCATTTTAGAATGGAATGCAGAAGACGAAGGCCAGACTTCATCGATTATATCTCCGTACAATTCAAGAGAAAGTTCTTCTTCATTCTTAGCTTTCATGCTCTGTGCCCTCCAATCTGCCGGTTACGCTGGATTGTTGTTGCCCCTTCCTGTAAATCCATACCTTTTAACAGGGCATTTTTTCCAAAGCGGGATATAATGGAAAGTCTTGCATTCTGCAAACTGTCCTCTTTTTTTTTGAAAGCATCTTCTTCAAAAAGCAGGGGCTGTTTTTGACTTAAAGGAATCACATCATTTGCGCAAAGATTAATTCTTCTTACAGTCAGATTTTTTTCTACAATCAGATCAAAAAGAGCCATGGTTCCGTCAATAATTCTGCGGCTGGAATTAGAATAATCGCCCAGGCCAAAAGTTCCGTGTGCCGGTTTTGGCAGGCAGCGGCCATACCAGTCACGGACAATTTCACCGCTGAAGCCGCTTTTTTCAATCCCCTCCCGGTCATAACCAACCATAAGGGTAAAAGAAGAAGCAGCAAGTTTTTTATCAAAAAGACTAAGAGAAAGATTTTCTGCCATTTCCCTTACAACAATCCTTGCTTTTTCAAAGGGATAAGGAGACTGCAAAACCTGCCCGCTGCCAAGACTTTTTTTATTACTTTTATAAGACTTTATATTTTTCATGCTGCAGGGCTCATAACCAAAGGCGTGATCTATAAGAATTTCAGCATCAATCCCAAAAAGCTTATATAAAAAGCCTTCATCTTCAAGAGCCTGCCGGGCAATATCCCCCATGGTAAAAATACGGTATTTTGCAAGCTTTTCGGCAGTTCCCCTACCAATCCGCCAGAAATCCGTCAGAGGCTTATGGGCCCAGAGCTTTTTCCTGTAGGACATTTGATCAAGCTCCGCAATTCTAACGCCATCCTTATCAGCCGGAATATGCTTTGCAACAATATCCATGGCAATTTTGCATAAATAAAGATTAGGGGCAATTCCTGCCGTAGCAGTAATTCCGGTCTGAAAAAGAATATCCTTTATCACTCTTTCTGCGAGCTCACGGGAACTGCATTTATACAGAGGAAGATAGCTTGTTATATCTATAAAAACCTCATCAATTGAATAAACGTGAATATCCTCTGAAGAAAAATACTTAAGGTAAATTTTGTAAATTTCGGTTGAATATTTTATGTAAAGAGCCATTCTTGGAGGGGCAACAATATAATCAAGCTCCTTCCCGGTCTGACGCTTAATCTGCCTGGCCTTTTCTTCAACTTCAAAAAGCCGGCTTCTGCCCGAAAGTCCGTAAGCCTTTAAAGCTGGAGTTACGGCAAGACAGATTGTTTTTGATGTCCTGGACTTGTCGGCAACAACAAGACGTGTTGTAAGAGGATCAAGATGTCTTTCCCGGCATTCTACACTTGCATAAAAGGATTTTAAATCAACCGCCAGATAAGTCCTTTCTTTTTGCATAGGATATTCTGCTTCAACCATGCAATTAGTATAGCATAAGCCGATTCTTTAGGCTAGATTTACTAGTATATTTTCTAGTTATATTCTATATGGACTTTTTTGAAGACAATAGAAAAGCAGATACAGTGGGCAATAAAAGTTAACGCCCAGGAAATCGGATAAGAAACAAATATGATAAATTCCGTATGGAAGGCCGGTGTTAAAAAAATTGTAGAAAGCCAGACAATGCGGAATACGCAGACTCCGATTATGCAGACAATCATAGGAAGAAGACTGTGACCAATTCCGCGTATGATGTTACTCAGGGTGTCCATGATACCGCAGAGGGCGTAGGTAGAACAGATTACAGTCAGACGGCGGATTCCGGCTTCTATTACAAGAGGATTTTGCGAGTAAATTCCAAGAATCTGACGGGCAAAGAAGACAACAAGAAAGCCAAGACCTTCTCCAACTACTAAAACCGTCAGAAGGGAAACAAACACAAGCTTTTTGATTCTGTCCTTCTGCCCCGCTCCCATATTCTGAGATGTAAAGGTTAATGCCCCCTGTGAAAAGCCGTTCATTGCAAGGTAGACAAAGCCTTCTATATTGATTCCTGCGGAGCTTCCCGCAATCACAACCGGGCCGAAAGAGTTTACGGAAGACTGAATCACCATGTTTGAGATGGAAAACATCATCCCCTGAAAACCGGCCGGAAGGCCAATTTTTATAATACGGAAGAGTATGTATTTATGGATTTTGAGTTTTTTAAACTCCATTTTAAATCCGTCTTCTTCACGCATTAAAAGAATCACAACAAAGACAGCGGCAAAAATCTGAGAAATGACAGTAGCAAGGGCAACGCCGGCAACATCCATGTGGAAGCAGATTACAAAAACCAGGTTGAGGATGACATTTATTACTCCGGCAACCATGAGAATATAAAGAGGTCGTTTTGTATCGCCCTTGGCACGTAAAAGTGCGCTTCCAAAGTTAAAGATAACAGTGGCACTTATACCCGCAAAGTAAATGCGGAGGTAAAGAACTGCAAGTACAAGAACCTCCCGGGGGGCCTGCATCATAAGTAGAATTGGTCGTGCAAAAACTATTCCAAGTATGGTAAGGCCGATTCCGCTGTAAACAGAAAGCAGCATGGAAGTATGAACGGTATTCTGAAGTTCCCGGATTTTTCCGGCTCCAAAGTAATTGGCAGAAACAACGCTTGAACCGATGGAAAGGCCGATAAATAAGTTCAGCATAAGGTTGATAAAAGAAGAGGTTGAGCCTACTGCAGCAAGGGAATTATCGCCAGCAAAGCGGCCTACAACAATTACGTCGGCAGCGTTAAATAAAAGCTGAAGTACGCCCGATAAAATCAGCGGTACAGAGAAAATTATCAGTTCTTTAAAAACAGGCCCTTTTGTCATGTCCAGCTGATTTTTCATAAATCTTCCAGCATCTCCCTGAAGAAGTGATTTTCAATCCGCGCTTTATTAAAAAGCTCCTTTACCGAATAATATTTTTCCCCTTCAAAGGTGCGGCCAAAAAGGATGTAACCCCGGCCTGCATTATCCACACCGTAAGTAAGATTATATTCAAGACCTTTATAGTTAAAGCTCCATTCGGTTTTAGTTTGGATTTTGAAAATAAAATCTTCTTTTGTCATGCTTGTAAATATACAGCAAAGCTTGTTAAAATAAAACAAAATTTTTGTTACAGGAAGCTTCAGAAATGAAGATCGTAATTTACAGCAGTAATTCTAATAATTTTGACGGTCCAAGCTACCATTATACAAATCTTCCCTCAAATGCAAAAAACGCCGAACGTATTCTTGCTGATTTTTTCGGGGCTGACTGCTTTGAAAAGCACACTTTTACCCTTGTATCAGAACTTCCGGGAATGTTTTTACTGGATCTGGAAGGAAACGAAATTCTTGAAAAATCTGAACATTTTGAATATAAAATACTGCCTCAGGGGAAGGAAAATCCCCCGGAGGATATTGCGGCCTTAATTAAAGCCTTACAGCCTGATCTTGTAATTGCCGCAACTTACTGGGTAACGCCTTTTGACTGGCTTCCTGTAAAAGATGCCCAGATTGCCGAAATCTTAAAGGCAGAAGGCATCAAGGTTATCTGTAACAGCCTTGATGTAAGCCTCATGTCCTTTGACAAAATCCAGACCCACACTTTTCTTGAACAAAAGGGATTTCCTCTTGCAAAGGCAGTTTACGTTCATCACGAGCTTTTCTGGGCCGAGCGCAACCGCCAAGAATTAAAGGAAAACCCCTACAAGGAAAGCATATTTTACAGAATAAAAAACATGAACTTCCCGGTAATCATTAAAGACACTTCAGGTCTTTCAAGCTACGGAATGGAAGTCTGCCATACCTTGGGTCAGGTAAAAAACTTTTTAAACGGAAAGAAAAACAACGGAGACAAGATTGTAGAAGAGTTTGTAAAAGGCCCTCAGTTTGCAATGGAAATCTGGGGAACGGAAGAAAGCGGCTACAGAGTCTTTAACCCCTTTATGGTAAGCGTAAACCAGTACGGAATTACAAGCCCCAAACAGAGCGTAAAAATCGGGCCGGTTACAGACACTTATGCAGAGGCTGACAAGCTTCCCCTGGCTGAACTTAAATCAGAATTACTCCGTCTTGCAAAGCTCATAAGGGTAAATGGAATCTGCCAGGTGGATTTTGGCTGGGACGAAGAAAAAAAGCGCTGGGTAATTTTTGAACTCAATCCCCGCCTTAGCGGAATGAGTCAGTTGCAGTTTGAAAGCCAGACAGGCTGCCGTCCGGGAAAAGAGCGCCCCGCCATGTCATTAAAATTCCCAATTCTGGAAAAGGAAGTCTTACAAAAACTCAGCACCATGCCCTTTGTAAAGCACGTTACCCAGACCGTAAACGACCAGGCAAAACAGAAGCGGGAACACGGCTACTGCGAACTTGTACTTACCGCAGATACATTTGAAAAGCTTAGGGAAAATTTAATTATCCTTGATAAAGAGTTTTCTGACTTTATGGAAAAAAGCTTTTTCCAGACAGGTCTTAATCTGTTACAGAACTTTACGGACGCAAATCAGCAAGATCTTTGATTCTAGACCAGGTTGCAACACTGCCCTTTCCGTTTTCCTTGGCAAACTTCAAGGCTTTATTTGCGTTTCTAAGCACTTCCATAAGATTTGCAGGCTCGGCAGTATCAGAGTTACAGCAGAGTCCCATGCTGAAGCCAATAGCCTTATTCTGCGGAATATCAAAATCCTGACTGATAAAATGTTTTAAATCCGGCAGAAAGAAATCCCGCTTTGAAAGCTCAATGTAAATTCTCTGGCACATGCGCTCACCTTCATCCTCGGAAGTATCACCCATAACCACAACAAACTCGTCCCCGCCGTAACGGCAGACAAAATCAATGCGGCGGAGTGTATTTTTAAGGATATCCGCAAAGCATTTCAAAAGGAAATCACCGGCAATATAACCAAAACGCTCGTTATAATACTTAAAATTATCGATATCAATAAAGGCGATTGCCTTTTGAATAATCTGCTTTTTACGCTTAAAAAAGCGCTCTACCCGTTCATTTTCAAGAGTAAGGTGGCGCGAAAGTGCACGGCGGTTACTCAATCCTGTAATCGGATCAATTGCGGTAAGGGCCGCAAGATTTTCATGCTGTGTGTAAATTAAAAGCTGGCTCTGAATATTCAAAAGGGCAATATTTACGATGGAAACCGCAAGCGATGAAAACTTTTTGCTGTCATTCGGAAGTATTACAATGGCTCCCTTAAAATCAAATTTTGAAAGATCACAGTAATAAAGCTCATTATCCTTATCAAAAATCAATTCCGGCTTTTCGGGGCTGCCGTAACGTTCAAAAAGATTTTCCCAGACAGCTTCCGGCAAAAGCATTTCCTTTGTGCTGGACTGAGAAAAGGATGTAAGGTTCTTCCACTTTTTTGAAATGCCAAGCTGGGCAAAAGAAACAGACTGAGCAGCAAGGAACTCGCAAATACAAAAGGAAATCTTTTCAAGATAATTTTTAATTCCCGTAATTCCCGGATTAAAGGAATTGATTTTATTTATAAACTGGTATTCATTTAGTTTATTGTGCAGCTGATTAATTGAATAATCTTTATTTGCCTTATCGATAAGCAGCTGAGAATCAATCTTAAAGTCCGCAAGCTTGGTAAAACTGTTTCTGTACTCTTCAAGGGTGTATTCCTTTTTATTCTTGAAAAAATATACAAGACTTTTTTCCCTGGCAAGATTAAAGCCAATATCAAAATATTTTTGAGAAAGCTGGTGATTTCCAAGATTTTCCAGGTGAATTGCAAAATCATAAAGAAGGAAAACGATTGTATGACTGTATTTTCCAAGCTTATTGTAATCTTCAATTACCTTAGTCATTAATTTTTCTGCGGCCTCATATTCCCCTTTTACAGCTTTAAGGCAGGCATCAACATAAAAAATGATAGGCTTACAGTTATCAGAAAGCTTTGCAGTTTTTGAAGTGAGGATTTTATAATTCATTTCCGCATGGAAATAATCCTTATTGTAAATATCAATTACAGACTGGAAGCAGTAAATATCCTCAGGCTTTGGAATATAGGAATTTAAGCTAGTGTTTTCTGGAACGAATTTCTTATACAAATCAAGAAGGACAAGGGCAATTTTTTCTGTAAGTTCAAAATTATGGACATAGAAAGTTGCCCGGCTCATATTTTTAAGCAGTTCAATAATCAGAATATAATCAGAAACAAGGAAAAGCTGGTCTGTAAAATCATTGAGGACATTGTAGGCTTCCTTAAAGCGGGACATGCGCATACAGAAATCAGAAAGTCCGTTTTTTATGCAGATCATCTGTTTTATATCACCAAGCTGGGTTCTGAGCGCATCAGCCTTTTCCAGAGCCTTTCTTGCCTCATCATTATGACCAGTCTCTTCAAAATAAATTGCCCGCCAGTGCATTACAGCCGAAATCTGCATATTATTTTCAATTTCATGAGAAATGCGGTCTGTTTTATCAAGCAGGTATTCAAAAAATCCCAGCTGATTTTCATCTTCAAAAACAACTTCCGGGAAATGAAGGACTGTATTTACAAAGTTATTGTTCAAATCCGAACGCAAAAGAGCGTCGATTGCGGCCTTATATTTATCAAGAGCCAGAACCCTGTCATCACGGCTTGTAGAAAAATAATCCTGCATCAGGGCAAGGGCATAATAAGGTGATTTTTTATTCCGTCCGTCAGAAAAACGCTGCAAAATCAAAAGAGCATACTTCTTGGCAAGATTCAGCATGGATTTTGAATTATAGATTTTCGAAAGAAAAAGCTTGGCCTTAAGGTCAATTTCATCATCAATTCCTTCATCAGAAATTGCCGAAAGGAGAACCGCAGATTTATCAGCCTCAGAGCAGATAAAATATGCAAGGGCAACCTCAAGCTTGAGTTCGCGGGCAAGAGGTGAATAATTCTTCTGTGTTTCAAGAATTTCAAGAGCCTTGTCTGCAAGAAAAGCCGCCTGCTTCAAATCAAGAAAAAGCCGGGCATTTCTTAAAGCCATAATCAGAGATTCATAAGTAAAGGAAAAATTCTCAGAAAGATCCTTTCCGTATTTTTTTTCAAGCTTAAAACCCGTCAGATAATTATGATTTTGTGAAATATCCTTCAGAAAAGTCATAATCGTCTTTTTAGCAGTATAAGGATTTTCGGAATCAAAACAGAAAATAAACTTCCCCTTGTGAGCAGATTTTTCTACCTCAGTTACAATTTCCAGAGAATCCATATTCATAAACTGGGAATTCAAAAAGATATAATTATTGTCGCCGTTCAGCTTTTCAATCAGGCTGACAAGGGTATTTTTTATCTGTTTTTTTTCGTAGTTGATTTCATGATCAAGAACGATATCTTCACGTTCCTTTGCAATTCCATCATGGATATAGGTTGCAAAAGTTTCCAGCTGCAGGGGATAAACCTGGCTTTGAAGCATTTTAAAAGGAAGATTATAATAACGAAGCAGCTCCATAAAAGGACGAAGTGGCGAATAATCATCTTTTAAATCGATAAGACAGTAAGATTCCCCAAGAATCGAAGGAATCTGATTCATTGTGTCTGAATCTGTTGTGATATAGCAGGTATTCTGGCAGTTAGATACAAAATCTAAAAGAAACTGAACTTTCTTCTCCATGATACAAAAATTATAACATCAAAGTTCAGCTTTTTAAAATTAAAATTTTAGAATTCTTTGTCGCCCTGTTTTTCAAAAAGCATTTCAGCGTCATCGCGCCCCTGATGCTGCTCAAGCTTTGCAAAGGACTTTTGAGAATTATTTCCGGCCTTTTTTTTATTTTTTTTGAGCACCTGACTGATTACAAATGAGGAAGTCCGGTTCATAATTGAATAATATTCTTTATCGTCCATAAGTTACTTCTCGCGCTTTACAGCTCTTACTCCGCCAGGT
>ODAI011478177.1_pt1 | contig 11133 bp, 9 predicted proteins | sample 1539321 | NCBI WGS metagenome assembly ODAI01 (sample SAMN02144231, study PRJEB22623) | gut metagenome | biome: sheep rumen | host: Ovis aries | place: New Zealand | reverse complement strand
GATGTACTGTTGTGTCCGTTACAATAAACAAAACGCACGAAAAGACTCCGTTTTACCGGTTATCTTTTCATGCGCCCGCGGTGGGTCATGCCCCCATATCATGAAGCCCTCATTCACCGAGAACATCAACTGGAGTTCGATGCCATAAATGACAATCTCCCGGAAATCGTTGAAATGTACTGCAACAATTCCCGGAAGAACACCTGCGATTATTACATTGATGATAAGGCCGTTCTCCCAGCTATGGTAAATGTTTAGATCTCACCCAATGATGAGTTCTTAGTGAATATTCTTCCCTTTGCTCAGCCAAGTATTTACCTTACATATATCATTGTTCTATTATTCTTTACTCTTTACAAGAATTTTCATAAAGTCTTCATTTTTCTTATTCAAATCTGAAATATTGTTGCTAAGACTTCTGTAGAAGTTTTGATCCTTGCTCCCTCCCAGATAAACAATGATTAATCGGTCCTTCGCTCTAGTTGCTGCTACATAATGATTATAAATACTGTCTTCATAATAAAGGTTATAATCTTCTGCAAATAATATAACCTGATCAAATTCTAATCCTTTTGATGAATGAAAAGTCATTGAAATATTTTGTATTCCATCCTGCAGAAAATAATAATGGTTATTCTCATCCATAATAGTCTCATATAGCTTTTTTAAATGAGGCTCTTTTGTCTCATAGCCCAAATATTCGGCTAATGATTTCACTTTTTCATAAAAGTCTTTTTCATCATTTTTTTCGATTGAGCTTTTTATCCCATCCAGATGAGTTTGCATATTCTTTTTCAAACTCTTATATCCAACAGCTTCATCTGGTATCACTTGTATAATATCAAAAATAGAATATGTATCTATAATAAAATAGCTCGCTATCGCAGTATAAAGCCATGCAGTATTTGTCGTAATAGACGCTATAGGAGGTATTGGTACATATACAAATTCATTCGTATCATCGGAGAGAAATTCAGCAGCGGCCTTCGCATTATCTCTTCTGTATCTTAAAACTGCAGTTTTCTTGCTCAAATCAATTTCTTTTATTACATCAGATGCCCATTCTGTTGAATTTGTACAAACAAGTCTTATTGCTGAAACGTCACTAATATCTCTAACAAATGATCTGGTCTCCTTACACAGCATGTTTGAATAGTTCTGAATTGCTTCGCATGACCTGAAATTCTCTCCTAGGTATTTTTTTTCAAAATTTGGTTTATCCCATATACTCTCAAACGCTTGTGGATAAGCACCTCGCCACATATAAATTGACTGTTTTGCATCACCCACAACAAAAGTACTTATGCTTAGCTCATCACATAGGTACATAAAAAAAGCATGCATGTCTTTGTCACAATCTTGATACTCATCAACATATATCTTAAAATATTTAGCTTTTAAGTATTCCCGGCAAGCATACGAATTTTTAACTATATCTAGCGCTAATTTGAAAATGAAATTTTCCTTGTTATTACTAAAAGATGCAATTATCCCGCTTTCACGTATCTCTCCTATGCCATCTTCGAAATTATCAACTTTAACCTCATAATCCGTTCCCATTTCTTTATCATATTCTCTTCCATACACATCTTTCATGAAAGGCTTTATGATTTCTTCTATGGCAAAACTATTATTTGTACCTATGAAATGATCATCAGAAATTGCTGGCAGTCTATCTCTTATCTCCCCAGCTGCCTTAATTGTAAAAGTAATTGCCGCAATAACTCTATGGCTTTTATTATCTGCGGTATCCTTTTCAATCTTAGTTACCATAGTATGAGTCTTACCCGTACCGGCGCTTGCTTTAACAATAACATTTCCGGGGGTATTCACGACATCCTCTTGAACAGGAGATAGTGGTTTTTTCATCCTTCCATTACCTCCTTTAAGCATGCAAAATTATAATCTTCATATATTACTCTGCAATCATCAACAGTAAGTTTGTCGACCAATTCGACCATGTGATAATTCTTTGATTCCCGTAAATATTCAATTGGATTTCCATTACTATCAGGCAAGTATGCCACCAACTCATCATGTAAAAGCTCATCTAAATCTTCTTCTAATCCACAATGGGATAAAAAGACCCCATCTTCTATACGAATTTGATCTAATTGAACCCTATTTCGATCATATAAGTCGCGCTTTGCATCTATATCCCATGATCCACTTGCTGTAATTCTTGATTCAGGGAGTTTTGTTCCTGTAACATACCCGTTTACACGAGAGAAGCCCAATACGCTATACTGGCCAGAAGTGTTTGTCTTTCGTAAATCATTATCTGTTTTGATTATGGTTTTAATATCAAGCGCCTCTAATATTTCTTTATAAGCCTTAAATGTTATACCATTAACAGGCAACACAAATACTCCATCAACTTCGTAATCTGGCTTTACTTCAGATAAAACCTTTGTAAAAAGAACATCTTCAGAAGGTCCTTCAACCAATAAAACCCTTTTCGCAAAAATTGCTTCCGACAATCCTCTATTAAGCATTTTCTTTTTTTGCCTGTATTCATCAGGGACTTTATAAAAGACCCCTCTAGTATCTAGCCTTCCTTCATTAAACACTCGGATAAGATTAACATTATCCATTTCAGTGAGAATTAATGGCGAGTGTGTCGTAACAAAGAGGTATTTATAGTTTTCCTCACCAAACAATACTCTTGAAATTGCCATTTGCATTGATCGATGCAAATGATTCTCTGGTTCCTCGATAAGAAAAATGTTTATTTTTTTAGAATTCTGATCAGTTCCCGCCAGCAAATCATATATGGAATAAACTAATAGTTTTTTTCTTCCTTCACCAGCCGTGGGGTACAATAAATCTTCTCCGCTTTTCTTTATATACGGAACAATATTAGAATAGAGTCTTTTAATTGCTATTTCAGATTTTACAGACACTTCAATATCTTCATTTTTAAATTTTTTATATTCCGGAGTAACATCATTCTCGAATGCCTTTACCCCGGAAAGCGAACCAATAGTTTCATTTAAATCTCGAATTTTTTCTTCTATTTCAGAGATAATATCTTTATCTGCCTCATCTTGGCTTACTATAAGCTGATTTGAATTTTTTCGAAATAAAATGTTTAAATCAACATATGCATCAATGTAGATTGGATTAAACACATAATCCAATTCGAAGTATGTTGATTTAGCCTTCATTTCTCCTAAATTATTTAAATCGCCTCCCCAAAACATTTCCGGAACAGCAATCAATTCGCTCGGATTATATTCCGCATGAAGTTTGATATATACAATATTATCCCCTGAGGAAATATTTCCTTTTACTCTTGCTCTCAATTTCTGACTATCATTATCTGCAACATCACTTATATCGATTGCAACAATAATTTCAATAGGTTCTTCCGTATTCTTCTGATAGAAATCAGAATCTAGTAACTCATTCTTTCTTACTTCTTTATCAAACACATATCGCAAGGCGTACAAAAAATTGGTCTTTCCAACATCATTCATCCCAAAAAAGATGTTCTTATTAGAAAGATCAACCGTAACTGTTTCAAAATTTCTAAAATTTTTTATGCTTATAGATTTAAACTCCACTTTTATTGTCTCCTCTAATCACTTAATAAACTCTCACTTAAAAAACACCAAGCGAAGCTTATCGCGTTTTACATATTTCTACAATTTTTTTCTTATTCTTTTCATCTACATAAACAAGGGTTACCCTATTAGCCTTTGAAAGATATCCCCATTCCTCGCAGCTTTTGTTTAATCCTGCATGCATTTTGACAGCTACTACAGATTTTGCTGGTATGTTAACAACCGATATTTCATCATAATGCACCAGTGGATGACTAGATCTCTTAGTCGCATCATCCATAGGCACACTCGAAAAAAGCAAGCTCTTCCTGGCCATAAATACCACTTGAATATTCCGCATTATTCTAGTTTCTCGACTACTGTTATAAATATCCAAAGAAAGATTGTAATCATAATATTCCGCTTCGTTACTATTGCATTTCTCAAAGCTTCCAAGCTTGTCTGGCTTCTGGTAAACTTCTTCCCATTTCTTCACGAAAACTTTTAGTTTTCCTTTTTGAGAAAGACTATTTAATACCCATCCAAGAACAGTTCCTGCCAAGGTTCCCACTATACCCAATACTGCAATTTGCAACTCCGTACTCATAAATCTCCTCTTCTCATAGATTAATCTTCCTCATCGACTATCTGATCAACCAGATTTTCATCTACAACAATTACAAGCTCAGATAAAGCTCTCGTATACGCAATGTACTTCTCGTTCTTTGACATCTTATTAGGAATCACAAAAACCTTGTCGAACTCTATGCCCTTTGTCTCTAATGTTCGAGCTGCCATAGCATTCATTTCAACATGCGCAATCGGATTAAATCCCGCTTGTATAAATCCCTCTGACAAACCTCCGGCACCGGCAAATAAATCAATAAAATTTAAAACGGTCTGGCCCTTAGGCATTGTCCTTATCTCCATTCATATCTTTTTCATCCGGAATCATTTCCATAATGTCTCCGACATCACATTGCAAATGAGCGTAAATTCTTTTAAGTACATCCATTGAGACATCTTCGTTTCTGCCAAGCTTCGCTAGTGTATTTGGACTCATCTTGATAGCTTCCAGTAAGTCCATCTTTTTCATGCCCTTGTCTATCAACAATTTCCACAGCTTGTTATAACTTACTCTCATTCTTTATTTTCCTTATCTGCAAATCGCATCAAACTGCCCATTTATGCCTATCGGACCATACAATAGTACAGAGTAAATTATATCATGATAGATTTCAGTTCTCAATAATGGAGTTATGGAAAGGCACAATTTTCTGAAAAATATTCTTATCTTTTATGCTCCACCCATGCGAGCCTCCTGCCGGCGGGTGCGGCGCGCCGGCCGAGGCGATGGCAATGTCCGCCGAGCCGAGCAGAAGTTTTGACAAGTGGCTGCGACGGGAGTTGCGGCCACAACGCGGCGAATGTCTGAGGGGCTTTCGCTCGTAGAAAGCTCCGAGTCTTCGCGGCGTTTCAAAACTTGTGAGGCGAGGTGTGACAGTGGCCCGCCGAGGGAAAGGCCCCGCTCGGCTGGGGGGTGGGGATGGCTTTATGTGTACATTTTGATACCACGCCCTTTGGTTTCAAATGTCAAAAGCCGGTGCAGCTATGCAAAGTTTTAACGAATATCGACCCTGCCGTGAAATGCAATAATATAAATTATGTTAGCATATGTGCCAAGAAACAAGTAGATAATATATTTAATACTAGATGTGAAAAATTTTTATTGCTAATATTGATAAGTTTTTATTTTTACGCTATTCTAATAGTGGAGGTGATACGAACATGAAACTATTATCAAAATGCCCTGCTTGTAACGGTACTTTACAAATACGAACGCTCCAATGTCCCGACTGCGGCTTAGAACTAAAAAACGATTTTGAACGTAATGTATTTGACAGATTGGATGCGGAGCAAACTGCATTTCTACTTTGTTTTCTCCGTTGTCGCGGGAATTTAAGCCAGTTGCAAGAAGAACTCCAGTTATCTTATCCCACAGCAAAGAAAAGGCTTTCCGATCTTTTAGTTAGCCTTAATCTTACACCAGATGAACGAGAGGCATATGACATGGTAGAAATTGACATGAGCAGTTGGGTTACTGACCAACAAAGCGTGAAAGCGTCAGAAATTATTAAAACGAAACTTAAAGAAGCGGGTGGGCGTGTAATTGTCCACTCCATCAGCGGCAAAGCTTACGAATTGAAAGCGGAAGCAGACGGTAAATCGTTTTCCACAAAAGCTTTACCTATTAGTCCAAACTATACCTATGAAGTATTTGACGTTGTAGTTGACCTCTTGCGCTCGCAGTACGGTAGAGCACGCAAAGGGCTCGGTCGCAACGCAAGACTTGGTGAACCAAATTGCGAAGAAAACACCGTTGTCGGCGCAATCGGCAAACGGTATTTTGGAAAAAAAACTGGAGATTCGGTTTGGGACCCCGTGTTTTTCCTCGCTGCTGTTTTGGACTGGGCAGGGATTGCACATAATGAACGAGGATATTTGCAGCTTACAGCAGAGTATGTCACACGGCTTAAAAATGAAGGCAAAGCATAAAATCATTCGTTGTCCTAGATGCGAGCCTTGGCAGTCGCTTACCAAGGTAAAAGCAATAATCAGTAATAAAACCGGCGCGGGATTTTGTCCGCGCCGGTATGTTTAGGTATAGTTCAACCGATTATTCGCCATTTAATAATCGTTTTCTCTCATAATATTATCGTTTCATGATTATTCTGATTGATATTTCTTCCACCCATACTGTTTCCCAAGTTCATCCAGTCTTTTGTCAAGATACTCTTTTGCTTCAGGTGTTAAAGCCAACATAGCCTGTTGTCCATGCGAAATTGCAACTTTCTCTGGCGGATATTTTTCTGGTTTTTCCCTAGTATGCATATATGTTTTATAGCCTAAATGATCTATTAGCTCTCTAAGTGGAATGCCACAATTAATTGGTGCATCTATAACTTTTGCCTCAGATATTACACAGTAGATTGGGTAATCCATAAGAGCATCGACTGAAACTGTCCTTTTTAGTCTAATATCGTTAGTATTATCAAATGCTCTGAAATATCCTTTTCCAACTATTAGCGGGCATTCGTTTCCTTCTTTGTCATACGAATGCACACAGAAGAATGTTTCATCCCCTTCTTCTATTTTCGTCGCACTTTTCTTTTTTGCTTCTGAAAAGTTTGATATGTATATACTCTTTCCATTATCTATAAATGAGTGCATTTCCATTGGTTTATTGCCATCTGCTCGACTTTTTGCTGATGACGAAAACTTCAAAATTATATTTCTTAGAACCTTATAGGATGCCTCTTCTTTCCTGCCACCCAATGCACCATATACAACGTCTGACAATCTTTCTCCTGTATGTTCCTTAATATCATTGAGCGCCTCATGGATATTTTCCTTAATGTCTTTGGCCGTTCTATCGAGAGCAGCACCTCGTACCACAGCCATCACACGAGTTCCTCCATCCAAGCTCTTTTTGGATTCCCTTTCTCTTCTATACTTTTCTTTGAAATCATCAAGCATTTCTTGAGTTATAATCCCATCATCTGCTTTTTCAATTATACTTAAAAAGTCATCATAGTAGCCATTGAGCTCATCTATTATTTTCTCTTTATTTAGATATATCGATAGTTCAATGTTTCTTTTCAGTCCAGCTTCAGTAAAATTCGCACTTCCTACTATTGAATCAAAAGAATCAAACAAATAGAGTTTGGTATGCAATCCGATAAGAGCATAAAGTTTCACTCCGACATCTAACATGTTTTGAAGACCTTCAAGAGTGTTGGACCCATCTATAAAATCCTGTAAATAGAACCGCGTTATAAAAGAGCAGTTGACTCCTCTATGACTAGCCTCGCACAATAACTCAGCCATTCTTTTTGAAAGAAATGGGCTTATGATTTTTATAGACTCATTTGATTCTTCAAAAAGTCGAGAAATCAATGAATAATGCTCGTTAGTTACAATTTTTATCATTATAGCTCCTTTCTAACTAAATGCTGCTCATACTCAGTATAAGTTCTATTGGCTCCCATTCATCTATAAGTTCTTTCCTTTTGTTAATAGTAGTGTATGATTCAGGAAGCTTCGCAATGGTATAGTAAAACATAGCAATGTTTTTATTGATTGCTATCTCATCTTCTTGCCTAATGAACTTGTATGGAATATTAAACCTCATATCACTTTCTATCAGTAGTCTTTACAATCAAAACATCTACAGTTGAATTTACTGCAATTCCCTACGTCATAATACATGCATGTATTTTTAGTTTTGCGCACTTTTTTCGAAGGTAAAGCTGTATACGCATAATAGTCTGGTACCTCTATCTTTTTCTTTGCTGGTTGAGGTGGTTCGCCTTTTCTATTAGAGGCCACATTCTCGAGAATGGTTATATACTCGCCACTTTCGAGCATAGGATAAAATATCTCGATAAAAACATACCCTTGCTTTTCTGCAAACCGCCTTTTGTAAAAATCTTTCCATTTCTGATATTCAAACGCCTCTTCATCGCCATGAAAGTATGCTGTAAAATCAAGGTGCTGGTTTCCTTGGACCTCAATAATTACCTTGTCATCTATAAGTTCGAAATCATATGGAAGCTGATGCCCAGTCAATGGATTTTCACAAAGCAAGGTGTCTCGCTGCGTTTTATAGCGGATTCTTTTTTCTTTAAGAAAATTCTCTACGATAAGTTCTCCAGACGATTTAGTTTTATCACATCCATGCTTTATTGCTTTTGAAATCTGCGAGTAGCGCGCGCAAATTTCAACATTACAGCGCTTACATTTGAAAATTATACGTGGATCTTTCTTTTCCCCTTAGATTGCAAGAAATTCATAATTTCTCAACTTACTAAACGTATTTTTTATATAAATCGGGGCGTTGGAGTATCCTTTTATAAACAATTGACTTTTATACTTTTCGCTTGCCAAATACTCTTTGTGCTCTCGTTTCTTGTTTCGGGCTACAGTAGTAGGAACCCTTTTTAAAGCTTTTTCGGGATTCTTAATGAGATAATCTAAAATGTCATCCTTATGCTCACTATAGTAATTCTGAAGGTACAGCAATTTATTGTCACTAATCTTAAACTCATCAGGATATGCTTCAGCAAGGATTTCCCGCAATTTAGCACGCTTGCTATAACAAGAAGAGCACAATTCGCCTCTGACGTTTAACGGACTTTCACAAAGAATACAAAACTTTTGTCTCCTTCTCACTACTTTCCTTTTTTCGCCTTTCCCTACTCTTTTGCCTCCCAACTGCTCAACAAAAACGTCCGCTTCCGTTTGCGAAGTGAACTTTTTATATTTTGCCCCACTGACTCCTAAGCAAAACTCTTTACAGTCATCCCAATTATCAAATTGTTTAATCTTATAACCATCTTCTACCGGAATTGCGCCTATGTAGATTTTCTTTTCCATTACAGTATTCATTTCTATATTAACAAAATCACCGAACTAGGAAGTCCCCTACACAACATACTTCTTCGACTCTTCTTCAATCTAAAAAATCATATATCTTTGCTCTATGATATTCTATATACTTCTGCATGGCTTCATTCATTTTGATGCTCAGTTCAGATTGAAAGTTTACCTTTACTCCGTTTCCAATAATTTATCGCTGAGCAAAAAGTCGAATAAATCAATTGTCATCACACCGGCTTCATCATACGTTGGATTAAGGCCGGTTTTAGCCACGACTATTTTCTTGAAGGAATCGTCGATGTAATAAAGACTCCTTTTTTCTTGAGCTTGCTTTTCCTGTGATTCCATCGATAAGGCAGATTGAATATAGATTTTTTGGTTTCCTTTTGTTGCAACAAAGTCGACCTCTAATGCCTTTTGCACATATATATTCTTGCCGTTTATATCTACTCTATCCGTTTTTTCGCTAACCTTTATCTCTCCGATATCTACATTGAAGCCCCGGTACCTCAGCTCATTGTACAGCACATTCTCCATAATGTGAGTTTCCTCGATCTGTCGGAAATTGAGTCTGGCATTTCTCACGCCCATATCTTCAAAGTATATTTTGAATGGAGAGCCTATGTATTTTCTGCCTTTAATATTATATTTCTTCACCTTTGACACAACAAATGCATCCTGAAAATAATCAATATAATCACCAACAGTATCGGAGCTGATGCTCTTGTTCAAAACACTTCTGAAGGTGTCCGTGATTTTGCTTGTGTTTACAAGACTGCCAATCATAGATGCCAAGATATCAAATGTGTCTCCAAGCTCTACTTTTTTCTTGATTTTATTGTGGGTGATTATGTCTTTTAGGTAGGTTTCTTCGCACAGATTTTTGAGGTATGAAATCTTTTCTTCTTCGCTCCTCATCTGTGCCACAAGAGGTATCCCCCCTGTTACGACATATTCTCTCCAGGCTTTTTCGGGGGTTTGGTCGGTTCCCTGCATATACTCCGAAAATGAAAGCGGTAGTACATGGATAACGGTGCCTCTACCTTTGAATTCGGTTGCTATATCAGAGGATAAAAACCTTGAATTGGATCCGGTAACATAAATATCAAAATTCGTATGCCTTAATAATCCATTTAGTGTCCCGGTAAAATTTTCAAGCAGCTGCACCTCATCCAATAACAAATAATACTTATCGGTATCATTTGTTCTGTCTTTGATGTATGCCCTGAATTTTTTGGCATTCACATAAAATACATTCGAATTCTGTTCAATCCTTGTCGGCTGATCCGGAATGTACGAATCAAGTAAATCAATGTCTTCATCCGAATCGAAAGCAAAGCGTATGATATTTGTGCTTTGAACACCTGTATTAAGCAGGTATTTATAATAGAGCTCGTTCATCAAATATGACTTCCCTGCTCGTCTGGCTCCGGTTATTACCTTTATCAGCCCGTTTTCTTTACGATCAATCAATCGATTAACATACTTTTCTCTAAGATATTCCATGGTAAACCTCGTTACTTCAAAGAACTTTGCATTTTTCCGATTACATTTTAGCATATTTTGCTAAATTTTGCAATCTATAATCGGATTTATACAAAGACTTTGCTATTTTTCGATTATAGCTTCTTCCTCAAAATAACTTTTGCCCCACCTATGTGGGCTTTCTGCCGGGGGATGCGGCGTGACGGCCGATGTGTGACAGTGGCTCGCCGAGGGGAAGGCCCCGCAGACGGCGGCAGAGGAACGCATTGGGTGGGTAAAATTGCCCAATAAAAAAAGCGCGGATTTTTAGTCCGCGCCGATAAAAGGGTCTGATTGCTTGAATATGCTGCAATCTGCTTATCGATTGCAGTAAATCCTGATTGCCTGATAGGTAAACTCAGCAGTCCCTGCTCCGCCCATCTTGTCGATGTTCTCAGTGAACTCACCGCCGCCGGCATACATCTTGCCCAGGCCGTAAAGAATCTCATTAGTACACTTATAAAAATTATCGGTAATAAAGCTCTGCAGCTTCCTTACCTGATCCTGAACCTCTAAAGACGCAGGGGCTTGCTCCTTCATAGCTCCGAACTCTTCAAAGAGTTTCATGAAATCGGCCATCATGCTTTCTTCCTCGCTCTTTGAACGCTTCCTGTTCTTCTCTTCG
>ODAI013339424.1_pt1 | contig 11134 bp, 11 predicted proteins | sample 1539321 | NCBI WGS metagenome assembly ODAI01 (sample SAMN02144231, study PRJEB22623) | gut metagenome | biome: sheep rumen | host: Ovis aries | place: New Zealand | reverse complement strand
GAGATTGTGAACAATCCGTCCGGCGGCGGGCGGGAGAGCAGCGATGCGCTGCTGATTACGGAGGCGGGAAGCTATGAGTAAGATCCGAAGGATTGCGAGCCACCTGACGATGATCCTGGCCCTGATGTTTATCACCTTCCTGATCCTGGACGAGTTCAATCCCCTGATGAACTTTACGGATCATCCGATTTCCCGCGGGCTGCTGGCGGCAATGTGCATCTGCGCCATCGGGCAGCACGTGATGACCTGTATCGAGGCGGCCCGGGGCTGCGGAAAGGCGGAATAAGCATGGCAGAGGTTTTTGCGAGGGTGGAGACCAAGTACCTGCTTTCCGCCGGCCAGGCGGAGGCCATGGAGGAGGCGCTGCGGGCGCGGGGATTCCGGCATTCGGACTTCGGCAGCCCCAGGGTGCAGAGCCTGTACTACGACACGCCGGACTATGAGCTGATCCGGTGGTCGCTGGAGCGGCCGGTGTACAAGGAGAAGCTGCGGCTGCGGGCCTACGGGGAGCCCGGAACCCTGACCCGGTCCTTTACGGAAATCAAGAAGAAATATAACGGGATTGTGTACAAGCGGCGGATTGAGCTGCCCCTGGAGGAGGCCATGGAGGGACTGCGGCGGGGACGCATGCCGGAAGGCGCGGGACAGGTGGGCCGGGAAACGGAGTGGATGACTGCCCGGTACCATCTGCAGCCGGCGGCAGTGATCGCCTACAACCGGGACGCCTGGTTCTGCCCTGCGGAGCCGGGCGTGCGGGTGACCTTTGACCGGGACATTTCCTTCCGGGACTGGCAGCTGAACCTGAACATCCCGGCGGAGAACCTGCCGATCCTGCCGGAGGATCAGCGGCTTATGGAAATCAAGACCGGGGCGGCCTGCCCCCTGTGGCTGGCACGGCTGCTGCAGGCAAACGGCATCCGGCGGACTCATTTTTCGAAATACGGACAGGCGTACCGGATGTATATCCGTCCGGCGGCAGACACAGAAAGGAGCGAAAACATATGTTTACCAGTATTTTTCAAGGGGGCATGACGGATGAAACGGTGCTGCTGACGCTGGGAGCGGCGCTGGTGCTCGGACTGGCGGGGGCGCTGTACTACCTGAAGCGGAACCGGGCCACCCGGTCCCTGGCCTATACGCTGGCGCTGCTTCCGGTGATTACGGCGACGGTGATCCTGGTGGTGAACGGAAACCTGGGGGCGGGCATCGCGGTGGCCGGATCCTTCAGCCTGATCCGTTTCCGCTCGGCCCAGGGGAGCGGACAGGAAATCCTGGCGGTGTTCCTGGCCGCGGCCACCGGGCTTTGCCTGGGGGCCGGATACCTGGGCATCGCCTGCCTGCTGACGGTGCTGTGCCTGGGCTTCCACGCGGTGCTGAGCGCCTTCCGGTTCGGCGGACAGGCGGAGAAGCAGCGGGAGGTGCGCATCTCCCTGCCGGAGAGCCTGGACTATGAAGGGCTGTTTGACGACCTGTTCCAGGCCCACTTCCAGAGCTGGGAGCTGCTGAAGGTGCGGACGGTGGAAATGGGAGCGGCCTACCAGCTGATTTATCAGGGGATTCCCCGGGAGACGGCGGGAAAGGGCTTCCTGGACGCCGTCCGGGAGCGGAACGGAAACCTGCCGGTCTCCATGGGCCGGGTGCCGGAGGGCAAAAATGAAATGTGATCCCGCAGGGACGGAGGAGCTTCACCGGGAAACCGGGAGGCTTCTTTTTTCCATTTCGGGGAGATGGGATGCAGGAAGAAGAAAAGTATGGTAGAATACCCGTAACCATGCCGGAAACGGAGAGGAGGCGGACCGGATGAGGAAAATTCCCGGGGCGGTGATCCTGCTGGCTTTATGCCTGCTGGCGGGGGCGGCATTTTCCGCGGCCGGCGCCGAGGTGGTCATCAATGAGGTGATGGCCAGCAACGGCTTTTACGAAAACGGCGAGGCCTATGACTGGATTGAACTGTACAACGACGGAAAGGAAACGAAGGACCTGAGCGGCTGGTACCTGAGCGACAGCAAGAAGAATCCGCTGAAATGGAGCTTTCCCCAGGGAACGAAGCTGAAGGGAGGAAAGTTCCTGACCGTTTTCTGCACCGGGGAGGAGGACATCGATCCCGGCAAGGGAGACACATTCTATACCGGGTATTCCATTTCCGCCTCCGGGGAAACGCTGATCCTTTCGGACGCGGAGGGCACGGAGATCCAGCGGGTCAAGCTGCCGCAGCAGTACGGAAGCGTCAGCTGGGGACGGCCCGCGGGGGGCGGCGAATACGGCTTTTTTGAGACCCCCACCCGGGGCGCGAAGAACGACAAAGAGGCCTTTGCCGCCCGGACGGAGACCCCGGTGCTGCAGGAGAGCGGCGGCTTTTACACCGGACAGGTCACCGTTCACGCCCAGGGGCCGGAGGGCGCGGTGCTGCGCTACACGACGGACGGGGAGACGCCCGGGGCAAAGAGCAAAATTTTCCCGGCGGAGGGGCTGACCCTGAAGGAGACAACGCCGCTGCGGGTGAAGGCCTTCCGGGACGGGGAGGTGACCTCGGAGACGGAGAGCGCCACCTATTTCATCGACGACGATCCGCAGACGCCGATCGTTTCGCTGATCTCCGACGACAAATATCTTTTCAGCAGCAAGACCGGCATGCTGGTCAAGGGCAGGGGAAAGATTCCGAACTACAGCAAGGGTTATGAGTATCCGGTGCATATTGAATACTACACCGCCGGCGGGGAACGGGAGATCAGCCAGACGGGGACGATGACCTGCTCCGGCCACAGCGCCCGGATCAACGCCCAGAAGAGCATCGCCCTGTATGCCCGGAAATCCTGGGGGCCGGAGAAGTTTGCCTTCAACCCGTTCCCGAACCGGGACTATACGGAATACAAGAGCCTGCTGCTGCGGGCGGCCAACAGCGACTACTCCGCCACCCGGCTGCGGGACGTGGTGGGCACCTCGCTGGCGGAGGGGCAGGGGATCCTGTACCAGGACTACGTCGTGATCCAGGTTTACATCAACGGCCGGTACTGGGGCCACTACAACCTGCGGGAGAAGATCAACAAGCATTTCGTCGCAGCGTATGAGGGCGTGACGGATCAGGACGAGATTGACCGGATTGACATCCTGGCCCGGACCGGGCGGGATGAATTCCTGCAGAACGGGGACAATACGGACTGGCTGGCGCTGTGCGACTTCTGCAAGAAGAACAAGCTGACGGACCCGGAAAACCTGCAGCGGGTGGAGGAACAGCTGGATATCGACAACATGTTCACCCACGCGGCATACGAAATCATCCTGGGGAACGTGGACTTCACCAACGTACGGCTTTACCGGGTGCCGGGCGGGAAATGGAAATATCTGCTGTTTGACGTGGAGGCCTGCTGGCGGAACCTGGAGCGGACGCCGATCGAATACTACATCAAGCCGGTGAGCGCGAAAATCAACGGATTCCGGCATGAGCCGCTGAACGCGCTGCTGCAGGTGCCGGAATACAAGGACCGGTTCCTGAGGCGGGTGAGCGAGCTGCTGGCCACGGTGTTCCGGTGGGACCGGGTGGAGGCGCGGTTTGACGAGGTGATCGCGCAGCTGGAGCCGATCCTGCCGCGGCACATCAGCCGGTGGAAGAACATGAAGATAGAAAACTGGCGGAAGAATATCCGGGCGACGAAATACTATGCCCGGGTCCGGCCGAAAAAGATTCCGGAGATGCTGCAGAAGGCCATGAAGCTGACCGACGCGGAGGTGGAGGAATACTTCGGGGAGACGCTGCGGCTGCTGGAGGAGATCAATCAGGAATAAAAACGCGGGGGCCCGGAACGGAGCCGCCGGGAGGAAATCAGGAGGAGCCATGCTGAAATATCCGTGCCTGGTGCTGGACCATGACGATACCACGGTGAATTCCACCGCCACGGTCCACTACGCGGCATTTGTGGAATACATGAAGGAGAAGCATCCGGACCGGATCCTGTCGCTGGAGGACTATTTCCGGTACAACTTCCATCCGGGCGTCATCCCCATGTTCACGGAGATCTGCGGGCTGAGCGGGGATGAGATGAAGGAGGAGGAAGCCTTCTGGAACCGCTACGTGCAGCAGCACGTGCCGAAGGCCTACCCGGGGATCCGGGAGATCCTGGAGGAGCAGCGGAAGCGGGGCGGACGGATCTGCGTGGTGAGCCATTCCTTCAGCGAAAATATCCGGCGGGATTACCGGGAAAACCGGCTGCCGGAGCCGGACATGATCTTCGGATGGGAATCTCCGCCGGAAAAGCGGAAGCCTTCCGCCTGGCCGCTGGAAAAGATTATGGAAACCTTCGGATACCGGCCGGAGGAGCTGCTGGTCGTGGACGACCTGAAGCCGGGCTACGACATGGCCCGGGCGGCCGGCGTACCCTTTGCCGCGGCCGGATGGGCTAACGATATCCCGGAAATTGAACAGTTCATGCGGAAAAACTGCGGACTGTATTTCAAAACGGTGCCGGAGCTGCGGGATTACCTGTTCGGATAAGCAACCCGCGGCCTGCGGCCGGGGACGGAAGGAAGGAGTCAAACCATGATTTGCCGGATCGGAAGATACGATGTCCGGGTGCGCGGCCGGACTGTCGAGGACGGGGGAATGCTCTGGATGTGCTCCTCCCTGAGCGAGATCGGTTTCCGGGTGACCGGGGCGAAGCGCGTCGAAATGACGCTGTGGTCGGATGACACGACGACAGATTCTTCCCGGGCACACCTGACGCCCCGCTACGCGGTGCTGGTGGACGGGGACATCGTCATGGACCACTGCATGCGGGAGCCGGAGGAAACAATCGTCGTTTTTGATTCCGGAACGCCCTGGGGCGCGGAGATCCGTTTCCGGAAACTGAGCGAATGCACCCAGAGCCTGCTGGCCATCCGGGAAATCCGGACGGACGGCATCATTGTTCCCCTGGAGGAAAAGGGAACCCGGATTGAGTTTATCGGGGATTCCATCACCTGCGGATACGGCGTGGAAGGGAAGAACGAGCTGGAGCAGTTTACCACCGCCACGGAGAACGCCGGAAAGAGCTATGCCGGGCTGGTAACCGACTGGATGGGGCTGGACAGCATGCTGACCAGCTTCAGCGGGTTCGGCATCGTATCGGGCTATACGGGCGATCCGGAAAAACGCGAGGTGAACCAGCTGGTTCCGCCGTATTATGAGCGGGCGGGACGGAATGATTTCCGCCTGCCCTCCGGCAGGACCGTGACGGAGATCCCCTGGGATTTCAGGCGCTGGCAGCCGGAGAAAATCCTGATCATGCTGGGAACCAACGACCTGAGCTGGTGCATGAACCGGGAGCCCCGGAAGGACCTTTTCCGGAGGCAGTACAAGGAGTTCCTGGGAACCGTCCGGAAGAACAATCCGGGCGCCATGATCCTGTGCGTGCTGGGGATCATGGGCGGCGGGCTGAACGATAAAATGGTGCAGGCAGTCAATGAATACCGGGCGGAAACCGGGGATACCCGGATTCACTCCATGACGCTGCAGGAACAGGACGGGGCAAGGGACGGATACGGTTCCAACTATCACCCGTCGGAACGGACCCAGCAGCGGCTGGCGGAGAAGATCCAGGCGTTTATCCAGAATACCTGACGGAAAATCTGCAGTGAAACGGGGGGGAGACCATGAAAACGATTTACCTGGCGGGCGGATGCTTCTGGGGGATACAGAAGTATTTTGACCAGTTTGACGGGATCCTGCGGACGGAAGTCGGCTATGCCAACGGCCCGGACCGGGCGCCGAGCTACGAGGAGGTCTGCGCGGACAGCGGGCATGCGGAAACGCTGAAAATTGACTACGATGAGCAGGTGATCTCCCTGGAGGAGGTGCTGGACCGCTATTTCCGGGTGATTGACCCCCTCTCCGTGAACCGGCAGGGACACGACGAGGGGATCCAGTACCGTACCGGCATCTACTATACGGCGGAGGAACAGCTGCCGGAGATCCGGAAGGTATACAGCCGGGAGGAGGCGAAGGCCGGGGCGAAGCTGGCGGTGGAGGTGGAGCCGCTTCGCAGCTTCTATCCTGCGGAGGAATACCACCAGAAGTACCTGGACAAAAATCCGGGCGGATACTGCCATATCCCGGCCGGGCTGATGGCGAAAGGTGCCGGCCGCTCTTGACAAAAGGGCTGCGATTGCATAGAATCAGAAAAAAGTACGGCTAAGCTTTTACAAACAGGAATCATAACGGAAAGGAAAGCAGGACCATGAAGAAAATTGTTTTCAGCAAAGGCGAAGTTGTATTTCGCGAAGGAGACCTGGGCACCTGTTTCTACCAGATTGAAGAAGGAACAGCCGGGGTTTATATTCGCTACGGCGAAGCAGACCAGCAGAAACTGACGGACATGAAGCCCGGGCAGTATTTCGGTGAAATGGCTGTGATTGAAGCCTGGCCCCGCAGCACAACGATCGTGGCTGAGGAAGAGCTCCATGTCATCGAAATCAGCGAAGAAGCGCTGAATGATTACTTCACCGAGCAGCCGGACAAGATTTATGCCCTGATCTGCCAGCTGGGCGGCCGCATCCGCGAGCTGACCGATGACTATGATGAAGTCAAGGCCTTTATCGAAGAGAAGAAGAACCCAGAAGCGAAACAGAAGCCGGGGTTCCTGGCGAAACTGAAGAAATACATCCTGATCAGCTCACTGGCCAGGAAGAATGCCGGGGTTACGACGGAAGACGTCCTCCTGATGAAGAACTTCGGCAAAACGCCCCCTGACAATGAAAAGGTTCTTGAATGCCACAAAGGCCAGATCATTTTCCGGGAGGGCGACACGGGCAATTACATGTACGCTGTTTACGGCGGTTCGGTCGGGATCTATACCAATTTTGGCACCACGCAGGAAACGAAGCTGACCACCCTTTACAGCGACAGCTTCTTCGGAGAGATGGGCCTGATTGAGAATGAAAAGCGCAGCGCGACCGCGGTGGCGGAGGAGGATGGGACGATCCTGGAAGTCATCCGGGCGGATCAGCTGGAAAGCCTTTTCAAGTCCAATCCTGTGAAGGTTGACATGATCCTGAGCCATGTATCCCATCGGCTGCGGGTGCTGACCCGCGACTATGCCCATGCCTGCGAAGAGGCAGCCAAAGACGCCTGACAGAATCCACAATGCGGACCCGGGAGCCGGCTCAACACCGGTTTCCCGTTTTTTTTCAGGGGAAGGAAAGGAAGAACCTGGAAATGGCTATCTATATCGACACCTGTGTACTGCCCCGCGCGCAGCTGCAGACCGGAAGGGTTTACCGGGAACGCTGCGGAAACCACATCGGATTTGAGCTGCTGATGATGTTTGACCTGCCGGGATTTGAACAAAACCTGGCGGAGAACCTGGACCTGTTCCGGGAAGGACCTCTGATGTTCCACGAACCAGTATGGGGCGTCGAGCACAGCGCCCCAAGGGGATCGAAAGCCTGGGAAGAGGGAATGTACCACCTGCGGCTGACCCGGAAGTATGCGGAGATCCTGCATCCGGCTTCGATGGTTTATCATCTGAACAACTGCGCGGTGCCTACGGAAGCAAGGGATCGGGCACTCCGGACTTCCCTGGAGAACCTGGCGGAAGTGCGGGACATGTTTCCCGGCGTGGAACTGCTGGTGGAAAACACCGGCACGAAGGCGGACGGGACGATGCTGCTGGACCAGGTGGAGTTTACCGACCTTTGCCGGGGAGAAAAGTTGCCTGTACTCATTGACCTGGGACACGCCGGCGCCAACGGATGGGATATCCAGCGGCTGATCCGGGACCTGCGGGACCAGATCCGGGGATTCCACCTGCACAACAACGACGGGATGCATGATCTTCATAACCGGCTGACGGACGGGATCCTGGATTACAGGGAACTGATTCCCTATATGGACCTGCTGGTTCCGGATGTGCCGAGGGTGATTGAATACAGCCGGCCGGCCTATCACGGGGAACCGCTTTTCCAGGATATTGAAACGCTGGAGAAGCTTTCGGCCGGGCATGCTCCGCAGCAAACGACCGAGATTCCGGAGCAGGACAACCGGTCTGAGCTGTCCGCGGAACAGATGAATTATATCCTGAAGAGTATGAACGAGGCGGTCTGCCTGACCAACCTGGAAGGGGAGGTGACCTACGCCAACCGGGCAGCGCAGAAACTGTTCGGGATCCGCGCTGAAGACCGGCAGAAAATCTGGGAAGCGATTCCGTTTGAGTCGAAAAACGATGCGCTGATCCAGTTGTTTATTGACGGCGTTATGGAAAAGAAAGCTTCCCTGCGGTCCATGGTGGACTACTTAAACCGGGAAGGAGATCTGTTCCACCTGTACGTCAATCTGACCTGCGACCCATCCGAGGCCGGTGTTTTCGTCATCGTGATCAATAACCTGACCCAGCTGATCAATGCCCACTCGGCCTTTGCCCGGTACACCTCCCCGGAGATCGCCAACTATGTCCTGACCGCCCCGGAGGGCCAAAAACAGGGCGGACAGGAACGGGAAGTCAGCATCCTGATGAGCGACCTGCGCGGATTCACCGCCATGAGCACCCATCTGGAATCCACGAACCTGATCACCCTGCTGAACCATTATTTTGAGGCCATGTCAGCTGTGATCAGCCGTTATGGCGGAACCGTGATCGAATTCCTGGGCGACGGTATCTTTGTGGTGTTCGGCGCGCCGTCGGAGATGCAGGACCATGCTTCCCGGGCGGTGGGCTGCGCGGTGGACATGCAGAACGCCATGGCGGAGGTGAATGCCTGGAACCGGGAACAGGGATATCCGGAGCTGGCCATGGGCATCGGGATCCATTCCGGCCGGTGCGTGGTGGGCAATATCGGATCTGGGAAGCGAATGAAATACGGATGCATGGGAGAAACCGTCAACCTGGCCGGACGGCTGGAAAGCTTCAGCATTGAAGGGCAGATTCATATTTCGGAGGAAACCCGGAACCGGATCCAGATGAAGCTGAAAATTCTCGACGAAAGCTGCTTTACCCCGAAGGGCGGAGCAGGTGAGATGAGGTTTTACAACATTTCCGCGATCGGAAGCAAGCACCTGGAGAAAAACGCGGAGGAAGCAATCGAATGGAAGCGGCTTGCGTCAGCGCGTGAGATTGCTTTCCGGAAACTGTCCGAAAAAGTGGTTGAAAAGAAGCAGCACAAAGGTGTGCTGACGATGGTGTCCGCTGACGGGAAATTCGCCGTTCTCGAGACGGGGGATGAGCTTGATCTCATGCGGGACCTGATGATCCTGGACGGCGGACATACCTCCTATGCCAAGGTGCTGGGCAGGGAGGAAAACGGATACCGGATCGGTTATACCATCCAGGAGTAGAGAAACGGGACGGTTCTTTTACACATATTTCAGCAGGCTGACCCACAGCCTGTTTTTTCTTGTTTCCACTTCAATGCCCTGATAGGCCGCCTTTCCGAAGCCCCGGACGGAGAGAAGATCCCCCTCCTTCAGGCGGGCGCTTTTATCCGTCACGATCCGGCCGTTGACAAACACCTTTTCCCCGCTGAACAAATCAGCAGTCCGGGCGCGGGAGAGGCCCGTGAAAGCGGACAGCACCGCATCCAGCCGCTCGGAGGCCACATTGAGGCGCAGAGGCTCCAGCTGCGGCCGGAGCTCCGGGACATCGGCGGAGGAGAGGGAAGCCGTGACAGTGGTATTCCGGACCCGGGTCAGGGAGGAAACCAGGAAATCCACGGCGGAATCCAGGCAGAAAAACCAGGCCTGCTTTTCCCGCACCAGGATGTCCCCGATGAGGCTCCGCTCAATGCCCAGGTTCAGGATCGCACCGAGATAATCCCGATGGGAAAGGACTTCCGCAAACTTCGGGGAGGCTGGACGGACGGCGATGACGCGGACCGGGAAATCCGGCGCTCCGGCGTCCTCCCCGTTCCCGGCGGCGAGGATCCTGCGCTCCGCGCCCTCATATCCCCCGTACAGCACATAAGGGAAGCGGGCCGCCTCCGGGGTGCGGAGGAAATCCTCCTGCTCCGCGAGGGAAAGGAAGCCGGAATAAACCCACAACCCTGTCCGCTCACTGCGGCGGCACAGGTCCAGCAGATGACGGGTGATCCGTTCCGCGCTCTCCATCCGATTCACACCTTCCGCTGCCGTATTCCCCGGAAACCGGGGTTCAGGGAAAGTCTACGGAGTTCCCGGCGGATTGTCAAGGAAGGCGGCAGGTGGGAAGGCTTGATGTTTCCGGAAAAACGGCATACAATGAACCGTACGGACGCAAACGAGGCGACAGGGAGGAAAGAACCCAGATGAAGATTCAGAACCGAAACCGGGCCATGCTGATGGCCGTTGTCGGGGCGTATGTGATTTACCTGGCCTACGAAATCCTGCGGGACACGCTGGCGGGCAAAAGCACCATGGCCCTGTGGGTGAGCATCCTGTGCACCGCTTTCCTGGGCTGCGCCGGAATCGCGGTGCTGGTCCTGGCGTGGAAAATTTACCGGACAAAGGACGCGGAGGAGGAGAAACCGGAGGATCCGAAAGCGCTGAAATAAGTTGTTTACGGGCGGAAAACACCCTCCGGCGCGCCGCTTTTCCCGCAAACGATTACAGGGCTGAAAACAATTTCAATACAGGAAAAACCACCTATTTCCGAATAAAACTGAACAAAAAACTGTTTACAAAAAACCGGCGGAAGTGTAGAATATGGTCAGTTCAATTCCGGATAGGAAATCCGGGAAAAAATAAAAAAGGAGTGTACCCCGTATGAAGAAAATTCTTGCTCTGGTACTCGCACTCGTAATGTGCATCGGCTGCGCTTCCGCGTTTGCCGAAAAGGTCGGCGTTTCCATGCCCACCAAGGACCTGCAGCGTTGGGTGCAGGACGGCGAGAACATGCAGAAGGAACTGGAAGCTGCCGGCTTCGAAGTTGAACTGCAGTACGCCTCCAACGACGTTCCCACTCAGCTGAACCAGGTTGAAACCATGATCGACAACGGCTGCAGCGTCGTCGTGATCTCCGCCATCGAAGGCTCCTCCCTGGGCACCGCCCTGGCCAAGGCCAAGGAAAAGGGCGTCAAGGTCATCGCTTATGACCGCCTGCTGATGGACAGCGATGCTGTTGACTACTATGCCACCTTCGACAACTACAAGGTCGGCACCGTGCAGGGCACCTATGTGAAGGACGCTCTGGATCTG
>ODAI013230500.1_pt1 | contig 11134 bp, 4 predicted proteins | sample 1539321 | NCBI WGS metagenome assembly ODAI01 (sample SAMN02144231, study PRJEB22623) | gut metagenome | biome: sheep rumen | host: Ovis aries | place: New Zealand | reverse complement strand
CCTCCTTACCCTTCTTGGTGGTGATGATGATTACACCGCTTGCAGCTTTTGCACCATAGATGGCAGCCGACGAGGCATCCTTCAGCACGTCGATCTGCTCAATGTCGTCAGGGTTGATCTCCGAGAGACTGCCTGCAAACTGCATACCATCCAGGATGATAAGAGGTGAGTTGTGAGATCCGTCCGTGTAGAGCGAGTTCTGACCACGCAGCTGGATGCTGGCATTCGACTGAGCGTCAGAACTGAAACCGATCTGCAGACCCGGCGTTCCGCGCAGCAGGTCCTGCACTGTGCCAGGATTCTGGTCTGCTATCTTGCTCGGGTCAATCTGGACGACAGAACCGGTCAGGTCTTTCTTACGCATCGTACCGTAACCTACCACTACCACTTCCTGCAGTGTCTCGGAATCTTCAACGATAGTTACATTTACGTTCTGCCCCGCTTTGTAGGCCACTTCTTGAGTCTTGTATCCAATGTAGGAAATGGTCAGTACACCTCCGGCGGGTGCGTTCTTCAGTTCAAAGTTTCCATCGAAGTCAGTAACAGCACCCAATTGGCTACCGTTCACTTTTACAGTGGCTCCGATAATGGGTTCACCGTTTTTGTCCACAACATGACCTTTCACGATGCCCGATTGCTGAACATCCTGAACTGCCGGTGTTGCCATTGTTGGCAAAGGGAATGAGGTCATTCCTGCTGCCAATACCATCGCGAAAAAGAAATTCCTTGATGGTTTCTTTAAATTAGCATACTTCATTTGTTAGGTTTTAAGTTAATATAATAGTTAGATATTAATAGTTTTCGCTTGCAAAATTCGTTATTTTCCATTTAATGGAGGTCTCCTGTTTGTGAATTAAAGGGAACAAATCGTTAATTTCGGATGCTACTGTCGGGATTCCATTCGTCTCTCCATCTGATGACGGGTCTCCCCTGTTCAAATTCAATGGGCAACCAGATGTAGCGGGCATCGCTCGGATGCTTCGGACGCCAAATATCGGCCATGAAGATGAACTGGTCTCCATAGGGAAGGATGAAAGTGCTCTGACCACCAAAGGTAATCTCTTGTTTCGGGCCGATGCAGGGGTTGGGATGCTGAGTCCATGGCCCCCAGATGCTGGGAGCAGAGAACATACGGGCCTCGTTGGGATTCCAGCCCGTACAGCCAGAGGTAATCATCCAACAGGTTCCGTCTTTTTTGAAAATGGCTGGCGCTTCGTTTTGACCGCATGGGGCTACTCGTGTATATCGACCCGTGTGATGAAGGTAGTCGTTGGTCAGTTCGGCGATGTGAAGTGTAAGGTTATCTTCTGAAGAGAAAATATGATAGGCCTTACCATCATCATCGATATAGAGGGTCATGTCTCTTGACATCTGCCCAGTAGAGAAATCTCTTTTCAGGAAAAGTCCTTCTTTGATAGCCTGTTTCCATTGGGGAGTCCACCATTCCTCGAAGTTCTTAACATGGAGCGTATCGAGTGCGTTTCTCTCATTTTTGCCGAATTCAACGGGATAAGTGCCGGCATTGGCACGCTGGGAATAGAGGAATTTGTAGGGACCTTCTGGGCGGTCGCTCACTGCCACTCCATATCGGGCTGCACGGTAGCCCTGCCCCTTCAGCTCCAGGTGGAACCACATGCAGAACTTTTTTGTTACCTTATTATATATGACTTTAGGACGTTCAAGGATACATCCACGCTCTATGTCACTGCCTTTTTCGTCACTTACGTTCAGTGCTACTCCACAGTTGCGCCAATTTATGAGGTCTTCGGAAGCATAACACATGACACCCACCATGGCACTTGATGTGGTATCGGCTTTGTGTTCGCCGAACCAATAGTAAGTGTCGCCATACTTCATGATGCCTCCTCCATGGGCATTGATGTGCCGGCCGCTGTCGTCAAGCCACCGTTCACCACTCTTAATGGTCGTTTGTTTCGGTTGGTTGGCCCAGTATTGCTCCAGGCGCTTGGCTTCGGCCTTGGTGATATGGATGACCGAGCCATGCTTGGGCGAAACGAAGTTGGTGGCCTTCATAACACCTTCGTTGAAACGTCCGAGAGGTTTGAAAGTCTTGAAATCGCTCGTTTCCACAAAGCCGAAGTTATGGGGAGTGACACTGTAAACGTCGTACATGATAACCCACTTGTCTTCACCGATGCGCTTCCACACGTTAGGTGCCTCACAACCGCGGTTTTCATTGTCTATTTGCTCTGCGTGATAGTCGTTGAAATGGTTGATTTTATCGGAAATCATATATTTAATACCCCCAGGACGCTCCTGTGCCACGTAGGTCATGAAATAGCGTCCGTTAGGCATTGGACAGATGTCGGCGTCGAGTGTCTGGATCTTCTCGTCAGGATACTCAAAGAGCAGTTGCGGTTCTGTTTCCAATGTTGTGAAATCTTTGTCAGCATAGCTGCAATACAGTTTTGTGCGGGCACCGGGCTGCTGACGGATGGTGAAATAGACCATCGGCTTCTGTACGGCAGGATCCCAAATAGTCTGAGGAGCCCATGCACAGCCTAGATCACCGAATTTCTCCGGAAAGAGTTTGTCAATGCGGACTTCGTGGTGCGTCCAGTGTATCAGGTCGTCGGATGCCATCAGCACTAAGCCGCGATTATTGCCCCAACCGTATTTCTGCGGACGCTCCCATTGGGTGGTGCGTAGGCCTTTTTGTTTGCCGAATACGTGCAGGTCGGTCATGGCGATATAAAACTTTCCGTTCGGTGCACGATAGATGTGCGGGTCTCGAATGCCATGCTGTTCAGCGATGGAATCGCCAGAAATAACAGGTTTGTTACCGTTGACGGCGGTAAATGTGTAACCATCATAACTGATGGCCATAAACAACGAGTGTGTCGGGTCGTTGAAATAAGTGAAGAGATAAGCACCCATTCCCCTTTCCGCCGGATACTTTTGTTTTTTAGCCTCACCTGTTGTTGCCAATGCAGTGAGTAATGCAAGGATAAGCAGGATTTTCTTCATGTAACTAACAGTTTGATGATTTTCTGCAAAATTACAGATTTCTTTTTAAAAACAACTCCACTTATTGTGATTTTAGGGGAACAAATCGTTATTTTTCACGAAAGGCCGCTTTTCTACATGAACATCCACATCTAAGATGTACTGGAGTAGAAAAAAAGATAATAATTTGCGGATTAAATATAAAATTCGTATCTTTGCTCAATAATTTAAACAGCACGTAATGAATCGCAGTTTGTTGATGCTTTTTATATGGGGGTATAGTCTGCTGACCATCGCTGATGCACAACCGTTGAGAAAGATGTCGCAGATACCGCTTGCCCGTGCTCTGGATGCTCGATGTCTATTGTTCGATAGTTACGGCATGATGTGGATTGGCACCGAACAGGGGCTGTTGCGCTATGATGGCTATTCCTTCCGTAACTTCCGCAGCGACGCCTATTCTCCAGGTATCCTGCCTAACAACTTCGTGCGAACTCTTGCGGAGGATCATGATAAAGGCATTTGGATTGGTACACACAACGGACTGGTACGTTTCGATATGCGTACAGGGCAATTCCACACCTATCATTTGGAGAGTGAACAACGGCGCGATATCAATACGCTCTTCACGGCGAAGGACGGCACTCTATGGGCGGGCACCTCAACCGGCGCCAGCCGTTATGACAAAGCACACGATAAGTTCATACACTACCGGATGCCTGGCGGTGTGATGTCTTTCGAAGAAGATGAGCAGGGACGTATTTTCATCGGCATGTGGGAAAAGGGTCTTGTACGCCTTGACCCGAAGACGGGCAAGCAAGAAGTGTATCCGCCCTTGAACACGCGCAACACAGTCTATTCCATGCATTTCGACGGCAAGGGACGGCTATGGATCGGTTCTTGGGAGAACGGCATCCAACGCATCGATAATCCGGCAGACGTAAGGCATCCCCGTGTGTGGCTGTTTAATGACAATCGCGACAATTTCCGCACCTATTACCGATTGGCGGAAGACCCCGTGAGCCATACCCTTTGGGGTTGCTGTCTGGAGGGGTTCACCCGTATCGATATGAATAGCGACAAGGTGGAAAACTACGATGGAGAGCTGAATTTCTGTAATGATATTCATGCCGACGGGCAGGGCAATCTGTGGGTGCTCACCCAGAACGACGGCATAGCGCATCTAAGCACACTGGAGGCTCCCTTCCGCTACTACAATCTGCCGGAAGGGGGAAGGAAATTGCTCGTGAGTTGCACGAAGTCACTGTTCACTTCCGACGGGCGCTATTTCTGGATAGGGCTTCAGCCCTACGGACTGGCCCGCTATGATCGACTAACCAACGAAACAGTATATGGCCACAATATACCGGGATTCGGCCATATGACGGGTTCCGACGATGTCTATCTGCAGTCTGTTTCATCGATGATACAGGTAGGCAGGGAGATCTGGATGGCCAGCAGCAAGGGAATTCTAATTTGGCAGGAAGGACGTCCCGTGGAGATGCTCACCTATCAAAACACGCGCTTCTTGAATCTATATAGCGTCAATGCGTTGATGCGCCAACGGAATGGGGTGGTGTGGATAGGCCAGGCCTCGCATGTCAGTGTGGCAACATCCAAGACGCAGGGAAAGACGCTTACCTTAAAAGAGGGGCAGGATGATTTTAGCGCGTGCAACGTGGTTTCTTTTGCCGAGGATTCCAAGGGGCGCGTATGGATCGCAACCGACAATGAGGGTATCATCTGCGTGAGCGGAGATGCCCACCGACCGGAGCAACTGCGATGCCGTCACTATTGTCCGCAGAACGGAAAGTTTCCTATCGACGACGCCACGGCCTGCTATGAAGACAGCCACCGGCGCCTTTGGGCCATCTCGGGCAGCGGCGGACTGTTTCGCTACGACGAAACTGCTGACCGCTTCGATCCCGTCAACTTTGACTATCACATCATGGGCGGCAGCGTCTATACCATTGAGGAAGACGATGCTGGCGCGTTATGGCTGACCACTGAGCATGCCCTGGTATGCCTGACGTTCGACAGCAAGGAGAATCCTGTTATCACCAGTTATGGCTACGAAGAAGGACTCGACGATATGCGATTTTCTCCTAATTCATCGTGCAGATATGGTCGTGAAGTGTTCGTAGGAAGCGAGAAAGGTTTTTTTGCTTTCATGCCAGGGAAGAGATTGGCTACTGTGGGAGCAAAGAGCCCGAGACTGGTTATCACCAATTTGCTGATAGACGATCGGCCTTACGAATTTATAGGTGCTGAACTGCAACGGAAAATACTGGAAACCACACCTTTCGTGGCACAAAAAATCACCATTCCATCGGACGTGGATAAATTCACCGTGGAGTTCTCGTTGCTCACTTATAGTCATCAGGAAGAAATACTCTACCAATACAGACTGGAGGGCTACGATAATCATTGGCGGCATGTGGGTAGCGAAAGACACAGCATTACTTTCCAGAATCTTCCGGCAGGCAATTATAAGCTACATTTAAAGGCAGCCGACAACTACGGTCGGTGGACGGAACTGCCCTACGCCATACAGATTAGGATCCTGCCGCCTTGGTATCTCACCTGGTGGGCAAAACTGATATATTTGTTGCTGGGCATCCTGCTCGTGCGTGGCATCATACAATGGTATAAGAACTATCTCAAGACGAAGAACCGGCTGGCCATGGGCGTGGTGTTGACGAATATCACCCACGAGCTGCTCACACCGTTGACGGTGGTCTCAGCTTCGGTTGACGACCTGAAGGGCAAGGCTCCGCAGTTTGGCGAAAACTACAGTCTGATTCAGAACAATATACGCCGCATTACACGACTGTTGCGGCAAATTTTAGAGGTGCGTAAGTCGCAGGCGGGACAACTGCGGTTGCTCGTGGCCAGAGGCAATCTTGCCGACTTCATCGGTTCTTTGTGCGAGAATATCCGCCCTATGGCTGAATCCCAAAACTACAGACTGATCATAAAATGTCCTGAAAACGGCATTGATGCATGGTTTGATAAGGACAAGATAGACAAGATTGTATATAACCTCGTATCAAACGCCGTGAAATACAACCGTGAGCATGGAAAAATCGAGGTGGAACTTACATCCCGTGGCAAAGAGGCCTTTCTGAAAGTAAGCGACGAGGGTATTGGCATCTCGAAAGACAAGATGAAATATCTTTATAGTCGTTTTCTCGATGGCGACTACCGCAGGATGAATACATTCGGAACGGGCATCGGACTTTCACTGACGCACGACCTCGTAATGCTACACCATGGATCCATCGAATGCCAGAGCACGGAGAATGTGGGAACTACCTTCACCGTGAGATTCCCCATTGACAAAAACAGTTACAAGGAGAGTGAAATAGACTTGACCGCCGACAATCCACAGCAAGCCAAGCAATTGGAAAATAATATAGAAATGGAAGAGAGCTATATGATTCCAGACGTGGAAAGCAATGGGCAACATGATTACTCGATGCTGATTGTAGAAGACAACACGGAACTGCTGCAGTTGATGAGCCGACTGCTGACTACACGCTACAACGTTTACACGGCACGCAATGGGCGGCAGGCGCTGAACATCATCCGGCATCATGACCTTGACATCGTGATCACGGACGTGATGATGCCCGTGATGGACGGCATCGAACTGACGCGCGAAATCAAGAACTCGCCTGACTTCGGACAGTTGCCCGTGGTGATGCTCACCGCCAAGACTGCTGAGGAGGATCTCATGGCGGGATACGAAACGGGAGCCGATGCCTACATCATGAAGCCCTTCAGATTAGAGGCCCTGTTGCTACGCATCGATAATATCATCCAAAACCGCGAGCGCATCCGGCGCAAGTTTGTCAGCCAAACGGATTTCAAAATAGAGGAACAGCATTACTCTTCACCCGATGAGATTTTCCTTGGGAAGTGTATCGACGTCGTGAAGCTACATCTTGATGACGGCGATTTCGACCGCGAACAGTTCGCAGCGGCCCTCTGCGTCAGCTCTTCTACGCTCTATAACCGGCTGAGGGCGCTGACGGGGCAGAATGTGACGGGATTCATCAACAGCATCCGACTGAAAGAGGCATGCCGTATCATGCGGCAGCAGCCCGATATTCGCGTCAATGAACTCTCGATGGAGGTGGGGTTCAATACACCGAAGTATTTCACCAAGTGCTTCAAGAAAGAATTTGGCATGCTGCCCAGCGAATATATAGAGGATGTGAAAAACGGCAGGCTGCAGACGTCTGTGGAATCATAAAAAACAAACTACGTATGAAAAAGAGTGTTAGGTGTTGGGTGTTAGGTGTTGGGTGTTGGCTGATGGCGGTTGGTGCTTTTGGCCAAACGCCTTCGGCGCTGAACAGGAAGGAGTTTGCCAAGCATTGGGTGGTAGAGTCGGAATCGGCTGACTATCGGGTGACGTTCCGGGGCGATACGGCTGACATCGTCTCACCAAAGGGACTGACGCTCTGGCGAAAGGAGAAGATGAAGGGGCGCGTAACGATAGAATATGATGCCTGCGTGGTGGTGGAGGAAAGTAGCAATGAACCCACCAACCGGCTGAGCGACCTGAACTGCTTCTGGATGGCCATCGATCCGAAATATCCCGACGATATCTTCCGCAGGATGAAGGAGCGCGGCGGCGTGTTCCTGAACAGCTATGCCCTGCGGCTCTACTATATGGGCTACGGCGGCAATCATAACTCGACCACGCGTTTCCGCCGATACGACGGCAATGAGGCTGCCATCAGCGACGCGGCAAAGCGTCCGGCCATCCTTCGGGAATATACCGACGAGGCGCATCTGCTGAAACCGAACCATTGGTATCATATCAGGCTGACGAGCGACGGTCATCGGGTGGCTTACTATATTGACGGAAAACGGCTGGTGGATTTCCGCGATGCGGAGCCTTACAGAGAGGGATGGTTCGGATTCCGCACCACGTTGTCGCATACGCGCATCACGAATTTCAGCTATCGTTGCGAATCCTTGCAGCAGCAGAAAGCTCCGTTGCATTGGGTGGAAGACTCATCTCAGGCTCCCCAGGGAGGGAGGGCTGTGCCCGTAACTTTCGGCGTTCCCTTCGATGAAGGGGAAGTGACGGAAGGAACGGTGATGGCGCTGACGGATGCTTCGGGAAAGTCGGTGCCTACCGATACCTGGCCTTTGGCTTACTGGCCCGACGGGTCGGTGAAATGGCTTGGGGCGGCGGCGACCCCCATTCGGCTCTCCCGTGAGGGAGAGTTGTTTCTTGCGGCTCAGAAAGGGCGTAAGAAAACCTCCCGTGTGGCGGCTCTCCAGATAACAGAAACGGCTTCGGGCCTGCGGGTGACGACCGATTCGCTCTCGGCGTTCATTCCAAAACAAGGCGCTTACTTGATGGATTCCCTCTTGTTGCAAAACCGAATGGTGGCTGAACGATTGCGGTTGGTTTGCACCACGCAGAGCGAACCCTATACAGAAACCACGCGGCAGGTCAGTTTCTCCGACTACCAGAGCGAGATCCGTTCCGTCATCGTGGAGCGGAAAGGCAATGTGAGCGCTGTAGTAAAGATTGAGGGCGTGCATGTATCTTCTCCCTCCCTCACAGGGAGGGATGGGGTGGGTCTCCTTCTCCCCTTCGTCGTCCGCCTCTATTTCTATCAGGGCAGCCGCGAGGTGAAGATGGTGCATTCGTTTGTGTTCGATGGCGATCAAAACCGTGACTTTATCCGGTCCTTGGGTGTGAAGATGGATGTTCCTCTGCGCGACGAACTTTATAACCGCCATGTGGCTTTCTCAACCGGTCAGGGCGGCGTGTGGAGCGAGCCCGTGCAACCGCTCGACGGAAGGCGCGAACTGAGATTGCCGCTCCAACAGGCGGACTCAAACCGGCAGCCGCGTCCCGACGATAGTCTGCCCGAGGATCATCGGGGACAGCTCACCGTTCAACAGCTACAGATGATGGGGCAGCGCGTGCCGCCCTACAAATCGTTTGACAAGAAGAACCAGACGCTGATAGACGAATGGGCTGCGTGGAACACCTACAGACTGTCGCAACGGTCGTCGGAAGGCTTCACCCTGCGCAAACGGGCCAACGACGATAATCCCTGGATTGGAACTTTCGACGGACGGAGGGCCGACGGCTATGCCTTTGTGGGCGATATGACCGGCGGAATGGGCTTGGCCTTGAAGGATTTCTGGCAGTCGTTCCCGTCGGCAATGGAGATATCGGGCACAAAGGGCGACAAGGCCACGCTGACGGCATGGCTCTGGAGTCCGGATGCTGAACCCATGGACTTGCGCCATTATGACAATGTGGCCCACGGATTGCTCTCCGCCTACGAGGATGTGCAGGAAGGAATGAGTACTCCCACGGGTATTGCCCGCACCTCCACCCTCATCCTGCTGCCTGCCGATGGCTATCACGGGAAACAGGCTTTTGCAGAGGATGCACGGCGGATGACGCACGGTGCGCTGCTGTTGCCCACACCCGAATACCTGCATCAGAAACAGGCCTTCGGCATCTGGAGTCTGCCCGACTCATCGAATGTTGAGCGCGCAAGGGTGGAAAAGCAGTTGAATGATTATATCGACTATTACCAGAAACAGATAGAACAGCACCATTGGTACGGGTTCTGGAACTATGGCGACGTGATGCATACCTACGATGCCGAGCGCCACGAGTGGCGTTACGACGTGGGCGGATTTGCCTGGGACAATACCGAACTGGCCAGCAACATGTGGCTCTGGTACAGTTTCCTGCGCACGGGAAGGGCCGACCTTTGGCAGATGGCTGAGGCCATGACCCGCCATACGGCCGAAGTGGATGTCTATCACTCAGGTCCCAACGCCATGCTGGGCACTCGTCATAACGTGAGCCATTGGGGATGCGGTGCGAAGGAAGCCCGAATCTCGCAGGCTGCCTGGAACCGCTTCTATTATTATCTGACCGCCGACGAACGCACGGGCGACCTGATGACCGCCGTGAAAGATGCCGACCAGATGCTCTATACGCTCGATCCCATGCGACTGGCTCAGCCCCGCGGTGAATATCCCTGCACGGCTCCTGCCCGATTGCGCATCGGGCCAGACTGGCTGGCCTATGCCGGTAACTGGATGACCCAGTGGGAACGCACGCGCGACAACCGCTATCGCGACAAGATCATTGCCGGCATGAAGAGCATTGCAGCATTGCCCCATCAGATGTTTACCGGGCCTTTGGCCTTAGGCTACGATCCTGCTACGGGCGTTATCTCCACCGAATGCGACACGTCGTTGCTCTCCACCAATCATCTGATGACCATCATGGGCGGATTTGAAGTGATGAACGAAATGATGCGTATGATTGACGTGCCCGAATGGAATGCTGCATGGCTCGACCATGCCGCCCGCGACAAGGAAATGGCCCTGAAGGTGAGAAACAATCGTTTCCGCATCTCCCGCCTGCTGGCCTATGCCGCCTTCCATCAGCGTAATCAGCAGAAGGCAGACGAAGCATGGCGCGACATGCTGCGCGCCCTGGGTCGTAAGGACGATAAACGCTACGAAAACCGCCAGTTACTACCCCCCGAGGTTCCCATCCCTCAGGATGAGACAGAGATGATCAGCACCAACGGTGTCTCCACCTGGAGCCTTGATGCCATCTACATGCAGGAAGTCTGCCCGATGGGGGACTGAGCTAAGGGGCTACCGAGTCGGTAACCTCCAGCAGCGAGTCTTCCATGATGATGTCTTCCTCGTTGAACTTGGGCGGGTGATGCTGGCCTGCTGCAACCATGATGATACATAGGAAGCCGATGACCAGTGAGGCTATGATGCCGCAGAGGGTGCCGATGGCATGGCCCCACTGACGGGTGAACAGGGCAAAAAGGAGAAACAAACCCTGGAGAGCGATGAAGAATATGCCCAGAAGGATGAAGAAATAGAAGAAGCCTTCCCAATCGGAGAGGACTGCTACCACGGAGAGGAAGCTGCTCGCTAAGGCTCCTGCCGTTGCCAGAAACCACCATTTCACCATTTGTGCGATGGCGCTTCTTTTTTCTTTTGGGGGTTCTTGTTCCATATTTTGTTTAGAGGTTAAGGGTTAGAGTTCGAAGTGAAATCGTTGCGGTATTCCTTGGGTGTCTTACCGTATTTCTGGCGGAAGCATTTGGTGAAGTAACCAGGGTCGCGGAAGCCTACGATG
>ODAI013003182.1_pt1 | contig 11134 bp, 8 predicted proteins | sample 1539321 | NCBI WGS metagenome assembly ODAI01 (sample SAMN02144231, study PRJEB22623) | gut metagenome | biome: sheep rumen | host: Ovis aries | place: New Zealand | reverse complement strand
GATTTTTGAGCCAAGGAACCTGTCCCCATGGTCCAAATTGAGCCGGGGAACCTCTCCCCAGGGAATGCATAATATTTCAGCGTGTATGGCTGCCGAGCCAGTCATAGAGCCGGTCACAGGCGTGTCCGTCTTCACAGCTGCCCATGACGCGGCGGTGACCGCCGGAACAGCCGGCCAGCCGGCCGGCGGCAAAGTCGTCGACAGCGGCGGAGAATTCCTCCTCCGTGGTGCAGACCGGATAGCTCCACTGCCGGATATCCAGATAGAAGCCGGGATCTTTTTCATAGGAAGCAAGATCCGGGGTATAGAGAATCGCGGGACGGTCCGTGAGACTGAAGTCCCAGAGAATCGAAGAATAGTCGGAGATCAGGAGATCGCAGGCGGCCAGAAGGGCCTGTGTATCCGGATAGCGGGAGACGTCACGGATCCGGGAGTCCAGAGGACTCGCTCCGGAGCCTGCCGAAGCGGCGGAAGACCCCGAGGCTTTGCTGTGACGGCGCAGCAGGAGGCACCAGCGGCCGCCGGTGGCCGTCTCCAGACGGTCCAGCAGGGCGCGGCCGGAGAAGGGCCGGTAAGCGGAACGGCCGTCCCGGAAGGTGGGAGCATACAGCACGACGCGGACTCCCTCCGGAACCGAACAGGCTGTCCGGGCTTCCCGCGCTGCCTGCCGTAAACGTTCCGGGGAAAAGAAGAGATCGTTGCGCGGCATGCCGGCGGGGAGAACCTCGCCGTGATAGCGGAAGGCGCCGCGGATGACATCCCGGGTGAACAGGCTGCCGCTGGAGAGGAAGACATCGGTATTGCGGTCCATGAAGGCCATGCGGTATGCCGTGGCGCGGTTGGCACCGGCTTTGTCATTCTCCAGACGCTTGTAATCGCCGCCGCCGTGCCAGGTGTTGACGCGGATCTGCCCCTTCCGGAACGGGAACCAGGACAGATACCCGCCGTTGGTGATGACGACGCGGGAGGTCAGGGCATAGTAGAGACCCTTCAGCGTGAAATGACGGGCCAGCCGGACGCCGTACTGCTCTGCCAGCCGGGTATACTGCTCAGGATGGCGGAACAGCCAGACGCACTCCCGGTGCGGATCGGGGTGCTCCCGGTTCAGGTATTCGAAATATGCCCTCGGATTGCAGTTGTACTCCTCCAGGGAACCGCCTTCCAGGCTGAGGAAGAGGATACGGCGGGGATTGACCGGAAAGAGACGGAAAAAAATGAGCGGGAGAACGAGAATCTTCCGCAAAAACGTTTTCAGATAGTATCGCATGGTTCCTCTCTTGACATATGACGGCAAACATGGTAATTGTCATTACGGATCAAGTATAGCACAGGAGATGTGTGCTTGCAACGGAGGCGGCAGCAGCCCATGAATGAGAACGATATCCGATGGCTGGAGCCGTACCGGAATAAGGCGAAGGAACATCCGGAGGAAATATCGGAAGAAGAGCGTTATCTGGCGGAATGGCAGGAAAACCATCCCGGCGCGGATTTCTTTTATTACGACAATACCTACGGCGGCCGGCTGCGGCAGCTGCAGGAGGTGGAGCTTTCCTGCCTGGATGAATTTGCGAGGATCTGTGAGAAGCACGGTATTTCCTGGTATCTGGGCGGAGGCAGCCTGCTGGGAGCAATCCGCCACGGGGGCATGATCCCCTGGGATGACGATATCGATGTCATGATGCTGCGCCCGGAATATGAGAAATTCACCGCAGCGGTGCAGCAGGAGATCGGCCCGGACTACTATTACCAGTCAAACCGGACGGATCCCGCCTATCACAGCATCTTTGACAAGATCCGGAGGAATCATTCGGTCTTTATGACGGAATATTCCCGCCGGGTTCCCGGGATGCACCAGGGGATATTCATCGATATTTTCGTGCATGACCGCACGTCGTCCAGGCCGCTGCTGCAGCGCTGGCACGTATTCCGCACGCTGTTCGCCAGATCTCTTGTCTGGCACAAGTGGGAAGGGACCGACATGCATTTCTACGGGAAACTGAAGCTGTTCTGCCGCGTCATGACCTGGTGGAAAAATCACCGGAGCATGGAAGCCCTGGAAAAATACCAGCACAGGGTAGTGACCGCTTACCGCAGGCGGAATACGGGCTGGCTGTATGACGGGACGGGAGAGCATCTTCGTCACGGGGCCTTCCCTGAGAGCTGGCTGGCTCCGGGCAGAACCGCGATGTTTGAGGGACGCCGGTTCCCGGTTCCGCGGGAGGCGGAGAAATACCTGGCGTATTCCTACGGAGAGAACTACATGACACTGCCGGATCCGCCGGACCGGAAGGCGGCGCATCCGATTGTTGCCCTGGAATTCCCCGGGGAAGAGGGCGTTACGTGAGATGGACGGAGAACGTCCTGCCCGGTTGTACCGGGAGAAATGTAAAAGATAAATGAAGGGCGGAAATTCTCCCGTCTGATGAGCCCCGGATTTTCCGGGAAGGAAAGTGAGAAACGAAGAAAATGGAACAGAACCGGACGAAACGGATCGTTCGATGGGACAACGTGAAAGGCTTCCTGATCTTTCTGGTTGTCATCGGGCATTTTATGTACTACCTGGGAGAGAAGGGAAACAAGACGCCCTGGATCCAGAGCGTGTATTTCTTTATCTATCTCTTCCACATGCCCCTGTTTGTCTTCATCTCCGGGATGATGGAGAGACGGACGATCGCGACCGGAGCGGGACTTCGGAAAAAAGTGATCGGCTTCCTGATCCTGGGGATGGGACTGCGCATGGTCAATTTCTCTGTCCGGTATGTGTCCCGGGATGTCAGAAATTTCCATCTGACGCTGGACCAGAGTGTTGTATGGTATCTGGTTGCCCTGTCGGTATGGATCCCGGTGACGTACCTGATCCGGAAGACGGACCGCAGGCTGCTGCTCGCCGCATCGCTGATGCTGGCGCTGATCGTGGGCTATGATCCCTCGGTAGGAGGCGATTTCTGCCTGTCGCGTATCCTGACCTTCTATCCCTTCTTCCTGCTGGGCACCATGACGGATCCGGCGGAGCTGGATGAGAAGCTGAACCGGACGCCGGATCTCTGGAAGACGGCTTCGCTGTTCCTGATGCTGGCCATTCTGGTATTCTGTCTTCTCGCAAATAAATATATATGGCCTTTCCTGGATATTCTCAAAGGCTGGAAACCTTACTGGAAACTGCGCGTACACCCCGGTTTCGGCCTCGTGTTCCGGGCGGCCTGGTATGTGGCTGCGGTCGTCATGTCTGCCGCGGTACTCCTGATGAGCCCCGGGAAGCCGGGCGTGATGACCGGCGTCGGAACGAGGACGATGCAGATTTACCTGCTGCACCGTCCGGTTCAGCATGTTTTCTGGTTTACCTGGGCGAAGAAGTTCGTGGAAGGGAACCCCGCGGCTGATGTCGCTTACCTGCTTGTCGGCGCCGCACTGTTCCTGGTGCTCGCCCATCCGGTGTTTAAGAAACCGCTGGACTGGTTCTGGACTCTGGTGTGGAAGGATGAGCCGGAGGCGGAAGCAGAACGCAGGGTTGAGGCAGAGCCGGAGACAACCGATAAATCTGAATCGAAGGGGCAGCTGCAGGGATAACATCTTTTCTCTGACAGAAGAAAAGTATCATGGATAGTATATGGAAGCGATTTTCCTGGATTCTCCGCGCGGCAGGATTTCTGGCCGGGCTGGCAGTGCTGTATGTGCTGATCCAGCCGCTGTTCCTCATCGGGAACAAGGATGACCGGATCCTGTTCCGGGCGATCTATGCGGAGACCGGGAATAAAACAGACGCGATTTACCTGGGCGCCAGCAATGTCTATACCTACTGGCAGGCGCCCCTGGCCTGGAAGGATCACGGAATCGCCGTACTGCCGGTCAGCAATCCCATGCAGCCGGGGCAGTCGGTCCGCTATATGATCGAAGAGGCGAGGAAGGAACAGCCGGATGCCCTCTGCATCATCAACCTGAATTCCCTGAAATCTACGGAACTGGAGCCGTCGACGGTTCATTTTCAGGCCGACTACATGCGGCCCTCCGGTACGAAATACCGTATGATCATGGATCTCTGCGACCGGATGAAGCTCTCCTGGCAGGACCGGCTGGAATACTTCTTTCCGATACTGCGGTTCCATGGGAAATGGAGCGAGCTGAAGTCGAGGGATTTCGTTCACAATGATCCGGATCTGAAGGGAGCGATTACCTATTCCCGTTTTGTGAAGAAATCCAGAGACCTGACCCGGAAAACAGCGGTGATCGAAGAGGAGGTGCCGCTGACGGAGGGACAGACGCAGGTCCTCGGGGAGCTGATGGACTACTGCAGGGAGGAATCGCTGGAGGTGCTGTTCGCGGTTGTGCCGCAGGGAATCAAGGATCCTGAGACGCTGGGGCAGTTCAACACGATGGCGAGGATTGTCCGGGAGAACGGATTCCCGGTGCTCAACCTTTCCGGCGCCTTCGAAGAACTGGGACTGGATCTGAAGCGTGATTTTTATAATGCGAACCATACCAATATTCATGGCTCCATTAAATATACGGAGTACCTGAGCGCCTACCTGAAGGAGCACTACGGCTTCGGCGACAAGCGCGGAATGAAGGGGTACGAGAGCTGGGAGAAGGCGGCGGAGGACTATGACGCCTTTATTCGCAGCTGGACCCTGGATTTCGAGCGGCAGCACGCATCCCGCGATTACCGCATTCCCGAGCCCGCCGGCGTTGCCGTGACAGTGGACGGAACGTCGGTCAGTCTTTCCTGGCAGCCTTCGGAGGGCGCGGACGGATATTCCGTCTACCGGCGGTACAAAAAACAGGACTGGGAACTTTGCACGGAAACGGATGCCGGGACGCTGTCTTTCTCGGAGGAAGGACTGCGGAAGAATAAGAAATACAGTTATACCGTTGTTCCCTGGAAGAAGGGAACCGAAGGTAAAATCTACGGAAATTTCAACTATTATGGAACAGAAATACTTACAGAAAAATAACGGCGGAGACTCCGCGGCATGTGACAGAGGGAGGTTCTGAGCATGGCATTCGTTTCTGCACCTTTCCTCTGTTTTACCGCTGTGGTCGTGTTGCGTTATTATCTGGTTCCGAAGCGCTTCCAGTGGTACATTGTCCTTGGCGGCAGCCTGGTCTTCTACTGGATCAACAGCGGCTGGCTCATTCTGGTACTGGCCATGACGTCCGCCGTGACCTACGGCACGGGACTGCTGCTCGGGAAGATCAGCAGGGAGGCCTCGGCCGGGACGGAAGGGTTGACCCCTGCGGAGAAGAGGGAAAGGAAGGCAGCGTATAAGAAAAAATCCGCAGCGGTGCTGCGGGTGGGGATACTGCTGGATCTCTCGGCTCTCCTGCTGCTGAAGTATTCCAACTTTTTCCTGAGCCTGGTGCAGAGACTGGGGGCCGGGAAGCTTCCGCTGCTGCATCTGCTGCTCCCCCTGGGCATTTCCTTCTATACGCTGCAGGCCATCGCCTATATGGCGGACGTACACCGGGGGAAGGCGGAGCCGGAGAAAAACTATCTGAAGTTCCTGCTCTTCATGAGCTATTTCCCGCAGATTGTCCAGGGACCGATTCCCCGTTTCCGCCAGCTGGCGGGCCAGTTCTTTGAGGAACATCCCTTCGACATCCGGCAGATTCAGTTCGGGATGCAGCTCGTGCTCTGGGGCTTCATGAAGAAGTCCATCATCGCGGACAGGCTGGCTGTCCCCGTGAATGAGCTCTTTGATCACAGCAGCGGCCGGAGCGGCCTGATCCTGTTCCTGGCGGCGGTTGGCTACGGACTGCAGGTCTATGCGGATTTCTCCGGAGGTATGGATATCGCCTGCGGTGTCTCCCAGATGCTGGGAATCCGGCTGGAGGCGAACTTCAAACAGCCCTATTTTGCGACTTCGATCGAAGATTTCTGGCGGCGCTGGCATATCACCCTGGGCGCCTGGATGAAGGAATACGTCTTCTACCCGCTGTCCCTGTCGAAGACCTTCGGCAGCCTGGGGCGGAAGAGCCGGAAGCTCCTGGGGGCGAAAGCCGGAAAACGTCTGCCGGCATTTCTGTCGATGTTCATCGTGTATTTCCTGGTAGGCCTCTGGCACGGGCCGAACTGGAAATATATCGCCTACGGCGTGTGGAACGGTGTCTTCATCATGGCAGGCATCCTGCTGACCGATGTATACGCACAGATGCGGGAGAAGTGCCATATCCGGGAGGATCAGTTCTCCTGGCGGTTCTTTCAGATGCTGCGCACCTTCGTGCTCTGCTCAATCGGCCGGTTCTTCTCACGGGCAGATAACCTGCCCCATGCACTGTCCATGATCGGACAGATGACCGGAAAGTGGTGGGATCTCTCCTTCATCGTGGATGGGAGCCTGATCAAACTGGGGCTGGACACGGCCAACTGGGTATTGCTTCTGCTGGCGATACTGATTCTGTTTTTGGTGGATTACCTGCATGAAAAGGGAGTCTCCATCCGGGAGAGCATCGCGGAACAACCGCTGGTATTCCGCTGGGTGATCTACTACGGGGCATTTTTCGCCGTGCTGATCTTCGGCATCTACGGGCCGCTGTACGACAGTGCGTCGTTTATCTACGAGCAGTTCTGACGGACGCGGGAATCCGGGCTGAATATGTCAGTATGCCGGAGATGACCGCGGGGAAGAATGCGTTTACGGATGAGTACTATGGAAAAGATAATGTCAAGGGAGGATTATGTCTCCCTCATTCATGAGGTGAAGGGACGTTTTTCTTCCGTGGAAACCAATTGTCTGATCCCGGGAAGCGGGATGGAGCCCTGGATCCGCGCCGGACAGCTCTATGCGGAGAAAGTGCCGGAGGGGCTGGAAATCTTCGTGGACGAGGGCAGCTACCGGACGCTGTACTATCACATCGGTTCCGGAGAGCGATTCCCCGCAGTGTGCAATGACGTGCCGGTGATCGCGGAGGAGACCTTCCGCGCCGGAGCGGGAGAGGCGAAAGCCCGGGAGATGGGCGGCCGGATCCGGGAAGCCGGATTTCTCCCCTACCGGGAGAACAGGATGTTTGCGGCAGATCCGGCGGAGGTGACGGCACGCTGCGAAGAGGAGCGGAAAGCCGCCGTCCGGAAGCTGGCCGGGCAGGGCATCACCCTGACAGGCTGCGCGGATGATGCGCAGCGGGATCAGGTGCTTGTGCTCTGGGACAGCTGCCTGGAGTGCGGAGATGTCCCGTTAAGCCACAGATATTTCCGGGAGGACCTGGTGCAGAATGTCCTGCTGGCCGTTCACCGGGACGGCCGCGTGGCAGGCACGTACTGGTGGAAGGACAGCCGTAAGGGGGCCTGCGAGGGCAGGCATCTGGTGACAGACCCGGCGGACCGGGGGATGGGCATAGCGAGTGCACTCCTGCTGGTCAGTATGGAACAGCTCGCCGGCCGGGGCATTCGTCAGCTGTCCACCTGGATCAACCGTACCAATGAAGGATCGCTGCGCCTGCACGGCCGCCTCGGCTTCCGTGCGAATGGCAGGGAATGCATACAGTATATCAAGAAAGGGGAAGAAAGATGTTAGAAGAGATTCTGGAAATCCTTAGCGAAATCCGCCCGGACGTGGATTTTGAAAATGAAACCCGCCTGATCGACGACAGTATCCTGGATTCCTTTGATATCATCGCAATCGTCGGTGAACTGAACGAGACCTTCGATGTGAGCATCAATGTGGAAGACCTGGAACCGGTGAACTTCAACAGCGCGAAGGCGATGGAAGAGCTCATCCGCAGCTATCAGGAAGACTGAAAAAGAGAGTGAATAGAGAAAGAGGCCGGGCATCAGCCCGGCCTCTTTCTCTGCCCTCAGCCCGCCCCGGTAAGGCCAGGGGACGGTCCTGTGGGTGGAAAAATAAGGCCAGGGGACGGTCCCCTGGCCTTATTTTCCGACTATTTGCTGCTGAATGCGCGGCTGTCCGTGTCCAGCATGAAGAAGTCGTCGTACCGGTTTTTCCGGTCGAACTGGTAGTTGTATTCGTAGGTGTAATACTCGTTGATCAGATCGTAATACGGAGATTTGTCGTCATCCAGTGCGTAGTAGGCGCCGGTGGAATCCAGATATCCGTGGGCCGTGAGCACGGGCAGTGCGCTGGCCATGTCGTACTCGAATTTCTGGTAGGCAGTCATCGGGATGCCGGCGACCTTCATCAGCGAAGAGCTCAGATAGTTGATGCTGATGTTGTCGAACAGCTCGTCGTACATGCCGTCCGGATTGATGTCGTAGTTGGCCCAGATGACCAGAGGCGTGACATAGCGCTGGAACATCTCCTCCCCTTTCAGGGAGTTCACGGATTTTCCGTAGATCTTCTTGTAGAAATCACCGGTGATGGCCGGCTGATGATCTCCGAACATGACCAGGATCGTGGGGTCGTCGGTCTGGGAGAAATATTCCGTCATCATGCGGAAGGCTTCATCACTGTATTCGCACAGATTCTCGAAGCGCTGCAGCTGGTCGTCATCCTTGAATTCACCGCTGATGGTGATATCCTGGATGAAATTGTCATAGTCCGTCTTGAAGCCGCCGTGATTCTGCATGGTCACATTGAACATGTAGAAGGGCGCGTCGCTCTCTTTTTTCGCTTCTTCGTAGTAACCGATGATGCGCTTGAAATCGGCGTCGTCCGAGATTCGGCTGCGCAGGTATTCGTCTTCGGTCACGGTTGCCTCGATGGTTTCGATCGAGATGAATTCCTCGAAGCCCAGGTTCGGATAGGCCCGCGGCCGGCTGTAGCCATTTGCCTTGAAGGGATGGAACGCATCGTTCCCGCTGTATCCGAGATCCCGGAAATTCCAGGTGACCGAAGGGGTAGGTGTCCGGACGAACAGCGCATAGGGAACTGTATTATAAGGTAGAAACGCGATCGAATTTCCGGTCAGGAATTCGTATTCCGTGTTCGCCGTACGGCCGCCGTGGACGTCAACGTGCAGATCACCCGTGATGACATTTGCCGCGCCGCTCTGCTCCAGAGAATGATAGAAGGGCAGAGGGTCCTTGCTGGTCTCGATCATCTCGTAGTTGGAGAAATCCGTGAGACTCTCGTTCATCATGACGATGATATTCGGATTCGGCTTGCCGTCATCCGTATCCGGAGTATCGCTGACATAGCCGGAAGCTTTCATCTGTTCCACGGCGCTCCTGCCGCTGTAACCATCCGGTTCCTGAATGATCATGTAGTAGAAGCCGCGCAGGAAGTTCAGCAGTTCACCGTTTAATTTGTAGGTGTACATCGGCTTGAACACCTTCACCTGCACCCCCTGGCGCAGAGGCCAGTCGGTGATGGCGAAGAGCCGGATGATGAAAATCGCGGCGCCAGCGGCAATCACATCGAAGGCGATCCGGGCTTTCTTTCGCAGGAACGGCTCTTCGGCAGGCAGCCAGTTCAGCAGGGAGATCAGGATTCCGGCCTCAAAGAGGGCCTGATACAGTCTCCGGTTGATGTTGAACTGATAAGCACTCACGACATTCAGTGCGGTTCCGGCTACGTAAATGTCTGCGGCATTTATGGGGTCGCCCCGGAACTTATTGACGTAGAAGTTCGCCATCGAGAAAATGATGGTGACAAGGTAGGCCGTCATGGCGGCCCAGCGGATCCGGTTCGTGATGACCAGAACCACCAGGAAGAGGGAAAAAACGATCAGATAGTTGAATACGATGTATTTCGGATTGATTGCAAACAGATCGTATTTGTGAATCCGTTCGGCCCGGTAAATCGCCAGCATCGGCAGGCCGAAGGCTTCGATCACCTCAATCACCGGCATGACCCACTTCGGAAGCTTCAGCCGGAAGCAGGGAAGAACGAACATCACGGCGACACCGGCCAGCACATTGAACAGCAGCAGCCATTTATAGGTGGTCACTCCGTTCTTTGTATTGCTGTACCATTCGGGAACGCCGAACATATATGCCAGAAGCAGGACGAAGATCAGGATGCGGATGGCCAGCCAGACCCACTCGTGCAGATCCTTGGGATGGGTCATAAAGGACGGAAGAGAAAGCTGCCGGCGCTTCTTCGGCACAGCCTCCTCCGTATTGGCATCAGTAGACATAAGCACCTCCCGGTGTAGAAAACGATTGCAAAAAATCAGTAAGTCACTACAACTTACAGATCTTAACATAACTGCAGATGTAAATGCAAGTGTTTTCTCGACTCTTCTACAAGGGCAGGAGGAAGCTGACAAGGTGGTTAAACCCGGATTTGTTACTATTCACAGCCAGGCGAAAAGCGGTAAGCAGGATGTGCAAGCTTGCTTGCGACAGCCTGATTATTGCTTTTCATCTGGCGACAATGACACATCCATGAGCTTAAGCTGCAACGCAGCGGCTGGCTTGCGAAGCAAGACAGGCTCGTGGATTGTCATTTCGACAGGGCTGTGAATAGTAACCCGGATTTCTCCTTGCATTATCCCGGGGGATTCGGTATACTACAGGACATGTATACGTTAATTCACAGACAAAATCGAGCGAAGCGGGGCCGGCTCGAGACCGTTCACGGGACTATCGAGACCCCGGTTTTTATGAATGTCGGTACGGTGGGGGCGATTAAAGGTGCGGTTTCCACCATGGACCTGTATGAGATCGGGACGCAGGTGGAGCTTTCGAATACCTACCATCTGCATGTCCGCCCCGGGGACAGGATTGTCCGGGAGATGGGCGGCCTTCACCGGTTCATGCACTGGGACCGGCCGATCCTGACGGATTCCGGCGGATTTCAGGTGTTCTCTCTGGCGGGGATGCGGAAGATCAAGGAGGAGGGAGTGCATTTCCGGTCCCATATCGACGGCAGGAAGCTGTTCATCGGCCCGGAGGAGAGCATGCAGATCCAGTCGAATCTGGGATCGACGATCGCCATGGCTTTCGATGAGTGTGCGCCCTACCCGTCCACCAGGGAATACATGGAGGCCAGCGTGGCCCGGACGACCAGGTGGCTCCGCCGCTGCAAGGACGAGATGGACCGCCTGAATGCGCTGCCGGATACGGTAAATCCCCATCAGCTGCTGTTCGGCATCAATCAGGGGGGGACCTACGAGGACATCCGGATCGCCCATGCGAGGACCATCCGGGAGCTGGACCTGCCGGGGTATGCCATCGGGGGACTGGCCGTCGGCGAGAGCCATGAGGCCATGTACCGGATCCTCGACGTGACCGTGCCGG
>ODAI011513684.1_pt1 | contig 11134 bp, 10 predicted proteins | sample 1539321 | NCBI WGS metagenome assembly ODAI01 (sample SAMN02144231, study PRJEB22623) | gut metagenome | biome: sheep rumen | host: Ovis aries | place: New Zealand | reverse complement strand
TGGACTGGCGGGCTTTTTTTACCCCTGGCTTTATAATCTGGTTCCGTCGAGTGTGATCTCGGAGCTTCTTCTCCTGCTGCCGGCAGTGATTATGGCACTTCTGACGCCGGCGGGAGTTTCGGAGATGTTTGCGCTCAGAAGAATGCCGTTTAAACAGGGCCTTCTTTCGGCCGCCCTGATTGCCGCGGCCTTTCCTGTCGCGGTATTCTGCAACTCGATATCCACGATGTTTGTAGACAATACAGTCCTTGCGATGAGCGACAGCATCCTTTCGGAGCCGTTTCCCGTGATGGCGGCACTGATCGGCGTGTTCGGGCCTCTGTGTGAAGAGCTTTGCTTCAGGGGTTACATTTTCCAGAACTTAAAGAGCGGAGGGAAAACAGCGGCGGCAGCCGTGGTTTCCGGAATCCTGTTTGGCCTGATCCACATGAATCTCAACCAGGCCCTCTACGGCGTGGCGCTCGGCACGATCATGGCCTTTGCGGTCGCGGCAACCGGAAGCCTCTGGAGCAGCATTATAATGCATGTCCTGCTGAACTCGCTTGAGGTTGCGGGCATGTACCTTGCCGATTACGCAAAAAGTCTTGCTGACACTGTTCCTGCCATACAGGAGATGATGGAGGCGGAGCAGAGTGAAATCACGGCAATGGACATCTGCATTTACGGTGTCATCGCACTGATCGGCATCGCATTCTGCGTCCTGATTATCCGGAAGATGCGCTCAGTCCGGATGGAAGCGGCGAAAGAGGCCGACGGTGAGGAGGAAGGATTCCTTACAGAGTCTTTACGTGAGAGAGAGGAAGATCCGTTCTATGGCTCTGCGCAGGAAGAGGAAGATAACAGCTATGCGCACGTACTGCCGGACGATCCGCAGCATATGCTCAGGGGCGATGCGATAACGGAGGCGGAGTTCCCGTCCGAGGGCAGTCTGCAGGACGAAAAAGGGAGTACGGGGAAGATTTTTTCGGTGCCGCTGATCATCGGAGCCGTTATCACAATTGGATATATTGCTGTGATAGAACTCCTCTTATGACCCAAAAATAAGGCTTTCAGACAATACTTTGTCCGTTATTCGTAAATATTCACAAAAAACACCCTTTGCTTTTGTGGACTTTTTAGAACCACTGCATTACAATAAAATATGTATGTACATCTGATATTTTATAATGCGGGGATAAGTGGGTTATGATTTCGAATCAGGTTCTGCAGAATACAATCGAGGGTATAAAAGAAATCTCCAGACTTGATATCTGCGTTATGGATGCAGAAGGAAGGGAGATAGTATCAACGGCGGACGTATTCGCCGACGCGGCTTCTTCTGTAGAGGACTTTGCGCTGTCGCAGGCAGACTCACAGGCGGCGGGGCCGTTCCAGTTTTTTAAGGTATTTGACGATAAGCTTCTGGAGTATATCGTCGTAGTCTTCGGCGACGACGATCACTCACTGATGGTAGGCAGGATGGCGGCCTTCCAGCTGAGGGGCCTTCTTGCGGCGTTCAAGGAGCACTACGACAGGGACGGGTTCATGAAGAACCTCCTTCTGGACAACCTGCTTCTGATCGATATTTACGAGCGGGCCAAAAAGCTGCACATCCCGTCGAATGTGCAGAGGGTCGTGGTCCTGATCGAAAGCGACCGCTCCCAGCAGTCCGGGCGCGACGCGCTGACGGCCATGCAGGAATATGCGGGTTCATCCTCCTCGGATGTGGTCACCGCGGTTGACGAGTACAATGTCGTCGTAGTCAGGGACCTCGGCGCAGGGAAGAATACGGAGACGGAGCGATACGCGCAGGCCGTGATGAAGTATCTTCTTTCGCAGGGCTTTTCCGGAATCCGCGTCTCGTACGGCAATGCCGTGGGAGAGTTAAAGGACATCAGCAGATCCTATAAAGAAGCCAAGATGGCGCTCGACGTCAGCAGGATATTCTTTGAGGACAAGGATGTGATTGCGTATTCACAGCTCGGAATCGGAAGGCTGATCTACCAGCTGCCGCTTCCGCTGTGCAAGATGTTTATCCAGGAGATTTTCAAGGACAGGAGACCCGATGATTTTGATGAGGAGACCCTGACCACGATCAATAAGTTTTTTGAAAACAATCTTAATGTATCGGAGACTTCAAGGCAGCTGTTCATCCACAGGAACACCCTTGTGTACAGGCTTGGCAAGCTGCAGCGCAGCACGGGGCTGGATCTTCGCGTGTTCGAGGACGCGATCACCTTCAAGATTGCCCTTATGGTTGTGAAATATATGCAGTTCATGGAAGAGGAGTAAATGGCAAGAAGAAAAGTCTATACGCCCGAGAGTGACGATGTAGTCATATCACTCAGGGACGTCAGCAAACAATACACAAAGCAGGCTGCTGCTGTCACGGGTGCGAATCTTGAAGTCCGTGAGGGCGAGTTTGTCTTTGTCACGGGCGAGACCGGCTCAGGCAAGTCCACGCTTGTGAAGATTATTATGCACGAGCTCAAGGCTTCGTCAGGCGAGGTCAACGTACTTGGCTATGACCTGAGCAGGATCGGACACGGCAAAATCCCGAGATTCAGACGCAATCTTGGAATCGTGTTCCAGGATTTCCGCCTGCTCAAGGACCGCAATGTCTATGAGAACGTTGCTTTCGCGCAGAGAATCATTATGGTTCCCTCCGCACAGATGAAGCGCAATGTCCTGAATATGCTTGACATGGTCGGCATGTCGGATAAATATAAGCGGAAGGTCACACAGCTCTCCGGAGGAGAACAGCAGCGTGTGGCGCTCGCAAGAGCCCTTGTCAACAAGCCGCTCATCCTTCTTGCCGACGAGCCTACCGGCAACCTCGACGCGGATACCGCATGGGAAATCATGCAGCTGATCGACAAGGTCAACCGGGACTACGGCACGACCGTTCTTGTCGTCACGCACGACCGCAGCATCGTTGAGAGAATGCACAAGCGCGTGATTGAGATGAAGCAGGGAGAGATCATCAGCGATACGCCGGCAAAAGAGGAGGACATCGACGAAGAGGAGGAAATCTTCGAGTATCAGGATGTCGACGCGGATGACCTTGACAACTATGATTACGATGACTGAGATATGAGAATAGGAACATTTTTTTATACCATCGGGCAGGGATTTAAAAACCTGTTCCGCAATAAAGGCTATACCCTTGCGTCCATCGCGACGATTTCCGCCTGTCTGTTTCTTTTCGGCATGTTCTTTTCCGTGCTGACAAACTTCAGGCACATTGTCCTGCGCGCGGAGCAGGGCGTGTCGGTAACGGCGTTTTTCCATGAGGAGCAGGGCGTTACAGAGGAGCAGATCCTCCAACTGAAGGTTGCGATCGAAGAGCGCGAAGAGGTCGCGAGCGTCGAGTACATCACGGCGGACGAGGCGTGGGAGACATTCAGCGAGGATTATCTCGGAGAGTACAAGGACGGCTTCCTTGAGAACCCCCTCGAGGGCGATGACCATCTGGTAATCTATCTCGCGGACGTTTCGCAGCAGTCCGAGCTGGTCAGCTACCTTGAGAACCTGGATATTGTCAGGGAGGTCAACCGGTCGGAGACTGTCGCGGACATGCTCAGCGGCGCGAACCGCCTGATTTTCTATGCTTCGATTATCATTATCGCGGTGCTTCTTGTCGTATCTCTTTTCCTGATCAGCAATACCATTGCATCGGGTATTACAAGTCACCAGGATGAGATTACGATTATGAAATATATCGGCGCAACGGACTTTTATGTAAGAGCGCCTTATGTATTCGAGGGACTGATCATCGGCGTACTCGGCTCAGTAATACCTCTTGCGCTGACCCACTATGTGTATGAGCGGGCGATAGAGATTATCAGCGGGAAATTCTCCATGCTTTCGGGACTTCTGGACTTCCTGCCCGTGGAATCCGTGTTCTATTATCTGATCCCGGTTTCCATCGGAATGGGCGTAGGCCTTGGTTTTATCGGAAGTATGCTGAGTGTCCGTAAACATCTGAATGTGTAAGGAAAGGCTGTCATAACGATTATCCGGAATATTCACAACAGGGCTGAGGACACCAGCGGCCCCTGCAGAAGGGAAAACAAAGTACGGCGGTGTGCACGTATGTGCACACTGCTTTTTGGGATATTTGTGCTTGTCGTCTGTCAGCTGTCCCGGACTGCTCCTTCGGGAAGGGCTCTTACAGTACAGGCGGCGGAGCTGACAAATGAGACAATCCGCCAGAAGCAGGCGGAGATCAGCGCGGCGCAGCAGGAGAGAGATTCCATCAAGAGCAGCCTTGCCAACGTGCAGCGGATCAAGCAGGAACTGGAGGCATCCAGGAACAACCTGAACGACTATGTCACAAAGCTCGATGCCGAGCTTGCGCGGATCCAGGCGAATATCGAAGACCTTAAACAGAAAATCGAGATCAAGGAAGCCGAGATCGCACAGACGCAGCTCGAACTCGAGGCAGCGATCGCGAGGCAGGAAGCCCAGTACAACGCGATGAAAAAGCGGGTCCGCTTTATTTTCGAGAAGGGTGACTCCTATTATCTGCAGATCCTTCTTGAGTCGACATCCTTCTCCGACATGCTCAACAAGCAGTATTACATCGAAAAGCTTTCCGAGTACGACCGGAAAATGCTGGATGAGTACACGAGGCAGAAGGAACTGGTCGAGCTGACAAAACAGGCTCTTGAGGAAGAGCAGGCAACGCTTGAGGAAACCAAGGCCGGCGTTGAAGAGGAAGAGGCCAACATTGAGGCCCTGATCAAGGAGAAACAGGCGCAGATCGCGGCGATGCAGGCTGAGATCGCCAACAAGCAGGGCGAAATCGACCAGTATGAGGCCCGTGTGGCCCAGCAGAACGCCGAGATCGCAGAGCTGGAGAGAATTGTGGCTGCCGAAAAGCAGCGCCTTGCAGAGGCGAACAGGCGGCATTACGGAGGGGGTGTGTTCGCATGGCCCGCTCCCGCCTATACCTACATCAGCTCTGAATTCGGCTACCGCACGGCACCGACGACCGGCGCCAGCACCTTCCACAGCGGGCTTGACATGGCGGCGCCCAGCGGCTCGGCGATCCTTGCCGCGGCTGACGGCGATGTTGTCGCCGCCTCCTACAGCTCCTCCATGGGCAACTACGTGATGATTGATCACGGTGACGGACTCTACACTATTTACATGCACGCCTCGTCCCTTCTGGTATCCAAGGGACAGGTTGTCTCCAAGGGGCAGCAGATCGCGCGCGTGGGCAGCACGGGAATATCGACAGGCCCTCACCTGCACTTCTCGGTCCGCCTCAACGGATCCTACGTCAACCCCTGGAATTATCTGGGAAGATGATCGGAGAAAAACAATGGAACAGGTCAGTGGAAACAACAATAATCCGGTAACCGGGGTCTCGAAGCCGCGCTCCTTTGCCGCGGGAATCCTGACCGGCGTCCTGATCACAACGCTGATTGCAGGCACTGTGTTAGGGGGCTTTCTGCAGTTCGGGAAGGGCTCCTCAGGCGGCCTTGCAGCGACCGGGCTTCTGGGCAATCTTGTCAACAGGAAAAACAGTGCCGTCAACGACGAGTCCATAGAAAAGCTGCGCGGCCTGGAGCGGATCATAAATGAGTATTATTACGAGCCGGAGAATATTTCGGTCGACGATCTGGAAACCGGGCTGTATAAGGGACTGTTCAAGGCGCTCGGCGATCCCTATACCGAGTATTACACAAAAGAAGAGACCGAAGAGCTTGAAAAAGCACTTGTCGGTTATTACTACGGGATCGGGGCGTATATCAGCCAGGATCAGGTTTCCGGCTATCCCATGATCTCGGGCGTCATAAAGAACACCCCCGCCGAGGAGGCAGGGCTCCTTGCGGACGATATTATCTACAGCGTAAATGATGAATCCGCTGCAGGCATGTCCCTGGATGAAGTCGTCAGCAGGGTCCGCGGTGAGGCGGGCACAACCGTTCACCTGACGATCTACCGCGAGGGAGAATCCGACTATCTTGAGTTCGACGTCGAAAGGCGCAAGGTGGATTCCCCGTCGATCGAGTCAGAGGTGATGGAGGACGATATCGGCTATATCCAGATCTCCGAATTTACCGAGGTCAGTGCGGGACAGTTTGACGAGGCTCTCGCAGAGCTGTACAGCCAGAATATCAAGGGCCTTGTCATTGACCTGCGCAATAATCCGGGAGGAGACGTGGATGCGGTGACCAGCATCGCGAACAAGCTTCTTCCCGAGGGCATTGTCTTCTATATGGAGGACAAGGACAACAAGCGCATTACATACAAGTGCGACGGCAAGAACGAGATTAAAATCCCGCTGGTCCTGCTTGTCAACGGCAACTCCGCCAGCGCCTCCGAGATCCTCTCCGGAGCGGTGAAGGACTCCGGCATCGGTACGATCCTCGGCACTCAGACCTACGGCAAGGGCGTCGTCCAGACCATGTATTCCCTGAATGACGGCAGCACGGTCAAGATAACGACAGCGGACTATTACACAAGGAACGGCAACAACATCAATAAGATCGGAATCGAACCTGACCTCGTAGTCGAATTTGACGGCGAAGCCTACCGAGAGGACGGTACGGACAACCAGCTTGATTCCGCGCTCGGAGAGATCAGGAAGGCGCTCGCAGAAAGCGCGGCCGAAAAAAAGGCCGACAAGGCTGACAAAGCGGACAAGGCGGATTGAGACTGACCGTCAGGCAGCCTGTAAATATCGAAAGGCAAGTATTTACAGACAGTCCCTTTGCGGTTACAATCAGCAGGTAACAATTTAATACGGAATGTTTTTTCAGGGCGGGGTGAGAATCCCCACTGGCGGTACAGTCCGCGACCCGCGCGGCAAATGCGGCATATGCTGATTTGCAGGCGGCTGACCCGGTGAAACTCCGGGACCAACAGTAATTGACCACAGCAAGCAGAAGGCCTGGGTCATCAGTCTGGATGGAAGAAAAAATCCGGTGCAATATCGTTTATTTGTTGTGTCCGCGCCCTGTATGTCTCTGCATACAGGGCGCTTTTGGCGCAGCAATGAGCCATGCGATCACAGGCATCCGGCTGGAAAAACAGACGCATTGCCGCATAAGGCGGCGGAAAGGATGCTTATGACAAAAGGATTATTTACCGCGGTTATCGACAACATCACGTTTGTACTGATCTGCATGCTGCTCACGGCGGTTATGGTGGCAGCTGCGTGGTACATCGAAAAGATTGCAAAGAAGAAAAGCGGCAGCACCGAAAGGACGCTGACGACAAGGAAGGTCGTCATGATCGGAATGTTCTCCGCGATTGCAGCCGTTCTGCAGATTGTTGATTTCGCACTGCCGATCGCGCCGAGCTTCTACAAATTCGATTTTTCGGAGATCCCGGCCCTGATCGGGGGCTTTGCCTTCGGACCCGTCGCAGGAGTCCTCATCGAGTTTGTAAAGATCATCTTAAAGCTCCTTATCAAGTCGACATCGACCGCCTTTGTGGGTGAGCTTGCCAACTTTATCGTCGGATGCATGATGATCCTGCCGGCATCGGCGCTTTACATCTTCCATAAGACAAGGGGCCGCGCGGCTGCGGGATGCATCGCCGGCACCGTGTGCATGACAGTCTTTGGGACAGTCTTCAACGCACTCTACCTCCTGCCCGCTTTCTCAAGACTCTACGGCATGCCCCTGGAGGCAATCATCGGAATGGGCACCGCTATCAACGCGTCAGTTACCAATATCTGGAACTTCGTCCTCCTCATGGTTGCCCCGTTCAACATCTTAAAGGGCGCCAGCGTGTCGATCATCACCATGCTGGTTTACAAGAAGATCAGCCCCCTCATCAAGCGCGGAATATAAGCGCGGGAAGGAGCCTGCCCGGCACTGCAGAGTGTGATATACTTATAAGACTGTGCATGCACTGCCCGTGCATGCGGCGGCTTTTCGTGCAGCCGGAGAAAGGAACTAAAGTGGAATACGAATCATTCAGCAGGGAAAATACATTTGAGATCGGGAGGCGCCTGGCAGCCGATGCAAAGCCGGGAGAGGTCTATACGCTTTCGGGCGATCTCGGGGCAGGCAAGACGGTGTTCGTCAAGGGCTTTGCGGACGGACTTGGGATTACGTCCCCCGTGACAAGTCCCACGTTTACCATCCTCCAGGTTTATGAGGAAGGGCGGCTCCCCCTGTATCACTACGATGTATACCGCATTACGGATCCCGAGGAAATGGATGAGATCGGCTTTGATGATTTCATCGCGGGGCGCGGGGTCAGCATGATCGAATGGCCGGAGCAGATAGAAGACATCCTGCCGCAGAACAGGATCAAAGTCAGCATTTTAAGAGACCTGTCAAAGGGACTGGATTATCGGAAAATAATTATCACCGGGAGTAACGAGGCATGAAGATATTGGCAATAGAGGCATCCGCCCTTGTCGCGGGCTGTGCTCTTCTGGAGGACGACGTCCTGGTCGGGGAGTATAGTGTGCAGCACCAGAAGACACACTCACAGACGCTCCTGCCCATGATGGATGAATTAAAGAAACTGACGCAGCTGGACTTAAAGACGGTCGATGCTATCGCCGTGACAAAGGGGCCGGGAAGCTTTACGGGACTGCGCATCGGCGCCGCAACGGCGAAGGGCCTTGGACTTGCGCTGGACATTCCGGTCATACCGGTGCCCACGGTCGAAGCAATCGCTTATAACCTCTTCGCAGCGGATGCGCTGATCTGCCCTCTTATGGACGCAAGAAGAGGCCAGGTATACACCGGAATCTACGACAGCAGGAACGGATTCAAAACGGTAAAGGATCAGTGCGCGGTTCCCGTTTCGGAAATCATAGACGAGCTGAACACGTTGGGAAGCGCTGTCATCTTTATGGGAGACGGGGCGAAGGTTCACGAAAAGACCATTGAAGAGAGCATTCATGTGCCGCACCGCTTTGCGCCGGCGCATCTTTGCGTGCAAAGACCTGCCAGCGTGGCTGCGCTTGCCATGCAGATGTACAGGGAAAAGGGAGACGCTGTCCTTGTTCCCGCGGATGACTTCCGGCTGGAATACCTTCGCGTGTCCCAGGCGGAGCGCCAGCGCCAGCAGGCGCAGGAAGCCGGCATGATGGATTCGCTCGCCGCAGGGACGCTTGTAAAGGATACCCTCGCCGCTAAGGACACGGCAAAGGATACTGCTGCGGCAGACGGTAAAAAACTCGGTTAAGACTTGGGAGGCAGCACGCTCACAGTGGAAAACACTTCGCAGATCCGGATCAGAAGAATGACGGAAAAGGACGCGGGAGCCGGCGCCTTTATTGAGAAGGCCTGCTTCTCGGAGCCCTGGTCGGAGGAGGTCTACCACGCGGTACTCCTGCTCCCGTATGCACATTATTATGCAGCCTTCTGCGGCGGCGGAGAGCTTTCGCCGGGAGCTGCGCCGGCAGGGGAAGAATTCCCGGCAGGAGCTGCGCCGGCAGGGGAAGGCGCAATGATCGGCACGGTGGGCCTTCAGGTTATCGGCGGCGACGGCGAGATATCCAACGTTGCGGTCATGCCGGCCTTCCGGGGCAGGGGGATCGCCAGAAGCCTCCTGGAGACTGCCATAGAGAATGCAAGGCAGCAGGGAGTAAAGGACTTTACTCTTGAAGTCAGGGCAGGGAACCTCCCGGCGATTCATCTGTACGAGTCGCTCGGCTTCCGTCAGGAGGGCCTTCGGAAGAATTTTTATACTTGCCCGAATGAGGACGCGCTGATTCTCTGGCTTCGCGGAAAGCAGTAATAAACAGGAAAAAATATGCTTGATATTTGTCTTTTGGGAACAGGGGGCATGATGCCGCTGCCGTACCGGTGGCTGACATCGCTTCTTGTTCGCTATAACGGAAAAAGTATTCTCATCGACTGCGGCGAAGGGACGCAGATCGCGATGAAGAAGAAATCACTCAGTCCCAATCCGATTGACGTGATCCTCTTTACGCATTACCATGCGGACCACATTTCAGGACTTCCGGGCCTTCTTCTGTCCATGGCCAACTCGGAGAGGACAGATCCTGTCCTTATGGTCGGTCCAAAGGGCCTTTCCCGTGTGGTCGGGAGCCTTCGCGTGATCGCGCCGGACCTTCCCTTTGAGATCCGGTACCGCGAGCTGACGCTCCCGCAGGAGACCTTTGAGATGCCGGGTGAAAAGGATCTGCATATCACCGCGTTTCATGTCAATCACAGAGTCTCCTGCTACGGCTTCTCCCTGACGCTGGACAGAGCCGGCAGGTTCGATGCGGAGCGCGCAAAAGCGCAGGACATCCCCATTAAATGCTGGAACAGGCTCCAGAGGGGAGAGACCATAACCCTTGAGGACGGGACGGTTTATACACCGGACATGGTGATGGGCCCCGCGAGAAAGGGGCTGAAGGTCACCTACTGTACGGATTCAAGACCGACCAAGAGCATCGTAGAGGCGGCTTCCGGGGCGGATCTTTTCATCTGCGAGGGCATGTACGGCACAGACGACAAGCTTGACAAGGCGAAGGACAAGAAGCACATGACATTCTCCGAGGCGGCGCAGATGGCGCGGGATGCCGAGCCCAGTCCCAAAAGGATGTGGCTTACCCATTTCAGCCCCGCGGAAAATCACCCGGAGAGCTTTATACCTGACGCGCAGAAGATTTTCCCTCCTGTCATTGCGGGGCGGGACGGCAAGAGCCTGACCCTCCGGTTTGAGGACGAGGAGGCGCAGGAAGAGGGCAGCGCGGACAGCACAGAGAACACTGAGAACACAGACAACTCGTACAGTGCGGAAAATAAGGAAACATAATGGCGCAGATAAAGGAAGATAAGGACATACTGATACTCGGAATCGAATCGAGCTGCGATGAGACGGCGGCCTCCGTGGTCCGGGGCGGGAGGGAAGTCCTTTCGAATGAGATTTCCTCCCAGATTGATATTCATACACTGTACGGCGGCGTGGTGCCGGAGATTGCTTCGAGAAAACACACGGAGAGGATCAACCAGGTGATCCGCGCGGCGCTTGGTGCAGCGGACAAAACACTTGACGATATCGACGCCATAGCCGTGACCTGCGGGCCGGGCCTTGTGGGAGCGCTGCTTGTCGGCGTTTCGGCGGCAAAGGCAATCAGCTTTGCAAAAGACATCCCGCTGATCGGTGTCCACCATATCGAGGGCCACATCAGCGCCAACTATATCGCGGCGCCGGACCTGGA
>ODAI011503065.1_pt1 | contig 11134 bp, 7 predicted proteins | sample 1539321 | NCBI WGS metagenome assembly ODAI01 (sample SAMN02144231, study PRJEB22623) | gut metagenome | biome: sheep rumen | host: Ovis aries | place: New Zealand | reverse complement strand
GCGGACCTGTCTACAACGGCAGCTTCAATGATGTCAACTGCATGCAGTGCGGCCAGTGTGTCATTGCCTGCCCTGTCGGCGCTCTGACTGAGAAGGAAGAGATCCACGAAGTCATCGAAGCCATCAACGATCCCGATAAGGTCGTCATTTGCCAGACCGCGCCCGCGGTCCGCGCTTCCCTGGGCGAGGAATTCGGCATGCCCATCGGCAGCCTTGTCACCGGCAAGATGGTCGCGGCCCTCAAGCGCTGCGGCTTTGACAGAGTCTATGACACCAATTTCGGCGCCGACCTTACCATCATGGAGGAAGGTTCCGAGCTGCTCAGAAGGATCACCAACGGCGGCGTCCTGCCCATGTTCACATCCTGTTCACCGGGCTGGGTCCGTTACATTGAATATGAATATCCGGAGCTCCTGCCCCATCTGTCCAGCGCTAAATCGCCCCACATGATGTTCGGCGCGATCTGCAAGACCTACTGGGCCCAGAAGCACAATGTAGATCCTTCCAAGATCTTTGTTGTATCCATTATGCCCTGCATCGCCAAGAAGTCCGAGGCCAGAAAGCCCGAGCTCCTGACCGGCGAGTATCAGGATGTTGACGCTGTCCTGACCACCAGAGAAGCCGGCCGTTTGATCAAGATGTACGGCATGGACGATCTGGATGCCCTGGAAGATGAAGCATTCGATCAGGATCTGCTGGGCGAATACACCGGCGCGGGCGTTATCTTCGGCGCCACCGGCGGCGTTATGGAGGCGGCCCTGCGTACCGTCAAACAGAAGCTGGAGAACAAGCCCCTGGAGCGTGTCGACTTTATGGAATGCCGCGGTATGGCAGGCGTCAAGGAAGCCCAGATCGACCTCAACCGCCAGAAGATCTGGATCGCCATTACCTCATCCATGACCAGCGCCAAGCCTCTCCTTGAGGATGTACGCGCGGGCATCTCCAAGTATACGTTCATCGAGGTCATGGGATGTCCCGGCGGCTGCATCAACGGCGGCGGCCAGTCCATCGTATCGGCCAGAAAGAAACACGGCAGGATCCGCTACACCTATAAGGACCGCAGGATGAAAGCCCTCTATGACGAGGACCGCTTCAAACAGAAACGTGTCTCCATGGACAACACTCAGATTCAGCAGCTCTATGATGATTTCCTGGGCGAGCCCGGAAGTGAGATTGCGGAGAAGCTCCTGCATACGACCTATTCTCCCAAGGAGAGGTTCACCATCGTCCGTAAGTAAGATATATCTGTTAGATATCTTTCCGCGGGCTTTGCGGGGATCCTTATACAGGTCAGTTGAAATGAATGATTTGCGGGGATCTGCCGTAGGTCATTACAAATGAATAAAAGGCCTCCGCTGTCCGGCATGCTGCTTCTGCGGCATACCGATTCAGCGGCGGCCTTCGCAAAAAAATGACAGCGGACAAAAGCCCGCTGTCATTTTTTGGTAGCGGACAAAAGCCCGCTGTCATTTTTTGGCAGCGGACAAAAGCCCGCTGTCATTTTTGGCAGCGGCCATATACTGACCGCTGCTTTTTTTGGTGAATTATCAATTGGTATTTTTTAATTATTATTTTTCAGTTGCTATTTTCCAATTGTTATTATGAAGGCCGGATCAGGGAATTGTCAGCTGTCACACTCAGCCGAACAGCACTTTCAGATAATCCTTCATATATTCCGGCAGATCCGGGGGTCTGCGGGCGGAGATAATGTTGCCGTCCACAACGCTGGCCTGATCGACCCAGGTGGCGCCGGCGTTTGTCATATCATCCTTGATGCCGGGCGTGCTGGTGACTGTTTTGCCCCGCAGGATATTCGCGGAGATCAGGACCCAGCCTGCGTGGCAGATTTCGCCGATGGGCTTGCCGGCTTCGTTCATTTCACGGACGATCTGCAGGACCTTGGGGAACCTGCGCAGTTTATCGGGCGCCCAGCCGCCGGGCACCAGAAGTCCGTCATAATCCGCGGCTTCTACCTGATCGAAGGAATAATCAGACGCGAAAGGCACCCCGTATTTACCGTGATAGGTATGCCCCGCTTCTTCACCGACCAGATCGACCTGACATCCCGCTTCCCGCAGACGCAGGACCGGATAGGACAGCTCAAGATCTTCAAAGTCTTCGCCGATCAGGGCAAGAATCTTTTTGCTCATTTGTAACCCTCCTTTTCAAAACAGACAGTTCTGTTCTTTCTGACATTCTCATTATACTAGAAAATGAACCGGAAGTCAGACTTTGTGGTTCACTAAATGAACCGGGCGTCAGACTATGTGGTTCACTAAAAGCAGGCTTCCTGTGTTATGATGGTAGACAGAAAGTTGTTGCTTATTATCCTGCCATTGCATGAACCAGGCGTCAGACTACGTGGTTCACTAAATGAACCGGGCGTCAGACTATGTGGTTCAGTGAACCGGGCGTCAGACTTCCCGGTTCAGAATAGAAAGGGAGACGTAATAGAGTTATGAAGAAATATGATGTACTGATCATAGGAGCAGGGCCGGGCGGCATTTATTCCGCCTATGAGCTGACCAAGCGCAGGCCGGATCTGAAAGTGGCGGTCTTTGAGGCCGGCAATGTCCTGGAGAAAAGGAAGTGTCCGATCGACGGGGACAAGATCAAAAGCTGCATCGGCTGTAAGACCTGCTCCATCATGAACGGATTCGGCGGTGCCGGCGCTTTCTCAGATGGTAAGTACAACATCACCAATGATTTCGGCGGCACGCTCTATGAATATATCGGGCGAAGACAGGCCATTGAGCTGATGGAATATGTGGACCGGATCAATCTGATCCATGGCGGAGAGGGAACAAAGCTGTATTCCACAGCCGGCACCCGTTTCCGCAAGATCTGCGTGACCCATGGACTGAATCTGCTTAATGCGTCAGTCCGTCATCTGGGCACGGATATCAATTATATCGTGCTGAAGAATCTGTTCGAGGAATTAAAAGACCGGGTGGATTTCTATTTCAACGCGCCTGTGGAACACATCGAAAAGCTGGAACATGGCTATAAGATCCATCTGAAGAAAGAAAAAGAAGATGCCCCGGATGAACAGGGAGCTGGAAATACCGAAAAGACAGCAGGAAGTACCGAAAAGACAGCAGGAAATATTGAAAAGGCTCCAGGAAATAGCGCTAAGGCAGCAGGCCGGACCTTCCAGGGAAGATACTGTATCGTCTCCGCCGGCCGCAGCGGCAGCAAATGGATGGGCAGAGTCTGTAAAGATCTGCAGATCCCTACCAAGTCCAACCGCGTGGATATCGGTGTCCGGGTCGAGATCCCGGCAGTCGTCTTTGAAGATATTACCAATGAGCTGTATGAGAGCAAGATTGTGTACAGGACGCAGAAGTTTGAGGACAATGTCCGGACTTTCTGCATGAACCCCAACGGGATCGTTGTTAACGAGAACACCAACGGGATCATTACAGTAAACGGCCACAGTTTTGAAGACGAGAACCGGAAGACGGAGAATACCAATTTCGCCCTTCTGGTATCAAAGCATTTTTCGGAACCGTTCAAGGACAGCAACGGCTACGGTGAGAGCATTGCCCGCCTGTCCAATATGCTGGGCGGCGGAGTCATCGTCCAGCGGCTGGGCGATCTGGAACGGGGACGCCGCAGTACCAGTAAGAGAATAGAAGAGAATACAGTCAGGCCGACCCTGAACGCCACGCCCGGCGACCTGAGTCTGGTCCTGCCCAAGCGGATTCTGGACGGAATCATTGAAATGATCCATGCTCTGGATACCATCGCGCCCGGAACAGCCAACGACGATACCCTCCTTTACGGCGTAGAGGTCAAATTCTATAACATGGAGGTGGATCTGGATGAGCACCTGGAGACCATACATAAGGGCCTCTTCTTTATCGGAGACGGCAGCGGGGTAACCCATTCCCTGTCCCATGCTTCTGCCAGCGGCGTATACGTGGCGAGGAGACTGGCCGAGACCATCGAAAAGGAATAGACACCCTGTAAAAAATGGAAAAACTGAATCCCCGCGGGTACCTTCCGTAAAGGAAAACGGCAGGAACCGCGGGGGTTTTCTGATGAAATAGCAAGTATTTGTTCTTTTGAATTTGATCTAATACATTATCGGACACTATATATGTTAGCTTTAACGTTCTCAGTGGTATAACAATATGTCGAATGCACATATATAGTGTAGGATATGATAAGAAAGGGAAAAATATGGAATTGCAGCTGCAGAACTTTGATCTGAAACAGATCAGTGAATCCGGTCAGTGTTTCCGCATGTGGGAGACGGAGCCCGGTCATTTTAAGATGATGGCGCAGGATCGCTATCTGGAAGCCTGGCAGGAACCCGGCTCGGAGACAGTGCGCTTTGACTGCAGCCGGGAGGTTTTTGATGGTTTCTGGCATCGGTATTTTGACCTGGACAGGGATTACTGTGCCTGTTTTGACCTGATCCCGCCCGGAGACAGTTATCTGATGGAAGCGGCGGCCTGCGGCTGCGGGATCCGGATCCTGCGCCAGGATCCCTGGGAAATGCTGATCACCTTCCTTTTATCACAGCGGAAAAGTATCCCCGCCATCAAGACTGCGATCGAAGAAATCTGCAAGGCCTGCGGACGGGAAGTCCTTTCTCCCCGGGGAGAACGCTTCTATGCTTTTCCGGACGCGGAAGAACTGAGACAGTTGTCACTGGAGGATCTGAAAGCCTGCGGACTGGGATACAGGGCCAAATATATCTACGCGGCAGCCCGGGAGAATCCGGATATGGAGGCCATGGCAGCCCTGGAGGATGATGAACTTTCCGCGAGGCTGAAAGGCTTTTTCGGGGTCGGCGACAAGGTATCTGCATGCGTGATGCTGTATGGGTATCACAGACTGCGGTCTTTTCCCCGGGATGTCTGGATGAACCGTATCATAGATGAACAGTATGGCGGCCAGATCGATCTGCTCCCGTACAGGGACATTGCCGGAATCATGCAGCAGTATCTGTTCTATTATGTACGGTTGAAATGAATTTTCAGGAGGCTGCCGCCTGAAAGGCTTCAAGAAGTACAAATCTGTTCCATTATGTATGATTGAAATGAATTGTCAGCTTCACGTCCGGCAGTCGTTGTAAAAAGCGTAGTTAAAAAAGCGTTATAAAAAGGCGTTGTAGAAAAAACGTTGTAAAAAAAGTGCTGCCAAAAAGCGTTCTGAATAATTGAGCTGGCAGTCTGAAAAAATCCCCTGCTCCTGTGGAATCTATAATGATTCACAGAGGACAGGGGATATTGCTTTTTTTTGAAAGGGCGGCTGTCTGAAGCCGGCCGGGACACGGCATGCGGATTTGATTTGCAGCTTCCTGATCCTTACCTAATCCTTACCTAAATCCTTACGGCTGAGCATAGTGCAGGCCGTAGCCAACAGGATACAAAGCCTGCCCGGATTCGATATCCGCTTCGTCTTTAAACCAGGGCATGGAGAGATGACCGGTAAAGTCATGTTTTCCAATCAGAACATCTGCTGCTGCGGCGCCTTCACTGCCGGGCAGACCGCACATGACGATGGCGTTCCAGCCCTCTGCGTATTCCTCGATGATGGTATTTCTGCCTGTGAAAAGCAGGGTGATGACCGGTTTGTCCAGAGAGGCGGATTCCCGGATCGCGGCCTGATTGCCATTCAGTCCCATGGGACCGGTAATGGACAGATCCTCCGTATCTCCGTACCATTCAGCGTAAGGGATTTCTCCCAGACACAGGATGACCACATCTGCCTGGCCAGCCTGTTCGGAATCGGTTATGACGCTGATCTCTCCGTTTGCGGAAGCGCCCTGCAGACCGTCCAGCAGGGTCGTGCCGTCTTCAATCAGGCGGCCGCCGTAAATTGTGTCTGTCATACCCTGCCAGCAGCGGGTCCAGCCGCCGCACTGCACGCCGACATCATTGGCGGCAGGGCCGGTCACATACACTTTGGTTCCGGGCTGAAGAGGAAGAACAGAATCTTCATTCTTAAGCAGGACCATGCTGTCCCGGACCAGTTCAGCTGCCAGTTCTTTATGGGCTTCGGATCCACACTGTTTTGCAGGATCAGCGTTAATACCGGCCAGCGGATCTTCCAGATAGGGATCTTCAAAGAGGCCGGCATCCATTTTCATCTGGATAATCCTGGTGACTGCTTCATTGACCCGCTCCTCTGAAATATCCCCTTTCCGCACACCGTTACAGATGATTTTAGCGCATGATTCAAATTGATCCGGCTCCATCAGCATATCGATTCCTGCGTTGACAGCAGTGACTACCTGCTCCTCAAAATTGTCGGAACTTTTAATATTGTGAATCGATTCCCAGTCGCTGAGGACTACGCCCTTAAATCCCATCTGACCGCGCAGCACATCGATCAGATAGTGTTGATTTTCATGCATCTTTATGCCGTTCAAAGCACTGTGACTGACCATGAGCGACTGGGCGCCGCTGTCGATCTGGGCCTGATAGACTGCCAGGAGAGCTTCGATCTCCTCGTCGGAAAGCCGGGCGTCACCTCTGTCGAGGAGGGTTCTGCCGTTCAGGCTTTCTCCGGTTCCCATCAGGGTATTTCCGTCACCAAAAAAATGTTTGGGGCATGCGATTACGCCATGTTCGGTCAGGCCCCTGGTGTAGGCGGCAGCCAGTTCCTGTACGATTTCGGGATCGGAACTATAGCTTTCGTAGGTTCTTCCCCAGCGGGGATCCTGGGCTGAGGCTACACAGGGAGAAAAGTTCCACAGCATGCCGGTAGGCAGAATCTCTTCCGCGACTGCGGTGCCCATCTGATAAGCCAGGTCGGCGTCACCGGCCATCCCGATATTGATGTTATGGGGGAAAATGACAGTGTTCAGAGAATAGTTGACCCCATGCACGGAATCCTGTCCGTAAACGAAGGGGATCGCGGCACTGGAGGCTAAGGCGTTCGACTGGATTTTGCAGATTCTGTCGTACCAGTCTTCCGGTGTTTCCTTTACGAAGGTTCCATCCCATGTTGAAAGAATACTGCCGTAGTCATGAGTGCCCATCATTGTATTACTTGTATTGTAGATAGCCGGCTGGACCATCTGGTCTGCCTTCTGTTCCAGTGTCAGGGAGGCGGCGATCTGATCTGCGGTCATTCCTTCATATTTTCCTGATGTGACTGTCGCATGCCGGCCGATTCCGGTCGCTTCTGACATGGGGACAGGGGCTGCAGCGGAATCGGACTGCCCGGTTGCGGCAGAAATTCCCGACGCAGCGGTTCCCGTCTTTTGCTCATTTTCTGATACTGCCTCCTGCTCATCGGAGACGCTCTCTTTCCCGTCACCTGCTTCAGGATCAGTACCCTGTTCGTAGTTTGCGTAGTTTGCATTCGAGGAGGAGGAAGCAGCCTCTGTATTTTCATCTGCCGTGTGACCGGAAGTGCTGCAGGCGGTAGTAAAAGCCAGCATGGCCGAGAGGATAATGAGGAGCGCTCTTTTTCTGTTTGGAATCATATCCATCTATACCTCTGTTTTTCTGTTTTGGTTCAGCGTTTTTCAGGGGAAGGTCCTCCTGCCCGGAGCGCTGAATATGCTGATGCAGGTTGATGTATTTGCGTCGGAAGTTGAGTGGGTAATGCATGCCCTGCGCGTGTTCAGAGTATGTTGTGGGGGCGGCGCATGTTCAGAGGATGATACATGCGCGGCGCATATTCAGGGGATGATCCGGGCAGGTTCCTGCAGGACAGTATCCCTTGCTTCGCAGACCTGCAGAATATGACTGGACGCTGTCGTGCAGCAGCCGCCGACTGCGGCCGCACCAGCCCTGAAATAATCCAGAGCATAGGAGCCGAAAGAACGCATGCCTTTGCTGCCGTGCCATGTTTTGGTTTCGGGATCATAGGTCTCACCGCTGTTAGGATAGACTGCGACGGGCAGGTCCGTGCTGGAACGAAGCTCCCGGATCAGAGATTCAATAAACTGCGGGGCCGTGCAGTTGACGCCGATCATTTTCAGACCCGGATATCCATCCGTCAGTGCTTTGGCGCAGTCCCGGATCAGGTCGCCTTCATGAATATGCCGGCCATCCATACAGGAAAAGCTGATCCAGTAATCACAGCGCAGATCTTCCGCAATTTTGGCGGCAATCAGGGCTTCACGCAGAGAGGGCTGGGTCTCGATCAGGAGGAAGTCCGATCCTTCTTCTGCCAGCAGTTCCATACGGCGGCGATGGAATTCATACAGAGTCTCATCGCTGACGCCATAATGGCCTCTGTATTCGGAACCGTCTGCCAGATAGGCTCCGTAGGGACCAATGGCGCCGCCGACCAGAGGCCAGTGTCTGCCGGCTGCCCTGCCTTCCGCCTCCCACCATTCTGCCCTTGCTTCTTTGAACATACGGACAGACCGGCGGATAACCTCTTCCGCCTCCGCAAGGCTGTATCCGTTTTCGGTCAGTCCCTGGATGGTCGCCTGGTAGGAAGCGCTGATGTGAAGATCGGCGCCGGCGCGCAGGTATTGCAGGTGGACTTCTTTGACCAGTTCGGGATGATCGGCCAGGACTCTGGCGGTCCAGAGACGGTCATTCAGATTACAGCCCAGATGTTCCAGGGCTGTAGACATGGAACCGTCAATGATCAGATATTTTTCCCGGGACAGGAGAGCGCCCAGACTGAAGTTTGCAGTATTTGTGTTTGTCATATCAGATACCGGCCTTTCTGCTCCGCGATACCGCGGGGCTTTTTCGCTATAAAGATTTTTTATTCGGATTTTTTTACGCAGATTATTTTACTCAGGTTATTTTACGCAGATTATTTACTCAGGTTATTTTAATCAGATTAATTTAATCAGATTATTTTGCCTTTTCATCGATGCTGCCATAGGAGACAGGCTCCGGTTTTTCACCCCGGTTCAGGGCGGGGATGAAACGGTCCCAGAAATCATGGAAGAGCCGCATGATCTCTTTCTGCTGGGTATAGATAAAGGTCATCGTGATCAGGATATAGATCGCGGACAGAATATCTGTCATAGCCCACAGAGATTGGGCGTCGATATTATAGAAAATGACGCAGGGCAGCATGTAATAAATCATATAGATCCGTGTTGCGATTCTGCTTCGGGCGTGGTCGCCAAAGGCGTAGTTGATAGATTTTTCACAGCTGTAGTACATGCCGATAATCGTTGTCCAGGCGAATACGGAGATGGCGGCAGCCATGAACCAGCCGCCGAAAGTCCCGTAGGATACCTTGAAGGCCACGGTCGTTAGCTGGGCAGAGTCCACGCCGGGATAATCCACATATACATTGGTCAGAATCAGAGAAAGTGCCGTGACAGAACAGACAACGATCGTATCCAGAAAAACTTCGCCCCATCCCCAGGAAGACTGGCGGACAGGATGGTCTGTTTTTGCGGAGGCGTGTGCGATGATGCCATAACCGGTACCCGCGTCGTTGGAATAGAGTCCGCGGGCTACGCCGTAGCGGACCGCGTCACGGACGGTGGCGCCGGCAAAACCGCCGATTCCTGCCATAGGGGTAAATGCGCTTTTAATAATCAGGCCAAAGGCGGCAGGGACCATGGTGATATGGGTCACAAGGATGCCCAGACCGCCGATGATATAGACTATGGCCATGACGGGAATGACTTTTTCCATAACGGAGGCGATTCTCTTGAGGCCGCCCCAGATGGTCAGGAAACAGGTGATGCCAAGCACGATGACGGAAACAATGGGTGCAATACCGAAACCTTCCTGAAGTGAACTGGTCACAGACTCAGTCTGAACGCAGCAGGTCCAGGGACCCAGCACAAAACAGGCAACGGCCAGGACCATAGCGCCGGCCTTCCACCCCAGAGCGTTCTTCATGACAAAGGAACGGTCGCACATATACTCATCGACGGATTCACTGTATTTGACTCTGTAACGCTGGCCGATGATGATCTCGCAGGCTTTAGTGGACATACCAAGCAGTCCGGAGACCCACATCCAGAAGACTGCACCCGGGCCGCCGGCCACGATAGCTGTCGCGACGCCGCCTATATTGCCAACGCCGATCGTATTGGCCATAGCCGTGCAGGCGGCGGCAAATCCGGAAACAGTTCCGGTACCCTCGCCTTTTTGAAACATTTTTCCAAAGGTATTTTTGAAATGAAAACCGATATTCCGGAAATTATAGCGGAATCCGAAGCGGATGGACAGATAAAGACCGGTTCCGACCAGCAGAATGGTCATCCAGGTACCCCACATAAAATCAGAAACGGCGGTCAGGAATTGAAGCAGCACAGCAGTAACCTCCCTCTTTTTTCATTCTTGCGCATGTTGAAAATGCAGTATGATGTTATTTTATCATATGGTAAGGAATGCTATAAGCTGTTTTGCGTATTCTTGCAGTCTTCTTGCAGTCTTCCCAGTCTTTTTGCAGTCCGGAACCATAGATTGATTCAGCCGGCTGCAAGATATAGAGATGAATTCGGGCGGAGAGGAATTGATTCAGTCCGCCGGACAGGAATCTGTTCCGGCCTGCGGAGTGTCAGAGGTAAATTCAGATCCGGAATCAGAGGAATTGGAAGAGATCATTTCCTCCAGTACCTCCCGCAAAGGCTGCTCCGCGTTTTCCAGTACAAAAAAGATCATGCGGAAGATACTCGCGCAGTTCAGGTCTGCCAGATTCGGGGAGTCGGCGATTGCTTCACTGAGCACTTTTACAGAGTCGATAAGCTGCAGGGCATTTTCGAATTCTATATAATCCATTTTTTCCTCCAGTAAGAAAGAGTCGTCATTGATTGAATATTAGATTGGTTAACAGATTCGTTTTAGATAAGTTTATGTTTTTTGATGAGTTTATGTTTTTGATGAGCTTATAGATTGATTTATGGATTGGTTTACAGATTGGTTTATAGACTGGCTCTGGGTTGGCTTATAGATTGGTTCTGCAGAATAATTAATCAACATGTTGATAATGGTTGTACAGGAAGTAGAAACCGTACGATATCATGAGGGCTGTACAGTAAAGTCGGTGTGACAAAAGAAAGAAGTTATAAGAGAAAAGATGTTATATGAGAAATTATATTTAGAAAGAAATGAGGCATATATAAAATGATCCAGGCCAGATAATACCTGTCAAAAAAATAGTATCATATGCAGAGTTGAAAAATACACGCAGTTACGACGGATCATAAAGAATCTATCGCAGGCATATCTGGCAG
>ODAI013053708.1_pt1 | contig 11135 bp, 8 predicted proteins | sample 1539321 | NCBI WGS metagenome assembly ODAI01 (sample SAMN02144231, study PRJEB22623) | gut metagenome | biome: sheep rumen | host: Ovis aries | place: New Zealand | reverse complement strand
TTTATGCTGAATAAACAATTCGTTTTTATTTTCTAAAACGCCGATTAGATTTTCTTTTGCGTTTTGTAAAGATTTCGGAAAATCTTCTTCCTCCATCAAAAATACTCAAACTTTCTCTTGCAAACCCATACTCGGACGTTGTACCTTTGCATCAGCAGAACAAAGCGTAGCCTACCCCCAACCCCTCCCGAAGGGAGGGGGGCTCTACCCCTTCGGGGGTCAGGGGACGGCATAGGCATATCTCGTGATTTAAAAATTCGTTCAATCAATAAATGATTGGTTCAATGAAAGAAACGTGTTAGAGAATGAACGTTTTTTGATAGTGAGAATGTACGCATATATTTAAATTTGCAACTGAAAAGCAGTAATATATACATAACTTTTGTTTTTTTAATCTTTCAGTAATACAACACGAATATGAAGAAAGCATTACTATTTTTATTGACACTCGCAGCAACAACGACCATTCTGGCGCAAAATGTTACGCCGGCAGGAGAAGGTAGCAGGATAACTGAGTTTGAGGTAACTTACTCTATAGAGAACACACGTGCCCTGCAAAACGGGGAGACACAGATTTATAAAGTTGGAGAGTTTGAGCCAGGTATTCTTACCGATTGCAATCCCCAAAAAGTCGACAATCCCGCCAAGGATAATGTAAACGGAAACGACCAGTGTCTTGAGTTGACATGCGGTGCTGACGGGTATGATCTATTTAAGATGTACCTTCCGTGGAATGACAGCAGCAACAACAGATTCAACCTTTATGGCAGACGACGCCTCTCACTGCTCTATAAGCCAGGAGACGGAAGCACAGACTTCAACGTTAATCTGGAATTGATAAAACAAGACGACTCCACATCGCCTGCTACCATAATATATCAGCTGAAGCTTGGTGCATGGTATGATGCCGGTGGAGGTTGGAAACGCTTGTACTTCAACTTTGAGCCTTACGAGGAAACCAACCCATCCCACCCAGTAGCAATAGACGACTTCCCCAACATTCTTGTCTTTGATGCTAAGACAAAAACCGGGGAAGACTATCACGACGTTGCCTTTTCCGAAGGCGCGAAATTCTACATCGACGACATCAAAGTGGAAGCAGAACCATACGCTGACGGGATATGGATTGACCACTGGGGAAACAGAGATGAGCGATGGAGAGGAACGTATGATGCCAGTACAGCTCACCAAGAATATCCTCAGAACGAGACAAGCGGTGCAATATATCTATCTGGCACATGGCTGAAAGGAGAGAACATCGTGAATCCAGACATTCTGGTACAGGAGACGGGCGACGGAAGAGTACACCGCTGGGTATATATATATAATGAGTATCGCGACTTGTCATGGCACATCAAACCCGACAAGGTAAAATACATCGTATTCCAAAAAGGTTCAAAGCTACGTATGCCCGACCACGGAGCCTTGATCGGAAAGAGTACCGAGCAGGAACAGAAGAGTGTGGCAGATGGCGGCTATGCATACCCTGCACGATTTGTCCCCAACAGGAACATATTGATATTTGCCGAGGACACCAAGGAAACCAGCGGCATTTGGTACGACACAAACGTCGCATTCTATAATGGGGAGTCATGGGAGGCAAGAGACCTTGAGATGGCTGACGACTACAACTTTGTCAACCCAATACCTTTCACCGTAAAGGAGAAGATAATGGTGAACCGCAGCATGACGGAGGGTTTCAACACCATTATATATCCGTTCTCCCTCACCGCCGAGGAGATACGCAGCAGCAGGGTAGGCACGTTCTATCACCACAATGCCGATGACATCGTATACTTCATCCCGACCGATGCGACAGAAGCAAATGTGCCGTTCGTGACGGAGAACTTCTCACCACTCTTTGAGGAAGGTGGAATCAACGTGACCAAGGTCTTCCAGCAGTTTGATGGCGAGCGCACCATAAGCGCATGCAGCGACACAGAGGAGTACCGTCAGCTGAGCGCAAACCAAAAAGGACTCGACTACCACAGCTGGTCGCTCGACGATGCCAACTACAACCTCGTGGGTACATACCACAGAATAAGCGGAGAGGGCAAGTGGGGCATTGCCACGACAGGAACCTATGGTAACAGCGACTATCAGCAGACATTCAAGAAGGGTGGCAGTTTGTCGAGCTTCAAACCGTTCAGGGCATATCTGGACATTCCAGAAAGTCAGGGTGCAGCCAAGTTTGCCGCCCTGTCCATAGCAGACTTCACCGACGACAGCACCATCACGGGCATCAGCCAGGACGTTGTGGCTCTGCCATCAGGCAGGCAAGACGTATACACCCTCAGCGGCATTCGCATCAAGGCAGCTGCCACTGCCGAGGAACTGATTAACCTGCCAAAGGGAGTATACATCATAAACGGGAAGAAGCAGTTTGTTAGATAATCACTTGCAAAAAAGACACACACAGATACTATGAAAACTACAGAACACACAAAGAAAAAATACTACACCCCGGAATGCATAATGATAACGCACCCGTCGGAAGGACTCCTGAACGCCTCGTTCATAGAGGTGGAGAAGGATGACGACGACATATTCGAAGGCGAGTTCTCTGCCAAGAAGCAGGACTTCACGGAGTTTGAACCTTGGAGCGACCTGAGTTGGAATATAGAGAATCCATAAGTTATTCAGACTATCGCTTCTCTTCAAACTACAACCTGAATAATCTAAACCTTTTTTATAACATAAAGAAATGAGACTAAACCTACTATTACTGACATTTGCCGCCATGCCGCTCTGCAGCATGGCTCAGACAGGAACGGCCAACTACAACGTGGTGGTAAGCAACGAGACTACCAACAGACTCGAGGCAACCCACATTGAGCTATATGCCGACTATCCCCTTGCCATACCTTATGATTTTGACGTGCCAGCGAACGGCAGCACTCCGACGGTGACCATCCATCGCCACATGCGTAGCGGATATAACACCTTCTACCTGCCCTTCTTCGTAAACCGCGACGAGATACCAAGCACAGACGGCAAGACGTACATCTACACCTCGCAGGACGACGGCAACGTGAGGTTCGACCGCAAGGACGGCATCGATGCCAACGTTCCCTTCCTTATGACCAACGTGACGGAGGCAGAGGTACTAAACTTCATGTTTGCGAAAGGCGTGGTGAACACTCCTACGGAAGATAGCGAGAGCCTATTCCAAGGCAACTACGACGGAGCCATCGGTGCCGAGGGCAAATGGGGCATAGGCAACGATGACAAGTTTGTAAGAGGTGGTGCCAGTGCCACCATCAAGTCGTTTGCCGCCTTCTTCACCACTTCTGTTGGAGATGTGAGCACCAGCAAGCAGATAGTGCTGAGCGACTTTGAGGTGGACGGCATCAATACGATTGACTATTCTAACATCTCACCATTTGACAACTTACAATCTGGCAATAACGCTGTCTACGACCTGCAGGGACGCAAAATTGCAAATGGTAACTGGTCTGATGGTAAAATATCCAAGGGCATCTACATTATTAACGGCAAAAAGATATTAGTAAAATGAAAAGACTGACATACATCATATTGGCAAGCATGCTGTCGACAACGATGACGGCACAGACAACCATGCTCTGGGATGGAGAGAATCAGACCATCAACTCTCGTGGAGGCTGTTGGGACGACTGTGCTCCCGTTGTGGTTGCAAACCCGGAAAAGAATGGCATAAACACTTCCGACAATTGTCTGAAGTTCACCATGACGGACAATAGCCACAAGACCATGAAGATGCCGTTCAAGAACTGGATAACCCCCACCCTGACTGGCAGACAACGACTGACCATGATGGTGAAGAAGAGTGGTAACTGCAATATTCATATCGAACTGACCGACGAGTCGTCGTCATGGCAGCATGTAGCAACATGGTATAGCGGAAACAACGGCTGGCAAAAGCTCGTCTTCGACTTCTCTGGCAATGGTGCCATAGAGCATCCGAAAGTTCTTGCCATCTCACAGACCGACGACGTTGGCGGCAGCACTGACGTATATATAGATAATGTGGCGATTGAGGAGCCGTGGGGCAACGGAACGCCACTGAACGATGTAGCCTTCGGCTCACTATCGGGCAACATCACTCTTACGGGACTATGGGCAAGGGGTGAATGTCAGAACGTGAACGACATAGGCAACTGGAAGAGCGTTAGCTATGATGACTTCGACCTGCTTTCTTCCAAGCTGTCAACCCGAACCACCTCCGTCGACATGCGTGGAGCATCGACCATCGGAGCATACAACGTGTTTGCAGCCATCAACCCGAACACTATCATCTATGCCAACAGTCTGTTTGCCGACAGCAACCTGGAGGGAGGCGTAACAACAGAGAATTACATTGCAACCCCCGATTATGGCAATATGCCAACCTACTACATACCATCAATGGGATATGTAAGTGACGTGATGCCATATTATGATAGTACCAACAAGTTTATGATAGCCTTTCTACACGAGTATGAAGGCAGTCGTCATCCTTACCATTTGATTACATCTGAGAATCTTACTACTTTCAAAGATGAAGGTGAGATAATTGCTAATGGATGGAACAATGATTCCGACAAAGCTGCACAACACCACTGGTTAGGTACAGGCTGTATCCTTAAAGAAGACGAAAAATACTACAGTTTCTACACTGCAGAGAGAGAGGGGGAGCTATCTGGTTATAATAAACAAGAGATATGGAGAGCAGAGTCTTCTGACGGCAAAACAAACTGGGAAAAAGTTTGTAAGGTATTATCAGCGCCAAAAGGAACAAGCGAAAATGAATTCAATGAGAATGAATTCCGAGATGCTCAGATATATAAGGATGATAAAGATACTTTTCACATGCTGGTAACTACGATGCTATACGATGGAAGCCATAATTATCCCGCAATTGCCCATTTCAAAAGTAAGAGTATCGAAGCAACGGAATACTCATACGAGGATGATGACATAAATACAAAATGGGTTGTTACAGAAAAACCTTTCTATGTGGACAGAAACCGCCAGGATGAAAAGAATCTTTTTGAATGTCCCGACCTCTTCAACATTGAGGGTACGTGGTATCTCACCTTCTCCGATCAGAAAGATAAGCGCATGCACTATCTCATTGCAAAGACAGACAATCTCTCTATAGACAACCTTGACAATGGCAATTGGCAGGACAACGTTGGTGAAAATGTCATCGATGGAGCAAGAGAAGCTTTATATGCAGGCAAGACAGCATTTGATGGATCTGACAGATACCTTTTTGGTTGGCTCACCAAGGCGGAAGGAAATGGTGAAGGTAGATGGTCTGGCTCACTGATAACACACAAACTGACGAGGGGAAGGAAGGCTGACGGCAACGATAAACTATACGTGACCCAACCACACACGTTTGAAAATAAATTCAAAGACCATCCATGTTCTCTGCCATTACTCCGCACGGATGGGGACATACCCAAAAGCGCCAACACCTACTCGATGAATGCAGGCGACAGGCTACACTTCACCCGACTGAAGAGAGCCAACATGATAAAGCTACGCTTCAAGAACGCATCCGACAATGCCGTCTTTGGCTTTGCCCTGCGTGAGAACAACAGCGACAACGACCCACGATATAGTTTCCGACTGAACATAAGAGACAATAAGTTGTATTACAACAAAGACGCTAAGGTGGGCAGCAACTATTCTGGCACGGAGGAAATAAACCAGATAGTATTACCACCGGCTGAGAACACCGACGAGTACAACCTGGTCATCATGCATGAGCAGTCGGTGGTAGTGGTATACATCAACAACCAAGTGGCTCTCAGCGCACGTATATACAACTCAGCCCGCAACCCGTGGAGCATCTTCTGCGAAAACGGATCCGTGGAAGTGGAGGAGCCAAAGGCATGGAGCTATTAGGGTCGTGCTCGACAGCCGAGCTTTCTATGCGGGCAAGACTGCCAGCAACGGTACCGACCGTTATATCTGGGGATGGTGTCCGTTCCGCTCGGGTACTACTATCTTCAACCGTCTGGACAATCACAACCACATCTCCTTCACCGTCACCACCGACAACAACTGGGATAGATTTGGTATCTCGTTTGTGCGTGGTACGGAGTTAACGTAACAAAATACTAAAACGTAGTTTATTCAAAAATAAACTATCAAACTTAAAGTAATGTCTTCGTAGTATCATTATTGCACCATTTTGTGGAATAATTGATACTACGAAACATTTTTATTAGTTTATGAACGTAAAATGACACACCTTATATATAAAAACATATTATATTTGCACCAGTGGTGAATCACACCTGCAAAGCTATATACCTAAATTGAATATAAAAACACATCAACTGTATAATTATGAAGAAACATCTTTTGACATCTTTTGTGGCACTAACGTTTGCCATGATTGCCTCTAACGCCCAGACTCCTATGATTCTGGGAGAAAACCACGCAATGGTCAGACTGGATGACAATGCAGGTAAATATATCCTCCTTCCCGTTGAGGAGAAGGCTGAGATAGCTAACGTGAGGGTTGTGGGCAAAGACAATAAGGTAATGCGCACACCTAACGTGAAACTGGCAGTAAACAACACCGACTACTACGTGCCGCTAAAGATAGGTGACGGGCAATTGCTGGACATAATTTTTCACGGTGAACGCCGACACTCTGGCAATCTGAAGGACTACGTCTGCTGGAGAGAGATGAAATATACTGACAACTTCGACACTTCCAACCGCGAGAAATACAGACCAGTATACCACCATACTCCTCGGTACGGATGGATGAACGACCCCAACGGTATGTTCTATAAGGATGGCGTATGGCACCTATACTACCAATGGAACCCTTACGGATCGCAATGGGAGAATATGAACTGGGGACACTCTACATCGAGAGATCTCATACACTGGGAGCCTCAACCTCTGGCAATAGAACCCGATGGATTGGGCACAATTTTCAGCGGTTCGTGTGTCACTGACAAGGACAAGGTGGTGGCATTCTACACTTCTGCCGGACAGAGTCAGACGCAGTCGATGGCTGTATCTACGGATAACGGACAGACCTTTACGAAATATGAGAAAAATCCAATACTAACTGCTGACATACCAGACTTCCGCGATCCCAACATCTTGTGGCACGAGGGTACTAAAAGGTGGATTATGATTCTTGCTGCAGGACAGGAAATGCGCATATACTCATCAGCCAATCTGAAGGACTGGACATACGAGAGCAACTTCGGTAAGGAATATGGCAATCATGGTGGTGTGTGGGAGTGTCCTGACCTGATGGAACTGCCTGTCAGGGGTACGACGGAGAAAAAGTGGATGCTCGTTTGCAACATAAACCCTGGCGGTCCCTTCGGAGGATCAGCAACTCAATACTTCATTGGCGACTTCGACGGAAAGAAGTTTACGTGCGAGTCGATGCCGAAGGTAACCAAATGGATGGATTACGGCAAGGACCACTATGCCACAGTATCGTTCTATAACGCTCCAGACAACCGAAGGGTGGTGATGGCATGGATGTCTAACTGGCAGTATGCCAACGATGTACCGACACAACAGTATCGCAGCGCCAACAGCATACCACGCGACCTCGACCTATACGAATATAAGGATGAAACCTATTGCGGCGTTACTCCCTCAAAAGAGATGCTGGCACTAAGAGGCAAGAAAGTGAAAACTCTTACCGATGCCTGCGAAGTGGTCGTAGACATAAAGTCTAACACTTGTGAGATACTGTTATCCAATAGTAAGGGTGAGCAAGTCAAGATGGTTTATGACGAAAAGAAACAAACCTTCGCTATGGATCGAACCAAGAGTGGTAACACAAGTTTCAGTGAGGCATTCCCTACGGTGACCACAGCACCTGTCTATGGCAACATACAGAAACTGCGCATCTTTATCGACCACTCCAGCATCGAGGCTTTCGACGCTGAGGGCAGGATGGCTATGACCAATCTGGTGTTCCCTACCGAGCCATATACCACATTGAAGGTGAAAGGTGGAAAGGCGAACGTATATAATATTGAACGTTGAACATTGAAAGGTAAAAACCGAAATAAAACAAATAATAACTATTATGAATAACACTAAGAAACTTTCTATTATCCCATTGATGCTTTGCTTCTTCGCCATGGGATTTGTAGACTTGGTTGGCATCGCGTCCAACTATGTCAAAGCCGACCTTAACTTGTCGGACTCTACCGCAAACATCTTCCCGTCGTTGGTATTCTTCTGGTTCTTAATTTTCTCGGTTCCAACGGGAATTTTGATGAACAAGATAGGACAGAAAAACACGGTATTGCTGTCGCTCGTGGTGACGGTGCTCTCACTGTTCATACCGCTCTTCGGCAATAGCTTTGAGGTGATGCTGATAGCATTCTCACTGCTTGGCATTGGCAATGCTCTGATGCAGACATCGCTCAATCCGCTGGTGTCGGCAGTGATTGGCGGCAGCAACCTTGCGTCGACACTCACCTTTGGTCAGTTCATCAAAGCCATCGCCTCATTCCTGGCACCATATCTCGCCATGTGGGGTGCGACAAAGGCTATCCCTGAGTTTGGACTCGACTGGCGCGTCCTGTTTGCCATCTACTTCGTCGTCGGACTGTTGGCAACCATTCTTCTCTTCGTCACCCCAATAAAAAGAGAGGAAAAGGTAGAAGCAAGACAATGGGACGGCAAGAAGAAGGGCGTGCTCGCTCAATTCTACGACTGCTTCAAACTGCTAAGCGTGCCCGTAGTACTGTTATCGTTCCTCGGCATCGTATGTCATGTTGGTATCGACGTGGGTACTAACACTACTGCACCGAAAATTCTGATGGAACGTCTGGGCATGGGACTCAACGAGGCAGCATTTGCAACATCCCTATACTTTATCTTCCGTACCATCGGATGTCTGACAGGTTCCTTCTTCCTTCGTATTATGAGTAACAAGCTGTTCTTCATTATCAGCGTATGTATGATGGTGTTGTCGATGGCTGGATTGCTCGTAGGAACAGAAAAGTGGATGTTGTTTACAGCCATTGCTCTCGTAGGCTACGGCAACTCTAACGTATTCTCACTGTGCTTCTCGCAGGCACTTACCTCAGTACCTGAGAAGCAGAACGAGGTGTCTGGACTGATGATCATGGGACTCTTCGGAGGCACAATCTTCCCATTTGTCATGGGATTGGCAAGCGACGCGATAGGACAGGCTGGCGCTGTCATCGTGATGGCTGTAGGCGTCGCCTATCTTATTTATTGTAGTATGGTATATAAAACTAAAAACTAAAAACTATGGAAAAATACATCGTAGGACTGGGCGAAGCCCTTTGGGACATGCTTCCCGACGGAAAGAAACTGGGAGGAGCACCTGCTAATTTCGCCTATCATGCAGGACAATTCGGACTGAACACTCTCGCCGTTAGCGCACTTGGCGAAGATAAACTGGCAGACGAGACCATTGAAGCTATTGAAAAGCGCAACCTGAAATACCTGATGCCACGTGTACCCTACCCCACGGGAACGGTACAAGTGATTCTCGACGAGGCAGGCATACCGACTTACGACATCAAGGAGAATGTCGCATGGGACAACATCCCATTCACAGAGGAGATACAAAAGGTGGCAAAAAACTGCTGCGCCGTATGTTTCGGTTCTTTGGCACAAAGGAACGTCGTGTCACGCTCTACCATACAACAGTTTATTGCCAGCACTCCTAAAGACTGCGTCAAGATCTTTGACATCAACCTTCGTCAGGAATTCTATAGCAAGGAAGTCATCGAGGAGTCTTTCCGTCTATGCAACGTCTTGAAGATAAACGACGAGGAACTGGTTATAGTCAGCCGTATGTTCGAGCTCAAAGGTCTTGACCAGGCAGAGAAGTGCAAGGAACTGGTGGCAAAATACAACCTTGACATACTCGTGCTGACATGTGGCACTAATGGTAGCTACGTATTTACACCTACTGAGATGTCGTTCCAGGAAACTCCGAAGGTGGAAGTGGCTGACACAGTAGGTGCAGGCGACTCCTTTACGGGATCTTTCTGCGCAGCCATCCTCAAAGGCATCAATATCAAGGATGCACACAAGCGAGCTGTACAAGTCAGCGCTTTCGTATGCACTCAGAATGGTGCTATGCCAACATTGCCTGCAGAACTGAAGGAACTGTAACCCCTTTTTTAGTATAAGTATATACATTCAAGGCTCTCTGCAACGGGGAGCCTTAAATGTTATTTTGTACTTATATTCTTTGCTCTTACAGTAAAAGTAGTACCTTTAACTATGTTTAAGGTACGTTCGCTCGGAAGTAAAAATTAACTAATTTATTTTGTACTTCTATCACTTAATTGTACCTTTGCGCTGTTTTTTTAGTATTGACAAACAAACAGATAACAAGAAAAGATGGACAAACTTAGTTATTCGTTGGGACTGAGCATTGGTCACCAGCTGGCACAGATGGGGGCAAGAAGCCTTAACATTGACGATTTTGCACAGGCAATAAAAGACATACTCGCTGGAGAGAAACCGCAGGTGAGCGATAACGAGGCACAAACTCTGCTGCAAGACTTCTTTGAGAAGAAGGAAGAGGAGCAGCGCAAGGCTGCTGCCGAGGCTGGCAAGGCTGCTAAGGCTGTGGGTGAGGCCTACCTCGCTGACAACGCAAAGAAAGAGGGCATCATCACCACTGCCAGCGGACTGCAATACAAAGTGCTGAAGGAAGGTAATGGTAAGAGCCCGAAAGCCACAGACAAGGTGCGCTGCCATTATGAAGGAATGCTCGTTGACGGTACACTCTTCGACAGTAGCATCCAGCGTGGCGAGCCTGCCGTATTTGGACTGAATCAGGTAATCAGCGGATGGACAGAAGGACTGCAACTGATGAAGGAGGGTGGTAAATACCGCTTCTTCATACCATACCAGCTGGGCTATGGAGAGCGCGGTGCTGGAGCATCTATACCACCATACGCTGCTCTGATATTCGACGTAGAGCTTATTGAAGTAGTATAAAGGGAGAGTCTATATCACGTATATATAGTACTTACAGTCACTATAGTATCTATTAAAAAAAACAATAACAATGAAGAAAATCAGTATTTTGGCTTCTATAGCCATCGCAGTCCTGGCATTTGTCGGCTGCGGAAAATCTGCACCAAAGGCAGATCTAAAGAGCGACGTAGACA
>ODAI014569190.1_pt1 | contig 11136 bp, 10 predicted proteins | sample 1539321 | NCBI WGS metagenome assembly ODAI01 (sample SAMN02144231, study PRJEB22623) | gut metagenome | biome: sheep rumen | host: Ovis aries | place: New Zealand | reverse complement strand
TTGACGAAGACCCTTTTTTTTGCCGTTTTTGCTGCCGCTCTTCCACCAATCTTCCGAAGCCACTGTGTTTCAAATATATAGAGGTGGTGGCAGATGGTGGGAGAGTGGCAGCAAAGCCTCGGCCCCACCCCCAAACCCTCCCCGAAAGGGAGGGGAGCGGCTGCGCAGGGAGTGGGCAGCAGTTCCTGTCCTGTTACCCACTGTGAAAACGGCGTTTTCCTGCGGAGAAAACAGCGTTTTCTTGCGTAGAAAACGTCGTTTTCCTATATGGTGGCTTTCACCGCGCTCCACCTCCCCACCGCCACCGACATCCACCGCACGACGACAGACGCTACCCACATCGTAGCGACAAAAATGCACGGAAATCGCGCTTTTTCGCCATTTGCTGCCACTCTCCCACCATCTGCCACCACCTCTGCTTCCCCTTTGTACAAAGGGTTTCTGCGGTGGTGGTGGCAGAGTGGCAGCAAAAACAGAAAAAATTTTTTTTATGTGCGGGTGGCAGGCTGTTTGTCAAATAATTCATGATAGATGGGTGTTTATTGTTTTTTTTTTATAACTTTGCAGTCTGAAACAGAGAGACATCACGTATGACAACCGCAGACGCAAAGATTATTCAGCTGCCAAAGATCGCTGACGAGAGAGGCAATCTCTCGTTTATTGAGCAGTTGACTCATGTACCTTTTGAAATCAGACGTACATATTGGATTTATGATGTACCAGGAGGTGAAGAACGTGGCGGGCATGCTTTTAAGAAGAACGCAGAATTCATTGTTGCTCTGTCCGGCTCTTTCAATCTGATTCTTGACGACGGAATGCAGAAACGTACTTTTTCTCTCAACCGTTCATATTACGGCATATATGTTCCAGCCGGTTTGTGGCGCGAAATGGAGGATTTCTCCACCAATTCGTTGGCGTTGGTTCTCTCGTCTATTCGTTACGAAACGAGTGATTATATAAGAGATTACGATGAATTTCTCAAATTGAAGCAGAATGGCCAAATATAGTGTAAACGACTGTGTCATATTAGAGTTGGACAAGCATCACAGCAATCGGAAAGGCAACCTCTCTGTCGTGCAAAATGGTGATGCTATTCCTTTTGATGTGAAGCGAGTGTACTACCTTTACGATATTCCGGGCGGAGAAGGTAGAGGCGCTCACGCACATAGAGCCCTGGAGCAACTGATTATTGCTGCATCCGGGTCGTTTACAGTAACGCTCGATGATGGCAAGCGTAAGCGTACCTTCTTCTTAAACCGACCTTATCAAGGTCTTTATGTCAAGCCAGGAATGTGGCGCGACTTGGCGGATTTCTCGTCAGGTGCGGTTTGTCTGGTGCTGGCGAGCGATGTTTATAAGAAGGAGGATTATATCAGGGATTATGACGAATTTATAGCGTTTAGGAATATATGATACATCAATTAGCCGACTGTCAAAGCAGCCACATCCCCGAAACCAGCAATATCTGGCAATACTGCGTAGTTCTGCCTGCTGCTCAGATTGGGGAAAACTGCAATATCTGTTCACATTGTTTTATAGAAAATGATGTGAAGATTGGTAATAATGTCACCATTAAAAGTGGCGTCCAGCTTTGGGATGGCATAGAGTTGGAGGACGATGTCCTGATTGGAGCAAACGTTTCCTTTGCTAACGATATGTATCCCAGGTCAAAGAACAAGAATTGGAAACTGTTAAGAACAAGAATTTGCAAGGGAGCATCTATCGGTGCTGGAGCTGTCATTCTGCCTGGCCTGACGATAGGCGAGCGTGCGTTTGTTGCCGCTGGCAGTGTTGTCACCAAGGATGTTCCTGCCGGTGAATTGTGGATGGGAAATCCTGCAAGGTTTTATAAGAAAGTAGATTTTTGATTATGAATATTCCATTTTTATCATTAAAGGATGTTACGGCTCTGCACGGAGCAGAGATCAACGAGGCTGTCAGTAGGGTGGTCAATAGTGGCTGGTATCTTCAGGGCAGGGAGAGCGAAGAGTTCGAGAAACACTATTCCGAGTTTATCGGAACCAAATATACCGTTGGGTGTGCCAATGGGCTGGATGCGCTCATCTGGATATTCCGTGCCTATATTGAAATGGGCGTGATGCAGCCAGGAGACGAGGTAATTGTGCCTGCCAACACATATATCGCCACCATTCTGGCTATCACCGAAAACGGGCTGACACCCATCCTCATAGAGCCAAGGCTGAACACGCTGGAAATTGACGACAATCTCATTGAGGCGGCAATAACCCCTAAGACCAAGGCCATAGCCATCGTGCATCTTTATGGCCGCGATGCCTATACAGAGAAGATTGGTGCTATATGCAAGAAGTACAACCTGAAATTAGTAGAAGATAACGCACAGGCCCACGGCTGCAAGCACACCGACGGGCGTGTGACGGGTTCCATTGGTGATGCCGCCGGCCACAGCTTCTACCCCGGCAAGAACCTGGGGGCACTGGGCGACGGCGGTGCCGTGACCACCAACGACCTGGAATTGGCCGCTACGGTACGTGCGCTGGCCAACTATGGTTCGCAGCGGAAATACGTGTTCAAATATGCCGGCCGCAACAGCCGGTTGGACGAGATTCAGGCCGCCGTGCTGGATGTGAAACTGAAGTATCTTATAGAAGACAACGCCCATCGTAAGGAGGTGGCTCACTACTACTATGAACATATTAACAATCCGTTGATAACCCTACCAGACCTGCTTCCCGATGCGCAGAACGTCTATCACCTGTTCCCCATTCTGGTGGGTGGCGGCAAGCGTGATGTTTTGCACGACTATTTGGAGGAGAATGGCGTGGGGACTGTATGCCACTACCCTATTGCTCCGCACCATCAGGAATGCTATGCCCGTGCAGGTTGGAATATGCCTCAGCTTATTCTGCCCATCACAGAGCGTATAGCAGATGAAGAGCTAAGCCTGCCCATCGGGCCAAGCATCAGTAAAGAAGAAGTGGAATATGTGGTACAAATACTGAACTCTTTTAAATAATACGTGAAGCCCATGAATACCATTCCATCGTCGTTGCCTGCCGTTACGGTATCTGTCTTATCTTACAACTCTGCCAATTTTATCATTGAGACCCTTGACAGCATCTATAACCAGTCCTATCCTCACCTGATTCTACAGGTGTGTGACGATTGCTCAACTGACGATACGCTTACTCTCTGCCAGAAATGGATTGATACGCATGGCAGCCGATTCGTCAAGACCAAAATCATCCAGCCGGAATCGAATACCGGCGTCACCGCTAATTGCAACAGGGCTTGGGAGCATTGCGAAACAGACTATTGCAAAGATATAGCAGGCGACGATATACTATTGCCTAACTGTATTGAAGACAATATGAAATATGCCTCGGCTCATCCTGAAGCCCTGATCATCTTCAGTAGGCTGGAGGTGCTTCCGTGCAGGAGCGATGCCAGCAAGGTTGAGCGCGAGGCGTATGAAGCCTATGCGAAAAGCTATCGGTATTCTTTCTTTACGCTTAGCGATGAGGAACAGGCCACGTTGCTGGAGAAATCGAACAGGCTTTATGCTCCTACCGCTTTTTATAAAGTAAAGGAGCTGTTGGCTATGGGTCTTCGCCACGATGAGCGAATACCAGACATCGAAGACTATCCCAAGTGGCTGAATGCTCTGCACATGGGTATTAAGTTCCACTTCTTTGACATTGCTACGGTAGGATACCGTTACCACAACGCTTCAATGAGCAACGGACAAATATATAGCGAACGCAATATGAGAAGTCTGCGACTCATAGAAAAATATTATGGAAAAAGCACAGAAAGCAAAGAAGCGCACGACACGCAGCAGCTCATGGCCCGATTGGGCAGACTGCAGGAGAAACAGCATAAACACCTGCGCATCATCAGGTTGCTCATTGGCTTATCCGCGCTTTTGTTTGTCTTGCTCCTTTTTTCTTTTATTTACAGATAAACCCATATTTAAGAACGGCATTGCATGAAACTATCCATCATCATACCTATTTATAATGTAGAACCCTTTCTCCGCGCGACGCTCGACTCCGTGGTGGGACAGACCTATCAGGATATTGAGGTAATCTGCATCAACGACGGTTCGACCGACCGCAGCCTTCAGATTCTTGAGGAGTATCAGTCCAGAGAGAGACGCATGAAAGTTGTCAGTCAGCAGAATGCCGGTCTTTATGCTACCCGACAGGTAGGAATAAGAAATGCCACTGGCGAATACATCTTGTTTCTTGACGGTGACGACTGGCTTGACGTCGATGCTTGTGAGAAGATAGCCGAAAAGGCTGCGGCCACACATGCCGACATCATACAATATGGATTGCAGGTGGAAAACTCCAATCCCAACAGCGAAGAGACCCTCTGGTTTGATGCGTGGTTTAATGTTCCTACCGACAGTATCGATGGTTCAGACGAGATGCTCAGGCTGTGCTATGTTGAAAGAACGATTCCCTGGAATATCGCCACGAAAGCCATCAGAACAGAGATAGCACGAGAGGCCATTGAATACCAGGAAAACCTGCGTATCAATCAGTTAGAAGACTTTGTGTCTTGCTTCTTCTTGTTCTCATTGTCTCGCAAGTGGGTACGCTTAGATGCCCGTCTATACCATTACCGCTATGGTACGGGTATGTCAACGAAGAGCAAAATGGACATTAGCGCTTTTGAGCGAAATCTCCAGTATTTCAAAGGTCTGCAGTCAGCACAAATATTTGCTAGCCGGCATCACGCTACGCTGATGGAAAAGGATATTGCCAACAGGGTAATGCCCGAATACATGATGGAGGATGCCCTGCACTTCGTGCTCCACCGCCTGGACAGCTTTGCCGACAGCCGTGCGTGGAGTGGTGCCCTGGCCGAGGCGGCAGGGGCGGAGCGCACCGTTGAGGCCCTGGCGGCGCAGGTGGTGAACGACCAGCAGGCCCTGGCAGGACTGCGCGCCTCGGAACAGCGGATGGTGGCCAAACGCGCCAAGTATCAGCGGCTGTTCGGCATCATGTGTGTGGTGTCGGCGGTGCTGTTGGCCGCGTGCCTATTGATACTTGTCGTTCTTCTCTGACGGCACGAAGGGCAGGAAGTCGAAGACGGCCACCACACGATATACCAGGCGGTGCCACGCCTTGGCTTTCAGCATGTCGCGCAGGGCGACACGGGCGTCGGCGGCCACCTGCGCATCGTCGGTCTCGGCCAAGCGCCGGCAGCAGAGGTCGTACTGCTCGCCGCGAATCATCAGGCGGCGGAATGCCGACATCTTGACGTGGCCGATGGCGTAGGCCAGCACACGAATCTGGTCGATGATGCCCTTGCTGGTGTTGTTGCTGCGCACCGACACCTTGTTCTGGTGCTGGCGGAAATAGTTCAGCTTGCGGCGGTACTCGCAGATGGGACCGTGGGTGAGAAAGGCTATCCAGCACTGCCAGTCGCCGGTATAGCGCAGCTGCTGGTACGACTTGTCAATCTGCTGGAAGACATCCTTGCGGAACACCACCATCGAGGCGTTATAGACGTAGTTGAAGTGCAGCATGTTGTGGCAGATGTAGTCGTGGCCTGCGTAGTAGTGTACCGTCTCGTCTTCGCGCCAGCGGTCCCAGTCGCGCACCAGCACGCGGTCGCGCTCGTTCACCTGATAGCTGCCCGTGCGCACCATGACGCAGTCTTCGTGCATGCAGAACATGGCCATGCAGCTGTCGAGGAAGGTCTCGTCGGCATAGTCGTCGCTCTCGGCTATCCAGATGTAGCGCCCACGGGCCAGGGCCACGCCTTTCTCCCATTGCAGGAAGGTGTTGCCCGTGTTCTGCTCGTTGAACACGATGTGGGCCACGCGGGGGTGGTCCTTATAGCGGTTGATGACCTCGCGGCTGTTGTCGGGCGAGCAGTCGTCGAGGATGATGAGTTCGAAGTTCTGGAACGTCTGGTTCAGTATGCACTCGATGCGCTCCGGCAGGTAGGGGGCGTGGCCGTAGTTGGGCACGATGACCGACACCAGCGGCTCCTGGCGGGCGGCCCATTCAGGCTTCGGACAGCCCAACGGCAGGTAGTGGGGGTGCAGCTCGCGGTGCCAGCGGTACTTCCGCATCAGGCTTTTGTACAGCCGCTTGTCGGTACACGCCTTGCCGAACTCCTCGATTTCGGCAAGAATCTGTTCGTTCTCCAGGATGGGCCTCAGGTGCAGGCTTTTCCTGATGCGCCGGTATTCTTTCTGCTCGTCCATAGGTCTCGGTGCTTATAGTTGCTGCATGTCGTACAGCCGCTTGTAGTAGCCGTTCTTAGCAATGAGTTCCTCGTGCTGGCCCTGCTCCACAATCTCACCCTCGTAGAGCACGTATATCTCGTCGGCATTCTTGATGGTCGATAGGCGGTGGGCGATGGCGATGGTGGTGCGGCTCTTCATCAGCCGTTCCAAGGCTTCCTGCACCAGGCGCTCCGACTCGGTGTCGAGGGCCGACGTAGCCTCGTCGAGAATCAGAATGGGCGGGTTCTTCAGGATGGCGCGGGCGATGGACACACGCTGCCGCTGTCCGCCGGAGAGCCGCCCGCCGCGGTCGCCTATCATGGTGTCGTAGCCGTTCTCGCTCTCCATGATGAAGTCGTGGGCATTGGCAATCTTGGCGGCCTCAACGACCTGCTCCATCGTCGCGTTCTCCACACCGAAGGTGATGTTATTATAAAAGGTGTCGTTGAAGAGGATGGCTTCCTGGTTGACGTTGCCGATGAGGGTGCGCAGCTCTGCGATGCGCACGTTCTTGATGTTCTTGCCGTCGATGAGCACCTCGCCGGACGACACGTCGTGGTAGCGGGGAATGAGATCGACCAGCGTCGATTTGCCCGAGCCCGACTGGCCCACCAGGGCGATGGTCTTGCCCTTAGGCACGGTGAGGTTGATGTGGCGAAGCACCTCGCGGCCCTCGATGTAGTGGAACGACACGTCGCGGAGTTCTATCTCGCGGTCGAACGACGGCATGGGCTGCGGCACGGCAGGCTCCTTGATGGGGTTCTCGGCTTTCAGGATGAAGTCGATGCGGTCCATCGAGGCCAGGCCCACGGGTATCTGGTAGCTGGCCTTCGAGAGGTCTTTCAGCGGGTTGATGACGCTGTAGAGGATGACCATGAAGAAGATGAACGTCGAGGCATCGATGAGGTGGGAGTCGCTGAGGATGAGATAGCCGCCGAACCATAGCACGATGACGATGATGATGGTGCCCAGAAACTCGGACATGGGGTGGGCGGCGTTCTGGCGCATGGCCATGGCGTTGGAGTGCTGGCGGTACTCTTCGTTGATGTTGACGAAACGCTGCAGCATCTTCTTCTCGGCTATGAAGGCCTTGATGATGCGCAGGCCACCAAGGGTCTCGTCAAGCTGGGCCAGCATGTCGCCCCACTTGCCCATGACGGTGGCAGACTGGCTCTTCAGCTTGCGGCTGACGGTGCCCATGATCCATCCGGCCACGGGGGCTACGACGATGACGAACAGCGTGAGCTGCCAGCTGACGTAGAGCATGGTGGAGAAGCAGACGATGATGGCGATGGGCTGGCGGATGAGCATGTCGATGCTGCTGGTGATGGAGTTCTCGACGGTGCCCACGTCCGACGACATGCGGGCTATGATGTCGCCCTTGCGCTCTTCGGAGAAGAAGCTGAGCGGCAGGCGGAGCACTTTCTCGTACACCTGGATGCGGATGTCGCGCACGACGCCGGTGCGTAGCGGAATCATGACCGACGACGAGGCAAAATAGCCCAGCGTCTTGATGCCGGTCATCACGATGAGTGCTGCCCCCATGAACACCAGCGTCATGAAGGCGCCGTGGTTGGCTATCAGCTCCTGCACGTAGGCATAGCCGTTGTTCTGAACGAGGTCTTTGTCCAGCGTGCTCCACGTCCACTCCTTGTAATGATAGACGGTGGCGTCGATTTTGAACAGGATATTGAGTATGGGAATGAGCACTACGAACGAGAAGACGTTCATCCACTGCGAGAAGAAGTTCAGCACGACCGACCATACCAGATACTTGCGGTATGGCTTCAGGTAGCGTGCCATGATGGACAGGAACTGTTTAAACATAGCGTGTATATTATAAATATGTGTAGTTACAGGCTGCAAAGGTACGAATAAAAAATGACGATAGGGCATTTTATCCGTAAAAAGTGACGATGACAGCAAGAAGAGAGCAGAATATCGGTCAGGCGGTCATGACTGAGGCGGCGCAAAATAGTGGTCGAACAGCAGCACGAGCTCGTCGAACGGGCGAAAGTCTGTGGGCTGCATGCCGCTGGTGTCGCCCATCATCCAGTAGAGGGGCACGTCGTGGTACATCGAGGCGATGAGGGTGAACGAGCTGAGGGCGCCTATCAGGTAGTCGCACTCCGACAGCAGGCAGAGGTCTTCAGCCGGTGTGCCGCTGGGGAAGAACACCCGGCAGGCATCAAGCCGCTGCCGGTAGTAGGTCTGGTCTATCTGCGGGTCGTTGGTGCAGATATAGACATCTATCTTACGGCCGGGATGGAGAGCGGCAAAGCGGCTGATGGCATCGGCATACTGTGTGTCGTCGAAATAGAAGCGGCCTCCCTGCAGGGTCTTGTAGTCGCCGCGCCGCACGTGGACGCCGAGCTTCAGCGTGTCGGCAGGCGAGGCTTGCAGCACACGGCCTACCTGCTCATGGACGGCGGGCAGGAAGTCGAACAGCCGGACGAGCTCCTGCTTGTACTTGATGACCAGCACCTCGAAACGGATGCCCCAGCCGCTCACCATCACGTGGCGGTGGCGGGCGATGACGGTCATCTTCGCGTCGGTCTGTCCGTCGCTGAAATCGACGGTAGGTATAAAGTGCAGGCGGGCTGCCGCCTTGCCGATGAGATACATCAGCAGGTTGTGGTAGCGGGTGTGGGCTATGCGGAAGTCGGGGTACTTGTAGGCGAAGCGCATCGACATCGTTGAGCGACCGTGCTCGCGGCCCCAGGCATAGACCTGTGCATATTGGTAGATGTTGTTGGCCATGCGGCCTTTGTCGGTTACGAATATCATGATGAGGGATGGTCGTTGGGTGGCTGTAAACAGTTATTGACGGTAGTTCGTGTCGCGCTTTGCTTAGGAGGCATGAAGGAAGCCGAAGAGTTTGCCGATTTCGTAGAGCACAACATCGAACGGCGTACCGCCGTAGATGTCGGGGAACTGTCGGCGGATGTCGGGCAGCCGCGAACCGTTCTCCTTGCGGAACCGCTTGGTGGCTCGACCGCACAGACAGCGGCGCTCCAGGCGGTTCAAGCCTACGAGGTCGGCTATCTTGCGCAGGATGTGACCGTTGTCCACCCATTTCCTGCCGTCCACCTGCGAGCTGGCGGTCACCTTGTCGGGGTGCTGGCGGTAGAGGTTCAGCGGGCGGCGCACCTCGACCACCTGCCCCCGGGTGCATAGGTACGACCAGAAGAGCCAGTCGCCACAGTAGCGGTATTGCTGGTAGTCGGTAGGAATCTGCTGATAGGCCGACTTGCGGAAGAGCACCATGCTGGCGTTGTAGATGTGGTTGTGGACCAGCATCCTGTGGCGCAGGAACCACGCCCCGTCATAGACGTGGGTCGTGCCGTCGCTGCCGTGCGGGTGCCACGTCAGCTGCATGGGCTGGTCGTGGCTGTCAATCATCTGCGAGTGGCAGTAGGCCACCACAGCCTGTGGGTTGCTTTGCAGGCTGCCGACCAGCGTCCCCAACAGTTGCGGCAGGGCCACGTCGTCGCTCTCGGCTATCCAGAGGTACTCGCCCCGGGCCAGCTGGATGCCCCGCTCCCACTGCAGGAAGGTGTTGCCGGTGTTCTGCTCGTTGGCGATGATGTGGCTGACGTGCGGATGGTTCTTATACTCGTTGATGACCGTCAGGCTGTCGTCGGGCGAGCAGTCGTCAAGGATGATGAGCTCGAAGTCTTGAAACACCTGCCCTAACACGCTGTCGATGCGCTCGTGCAGGTATTTGCTGTGGTTGTAGTTGGGTATGATGACGCTTACTAAAGGCTTGTCCATGCTTTTGGGGTGATGTAGGGTTATAACAGCTCCTTGAAGCGGCGGAGCGTGGTGGTAAACAGGAAGTTGTCTTTGTGGCGGGCGGCATGGCGCAGCACGTCCTGCTGCAAGGCCGGGTCGGAGAGCAGACGGTACATGGCATCGGCCAGTGCCGGGGCATCGCCCACGGGTGTCAGCAGGCCGGCCTTCCCGTCGTCTAATATCTCGCGGGGACCGGTGGGGCAGTCGGTCGATACGATGAGCTTGCCCATGACGAGCGACTCTATCAGCACCGTGGGCAGTCCCTCCATCTTCGCGCTGTGGGCGATGAGCGCAGCTTGGCGAATCCAGGGGTAGGGGTTGCTCTCGAAGCCTAAGAAGCACACGTCGTTGTCTATGCCGAGGCGGGAGGCCAACTGGCGCAGCATGCCTTCGTCGCGCCCCTTGCCCAAGAGGTAGAGCTTTTCCTTGACGGTATGCTGCTGCTTGAGCAGGTGATAGGCGCGAAGGAGCGTCGTGAGGTCTTTCTGCGACTCTTCCAGACGCTCGATGGCCAGGATGTATGGCTGGTTGATGAGGCTGTTCGCTACGGGGACTGCCGCCTTCTGAGCCAGCAGCTGCTCGTCCTTGGCATTGTAGATAAGGCACCATTTGCCCGCGAGCCATGGGAACAGTGCCTCGCCTTCTTCCTGCATGGCGCGTGAAATGACGACGATGTGGTCGTAGCAGGCCAGTCGCTTGCCGATGCGCCGCGTGTGGCGGGCATAGTGCTCCATCATGTGCTGGAAGCTGAAGTGATACCATGCTATCTTCTTGACAGGAATATCGGCCAGATAGCTGTAGTGGCAGCAGTCGAAGTCTATCACCACGTCGTACTGGCTGGCCAAGGCGTGCAGCCGGCGGCTGATGATGGCACGACGGACGGGCGACAGCAGCAGTTCGTCGAACAGCTTGACGTGCAGCGGCAGGTGGCTGACAATCTTCTGCTTGCGCCAGCGGGTGAGCAGCGGATGGCTTACCAGATGACAGACCTTGACGTTCGGTGGTATGGCACCGGCGAAGACCTCCAGCTCGTCCATCTTCGTGCTGATGGCCAGTGCTATCTCATAGTCGGCACAGGAGGCCAGCTGGCGCAGGTAATCTACCAGCACCATGTC
>ODAI014514007.1_pt1 | contig 11136 bp, 10 predicted proteins | sample 1539321 | NCBI WGS metagenome assembly ODAI01 (sample SAMN02144231, study PRJEB22623) | gut metagenome | biome: sheep rumen | host: Ovis aries | place: New Zealand | reverse complement strand
TTTTATTAAATCAATAATAATTCCACTTGCAGCAGCCATAATAACAAGACAAACAGTAGGAATTGGAGTAAAAAAAGCCAAAGCCAAAATGATGATGGCGATAATCCAGGCTACTAGAGATTTTAAAGTCTTTTTTCCAAGTGTAATAACCGTATTCGAAAGCAAGGCACAAACAACAGCACGAACTCCCATCATGGCGTGACTAACCCAAACGTTATCCAAAAAGTTATTTAAAAATGCCGCAATAAGCAGAATGATGATGAGGGAAGGCGAAATCATTCCCAAAGTTGCAATAATTCCGCCAGAAACTTTTTCGCGTTTATAACCAACAAAAGTAGCGGTATTAACGGCAATAATTCCTGGAGTACACTGACCAATAGCATATATATCTAAAAGTTCTTCTGATTTTACCCACTTGCGGTTTTCTACCAGCTCGCGTTCCAGCATAGGCAGCATAGAAAGACCACCCCCAAAAGTAAGTCCTCCAATTTTAAAAAAGGACCAGTAAAGCTGTAAAAGAGATTTAAATTTGTTCATTGGAGCTATTATAGCAATAAAGAGCCTGGGATTCTATCTGGATTATATCAGAATCTAACTATAGAAAACTTTACTTTAGAAGACTTTCGGGAACTTGGTCTGCCATAGCTTTATAGGCCGCTTCGCTTGGGTGCAGATGATCTCCACTGTCAAAACCTTCTGCAAAGGCCTCTGTTTTTTTAGGATTTCGAACAGCCTTATCAAAATCTATACAACCGTCAAAATCTGGGGAAGTTCTAAGCCAGTCGTTAAAGGTATTTCTTACTTCATCACGGAAAGGCTCGTAGGTTCTCCATCCAAAAATTGGAAGCAGAGTGCCAGACCATACCCTTAGTCCAAGTTTTCGGGCATGCTTTATGTAAAGTTCTTCTACCCCATTTTCCATTTCTTGGGCAGTAGGCATGTCTGACCAGGGACGGAACTTATTCACTTCTACTCCAACCGGATGAATTATATCGTTTATTCCATGTTGGATAATGACATCGGAAGCACCAGCAACCTGTAATTCTATTGGAAAACGTGTCTGGCCTTTTAAACCATAAGCGGCATATGTTATACAATCATACTGACGAAGAATGCGGGTTCCACAAACAGCCCTGCGAATTATTGCAACATTATGAAAGCCCTGCTCCCAAGCCCTTTGAGCAAGATAGTCAGGCCAGGACTGAGCGGTAATAGAATCTCCATAACAGACAAGGGCATGATTTTTTTCTTCTGTAAGTACATCTATAGTATTTAAAAAATAGTACCAGTTTGTATTTCTACAAAAGTCATCTGTAAAATTTTCTTTATCTGCAAAGTCACCGTAAGCAAATTGCCCTTTTGATAAAGGCCCTGTAACCAGGGTACCGGCATTCATCTGGGTAAAATCTTTAAAATACATTGATACTTCAACGGTTTGGCCGGCTTCAATGGTAAAATCAATTGAATCAGAAAGGATTTCCTGGCCTGCAGGAATACTTAATTGAGTTTTTCCTTCAAGAGTAATTGCAATTGGAGAATAGTCACCATCATCATTTTTTTTAGCTACATAAGCCCTGGAAATATTTACAGTTTCGCTGCCAGTTAAATTTGAAAAGTGGAATCTAAGCTTTGAGCCAGAAAAAACAACACGAACTGGATAACGCAAAGTTAAATTTTTAGCGTACGTAGCTTCTTTACGATCGGTGATGGAAGTAGCAGTACCCCAGCAGGCTACCCATTTTGTAAAAGACAAATCAGACATAATTTTCTCCAGTTTTTTGAATTATGCCTAATTTAGCAAAAAATTGGAATTCTCTTCAATAATTTTTCCAACATCTTCAAGAGACAAGCCTAAAACCTGGGCAATATCGGAATAAACTCTCTTTATCAAGTTTACAGAATTGTCGCTTCCGCCCAACCAAGGTTCTGAATCTGGATTGTCGGTTTCGGCCAAAAGTTGATTAAGTGGAGTTTGTTTTAAAAGATTTTGGATATGCTTTGAACGGCATGTTTCACATCCAAAAGTAGTCATATAACCACGGTGCATAAATTCCTGAAAAATATCCAGAGGGCCGTCATACCAGTGAATAATTGGACGTGCCTTTGGATAGTCTTCCAAAATCTTACAGATTTCCTTTTCTGCATCTTTTGTATGAATTACGCAAGCCTTCCCTGATACGTTACAGTAGTTCAAAAAATAACGAAAAACTTCTTCTTGCTTTTGTGGACTCGCCTCTTTATACCAGCAAAAATCCATTCCAATTTCGCCAATCAAAGGAGACTGCTCACACAGCGAATCATAAACCGAAAGATTTTGAGGGGCATTAAGGGCTTGTTTTGGATGAATACCAAAGGTCGGAATAATTCTTGCAGAACAACCCAAGGCTTTAGCTTTTTCTTCCAATTGGAGATTTTTCTTATAAGAATTTGCATCCATTGAAGCCGCTACAATTGTTCCGCCAAAGCCTGCAAGCTGCTCCAGCAATTCCTTTTGATTTTTGTAGGAATCCAGATGGGTGTGAAAATCAATATAATGCACCAAACTACTCCAGCATTCCTTCATCAAAAGCTTCTGGGTTACCCTGCCAGAGGATTCGGCCCTTCTTCATCATAATAATTTTATCACTAATACTTTTTGCTTCCCTTATATCATGAGTAACCATAATTCCGGTAAAGCCCAAAGTTTTTTGCAAATCTCTGATTAAGGCAGCCAGTTTTTTTCTGAGCGGTGCATCCAAGGCAGAAAGAGGTTCATCAAAAAGTACAAGTTTAGGATTCATGATTAAGGTACGGGCCAAAGCTACACGCTGAGCTTCTCCACCAGAAAGAGTTGCAGGATACCGTTTTTCAAAACCTTCAAGCCCAAAATATTTCAAAAAATCGCGGGCTTTTTCGCGGGCTTCCCTTTTTTTTACGCCATTGGAAACAAGCCCATAAGCAACATTATCTTCTATTTTTAAATGATCAAAAAGAGTGTGACTTTGAAAAACCATTCCTATCCCCCGTTTTGCAGGAGGAAGCTTGGAAATATCCTGATCATCCAAAACTATTTTTTGTTCAGGACAGGCCTTATTAAGTCCACTGATTAAACGCAAAACTGTAGATTTACCGGAACCACTTGGCCCAACAATCGAAGTCATTGTGCCTTTTTCACAAGAAAAAGAAAGGTCAATTTTTACAATATCAAAGTTTTCTCGTAAATTTTCTGCTACAAAGTACATTTTATCTCCATAACACTACATAAACACCAATTTTAACAACGTCATAAACGGATATATCATATTTTGACCTGCAGTTTTTAATTATATTAAACTTTTCAAATTTTGTAATCTGTAATTATTCTGATCAGATATCTGAAATTTCAGCTAATTCACTACAAGTTCATTCAGATATTCTTCAACATTCTTGTACATTACATCATTTTCAGATTGCATTGTTTCCCCGCGATATAGGACACACTTCTTTGTAATTTTTCCAAAACGTTTTTCAGTTAATGCAATTTTATCTTCATTAATCAAATGTCTGTATTGAAAAGGAATTGCTTCTAGAGAATGCTTTATTTCATAAATCTCACAGGTATTTGTCTGGTTGTCATATATTACCATATCAAATTCACCGGCTTCAAAACGAATCTGGAAAACCTGTTTTTTGTTTTCGTGACGATTAGGCATTAAAACTCTCTTAGTTTCATAAATAACGATATCTTCCAGCATGTGACCGAGAACACCTTCTATTATCTTTTCTGTAATAAGATTAATTTCACGCTCTTGAAGGTTCTTTATCTGTTCATCTTTCATTAATGAATAAACCAAAGCCTGTGCTTGGCAGAATCTCATTCCTGGTTGTGTAAAGATTGTATAATTAAGCTTTCCTTCACTACCTGTAAGAGTTTCAATATCCAGGTCGTCTATTAGATCAAGTCGTTTCAGATACTGTTTTATTACTTCCACATGAGTATCAGTAATGCCAATTGTCTGATTGTCTTTTTCTTTAATTTCAAGAATCTTTTTTAAGGTAGCTAGAATCTGAGACTTGTCGATTGTATCCAGAACATCAGTTCTATTTTCTTCATCACGAGCTTTACGAAGAAGTTGTGCTGTTGAACCTAAGTCGTGACTTTCAAATAAGTCAGTAATGACCTTTACGGTAAAGTCATGGTTCTCATCTTCAATAATTCTGTTGATTGCATTAGTAAGCTCATTAGCATCATACAATTCCCGAAGGTGTCTGAAATAGCGTCCCTTTTGATAGCATTTCAAACTGTGCTGAATATTCTTACAAATGGCTGTATCGATATACCTTCTTGCAGTCTCATCATCACGGAATGAAGCTTCCTCTACATTCAGTTCTTCATCCTCAAAATCCAACTCCCCTGCTTTTAGGGTTCCACCATAACGGATATATTCATCAATGGATGTGATTCCTAAAAGTCGAGCATGTTCTTTATAAGGAATAAATGTTGTATGAACAGTAACGGCACGATCATACAGTTCTTCACTTTCTGCAAAATAGAATCCCAGAGAATCCGTTCCAGAAAGAACAAACTTTAAGCCCTGTACCGCATACACATCAGAAAGAAGAGCCGCATTATCAATAAAATCTTCAAGCAAAGTAATTTCATCAATCAGGAAAAACTTGATTCCCTTTTCGCGTGCAAGTTTTATATCCTTATTCAAATCTGCAATTGTTTCCCCTACCCTTGCCTTTATGTATATTGTCTGTTTTCGGTCTTCCTCTTTCATGTCCAGAATAAGCTGTTTGAGGAGAGTCGTTTTTCCAGTACGGCGAAGTCCATAAACAAGACAAACCTTGTCCGCTGGTTTTCCGTACAGATAGGAAGAAATCTTTTCGTAACAGTCACGCTTCTTAAAATCTTTGGCAGTTTCTGCCATTTCCAAAAGTCCGGATCCTGTTATAGCATTCATTATGAAAGAAGTATTGTCATCAGGCCTTGCAGATGCAGGAAGATTCTTTTTCATTTCTCGAAGTTTCTTTTGTAATTGGCGACGTTCTTCTATCAGAGGCCTCATTTTTTCAGCTTCATCGTTTGTGAGAAAATTGCTTACTGTTTTTTTGTTTTCTTTATACTGCTGATAGAAATAAGGCTTGCCGTCAATATTCTTAGTAACGATTGTTCCACGTGGTAAAGCCTCTATTTTCTTTTCCAATTCTTCTATAGATTCAGCCATAAAGCACCTCTTACTACCATACTAACACCTACTAACACCCCTTGTAAAGAGTAAAACGGTGTTAGTAGGTTATCATGTACATTAAAGTGTTTTCCTATCTATAGGATTTTATCTTTGCATTGATTCAGTAGACCCCCTCATGTGTATGAAACTGATTTGTAAAAAAAAAGGAGGGGAAGGACTTCCCCTCGCTCCCAAGCCAAGTCGCCCCACGAATCGTCCCTGCAAACAGTGCCGATTCTCTCCACTTTGTTGGCTTGTCCGCTACCCCTTCTGCGGGCTCAATCGCCGCCCGCAACGCCTGCTAAATCTTTTCTTTTACTAGTTCAAATTTTGTTAAATCCGGTCGAACTATATAAAAGTTTATTGAATTAGTATATCATTTTTCGATTGATTGTTTTATCGATTTAATTGTTTCTTTTGAAACCTTATAACCAAAATTAATTTCATTTAAGATATTATCATCATAAAACACTTTTGTTGTAAAAATGCCGTAATTTTCAAGCTGAAAATCAGTGTCCTGGAATAATGCTCTATATTCATGTTCTGTCGCCCAACATTTTTTCTTATGTGTTAAATTATAGTTGACATTTACAATCTGTGATTTTCTATCTTTGAACAATTGTAAAGGGTGATTACCTTTATTATCATATTTTATTTGCTGAAAATTAATAATGTGATTTGTGATTTTTACATTTAATGTTTCATTTTTATTTGAAAATTCTATGCGTTTAGGCATAAATGAATTTGTAAAATCAACTTCATAACCAATACAGATTCCATTATAGTTTCCTGCATATAATCCCCACATGGATTCATTCATACAATCAGTTGTAAGGCTTAATAAATGATTTTTTTCAACAATATACTTCCTCAAATTTGTAAGACCGTTCAAAACTTTTTCTTCTTGAATGAGTTCTTTTTATTCCGTCAACAGTTGATAGACGATTATTCGCATTAATTCTATAACGCCTGTTTTATTGCTTCGTCCGCTATATATAAATAACTTTGAGGTGCAGATGAAATATTTAATTCAGTTAAAGAGATTTGTCTATCATATTTAATGGGATTGCTTAAAACATAAGCATATGCAAAATCACGATTACTAAAATATTTCATAAAGGCTGATTTTTCGATTCCAGCATTTTTACAAGTAAGGTTCCAGATTTTTTCAGGAGTATCTTTTAAAATGTTTGAAACAGAAACCTCTCCTACAATTTTACTTACAGGAGAAGTTTCATATATTATAATTTTGGAAATTATTTTTTTACACACTGTTGTTCTAAATTCGAATTTCTTTTCACCAGAAAAGATTCTCATAACATATTCTGGCTTTATTGAAAACAGTGCATTAAGCATATATTACAGATTCTGGTAAATACAGATGTCCATTGAATGTGAACTCCGTATGATTATTTGCATAATAATTTGGCAAAGCATCAACTGATTCAAAATTGAATTTATTTAGCAACCTATCAAAATCATTTAATCGATTATCAGAAACTGTGATAAGAGGTTTGTCGGTATTAAGCTCATTAAATGCAATATTCATAAATTTCTGCCCAAAGCCATTCATTCGACTTTCTTTGTCCACATAAAGTGTACAAATTTTCTTTTCGAAATTTGTATTTTTAAGAATCAAAACACCATTAACTTTTCCAAAACTTAAAGTGGTTTGTGCAATAAATACTTCACGAGTGCCATTTGAAAGTCCTGGAACTACTTTATCATAAAACCAACTGTAAAATTCAGGGTATTCTGTTCGCAAAAATGAGAGTTCGCTAAAGATTGAGTCTATTTTTGAATCAACGGCAGTGATTCTTTTAATATTACAAGCCATAACTATCCTCCCTATCAAAATATTTTATCACGGATCCGGATAAATGAAAAGATATATTATTTTATTGGAAGCATTGAATTAATTTGCATATCCAAGAGGGAAGATTCCAAATAACATTACCTAAAATCGAGCCTGCGGATCCAATTAATATTGTTAACCAAAAATATTTCCAAAAAATTGACTTTCCTACATCATATTTTATAAAAAAATCAACCGCCTCATTATTATAATTAATTTCACCGGTATCCTTATTCTTAAAACTTTTTTTATAATGATAGGCAATCAAATTATCGGTATTTTCATTGTCAATATAATCATTCCATATATCTTTTTCAAGTTTTCTTGGAGAGCACTCTTCTGTTGTCAATAAATTTACAGATGTCTTTGTAATTAAAAGAAAATGAACAGATTCTATTACAAATCTATCATAAAGATTTATTTGTTGAAAAAGATTATCTCCCAAGCTTCTTTTATTATTAAAACGAAAATCAATTGTATATGTTGTGTAGAAATAATTTTGAAAGCTTTTTGTTGTAGGTTCAAATGAACATAATATTTCCCTAAAATCAACATTTTTTATTCTAAAACGAAAATAAATATTATCCTTTTCTTTTTCCAAATTCGAAAATAAACTCTTATTTGTTTTCTCATCAAAAAGGTTAATACTTAATATAGTACCATTGTCATAAATGGCTTTATCAAATCCATCATTTATCTTTATTTCATCTTTTAATGTATATGCATAGAAATTTTTTGAAGGATTCTTTTCATTTTCTAAAGGAATCAGTTTATTTTGTACAGATTTTACCGATAAATTTTCATTAAATAAAGCACTTGGTAACTTTTCTTTTAGTTTACATCCCAAATCCTTTATATTTGAAGATTTAACTGAAAATGGAACAAATAAGAAAAGTTGTTTTATGTTTTTTGTGTTTTTTGTCAAGATTCCAATATCTAAATAATTTTCATTATCTGCTTGAAATTCACAACTAGCCCAGAGATTAAAATTTAATTTGGCTTCAACCTTTATAGTTGAGTCTAAACTTTTATACCAAAAAGCAAAACTTTGCAATTAACTTCTCCCTTAAATTGTAAATATCTTTAAAAAATACTAAAAAATCACTCAATTAGCAACAAATTTTTCGAAATTAAACTTCAATTTCGCCATTTATCAACTTTTGTAGCAAAGTATCACGGAGATTTTCTAGTTGTTTGATTTCTCGTTGTGTGGATAACACTTTTTCGAATATCGGTTTAATTATATTCTGAAACTTTGATAATGTTTCTGTTGTTGGCAGTGAAATTTCAAAGTTTTTCAAAATATCTGTTTTAAGATTTGTGAAAATACTTCCATTCCCCAAGTTTAGTAATGATATGTAAACTAAGAAAATTCCTTATTTTACTTTCGAGGAAATACTAAAAGTACAGATTGGGTCTAGAAAACATCATAATGTGGATGAAAATTGTGGAAATTATGATGAACCGATCTTGATTTCATTTGATAAATAATTAAATATATGTTAAATTTTTTTTAACAAGTAGCATCTATTTGGGTATAGAATTAGTATTTCCTTGTACTCTGTTTATTTATTATCTTAAGTTCTTGCTTCATTTTGTATTTACTACTTATGGAGGATTCAGAATGGCAGATTTCTTAAACTTAGTTCTAGATTTTGCAAGTGATTGGTTTGGTGCAGTTATGGGGCAAGGGCTAACCTAAGCAGTTTCTAGAAATACTATAATATATCTAATGATGATAATTGCACTAGGAGGTTCAATTCCTCCTCACGCCCCACCATTTTTTGTTTTATTTTAATTACATTTCTAAGTTACCAACTAACTAGATTATTCCCAGAATTTTCTGCTTCATCAAAATAAATTGTTCTCATATCTCAACCTCTGCAATCAATACCTTCTAATTCTTAAATCTTTTTCCTCTTTCCAAAAACTTACTTTCAAGAACAACCCATTTTCTCATATCATTTACGGTATGGTCATTTAATTGCTTCTGTAAGTCTTCCATATAATTAACTTCAGGTAATCCCTTTTTATTTCTATAGTTTACTGCACGAAAAAACACTCCTGTACCAGCAAGTGGAAGCGGAAAGAATTGTAACATCTTTATTTGAGTTCCAGGTTTATCATAGAACCAACTTTTTCCATCCTTTAATGGAAATAATGAATCAAAAAATGAAAACGCTTTTGGGATTTCTTCAATAGGAATTTTTGTTAATTGTGAAAGTAATTCATATTCTTCTGATTCATAAGGTTTTAATATAAATCCTCCAAATAAGAAAATAAAAACTTGCCAAAAATATGGATACAAATAAAAATATTTATCATTATCCATATTTCTTAATGTCATACAAACATTTAATGGTAATGCATCATGTTGTAATAAATTAAAAATATCATCTTTTTTAGGAGAAAAATAATCAAGAACACATGTTTTCAGCAATTCTAGTTTTGCAAGTAATTCTATATATAGGGATACATAAATTGGTGAAATGTCTTCTACCTGATAGAATAATTTTTTAAAAATACCATCATTGAATCTAGATACTTCTTTAGGGAATTTTTTAGTTGCCTCTAATTCACTAAGCCTTCCTGATAAGTTTTTATTTTCATGAAAAGCAGAAATAAGCTCTTGTATTCTTGTTATTTCATCGGAACAAAAGAAGCTTAAACTGTTTATTCGTCTATAATATTTCTCAACTTGTAGATATCCATTATTTTCTTCTGCTTCTGAGAATGATTTTACCCTCTCATGCAAATATATAAACATTTCAGCTTCTAATCCAAATGCAATTCTATACAAAAGTGCATATTCACAATCATTTGAAGTCATGTTAAATGTTGACAAAAGATCTGAATCATCAAGGCAAGAACCGTCCTCAGATTCTTTGTCTATGACTAAATCAATATTAAAAAATTTTTTGCAATGTTCCTTTGTTAAATCAGTTTTATCTTTATCCTTCTGAACTATAAAACTTGCTTTATTATATTCAAGATATTTTATCCACCCGTAAACTTTAAAGATCTCTGGATATCCCCATTTTCCAGATTTTATTTCTATTAGGTTTCTATCTACAGAATTGCTAGAAAATTTTGTTGAAACTATGTCCAATTCCAATAATTCTTCTGCATCAATCCAGCAATGAATACCTCGTTCTAAATAATATCCACCACAAGCAAGAAGTGAAGCTATATAATCTTCATAATCTTTATCCTTTGGTATTGAAGGGAAAAATAAACCTTTATTCTTTTTGTCACTCATAATATAAGCCCATTAACCTCAATTTCACTATTCATTAACGTTGGTAATAAAGTATCTCGTATATTTACCAATTTTTGATTTTCAAGTTTATTATTAAAAATATGTTTCATAATTGGTGTAATTAAGTTCTCAAAATCTGATACAGCTTTGTCACCTGAACTAAATGCTATTTGCTTCAAATCGCTGGCGATAACATGTCCAAGCCCTGTTATTTGTTTACAACTGGCGCGATGGCAAAACTTTGGCTTAAAATATTTTAACAAACAATATGTGAACCATTTATTATTTGTATGACTTTTTACATTAAAAGTATGTTGATTTAAGATTCCATTTCCTAACGACCAGATAAAAATATCGATTGAAGTATCTGGATTACCTGACCAAGAAAAAAGAATATCTCCGTTTTCAACGTTATATTTTGGATCTTTCTCTCCATTAAAATATTGAGTCGCTTCTGTTATACCATTTTTTAATTCTGCTATTTTAATAATAGGTAATCCTTCTGTCCCATATTCATCTTCTTTGTTATGCTTTATCCATTTTTTCTGTCGTCTACATCTTTATAGACTTCCATATTTTCTCGTTTACCGATGCCCCAGACTTCTATAATTTCTACTTTTTCTGGAGTCAAAAGTCGATAAACAATACGGACTACCTTTCCGCAGGCATATAATTTATAAAAACCTGTTAAATCCATATTTGCCTTGTTTCCCAAAGGGAATCCAAGAAATGGATTTTTATCAAGTTTTGTGAATTTTTTGTCTACTTCAACTCTTATGCTTCCATCTAAATTATTGTACTCTTCGGCTGCTTCTGGAATTAATTGAATT
>ODAI013869815.1_pt1 | contig 11136 bp, 7 predicted proteins | sample 1539321 | NCBI WGS metagenome assembly ODAI01 (sample SAMN02144231, study PRJEB22623) | gut metagenome | biome: sheep rumen | host: Ovis aries | place: New Zealand | reverse complement strand
CGCCAGGATCTTCTTTATCTTGGCATCGTCCCTGTGTCCGTAGAGAAGCTGCTGCATCTTCAGATTGCCCTCAGCTGTATCATTCATCGAAAGGATCGGATGCTCGACAAGATATCCCATCTTTTTTCTAGCCTTTGTGAGTCCCTTTTTGTCGCTTGCACCGAAAAGCTCTACCGTTCCGGCAGGTGCTTCAGACAGTCCTGTGATCGCTCTGATCGTCGTCGTCTTTCCAGCACCGTTTTCTCCGATAAAGCCGTATATCTTGCCTCTTTCGACGTTGAATGCAACATTGTTCAGTGCAGTTTTTGACCCGTATTTCTTGGTCAGACCGTTCACTTTAAGAATCGTGTTCATTTAATTAACTCCTTTTTGTTCAGGCTAATTGTGCCTTCTTTGATAATGAGATGATAATCCCCGAACATTAATGGCATGATCCCGAAACATTAACCGAACATTAAAATCCAGGTTATTTCTTTAAACCTGTGTGCCACAGACAAATAAACAACCCGCAGGAAATTCCTGCGGGCCGTGTAACATGCTCATCAGTCGGTAATGACCGGATTATCTTGCGAAATTGACGATCCTGACTGTCTTGTTTGTCTTGTTAGACTTGTGGCTGTTAGCCTTCATTGCCTTAGCCATCTTCTTCATCATGTTCTTCATTGCAGCCTTCTTAGCAGCGGCCTTCTTCTGAGCTGCTTTCTTAGCTGCTGCCTTCTTCATAGCAGCCTTCTTCATTGCTGCTTTCTTAGCCTCAGCCTTCTTCTGTGCTGCTCTCTTCTGAGCTGCCTTCTTGGCTGCCTTAGCCATCTTCTTCATCATAGCCTTTTTAGCCTGAGCTGCTTTCTTCTCTGCAAGCTTCTTGGCTGCAACCTTCTTTGCAGCCGCTTTCTGAGCAGCTTTCTTGGCTGCGGCCTTCTTAGCTGCTGCTTTCTTTGCAGCTGCCTTCTGAGCCTTAGCGATCTTCTTCATCATGGCCTTCTTCTGAGCTGCCTTCTTCATCTGGCTAAGCTTGTTAAAGAAAGTCTTTCTTGCCTGCTCGATCTTCTTCTGAGCGGCCTTCTTAGCTGCTGTCTTCTTGATCTTCTCGATCTTATTCTTTACATCCTGATTGAGCTTGTAGCTCTTCTTAACAGTATGCTTTTTATAGTTTGTAGACTTCTTGCTGCTTGTATTCTTCTTTGTTTCGGTTGTCTTTTTGGTACTCTTCTTAGAACCGGTATCTTTCTTGGAACTTGTATTCTTCTTTGCGTCGTGATTCTTGGTTGTCTTATTGGTTGTTTTCTTTGCTGTCTTCTTGGTTGTCTTGGAAGGATTAGCTGAATCGATAGGAACCATCGTAATGTGCTTTGCACCACCTGCTGACTTGTCGGATACATTCGTACCAACCAAACCCTTAAATACTACCGGAGCCTGCTTTTCCTGATAAGCATAGCTGAGGTTTTCTGTAGACATGTCTTCTGCTAAATCAGCTTCGCCGGCTGCCAGCTGTGTTGCTAATCCGGATTTCTGATATACCGGCAGCATATTTGCATTGGCTGCGCATCCGGCTGCTGCTATGGAAGCGGTGAGTACTGTGCTTGCGAAAAGGATCATTACTTTCTTGTTCATGTTTTTTTCTTCCTTGTTTTTATTTTTTGTCGTTTTTGCTTGACGTCCTGATTTAATCATTAGCAGCAGGTCAACTCAATGAACAGTAATTATCGTTTATGTCGGTTAAGCAACAGTATGAAATGAACTTGTTGGTTATCATGAAAAAACATGAAAACGTGTACAGGTTAATACGCCTGAACATGCTTTTAAAATAAGTTTTTCGCTGATGAGTTCACTTTTAGATGCTCAACCAGCGAACTTGATCTGCGAAGTTTTTATTTCAAATCAATAATTCTATGTTGATGTCTAAGTAAAGGCATCTGACATAGACCTCCACATAGAATACAGATAGTTTTTGGACAGATTCTATGTCATGGTCTATGTATCATGCTCAAACATGGACGTACACTTAGACTTTTGTGACAAGTGAAGTTCTCTGTTGACATCTATTTCTGATTCTCTAACGTAGAACTAAACATAGAATTAATTTGGGAAATAAGAAAATTAAAAACCGACTCATACGAGACGGTTAAAAGAACAATATGAAGTCATTTACCGGTCAGGTGATCTGCCTTGCATCCGGTTCATTCCAGTCAAAAGAACTCTTAACGCATTTCATGCATATCCAACTTTACATTGTCAAGATTAAACTTAAGCCTTTACTCTCCATGTTTTCGGAGCATTCTTGGAAACGAGCTTTCTCATGATAAATACAAACAGGACCGCAACGACTACCGTTACTGCAAGTACTATAAGCGAATGTGCAGGGATCCACATAACAATTGCAATTATTATCGAAAACACTGTCCTCGCAGCTGCATAGGCTCCGCTCTTTACCGTAACCGTGGTCGTAAACGGCTGGAACAGGTAGTACAGGGCAAGCCAGCTCATCGTATAGGTGACCACCATCGCTGTTGCGATAATGAATGTGACAAGGTATTGGAACGGATATTCCTGGCCGCCGGTGGCAAAAAGAACGAGATTTGCGGCTATGGCAGAAACGAATGCAGGAGGAAGATTGATCTTTATTAGCTGCTTAAACCTGATGTCAAACAGCTTCATTATCATCTCCCTCTTCTTAAAGAAACTGAACGTCATGAGGCTGTTGTCGCAGTTGATATACATGGCCTGAGTGCATTTGAATGAGTTCTCGGCCATTGTTATCGGAACTAAAAGCCCGAACAGCTGAAAGGAAGCGCACCATCTGAAGAACTGAAACGAAGAATCCTCAAGGTTTACCAGCGGATCTTTAAATCCTTTGAACGTGAAAAGATTGATCAGATTATTCATTACCATATTCCGGCATGCATCTGCGCCATTATCCTCATAATAAACGGCTATAAACAGATAGATAATGAATGCCAATATTGCCAGCATGATAACCGAGAAAGCAACAGGCTTCATGATGAGCATCTTCCTGTGTCTTTTTACGAACAGGGCATTTAGATATTCAAAACCTTTCTTGTCGCTTTTAAAGCTGCCGTCCGCTTTGATCTTCTTGAATGATCTTGTCCGGTTTTTCGCTTCGATTGTTGATGCTTTTTCGACTATGATGCCGTCGTGAAGAGCCTTGCGGTGAAGAGTTGCATCAGTTTTCTTAAGTACAAAGAAACCTATAATGCCAAGGACCGCAAGAAGGATCGCGCATGCAATGACAACGGGCAATGGAACATAATACCCGTTGATGACCATCACCATCAGGAAAGGGATCATCAAGATTATCGCCACAAGCTTAAACACATCACCTGCATAGCTGTTTGTAAGCGGCTTATGCTTTTTGCTCATCATCTTATATCTTAAAGAGAGGAATCCCGCGCCGAAAAGCTTAATGAGTACAGCCAGGAACGGTATAACAAGCCATGCCCAGAACGGACATCCGATAATGGCAGTCACCGGGCCTACCAGATAATACCCGATAAACATCTTGCCGAGTTCATATGCAAAGAGCGTGTTGTTGAGTTTCTTTGCATCCATGCGGATCATGAAGACAAGGTAATCCTTCTCGGGCGTCTTTTTGAATATATTGGTGTTAAGCAGTACTCCAATCAATGCATACAAGATGAAGAAGAAAAGAGCAAACATGCCGAAAATGCTGCTTTCGCTCATGCCCGGGATCATATCGTGAGATTTATATGCCGATGATAATACCCATGCTGCAATATATACACAGGAGATTCCTGCCATCTTCCCGATAAACAGGGCACCGGCTTCTTTAATGATATGGAATATCCAGTAAATGACCTTAAGAAAGGCCGTCTTATACAAGCGGTCAGGGATCATCTTACCGATAACGGGTGTCTTCTTAAGGGCGAAAACGAGGCTGTTGTAACCGATGATGCTCCTTAAATGAAGAACCTTGGGAAGGATCGTGAAAAAGTCCTTAAGCATCATCTTCATCCCTCAGCGCGGCAATTATCTTCTCCTTGAAGTCACTGTCGCCAAGGTTGTTCTTATCGATCGGCTCAAGCTTTCCGTGATTTAAGAGAACTATCTCGTCACAAAGATCTACAGCAACATCGAGAAGGTGTGTTGAAAAGATCGTGATATGGCCATCTTTCTGATTCCTTATCACGTTCTTCATCTCTTCGGCAACGATAACGTCAAGTGATGTCAGAGGTTCGTCCAGGAGCATGAGCCTGGGCTTTGCTATGATGTTGACCAACATCTGCATCTTGTTCTTCGTACCGTGGGAATAATCCTTGAGGATGCGGTCACGGTCATCTTCAGGGATCATCATGTAATCGAAATATTCATCTATAGTCTTATCCGGAGTGATCTCCTCATGGACCTCGATGAAGAACTTCAGGAACTCTCTGCCCGTCATGAACTCAGGAACGGTAGGCGTGGATACGACATAACCGATATCTTCAGGCTGCAAAGCTATCTTTCCGGCTGAATCTTTTCCATCGCGGAAGTAGAACTCGCCTGAATTGAACTCGATATCGCTGTTGATACAGTTGAATAACGTAGTCTTACCGGAACCGTTGCGTCCCAAAAGCCCGTAGATCCGGCCCTCTTCAAATACAAAACCGCAGTCTTTAAGAACCTGCTTTGAGCCGTAGCTCTTTACAAGATGGCTGATAACAAATTCCATTGCCCTATCCCCTGTCTTTTAATTCCTGTGAGATTATAGCACTATTCTGCCGGGGAAATACGCGCAAATCTCAGGCAAGAATATCACCCGAATTCCGTAAACGCTTTGTCTGTATGCTTAAGTCTGTAAGTCCTTGGTGTAACGCCTGTCTTCTCTTTGAAGACCTTGGAGAAATAGCTTTGCGTACAAAACCCCAATGAGAGCGCTATCTTAAGATAATCGTAGTCAGTCTGCGAGAGAAGCGCACAGGCGAAATCTATCCGGAATCCCGTCAGATACTCTCCTACCGTCATGCCTGTTTCATGCTTGAAAAGTGTGGCAAGATAATTTGGAGAAAGCCCTGTTATTCCCGCAAGATCTTCCAGTGATACTTTGGCATTGAAATGCGATGTGATATGGTCAATGCACTGAACTACAGGTTTTGAATACTGCTTTGTCTTGCGTGAATCACGCACAAGACCGACCAGATAAACCCAGTAATCGTGATTAAGCTTGACTATCTCCTCTATGCTTTTTGCCACATCAGCTTTTCTTATATAGATGTCGCTCGATGAATAGACAACCTCCTGCGGCGCGCCTACTTCAATGGCAAATCTCGTTGCAAGTCCTGTATTGACTATAAAAAGATATCTCATATTTCTGAGCGGATCTTCCGAAAGTTTTCCCTGAAGATCTGCATTCAGAACATAGTCGGTCAGCTCGACTGCCCTTTCATCACCCTGTGCCAGAAGCAAGAAACGCTCCAGCTCTTCTCTGTATGTGGTATGCATGAAGCTGTTCTCCGCATTCTTATGTACAAGCTTGCGGATCTCACCGGGATCTATAAGAAAAGCATTTTTCTTGGTCATATTCAGAGTAATTTCCTTATATATTTCGTAATATTATTATATAACCGATGACAGCTTGTTTGTATATTGAATCTGAAAGGCTGGAAAGTGTCATGGATATCCTGTTTGCAAAAGGTTCTTCAAAAAAGACTGCCTTGTTGTCCTCAAATACCATCAAGGACATCGCTCTTAACGAGCTTATCGATCATATGGGCGGAGATGCCGAAGAACGCGACATCATAAAGAAGCTGATGTCTCAGATACCCACGGATCCCAATGACATGATCTTCCGCCAGAACATAATAAAGGACCTCATCGCTAACAAAGAGCTCTGCGCTTCCATGAGTGACATCCTTACGCGCATCAAGACCTTAAAGCTGTTCAGCGGGGTACGCAAAGCCGCTAATGAGAGAGACACTTCGCTTTACACGCTCGTTCAGACATTAAGGGAACTCATGGTCTATGTCGATGTCATCGAAGATCTGTACAGCGAGCTTCTTGCCGGCAATATATCTTCAGAAGGTCTGACGCAGCTCAAAGATTCACTTGAAGCGATAATAAAGGACGAGAAGTTCGCAAAGGCCAAGGACGATATACGGCTGATGCACGAAGACCTTTCCAACGTCAGAGCCGCAGTGATCGGTGTTAACTTCACTCCGGACTTCGACATCGAAAGAGTATCAACAATAGAATTTGTGCCGTACGGATTAAGATCCAAGTACACCATTATGGATGTTGCTGCAGCGACAAAACTCTCAACGCCTACTCACAGAGTCCGCTATGAGGACGCACTCCTTTCAGCTATCACTCCCAAGATGGAAAAGCACCTCAAATCACACTTTTTCGAAGTCAAGCGGACACTTACAAAATATGCCAATTACGACAGTTCGTTCCTTGTAGAGATGTATGAGGGTCTCGCCTTCTATCTAAGGAGCGCCAAGCTCGCAAGAAGGCTGAAAGATAAGGGTTATACGATTACATTCCCCGAAATAAAGGCAGCTGAAGCAAGCAGGCTTTCCGCAACAGGCTTCTATAACATCAGGCTTGCTTTTAAAGGCGAGACTGAGATAGTAAAGAATGACTTTGCTTTTACTCAGGATGAGCGCATATTCATCCTCACAGGCCCGAACCGCGGAGGAAAGACTATCGTTGAGCAGGCACTCGGCCTGATATCGGTCATGATGTCACTCGGCATGTTTGTTACTGCAGATACATGCACAGGTCTGCCATTCGGCAACATCCTCACCCACTTCCCCATCGATGAGAACCTCACGATAAACTACGGAAGATTAGGCGAGGAAGCTGTAAGGATAAAGGATATCGTTAAGTCTTCAGACGATAACACGCTTATCCTTTTCAATGAGACATTCTCTACGACATCTGCATCTGACGGCTTGTATCTTTCCAAGGATCTGCTGCGCATCCTTAAAGAGAAAGGTGCTTATGTCATCTTCAACACGCACATACATGATCTTGCAAAGCAGATCCCTGAAATGAACGGATGGAACGGACAGAGCAATATCATCAGCCTGGTCATGGAACGCAAAGACGAAAAGAATACTTTCATACTTAAGAGAGCCGAGCCGGACTCGAGTTCCTACGCAAGAGATATTGCGGAAAAATACGGGATCACCTACGAACAGATGAAAGAAGACGGTATCTGATCAGTTATTAGTAAAGCCCAGATACTTGAAGCCGATCATGGTGACGTCATCGAACTGTTCAGCTTTGCCTACGAAAAGTCTGATATCCTGTCTGGTGAATCCGAGAATGTCCTTCTGGCTTAAGTCTTTATACTTATTGAGGACATCCACAAGACGGCCGGTTCCGTAGGATTCCTCCTTGAGATTTATCGCCTCTGGGATACCGTCCGTATAAACAAAAAGACAGTCACCGCGTTTGAAATCGAGTTCATATTCCCTGAACGGAATATCCTTCATGACGGCAAGAGCCATATTATGCTTCTGCTTATAGAGCTCATAATTGCCGTTTGCGCGCTTGATTATCGGATATTCATGTCCTGCATTGGAGCAGACCGCATGTCCTGTCTCAAGATCGATAATGCTTATCCAGACGGTAACGAACATTTCCGCATCATTGCCTTCGCACAACCCGTTATTGGCAAGTTTGCATATCTCGGCCGGACTCTTTCCGGATTCTGCATAGTTACGCAGGATAGCCTTGCTCTTCATCATGAAAAGAGCTGCCGGGATGCCTTTGCCGGACACGTCTGCAATAACCAGACAGATCTTATTCGCGTCGACAAAGAAGAAGTCGTAGAAATCGCCGCCGACTTCCTTTGCCGCATCCATGGATGCGTAAAGCTCAAGATCGGTCCTCGGGAACGAGAAATTATGAGGCAGCGCAGAATCCTGAATGCTCTTTGCAAATTCAAGCTCTTCCTCGTACTTCTGCTCGGCTGCCTTTATGTAAGTCTTGAGCACATCAACAGTCTGATTGATATCATTTGAAACCGATGTGAATTCCGAAGAGGTATATACGGATACCGATTCGTCAAGATTGCCTTCTGTTATCTTCCTGAGCGATACATTTACCTCCTCCAGGTTCTCAACGACGAGCTTTTGTACAAGCATCGTCACGAGGATATAGATAACCGTGAAGAGGAGAATGTCCGCAAGGATATTCTCGTAAACAGAATGGTTGCGTTCCTTGAATACCTCATCAGATGAAAGATATACGAGAAGCGTATTTCCGTCATTGGTCTTGCGAGTCATACACATTGAACGTGTACCGAACACCTCAGCGAAAAAGCTCTTCTCATTCTCGCTGTCCCAGAAAGGCAGAATGAAGCTTCTGGTAAGCTTTCTTCCTCTGTGAACGCCGAACAGGACCCTGCCGTCCGTCTGGAACAGCTCAAATCCGCCTCTTTCGCCTATCGAGAAAGACATTTCGCCGAATCCGTTACTGTTCACGAGATTCTGGTTGTACGCTTCTCCTATGTCAGCTACGGCATGGGAAAGCACGGAATTACTCTTTTGCAGGGCCACCTGGGTCTGAATGATATTGCCCATTATCAGGTTCATTATCAGGACCACGCTGATTATCGCCAGGAGCCTGATCTGGAAACGCTGCGAAATACGCATGTTCCTGGGATCCTTATACTTTTTCGGATCCACCCATTCGCCTGAGTCCACCGATATGATGAGCGAAATGACGGTAAGTCCTATTCCCGTGAAAATGATCATTCCCGGAGAACAGGTCTTTACAACATAATATGCCATGTTCATATCGTCTCTGTGAGTTATGAAAACGACATACATATGGAAGACTTCCATAGTCGAACCGATAAAATACGAGAATACCAAAGGCGGTTTCTTGCCCTTGAAGATGTAGACCTTAAGGAGCGCGGCAACGACGCCGGACAGACAAGTTGAAAGAGCGCACGCGACCCTTGTATAGCTTCCGATGCCGAAATATGTTCCTGCGATATATCGCTCGATACCGCCGATAAAGCCGGCAAAGATGCCTGCAATAGGGTCAAAGAACAAACCTGCCGTAAGAGGAGCAAGATCTCTGATGTTAAGGAGCATGTCATTATAATCGACGCCGAAATGTGTCGATAAGACAGCCAGCCCCCCGAAAACGGCCGCGATCATCATTCTGTAACCCCAGTTTATCTCCTTACCCTTAAAAAACCGCCAAAGGTAAAAGGTAAGGAAGATATGACCGGCGGTGACCGCAGACATCTTCAAAATCATCAAAAGCATATAATGTTCACCTTAGTTCAATTTCACCCGATAAGAGATTTTACCACGCCTAAAATATTTTTTCAGAGATTTTATATAAATAGAAAAGGGACCGGTATCGTACCGGTCCCGAAAATAGCAATATCTGTTTATATACAGTGTAACTGCGTTACAGGGTTCCTGCAATATCGATCTTTGAAGGTGTCCCCGGAACTTCAATCTGACGGAGCAGATAGCATACCTTGCCGTTGGCATTCATATAAGGCATTGCCGTTACTATCTTCTTGCTCGCAAGAGAATTATTGTACATCTTCTTTGCTGCAGCTGTGTCCGTCTTATAGTTCTTCCACATCTTCTTGACTCCGGCCTTGACCTTTGCGTCAAATGTGGAGTTCTTGTAACCGAGTGACTTAAGTACCTGGGCGCGTGTCAGCTTCTTGCCGTTGATCCTGGAAACATTGTAAACATAGTAGTTTCTGTTATCCTTGTTGCCTGCCTCGACTTCTACGGTAACTACAACGGAAATGAGGTACTTGCGTACATAGTAGCTGTAGTAGATTCTGCTCTTGTTCTTCTTGGCGATGGACTTGAACGTGTCAGCTATCTCTTTGTTGACCTTGGATGTGTTAAGTCCGTCAACAGTGATCTTAGGATACTGTGTTGTATAAGTCTTCTTGCCTGACTTGAATGATCTCCTGTAAGCGTTGGAGACGGTGACCTTACGGAGCGAAGAACCTGCAGCGGTCGTCTCTGAGCTTGAAGAAGAACTGCTCGTCTCTGAAGAAGCAGCGCTCTCCTTTGTCTCGGATGTTGCTGAAGATTCGGTTGCTGATGTCTCTGAAGCAGATGACTCTGTTGCGGAAGTCTCAGACTCTTTAGCCTTTGACTCTTCCGTGCTCTCACTGGCTGCAGGTGTTGTGCTCTCTGACGGCGGCGTTAAGACTAGCTTTTGCGCACAGCCTGCCATACTTGCCAGCATCGATATTGCCAGCAAAGCACTTACTACTGATCTGAATTTTCCCATTTTTATCCTCCCTATGACATGTTCCGCTCAGAGCGGATTACAGTTCTTTCCCTTGCCGAACTCTATTATATAACAAATATCGGCTATAAATATGTCATTCGTGTTATAGATATAACGATCAGCGGGAGATACATAAGAACATGGTTCCGATCATGGCAATCATCATTGCCGGCCAGCCTATTGTAAATAACAGATTACTCAATCGGGAAACAAACCTCTGTTACAAAATCATCAGGATCTTTTGCCTGGGCAGGACTTACATGGTAGATGTTGAACATCGGCTTTGAAGTCTTATACCCGTTTGCATTTATCCATGATATCACTGTTGCGTACGCATCGGGCATCTGATCATAGCTTCCTTTTACCACGCAGCTTGCGACCTTGACGGCAGGTAAAGTCTTGAATTTAACGTGCTCGGTATCCTGATACCTGCCCTTGACTGACATCGAGACTTCGATCTCGACATCCTTCTCCTTGTACTCATTGTCCCAGAACTCCGCTATGGAATAGCAGGGATCTGCCGGTACGAGCGGCTCCTTGCACTCGCCCATCGCTGCCCATGCCATACCCTCATCCTCGTAACGCGGGATGATCATGTGTACGGTTGCGGCGTATCTCTCCGGAATCGTCTTTACTGTTACATCAAAACTCATGTTTTGCTCCTTTCTCAGCCTTTTTCTGGCTGTATCCAGAAGCATCAGTCTGTACTCCGTTTCTTTGGCCTGATCTGCCAGTTCCTTTTCCCTGGCACTCAGGAATCCGTCCAGTTTCTCCTTATCTTCATAGATCTCAAGGATGCGGACTATGTCAGCAAGGGCAAAGCCCATATCCTTCAGCGCCGTGATCCTTCCGATAACGAACAGCTGGTCCTCACGATAATACCTGTAGCCT